>Ga0116219_10000123_pt1 | contig 74208 bp, 64 predicted proteins | sample Sb_taG_4_FD_91019 | JGI IMG/M metagenome (GOLD analysis project Ga0116219, IMG submission 91019) | Peat soil microbial communities from Weissenstadt, Germany - Sb_50d_6_BS metaG | ecosystem: Environmental > Terrestrial > Soil > Wetlands > Peat | place: Germany: Weissenstadt | collected 2010-09-21 | reverse complement strand
GGAACTCGACACAATCCCCGGCGACGCGCACGACGGCGACGTATACCTGTACAACAGTGCCGGCAGCGTCAACGCGATCTTCGATCTAGAGGGCTGGTTCCAGTAGCTGTGGCATGGATGGCATTGCCCCCCGAGATGGACGGGGTGCTGAACTCGTTGGCCTCGCGCCCACTCGCCGAGCGTCTCGGCACGATCGACGGCGTGATGATCAAGACGTTCAAGAAGTGGGCCGACCAGCGCGGCTACTTCATCGAGCAGCTCAAACAGGGCGACCTCGACGACCGGGGCCGACCGTTCATCCCGGACCATCCCTTCGCGCAGATGTCCCGGAGCCTCGCGTATGCCAGGGGTGGCAACCCGCCGGAGCCGATCAAGGCCTTCCACTGGCACCGCCGCCAGTGGGACTACTGGGACATCGTCCAGGGCGACGCGCGAGTGGTGCTCGTCGACCTGCGTCACGACTCCCCGACCGTGGGGTGCGTTCAGACGTTCATGCTCGGCGAGAACGCCCCTCGGATGGTGGCCATCCCGCCGTTCGTCGCCCACGGCTACCAGTGCGTCTCCCAGCGCGACGTGATCCTCAACTACTACGTCACCGAGCCGTACAGCGCCGACGATCTCGACGAGGGCCGGATCGCCTGGAACGATCCCCGCATCGGCTTCGACTGGACGATCGAGAACATCTGACGTGCGCCTCTTGGTGACCGGTGGAGCTGGGTTCATCGGCAGCGAGTTCGTCCGCATGACACTCCGCGACCATCCCGACGACTCGGTCGTGGTGCTCGACAAGCTCACCTACGCCGGCAACGAGCGCAACCTCGACAGTGTTCGGGCGGACGCGCGGTTCCGTTTCGTCCGCGGCGACATCTGCGATGCGGTGATGGTGCGCGACCTCGCCGCCACCGTCGACGTCATCGTCAATTTCGCGGCCGAGTCGCACGTCGACCGCTCGCTCGAGACGCCCGGCCAGTTCATCCTCACCGACGTTTACGGAACGTTCGTGCTCATGGACGCCGCGCGCGAGCACGGGCATGAGCGGTTCCTCCAGGTGAGCACCGACGAGGTGTACGGCGAGGTCTCGAGCGGGCTCAGCGTCGAGGGCGACCCGCTCCAACCTCGAAGCCCGTACAGCGCGAGCAAGGCGGGTGGCGAGCTGCAGATCCAGGCGTATCGCACGTCGTACGGATTCCCGGCGATCGTCACCCGAGGATCGAACACCTACGGACCCTTCCAGTACCCCGAGAAGATCATCCCGCTCTTCATCACCAACGCGATCGACGACCGGCCGCTGCCCATCTACGGTGACGGACTGGCGGTTCGCGACTACCTGTACGTGGAGGATCACGCCCGCGGTATCGACTGCGCGCTCCGGCACGGTGTCGCGGGCATGGACTACAACATCGGCGCCGGTGGCGAGACCGACGGCATCACGGTCGCCGACACGGTGCTGCGCCTCCTCGGCAAACCGGGTTCCCACAAGCAATTCGTCCGTGACCGCCTCGGCCACGACCGGCGCTACGCGCTCGACTCGACGCGGCTTGCGGGCCTCGGATGGCGGCCCACCGTCACGTTCGAGACCGGGATGGAACGCACCGTGGCCTGGTACCTGGCACACGAGGAGTGGTGGCGACCGCTCAAGTCCGGTGAGTTCTGGGAGTTCTACCAGCGCAACTACAAACCGGCGTAGTCCAACCGAAGGTCGCGAAGGGGATGGTGTCGATGCGGTATCATCCGAAGGCGAAAGAGGTCAAACGCGCCAACACCCTGTTGGTGCCGGCCGCATGGGATGGACGCAGGTGCCAGACACGGCTCAGCAGCGCTCAGGTCTCAGCACGGGCAAGGGTTCGATCGAGTCGTTGCGAACCGTAGTCGTGATGCCCGCGTACAACGCGGCCAAGACACTCGAGACGACCCTTGCCGGGATTCCTCCGGGCGTCGTCGACACGATCATCCTGGTTGACGACGGGAGCCGGGACGGCACCGCGGCGCTCGCGGTGTCGCTCGACCTCGTGGTCATCTCGCATCCCCACAATGCGGGCTACGGCGCCAACCAGAAGACCTGCTACATCGAGGCTCTCCGCGACGGTGCCGACGTCATCGTCATGCTCCACCCGGACGGCCAGTACGACCCGGCGATCCTCGACGACATGGTCGAGGTCATCCGCAGCGGACGGGCGGACGTGGTCCTCGGGTCACGCTTCTCCACCCCGGGGGGCGCTCGCGCGGGTGGCATGCCGTGGTGGAAGCGCATCGCCAACCGCTTCCTGACCGGCTACGAGAATCGCGTGCTGGGTCTTGGCCTCACCGAGTACCACACCGGCTATCGCGCGTACAGCCGCAAATTCCTCACCACGGTGCCGTTCCTGCGCAACTCCAACGACTTCGTCTTCGACACGCAGATCCTCACGCAGGCAGCGTCATTCGGGTTCAAGGTTGCCGAGGTTCCGGTCACCACCAAGTATTTCGACGACGCATCCTCGGTGAACTTCCGCGTCTCGCTGGTCTACGGCCTCAAGACGGTGTGGACCGTCAACCGTTACGTGCTCCACCGGCTCGGGCTCCGCTCGCGCCGGTACTCGCGCTGAGCGGGACTCGCACCGCGTACACGGCGATGGTCGCGCTGCGCCGCGCCGCCGCGGCGATCGGAGCCACCACGGCCGCGGCGATGCTCAGCGGGACGGCGAGCCCCACCGCGACGCCGGCCGCCACCCGGCCGGTGCGGTGGCGGCGCAGCCGTGCCTCGGGCCGGCGCAGGACGTCGTAGAGGAGATTCGGCGGTAGTCCCAGGCGGTTCTCGACCGTCTGCACGAAGCTGAAGAGGTCGTACTCCGGGACCAGGTGACTGACCTTGACCGGCCGGAACCCGGTGGCCGCGAGCATGGCGGTCAGCGTCGACGGCGTGAAGTGCACGAGGTGCCTCGGGACGTCGAGATGGAACCACCCGGCGCGGCCGATCCTCGCCTCCGGTGAGCCGAAGTTGGGAACCGCGATGAGCAGAATCCCTCCCGGGCGGAGGAGCCGGGCGATCCCCCGCAGTGTCTGCTCCGGGGCACGGAGGTGCTCGGCGACGTGCCAGAGGACCACCGCGTTGTAGGTTTCTCCGGTGGCCACGAGCTCCTCGACGTCGACCGCGCTGACGTCGAGATGGAACACGTCGCGCGCCTGCTGCGCCGCGGACGGCGACCGCTCGGTGCCGCGAACCCGCCAGCCGCGGGTGCGCATCTGGTTGATGAGGACCCCGGGGCCACACCCGATGTCGAGCACGCTGCCGGTGCCACCGAGAAGCCGCTCGATGGTCCGGATCCGGCTGCGATGCACCATCGACAGCACGCGATCCATGCCGCCGCGGTACCGCTTGGTGGTGCTGTGATAGCCCTGCGGGTAGTAGCCGTCGAGCTCCCTGTCGGATGGCGCCGGAGAGGTCTGCGCCAGGCCGCACCGGTCGCAGCGCACGATCACAAACGCGTCTCCCGTCGCCGGGTCGTCGGCGGCGAAGAGGGTTTCCGCCACCGCCTCCGGATGACCACACGCCGTGGGAGCCGTCACTGCGCGATGGCGATGTCGCCGGCGCGTCCCGCGCGCGCTCCCGGCTCCACGAGCGCGAGCGCGAGCCCGGCGAGGATCAGCACCCCTCCGAGCACGGTCGCGAGCGACGGGACGGACGCGAGGAGGACCAGGGCGAGCACCGCCGCGAGGGGCGGCTCTCCCAGGAACGAGAGCGAGACGAGCAGCACCGGGACATGGCGAAGTGCCCAGTTGTACACGGTATGCCCGCCGATGGTGCAGATCAGCGCCAGCCCCAGGCAGGCCATCGCCACCCTCGGCGAGGGGAGGTGCGCGACGCCGGCGGCGGCCGCGGTCACCGCCGCGATGACGCACACCACCGCGTAGACGATCGCCGAATATCCGGCGACCCCGAGATTGGCGCGCACGCTGCGCCCGATCAGCAGGTACCCGGCAAGGCAGAGGCCTCCGGCGATGGCGAGCAGGTCACCACCGAACGCGGTGCTGTCGACGCGGAGATCACCGGCGCAGGTCACCACCGTTCCGACGATCGCGAGCCCGCCTCCCATCAGCACCTGACGGGAAACGCGTTCTCCGAGCAGGCGTTTCCCGAGCGGCGTCACGATGATCGGATGGAGCGAGACGAGCAGGACGCTCGCCGCGATCGACGTGTACTTGAGTGACGCGGTCCAGAGTAGGAAGTGGCCGGCCAGGAGCACGCCGCTCACCAGCACCAGTCCGAGCTGTGCCGTGCCCTTCGGCAGCACGCCGCGCCGCGCGTCGCGGACGACCCAAGGAGCGAGCACCACGGCGGCCATTCCCATGCGAACCCACACGATCGTCGCCGGGTCGTCGTCGGCTTTCGTGATGAGGATCGCTGAGGACGAGACCGCGACGGTGGCCGCGACCAGCGCCCACCCAGGCGAGGGGGTGCGCGTGCGCGCGACCGTGACGGTCATCTGTGACGCTCGCGATCCCGTGCCTTCTGCAGCGCCGTGTAGCCGCCGAGGACCTCGCGAATCGTGCCGTCCTCGATGGCCCAGGTGCGCGTGGCCACCGCATCGATCAGCGCCCGGTCGTGGGTCACCAGCACGATCGCGCCCGGGTACTTGACGAGCGCAGCCTCGAGCACCTCCTGAGCCGGGATGTCGAGGTGGTTGGTCGGCTCGTCGAGCAGCAGCAGGTTGGTCTCCTCGATGGCGAGCTTGCCCATCATCAGGCGGGCACGCTCGCCGCCGCTCAGGTCGCCGACCAGCTTGAGCGTGTCGTCGCCGCTGAAGAGGAGCGAGCCGAGCAGGGTGCGGGCGCGCTCCTCGCCGACCGGGTGGGTCGCCAGGAGGTCGGCAAGCACGGTGCGGTCGTCCTCGCCGGCCGGGACGTCGGCGGCCCCGTGCTCGGTGGATTGCCCGAGATCCTGCCGGTAGAGGCGGCGGACGCTGCGCGGACCCAGGGTGAGCGTCCCCTCGAGCGGGGGCAGATCACCTGCGAGCGTGTGCAGCAGCGTCGACTTGCCGCTGCCGTTCGGTCCGATGACGGCGATGCGCTCGCCGGGCACGATGGTGAGCGGCGGGACGAGCAGGAGCGGCGCGTCCCTGCCGATGATGAGCCCGACGCCCTTGAGGGTCACCCGCGACGCCGGCGCGCTGCTGAAGCGCAGGCGGGGCTTCCGGTCGACGGTGGGTGGCGCCACCCGCTCGAGACGGTTCAGCCGGGTCTGGCGGCCGCGCGCCTCGCGAGCCCGCTGACCCGCCTTGTACTTGCGGATGAAGTCCTCCTGGTGGTCGATGTACGCCTTCTGTGCGGCGAACTCGCGACGCCGCCGTTCACGGCGTTCGACCCGGAGCTTGGTGTACTGCGTGTAGTTGCCCGGGTATTCCTCGATCGTCCCTCCGGCAACCTCGATGACCTGGGTGCACACGTTGTCGAGGAAGCGCCGGTCGTGCGAGACGAGCACGAACGCGGTCGAGACCCCACGCATGAAGTCCTCAAGCCACTCGATCGCGGCGAGGTCGAGGTGGTTGGTGGGCTCGTCGATGAGCAGGAGGTCGGCGTCCTGGACGAGGAGCTTGGCGAGCTCGAGCCGCCGCTTCTGGCCGCCGCTGAGCTGCGACGGATGGCGCTGCTGCGTCTCGGTGTCCAGGCCGAGCCCGCCGAGCGCTTCTCGAGCGGTCGCCTCCAGCTCGTAGCCGCCCTGGTCGATGTAGCGATGCTGGACATCGCCGTAGCGCAGCAGCAACGCCTGGGCGTCGGGCCGCGTGCTGTCGGCGAGGAGTGGCTCCAGGGTGGTCATCTCGTGGTGCATCGCGGCGAGGTCCTCGCGCGACGCCATCACCTCGTCGAGGATGGTCTCGGCAACCGGTTCCGGCGCATCCTGCGGGAGGTAGCCGATGCGGAGTCCGCGCTGCCATTCGACCTCGCCCACCGTCGGTTCGCGGGCTCCGCTGATCAGCGTCAATAGGGTCGTCTTTCCCGCACCGTTGGCGCCGACGACGGCGATCCGCTGGCGTGTCTCGACGCGGAACGTGACACCTTCGAGGATGCTCTCTGCACCGAAGGCGACACCCACGTCGCGGAGGCTGACCAGGGACAAGCGGCTACCGCCCCGTCGCGCCCTCGCGGGCGACGATGCGCCGCACGATGGCGACCGACGACGCGTACGTCGAGTCCATGCCGAAGTACGAGAGACCGCGCGCGCCCAGCGTCCGAGCCTGCGTGTACGGCGTGTCGGATGCGTAGTGGATGACGCCAAAATCGATGGGCAGCTTGGAGAAGCTCACCGGCTCGCTGGTCGGGTATCGCACCGGCTGCGTGATCTCGTACACGGCGTTGCAGTATGGACCGGCCTCCATCTCGACCACGGTGAAGGCCTCGCGGTAGTAGAAGTCGAGATAGCCACGGTTCTGCAGGAACGTCCCCTTCACGCTGACAGCGCGCTGGTTGTCCAGTCCGCTGCCGAATCGCAGGTACGGGGCGATGTCTGAGACGGAGAACGCGTTGTCGAGCCAGTACGTCGAGCGGCTGTGCTCATCGTGGACGACGCTGCTGATCATCACATCGCCGACATCGGCGTTGAGCGTCGCGGCCTTGCCGAGGATGTACACGCCGCGAAGGTCAACTGTTTCCGCGACCTCGCGCAGGATGTTGTATGCGGCCAGCCCGAGCGGGTAGTCGATGTTGACGATCACCGCCCGGCTCGCCGCCAGCGCCTGCGCATCGATCGGCAGCACCCGTTCGTCGCACTGTGCAGGATTGACCCGGTCGAGCGGGATCACCTGGGCGGCGACGTCGAGGGCGGTGCGGCTCGTGACGCTCAGGGAGCCCGCCTCGCGCTCCTCGCGGCGCAGCGCGGCGCGCTCGGAATCGGGGAGCAGGCGGAGACGCTCGCGCGCCGCGTAGTAGAGGAAGTTGTTCCAGTGGCCCTGCGCAGTGCCGTCGCGGAAGCGCTGCAGCTCGTCACGCAGGTCGCCGCCACCGTCGCGGTCGACCGCGGCCGAGAGCTCGTCGACGTGGCGCGCGGCGACGCCGGTGAGCAGGTTGGCGATCGCGTGCGAATTGCTGCTCACGAAGTACACGGGACGGTCCAGGAGCGATTCGGACCGCATCAGCCCCGTGACCTGCTGCCACCAGCGCCGCGTCACCCGTGCGTAACCGACCTGCGTGCCGCCGAGCATGCGCACACGAAGCGCCATGCCATGCTCGGCCATCTGGACGAGCCGGGCGCCGAAGGTGCTCCCCCAGATCTCGTAGAGCTGCAACCAGTCGTCCTCACGGCCGCCGACCGCGGTGGCGAGCTCACCCGGCGTGGCGTCATCGATGCGTTCGATGCCCGCACCGTGCAGCGCGACCCTGAGCTTGTTGGCCTCGATCTGGAGCGCCACCATGGTCGGGATCAGGTCGTCGACGTCCGACGCACTGGCGATCAGGACGGCGAGGGTCCCACCCCCGTCGTCGTACCAGCGCCGGCGCCGGCCCGGCGCGCTCACCTCGCTCCACTCCGCGAAGGGGCGGAATCCCCGCTGGGCGAAGACCTCGGCGGACTGACCCATGACCACGATGCGCGCCCGGAAGATCGCCTCGGGGAGCCGTCGCACCGCGTAGAGCAGGGCGCCGAGGTCGAGCTCGTGCGAGGCGGCGAGCCCGTGGAGGCTCGATCCCATCGCCTTGTGCGAATGCTCGAAGACCCGCAGCTGGGTCTCGCCGCTGCTCCGAAGGATCGTCGTGTAGGTCCGGTGGTAGACCTCAACGGCGTCGACGAGCGCGGTCTCCTCGGCCGCCGGCTCCGTCCGCGTCAGGCCCGAGAGAGGAGCCTGCGGGGCGAGTCCGCGTCCCAGCTCATGCAGCACCATCCGCTCCATTGTCGCCGCTCGCCGTACGGCGGGCACGCCGGGCTGGCTATCCTGCCCCGGCTGTGGGACGAGTCGCTGTCACCGGATCGGTCGCCTTCGACACCATCATGGAGTTCGCCGGACGCTTCGGTGACTTCATCCTTCCCGACAAGACCGACGAGCTGAACGTCGCGTTTCTCGTCGAGCGTCTCGAGCGCCGCCGAGGCGGTACCGCCGCGAACATCGCCTTCTCCATGGCGCTGCTCGGCGAGCGGCCGCTGCTCTGCGCCGCCGTCGGCGGGAGCGATTTCGTCGACTACGATGCCGCCCTCGAGGCTGATGGCGTGGACACCTCGGGGGTCCTGACCTGCCACGACGTGAACACCGCGATCGCTTTCATCACGACCGACATCGACGGCAACCAGATCACCGCGTTTCATCCGGGAGCCATGGCCCGCGCGGCCGGGGTCGACCTCAGCGTGCTGGTCAACGTTTCGGAGGTGGTCGTCGGCGCGGACGATACCCGGGCGATGGCGCTGCACATCGAGCAGGCTCGCAACCTCGGCGCCCGGCTCGCTTTCGCGCCCGCCCAGCAGATCCCGGCCATGCCCGACGACGTGCTGCGCCGGGGGCTCGAGGAAGCCTGGCTCGTTGCGGGCAACGATTACGAGTTCGAGATGATCCGGGAGCGAACCGGACTCTCCATCGACGCACTCTCCAGCGCGCGCATGGTCGCTGTGACCCACGGCTCGGCGGGCAGCTCGCTCCACACCCCAGGTGGCATCGCGCAGATTCCTCCGGCACCGGTGAGCGAGGTTGTGGATCCGACGGGCGCCGGGGACGCGTACATCGCAGGCGTGATCGCCGGGTTCCGCTCCGGCGCATCGCCGGACGTCGCCGGGCGCATCGGCTCGCTCGCCGCGGCATACGTGGTCGAGCAGCACGGGCCGCAGCGCCACCGCTTCGACGCCGCGTCGTTCCGCGCGCGATTCGAGGCGTCCTTCGGAGTGAGTCTCAAGGTGCAGGCAGAAGGCTGGGCGTAGAGTGAGCGACATGGAAGAAGCAGTCATCGTCAGCGCGGTACGGACGCCGGTCGGCACCTTCGGTGGTGCGTTCACCGACGTGCCGGCGACCAGGCTCGGTTCGATCGCCGTCGAGGAGGCGCTCCGTCGCGCCGGTATCGACTCGGTCGATGAGGTGCTCCTGGGCAACGTGCTCCAGGCAGGACTTGGACAGAACACCGCGCGGCAGTCGGCGATCGGCGCCGGCCTCGCGGAAAGTGTTCCGTCGACCACGATCAACAAGGTCTGCGGGAGCGGCCTCAAGACCGTGACGCTGGCCGCGCAGGCGATCCGTGCCGGAGACGCGGAGTGCGTTGTGGCGGGCGGTATGGAGAACATGTCGCGCGCGCCCTATCTCATGGAGGGCGGCCGCTACGGCTACCGGCTCGGCCACGGGCAACTCGTCGACGAGATGATCCGCGACGGCCTCTGGTGCGCGTTCGACGACTGCCACATGGGCAGCACCGCGGAGAACATCGCGCGGGAGTACGAGGTCAGCCGCGAGGATCAGGACTCCTTCGCGGCCGGTTCGCAGCAGAAGGCTGAAGCGGCCATCAAGAGCGGACGGTTTAAGGACGAGATCGTCCCGGTACCGGTGCAGCGCAAGAAGGAGACCGTGCTGGTCGACACGGACGAGCATCCGCGGGCGGGAACGACGGTTGAGACACTCGCCGCCTTGCGCGCCGCGTTTGCGAAGGACGGCACGGTCACTGCGGGAAACGCCAGTGGCATCAACGACGGTGCCGCCGCGGTCGTGGTGATGAGCGCATCTCGCGCCAGGGCTGAGAACCGCGTTCCCCTGGCTCGCATTCGTGGCTACTCGAGTGCGGGCGTCGCCCCCCGGATCATGGGAATGGGCCCCGTCCCCGCGGTGCGCGCCGCTCTCCAGAAGGCGGGCGTCGAGCTGCGCGACATCGACCTCTTCGAGCTCAACGAGGCCTTCGCGGCCCAGGCGGTCGCCGTCGGTCGTGAGCTTGCGGTGCCCGAAGACCGGCTCAATGTCAACGGCGGTGCCATCGCGATCGGCCATCCCATCGGCGCGAGCGGCACGCGGATCCTGGTGACGCTGCTCTTCGAGATGGCCAAGCGCGACGCGCACCTCGGGGTCGCAGCGTTGTGCATCGGCGGCGGCCAGGGCATCGCGATGGTGCTGGAGCGCAGCTAGCCTCGGGCGACTTGCGGAGGTCATGGTCTGCAACATCCAGGCCACGCTCCATGACACTCCCGAGCACTACCTGACTGAGAACACCTTCGCGAATGTCCTCTTCAGTCGCATCAGCGAGGGCCGGGTCGCGGATGACGAGCTTCGCCGGCTCGCTGACGCGGCTGCGCGGCTGGATGCCTCACGTGCGGAGCACCACGGCGACACCGAAGACCCTGGCGCGGAGCCTCCGTCGCCTTAGCCGTAGATGGACGTGAATCGCGCGTGGCTCGTCCCGACCATGGCGCTGCTGACGGCGTGCAGCAGTACGAGCACCAGCACTCCCACGTCGACCGGGATTCGCTCGCAGGAGCCACGTGCTTATCAGCAGCTCGCGATTACCAACGACGTCGCTCCATCGCCACGCGATCTCTACGCCATGGTGTACTTCCCACCTGACGCGGAGGTCGTCCTCTTTGGTGGCGTCGACGAGAACGGCCACTCCCTCGGCGATACGTGGGCGTTCGACCAGCACGGATGGAGGGAACTGCATCCGGCCACGTCCCCTCCCGCCAGGGCGCAACTTGCGATGGCCTATGATCCGGCACTTCGCGAGATCGTGCTCTATGGCGGTTGCACCTCCTGTGGATCGCCCGGGTTCCACCTTGTTCAGGACACGTGGGCGTTCAACGGCACGACATGGCGCCAGCTGACCTCGCTCCATCTCCCAACCTACGAGCCGAGCCCGCTCCTCAGCTGGGACATCGCAACAAGGGCACTGGAGCTCCTCGCCCCACCTCCGGGCTATGGACCCAATCCTCCGAACGGCGACTTCGATGCGAACGGAGGCGCCCTGGGACGGTGGTCGTGGGGAGCGTCAGGATGGACGTGGGACGGCGCTCCACCAGGACCGCCGCTCTTTGTTCAGGGTGGCGTTGCATTCGTTCCTGAACCCGGATCGTCGACGATGGTGTACTACTCCTACCAGCCGTATTCCGGTAGTTGCGTGGGGATCACACCGGTCAGGTGCGGCTCCGACCCGACCGGGCTGCTGTACTCGCAGACCTGGACGTGGGATGGCCGCGCGTTTGCGAGGCTGACGCCAACCGTGGCACCCGGTCTGGCAGCAGTCGTCTCCGACCCGCGCGTCGGCTCGGTGGTGGCAGTCGCCGGGTCACGAGTGTGGATCTGGACCGGGAGGACCTGGCAGGTGATCGCTTCCAACGTGCCGCCCACTGCGGTCGGCGGCGCCGCCGAATACGATCCGGACCTCGGTGACGTGGTTGTTCTCGGCGGCACCACGGGTCCGAACCCTCGGACTGTGACCTGGGTTTGGGACGGCAGCACATGGATGATTGCTGCCGCGAGCTGACGGCAGCTACTGACCCGCCGAAGTGGCATTTGTCGGGAGGCCTGCGTCATCGTTTGGGTGGCCACGGCGCTAGCATCGACGCATGAGGCGCCTCGTCGCGACAGGGCTGCTCTTGGCTGCGGTGCCGGTGGGAGTCGGGGTTGGTCTGTGGATGGCGCTCCAGACGTACCTACCGGATTGTCCCGTCAAAGGCTTGGGAACCGCGGCCCTCTGCGCAGCCCGGTCCAGCTTTGACCGCAGACTGTGCGTCTTGTGTGGCGCAGCCGCTGCGGCTCTGGCGCTGCTGGTCTCCATCGCCGTGCGCCGCCGCGCCGCAAAAGTAGGGATCGTCGATTTAGGCGCGGCAGCCGTTGGTATCGCGGTTGGTCTCTGGGCGTCGCTGATGGTTTACACGTACCTACCCTGTGGGCCGCACCAGTTGTGCATCATCCTCCTCGCCCATACGTTCGAAGCCTGGCAGAGCGCCCTGATCGGAGCAGCGGCAACGACGGCCATCCTGGTGGTGGGCGCCGCTGTGGACAAGGACTTCCGCCGCGTCAACTTCCGCGCCGCTCGAACGATGCAGCGCTGGCTCTTCAAAGACCTGACGGGTGCCGCCCCGAGCGGCGGCCAAGGTTCCGACGCCGGATAGCCGGTAAGTTGCTGGTCACATGCCACTCGGCTGGAAGCTCGTCATCGACACCACGAACGCGCCGGTTCTCGCGGACTTCTGGGCGGCGGCGTTGGACTACCAGGTGGAGGATCCCAGCCCCCTCATCGAGCGACTGCTGGCCGCCGGCCACATTGACGAAGGAGCGGTCGTCGAGCACGGCGGCCACAAGACCTTTCGTGGCTATGCCGCAATCCGCCACCCAAACGATCGCTTCGATGAGACCACAGGCGTCGGGCACGGGCGAAGGCTCCTTTTCCAGGAAGTGCCTGAGGGCAAGTCCGGCAAGAACCGCCTGCACGTGGACATCCACAGCGAGCCCGGCGGTCTCGAGAAGCTGGTGGCCCGGCTGGAAGATCTCGGGGCAACCCGCGTCCGCGAGATCGACAAGGGACCGGCCGGGCACTGGTGGATCATGCAAGACCCGGAGGGCAATGAGTTCTGCGCGGTGTAGCCCATTTCCACGGGATTCGGCGCAGGCCGTGGCTAGTCCTTCGGCGTGATCCCCGCGAACAGGTCCGTCTCCGGCAGCACGGCCGGCGTCCGTGACAGCGCCAGCTGGAAGTACTCGTCGGCGAAGTTCCGCAGGACCTCGTCCGGCATGGTGAGCTGAGGCCAGTCCTCCGAGATCTGACTGTGGTGCGCCCGCAATGCCTCGCGCTTGCGGCCGATCACGTCGACGCAGTTGATGGTCGTGGTCACGTCCTCATCCGGCGTGAGGAATGTCATCTCATCAGGGTTGGTCTCGCCGAAGGGCGGGTCGATGCCGGCCTGTTTCGCGGTCTCGACGATGCGTTCGAACTCGGAGCGCGGAAACGCCGTGTAGTAGAGCTTCTCGACGCGCCACGGCGCACCCGCTTCCTTGTACAACGGCACGAGCCGCGCCGCCTCGACGGCGAGCAGGGTGGCACGGTGCGCCTGGATGTGGTCCGGGTGCCCGTAGCCGCCGTTGCCGTCATAAGTGACAACAACATGGGGGCGGAATCTGCGGATGAGCGCGACCAGCTTGCCGATCACCTCGTCGAGCGGTGCCATCCAGAACGCGTCGGGCAATAGGTTGGTCGGCGTGTCGACCATCCCGGAGTCACCGTAGCGAAGGAACTCGACCTCATCGACCTCGAGGATCCGGCAGGCCTCGCGCAACTCAGCCTCGCGGATCTCGGAGAGGCGCGGACGCGTGGTCTCCTCGGGCATGTCCTTCGCGACGATGGTCGCCAGCTTGCCGTCGGTGCAGCACACCACACACGTCTTCACGCCGCGATCGGCGTAGGTGGCGAGCGTCCCGCCCATGGTGATCGTCTCGTCATCGCAGTGCGCGTGCACCGCCATGAGACGAAGTTCCGTGTCAGCCATCACTCCTCGACGATGGTCACCGACCGCATCACGTCGTCCTTGCGTATCGCGCCCACCACGTCCATCCCCTTCACCACCTGGCCGAAGAGGTTGTAGGCCTTGGTGAGCTTGTGGCGGTCGTCGACCGTGCAGATGAAGAACTGCGAGCCGTTGGTGTTCGGGCCGGAGTTCGCCATCGCGACCGCGCCCGGCTCGTACTCACCCTGGACGGGCTCATCCTCGAACTTGTATCCCGGGCCGCCGCGCCCGGTCCCTTCGGGACAGCCACCCTGAATGACGAAATCGTCGACGACGCGATGGAAGGTGAGACCGTCGTAGAAGCCGTCCCGCGCGAGAAACACGAAGTTGTTGACCGATTTCGGCGCGCGCGCCGGGTCGAGTGCGATGACGATGTTGCCGCGATCGGTCGTGATGGTCGCGATGTAGCGCTTCGCGGGGTCGATGACCTGCTCAGCGGCTGTGTACTTCTTGGGCATCGGGGCAGTCTACCCGGGGTGGCCGGGTAGACTGCCGGACCGCCGCGCGGATCAGAGCGCCGCGCTCGATCCCGTGACGGCCGCGGGGGAACCGGTCGACGAGGGGGACGTCGACGTGGAGGGGGTCGTCCCGAGTCCGCCGAAGCGAACCCGGATGTAGGTGCTGAGATTCAGGTTCATCAGCTTGCTGATGCCCGCGGTTGCGGTGCTGCTCAGCGCTGTCGCCTGGGTCTGGGTGATCTTGTGGTTCGCAACGGCCTTGTTCAGGCGGGAGGTCACCTTGGCCATGACCGCGCTCTCAACCGCCTGCGTCTTGGAGCCGTCGATCTGCGCGAGAGTCTCGCCGTTGAGGAGGTCCTTCAGCACGGTGGTGCGGCTGAGCCCGGTCTCCTTGACTGATTCCCGGAAGAGCGCCAGGGCGATGTGTCGTGCCGCGACCGCTTTGGCGCCCGCGTGGCCGGTCTTGGCGGTGCTCGGCGCCGGCGTTGTCGCAAGCGTGGTCGCATTGCCTCCGGTCACGCCGGCCGCCAGCGCGGGGATGATGGACACGGTTGCGATCCCGGCGACGGCGACCACCGCAAAGGCGGCCGCGCTGATGGCGACCCTTTTGGTGAAGAAATTCCCGAACATCCTGGCGCTCCTTTGCTTTCGACTTGTTTTATGGTGGGCGGTGTCCTCATTCTCCCCGGCAGTTGCTCGCGTTCCCTGAGCCGCTCCTGAGACGTGAGGGTCGTTCCCGATCCGCCGGCCACACGGAGGCATCACGTGCACGGTGCCGCTGAGAGGCCGGTGGTCGGACTTTTCGGGGCTTTCGACACCGGCGAACTCGGCGAGATCGCGCTGCGCCGCGTGCTCGAGTCGGAGCTGACGCGGCGCCGTCCGGACATCGATCTCGTCGTGTTCGCCCCCTTTGGCGCCGAACGTCCCGTGCCGAGTGACGAGGGCCGCCCGGCCCGTCCGCTCGAGCGCACCGCGAACGCGGAGTCGATCGGCCTGGACGCCCTGATCATCGCCGGCGATGTGCTCGGCGACGACCGGCACTGGGCGGCGCGGTATCCGGTGCCGGACGAGGCGATGACCGATCGCGGTGTTGCGTCGCTTGCGCTCTCCGGTCAGCGGGGCGGCGCCGACGCCGCGCCATCGGTCACCTGGTTCGCGGTGGGTTCCACCGGTGGCGACCCCGACCTCACCGGCCTCGAGGGCAGGGACGTGTGGGCCAGGGATCCGGCCACCCAGGAGCGGCTCGGCGGCACCGCCGTGCAATCCGGAGACCCCGTGTTGCTGGCTGGACATCTCTTCGCGCCCGAGACGCTCCGGCGCCGCACCGACCTGCTGCGCCTGTGCGGGGCCATCCCCGCGGGACGCCGCGTGGTCGTCGAGGTCGCGTCGGGCCATCTCGGGTCAGCCGCCGCCGGCCACATCGTCGATGCGATCGCAGCCGCGCTGCGAAGCGATCCCAAGCTCTCGGTGGTGGTGGTGAGCCTCGCTCCGACCTGGCTGCCGTCGACGGATTCGATCCTCCACGTGCCGGGGCTGGCTGCCGAGCGCGTCCACCACCTCCCGACTTGGGTGGGGCTCGACGACGTGGCCGCCATCATGGCCGGGTCCTCGGCGGTCATCGCCACCTCGCCGGCCGGAGCGCACCTCGCGGCGGCCCTCGCGGCTCCCGTCTCGGCCCTCGACACCGGGCTGGGGCATCGATTCGATCCCGCAATCCCGGTGCTCGCCACCGACCTCCCGACCGCGGTGGCGGCGTTCCTCGCGGCCGTGCCCCGTGTCGGCATCGACGACGCGGTCCGGACCCTCGACGGCGCGTTTGCGGGGCTTGCCGAGCGGCTCCCGCACGCTGCGGGATCGCCGCGACCGGAGGGTGCACCTGACGAGATGGGCTCGGCGCTGGCCGTGCTCCAGCGGCGCCTGGCGGATGAGCGCACGGCACTGCAGGCGGAGCTGTCGCGGATGCAGGCGGAGCTGGATCACCTTCGGGGGTCGCCGGAGCATCGCCTTGCCCGGCCGATCCGGGAGCTGTATCAGCGCCGACAGCGGCGCCGCACGTGATCCGGTTTCCCGAGGTTCCCCGGCCGGATGTGACCGTGGTGATGCTCACCTACAACCGCTGGGACCTCACCAGGGAGGCGCTCCGGTTGCTCGCCGAGTTGACCGAGCCCCGCTATGAGGTCGTCATCGTCGACAACGCCTCGACCGACGGCACCGTCGATCAGCTGGCGCACGTCGGCGGCGCCACCGTTCTCCGCAATCCGCGCAACCTCGGCTTTGGACCGGCCAACAACCAGGGTGCCGCGATGGCGCGCGGCCGCTACCTGCTGCTGCTCAACAGCGACGCGTGGGTGAGGCCCGGGTGGCTCGCCCCGCTCCTCGACGTCGCCGACGCGGATGCGGCGGTGGCCGCCGTCGCGCCGAAGCTGCTCTACCCGGACGGCCGGCTCCAGGAGGCGGGGTCGATCGTCTGGCGTGACGCCAGGGTCCGCCAGTACGGCGACGGCGACGTCCCCAACCGGCCCGAGTACAACTTCAGGCGGACCGTCGACTACGCGTCGGCCGCCTGCCTGCTCGTCCGCCGCTCCGCATTCATCTCGGTCGGCGGGTTCGACCCCCGGTTCGCGCCGGTCTACTGCGAGGACGTCGATCTGTGCCTGGCACTCGCCGCCGGACCCGGGCGGGTCGTCTACCAACCCCGGTCGGTGGTCGAGCACGTCCGTGGGGCGTCGAGCGGCGGGGGAGTCCATGGCGCGCGGATCGAACGCAACCGGCGCCTGCTTCGCGCACGCTGGCGTGCCCTGCTCGACCGCCGGCCGCCGGAGAGCTGGCACGTCGAGCCGAGCGGGATCATCGGCGGTCGGGACGCGATCTCCTGCGAGCGAATCCTGGTGCTGACCGGGCCGCGGCCGGACCGTGCGGGCACCCCGAAGCAGCGGCGCCTGGCCGCCTTCCTGGGTGTCGCGGTGCGGCGATGGCCGGCGGCACGCTGGACCGTGGCCTCACTCGACGGCGAACCGGTCTCCAGGCCGGACGAGCTCGCGGACGCCGGCATCGAGGCGGTGACCGCCGCCCCTTCATGGGACGCCTGGCTCACCGGGCGGCGCCACCACTACGGGATCATCGCCGTCGCCGATCCGCGGTGGAACGAGGGCGCTCTGGGCGACCTGCTGAGCGCCACGCAGCCCCAGGCGGTGCGGGCCGCGGTGGAAGATCAGGTGGATCCCGGCGCTCTCGCGAGTGCTCTCGGACGCCCCGATCCGGGCATTCGGCCGTGGGTGCGTTAGAGTTTCGATCCCGAGGCCGCAAACACGGAGGCACTCATGAAGGTCGTCGTCTGCGTCAAGCAGATCCCCGACCCCAACACCACCGGCCAGCTCGATCCGACCACGCATCTGCTCAAGCGCGAGGGGGTTGAGGTCGTTCTCGACCCCGGCGACGAGTTCGGAGTCGAGGCCGGGCTGCAGCTCGTCGAGGCGCAGGGCGGCGAGGTCACCGTCGTGTCCATGGGTCCCGAGCGCGGCGTCGACGCGGTCCGCAAGGCCCTTGCCATGGGTGCGGCCAAGGGCGTCCTGATCTCGGATGACGCCTTGCGCGGCTCCGACGCGCTGACCACGGCGCGAGTCCTGGCCGCCGCCATCCGCCGGGAGGGGTTCGACCTCGTGATCACGGCCACGGAATCGACCGACGGGTACACCGGGATCGTCCCGCAGATGATCGCGGAGCTGCTCGACGTCCCCGCGGTGACCTTCGCCAAGACGCTTGAGGTCGACGGCACCACTCTCAAGGTGAAGCGCCAGACCGAGGCGGGCTACGACCTGGTCGAGGCGGGGCTCCCCGCCCTGGTGAGCGTCACCGCCGGGGTCAACGAGCCGAGGTATCCGTCCCTCAAGGGGATTATGGGTGCCAAGTCCAAGCCGCTCGACCGCCTCACCTCAGGAGATCTCGGGCTCGACGGCAGCGGCGGCGCCACGGCCGGCCAGAGCATCACCGGCGTCGAGCCCGCTCCCCAGCGTGCGGCCGGGTCGATCATCAAGGACGATGGAGAGGGCTACAAGCGGATCGCCGACTTCCTCGCCGAGAAGAAGGTGATCTGACCGATGTCTGTCGGAAAGGTCTGGGTGTTCGCCGAGATCGCGGGAGGCAAGCCCGCGCCGGTCGCCCTCGAACTCCTCACCAAGGCGCGCTCGCTGGGCGGAACGGTGGAGGCCGTCGCCTTCGCGCCCGACGCCGCCGACGCCGCGGCCGAGCTCGGCGCCCACGGCGCCACCACGCTCCACGCGGGCACCGATCCGCTCTGGGGTGAGCTGCTCCTCGGCGGCCCGGCGGCCGACGCCCTCGCGAGCCTGATCGCGGAGCACAAGCCGGATCTGGTGCTCTTCGGCATGACCTACAGCTCGCGCGACGTCGCCGGCCGGCTGGCGGCCAAGCTCGGCGTGCCCGTGATCGCCAACGGCCTCGATGTGAGCGATGGCGACGGTGTGTCCGTGCACTCCTCGGTCTTCGGCGGAACCCTCAACGTCGCGACCCGCTTCGAGAGCGCCGCTCCGGCCCTGGCGATCATCCGGCCGAAGTCGTTCGTGGCCGAGCCGAGTGGTGGCGCTGCCGCCGCGGTGTCGCCGGTGACGACCCCGATCGCCGACAAGCACAGGACCGCCCGGGTGACCGACCGGGTCGCCGACGTCGCGGCCGGCCCCAAGCTGGAGGAGGCTCCGATCGTCATCAGCGGCGGCCGCGGTCTCGGGGATCCAAAGAATTTCGAGCTCCTCGACCAGCTTGCCGCCGTGCTCGGCAATGCGGCCGTGGGGGCGAGCCGGGCGGTCGTCGATGCCGGCTGGGTGCCCTACGCGATGCAGGTGGGCCAGACAGGCAAGACGGTGAAACCGGCGGTCTACCTGGCGTTCGGCATCAGCGGCGCGATGCAGCACACCGTCGGGATGAAGGGCGCGCAAGCAATTGTTGCGGTCAATAGAGACGAGAACGCGCCAATCTTCAAGCTCGCGGACCTGGGGATCGTCGGCGATGCCCTGAAGGTGCTCCCCGCACTTGTCGAAGAGCTGCAAAGGCGCCGGTCATGAGCGCTGCACTGGATCGATTGCAATTGCCCGACAGTTCGCTGGCGCCGAAATTCGCAGGTATACTCGGATCTGCGATGGACGACAAGGTCATTGTCGACCTTCTGGGCCAGGTCGGAAACCTCTTCACGTCGAGTCTGGAGCTGAAGGAGACGATCGACTTCATGCTCAAGGCCGCCGCCGACCTGGTCGACTGCGATGCCGCAACGGTCTTCCTCCTCGATGAGGACGGTCGCGCTCTTTCGGCGATCGCGACGTATCCGTTCACCGACAACCTCGGTCAGGTCGCTCGATTCGAGCTCGGTGAAGGCATCGTCGGGTGGGCGGCGCAGCGTCGCAAGCTCGTTTCGGTCGCGGATGCCACCAAGGACCGGCGGTTCAAGACCCTGGGACTTGCGTATGCACCGCGCTCGTGCCTGGTGATGCCGCTCGAGTCGCCACAGCGTCTCGTGGGTGCGCTCACCCTGGCTCGCCGTGAGGTGCAGCCGTTCACGAGCATCGAGCAGGCGCTCATGCGAATCATCGCGAGCCAGGCCGCGATCAGCATCGACAACGCCAGGCTGTACACGGCGCAGCGGGCACAGCTCGGCGAGATCGCCACGCAGAAGCGAGAGGTCGAGGTCGCCAATGCCCAGATCGCCGAGATCTCGAGGCTGAAGAGCGAGTTCCTGGCCAACATGAGCCACGAGCTGCGCACCCCGCTCAACGCCATCCTGGGTTTCAGCGAGATCCTCAAGGACAACCTCGTCGACCTCACACCCCAGCAGCGACAGGAGTGCCTCCAGAACATTCACGCCTCGGGAAAGCACCTGCTCGAGCTGGTCAACGACGTGCTCGACCTGAGCAAGATCGAGGCGGGGCGCATGGAGCTCTCCTACGACCGCTTCGGCGTGCAGGATGCGGTCAAAGAGGTCCACAACGTCATCCGCTCCCTCAGCGAGCGACGCGATATCGACCTCAGCATCGACGTGGTGCCGGTGAACCTCGAGATTCGCGCCGACAAGAGCAAGTTCAAGCAGGTGCTCTACAACCTGCTCAGCAACGCGATCAAGTTCACGCCGCAGGGCGGCAAGGTCTGGGTGTCCGCCCGGGCCGACACCGAGGACCTGATCGTCGACGTCGGCGACACCGGCGTGGGCATTCCCGCCGAACACCACAAGCGCATCTTCGACGAGTTCTACCAGCTCGACCATGCGACCACCCGTCAGGTCGAGGGCACCGGGCTCGGGCTTTCGCTGACCCGCCGGCTCGTCGAGCTGCACGGCGGGAGCATCTCGCTGGAGAGCGACCCGGGCCGCGGCTCGGTGTTCACGTTCCGGCTACCTCTGGCAGGAATTGAGGTGCTGAACGGGCACCGTCACAACCGAATCCTGCTCGTCGAGGACAACGCGAGCAATCGGGACCTGGCAAAGATGGTGCTCCTCGGGAGCGGCTTCGACGTCGACATCGCGGTCGACGGCGAGGAGGGCCTCCACAAGGTGCGGTCCAAGGTCTACGATCTCGTGCTCATGGATGTGGAGTTGCCCGGCATGGACGGGCTGACTCTCACCCGAATGCTCAAGGCGGATCCCAAGACGGCAGGCGTTCCCGTGGTCGCGCTGACCGCCAATGCGATGAAGGGCAATGAACAGGAAGCACTCGCGGCCGGTTGCTCCGGCTACATCACCAAACCAATAGAGGTGGCCAACTTCGTGAAGCGCATCTCCACATTCATCGAGGTGCCTGTCTGATGAGCGGGGCCGGAAAGACCATCCTCATCGTCGAGGACGACCCGCCGAGTCGCGAGGTAGTTCGCCTTGCGACCAGCGCGCAGAACCACACGCTCATCGAGGCGGCAACCGGCGTCGAGGGACTCAACCTCGCTCGCGAGCAGAATCCTGACCTGATCATCCTCGACGTGAACCTCCCGGGCATGAGCGGTCTCGACGTCTGCCGCCGGCTGCGTGCCGAGGGTGCGCGGGTGCCGATCATCATGCTCACCGCGAAGAGCGACACCATCGACGTGGTCGTCGGTCTCGAGCTCGGCGCCGATGACTACGTGACCAAGCCCTTCGAGGTGCGCGAGCTGATGGCGCGCATCGGCGCCCACCTGCGCCGCAGCGAGATCTCCGCCCAGGAGCAGCCCCGCGATCGCTTCGAGTTCCCCGGTCTCACCATCGACCTCGGACGCCGCCAGGTCTTCCGTGACGGCGAGGAGGTGATGCTCACGCTCACCGAGTTCAACCTGCTCGCCCTGCTGGCATCACGCCCGGGTCAGGTCATGAGTCGCGGAGAACTGCTTCGCCGTGTCTGGGGCTACGAGGTCGAGATCGAGACGCGGACGGTCGACGCCCACGTCTACCGCCTGCGCCGCAAGATCGAGCCGGACGCCGAGAAGCCGACCTACATCCACTCTGTGCCGGGGATCGGGTACCGCTTCTCGGGGTAAACGGGCTCCGCAGGCGCATCGCTCTGTGGTGAGCGTGGTGCCGCGCCTCCCCTGGCGCCCTACCACTGCGCGCGCCCTAAGCCCTCAGTAGATGAACCCCACAATCGACGAGTCCAGGTCCGAGATGGTGCGGTAGTCGACACGGCCCCATCCGCCGCCGTCGGCGTGGTAGTTCATCTCGGAGATCATGAAGGTGCCGTCGAGGTTGACGTGCTCGACGTAGGCGACGTGGCCGACCCACCCGATGTTGAAGACCACGATCGCGCCCTCAATGGGGACGTGTCCTTCGGGGCGCTTGGCCCCAGCGGCGGCGCGCCACCAGTTGATGGCGTTCCCGCTCCAGTCGACGGCGCGGCGGGTCGCGACGTAATAGGTGCACTGGCCGTACGGGAAGCCGTCGTGCAGCGGGGTCTGCGGCGGCACCGACGGGGTGCCGTTCTGGGCATCGACGAAGTACGAGGAGATGAGCGCCCCTTCCGGCGCATGGGTGAGCGGCACCTGGAGGTAGGAGCCGGCGAGCATCGGCGAATTGCTGCTCAGCGAGTTGTAGTCCAGGATCACCGCCGGGTCGAGATGAAGCCGTGCCGCGAACGCGGTGGGTGTCTCGCCGGGGAGGACCTCGACGAGCGCACCGGGTCCCGGCGGGATGAGCAGGGTCGATCCCGCCGGGGGAACGACATACGGGGTGAGCTGGTTGCCCCACTGGATCGCCGAGGTGGGCACGTGGTAGGCGGCCGAGAGCGTGCCAAGGGTCTGGCCGGGCGCCACGACGACTTTCTTGACCGGTTCCACGGCGATCGCCGTGATCGCTGTCGAGTTCTGCACCACCGCGTTGATCTGGATCGCGGCGTCGTTGCGAAGGAGCGGTGCGGCGGGCATCTGAGCCGGCCTGGCGACGAGCACGACGAGCACCGCCGCTGTGGCGATTACCCAGAGGTGCCGTATGAACCGATGAACGTGGGTCGCGATCGCTGCTCCCCTCGCTTGTGCAGTGATACGGAAAGGTGCCCGGGGTGTGATGCCCTCCACCCCGGTGGTCGCGGGCGACCGTAGCAGAACCGGCTTCTCGCCGTCAAAGTGAGCGCCATGAGCGAGGAGGCGCCCCCGGTGCTTGCGACCGTCCGGCGCGGGACCGTCGTCGAGGCTCGGATCCGAGGGCATGTTGCGGTCGTCGATGCCTCGGGGACCGTGCTCGCGTCGGCCGGGTCTCCACAGGCGGAGACGACGCTCCGGAGCTGCGTCAAGCCGATCCAGGCGCTCCCGTTCCTCCGGCTCGCCGCCGGCCGTCTGGAGGTGGGCGACGCGGAGATAGCGATCGCATGCGCGTCGCACCAGGGGGAGGACGAGCACGTCGCGACCGTCCGCAGCCTCCTCGCCAGGGCGAAGGTGCCAGAGGAGGCGCTTGGCTGCGGTCCCCAACTCCCTGTCGACGCGGCGACCGCGCGACGCCTGCTCGCCTCGGGCGGCGTGCCGCGACCCATCCACAACAACTGCTCGGGCAAGCACGCCGCGATGCTTGCGACCTGCTCGGTGATGGGATGGCCGCTGAAGGGCTACGTGGAGCCGGAACACCCGTGTCAGCAGGCGGTCACCGCGGCGCTCCAGGAGATGCTCGGTGTCGATCTCGACCACGCGCCCCGCGGCATCGATGGCTGCGGCCTCACGACCTATGCGACGCCGCTCTCTGCCATCGCTCGAGGCTTTGCCGCCGGGACCGCCGACCCGGCGTTTCAGCGCGCCCAGGACGCCATGGCGGCTCACCCGTTTCTCGTCGCGGGCACGGGGCGATTCGACACGGCGCTGCTCGAGGCCGCAGGCGACCGGGTCACGGCCAAGATCGGCGGCGCCGCGGTGTGGGCCGCGGTGGTTCGTCCCGGCGGCCCCGGCATCGCGATCAAGCTCGAGGCGGGCGGAGCCGAGGCGATTCCGGTCGTGGCGATCGCAGTCCTCCAGCGCCTCGGGGTCCTTGACGCCGAGCTCTCCGATCGGCTGCGCCCGTTCGCCACCCTGCCGGTGCGCAACTGGGCCGGCCTTAAGGTGGGGGATATTCGCGCCGAGCGAATCGAGCTGGTGTCGATTGAGTCATCGCCGCGGTGATTTCCCTTCGCTTTGACGGCCGCCCGGCAGCAGTGTATCGTTCGGTTCAGAGGAAGTTGATACGGATGTCAACTTCTGAGCTGATCGATGCGACAGGGGCGTTCGCCTCGTCGAGGAGAGTTGGGATCGGTGCCTGATCAGAGCCACGTCGGCCGGCGCTACACGGCGTCAGGCCAGCGGATCGCACCCGAATCGACCGCCGCGATGGCGCAGGCGATCGCCGGTGCCGACCCCGTGCGCGAACCCGAAGCGGTGCCACCGACATTCGCCGCGGTCTACTGCCTGGGGCCGACGCTCGCGCAACTCTTCACCGACCCAGAGGTCGGCATCGACCTCGCCGGGTTGATCCACGGTGAGCAGTCCTTCGAGTGGCCGGCGCCGGTGCACCCCGGCGATGTGATCGACGCCACGGCGGAGATCACCGGCATCGACGTCAAGCGGGGGATGACCTTCGTGCGCCTTGCCATGGAGGCCGTGCGCCCCGCGGACAACACCGTCGTCTGCCGCGCCACCTCGCTCATGATCGTGCGGGCTCCGGCATGACCGCCCCGGCCGCGTCCGACGTGGCGGTCGGCGACAGCGTCACGCTCGTGTCCCGGACGGTCACCCAGGAGCAGATCAACGCCTACGCCGACGCGTCCGGTGACCACAACCCGATCCACGTCGACCCCGAGTTCGCCCGGTCGGTGGGTCTGCCCGGGACCATCGCGCACGGGTTGCTCGAGATGGGCATCCTCGCCGACGCCATCGCGTCCTGGGCGGGCGGGAACGCCAACCTCCTCAGCCTCTCCTGCCGGTTCAGCAAGCCGTTGCTCCCCGGCGACACGATCATCTGCACCGGAACCGTCGTCAGCGTCGACGATGCGGGAGTCGCCACCCTCGAGGTGGGGGCGTCCTCGGATCGCGGCGACCGCGTCTTGACCAATGGCCGGGCGACAGTCCGGCTCTCACGCTAAGGGGCCACGAACATGGGACTCGACTTCTCGCTCACCCGCGAACAGGAGGAGATCCGCTCGCTCGCGCACGAGTTTGCGGAGAAGGAGATGCGCCCGGTCGCCGAGCGCTTTGACGAAGCAGAGGAGACCCCCTGGGACGTGATGCGCAAGGCGCATGCCCTGGGTCTCGACTCCACCGCCAGCTTCCCCGAGCAGTACGGGGGCGGCGGCATCGACCTCGTCACCAACCTGATCAGGGAGGAGGAGCTCTCCTGGGGCGACGCGGGGATCGCGGTGTCGATCGGCGCGAGCGGGCTCGCCGGTGCGGCGATCATCGCAATGGGCACCGAGGCGCAGAAGCACAAGTACATCGGGATGCTCACCGCGCCGGAGCTGAAGATCGCCGCCATGGGCCTGACCGAGCCGAACAGCGGGTCGGACTCGCTGGCGCTCGAGACCACCGCGACCAAGGTCGATGGTGGCTACGTGCTCAACGGCACCAAGCAGTTCTGCACGAACGGCGGGATCGCGGATATCCAGGTCGCCTTCGCCACGACCGACAAGTCGCATGGACCGCTCGGTATCGCCGGCTTCGTGATCGAGAAGGGCACGCCGGGCATGCGCCAGGGCCGCAAGGAGCGCAAGCTCGGCGTCCGCGCGTCGCACACCGCTCAGGTCATCTTCGAGGACTGTTTTGTCCCTGACAATCAGCGCCTCGGCCACGACGAGAACGGCGAGGAGACCGGCCCCGGACGCGTCGGCGCGATGATCATGCTCGAGGCGACGCGGCCGATGGTCGCCGCCGGTGCGCTCGGCATCGCCCGGGCCGCGTTCGAGTTCGCCCGCGACTACTCCCTGCAGCGCGTCGCGTTCGGCAAGCCGATCGCGAAGCACGAGGCGATTGCCTTCAAGCTCGCCGACATGGCCACCGACATCGACGCCGCGCGGCTCCTCATCTGGCGCGCCGGCTGGATGGCCATGAACGGCATCCCGCTCTCGCGTGGCGAGGGCTCGATGGCGAAGCTGTTCGCCGGCGACATGGCGATGCGCGTCACCGTCGACGCGGTGCAGATCCTCGGGGGCTACGGCTACGTCAAGGACTATCCGGTGGAGCGCTTCATGCGCGACGCCAAGATCTACCAGATCTGGGAGGGCACCGCCGAGATCCAGCGCCTGGTGATCAGCCGCTACGTGCTCGGTGAGCGGACCGCGACCGCTGCGCGTCCGAGGGTTGTCGCGGACCCGCCCGCGGTACAGATCGCAGCCGCGGGCTGAGCCCGGCTTCGCTCAGACGGATCCGCCGGCGGAGACGCCGGCGGATCTGACCACGCCGCCGTTGTGACCCAGCACGAGATACGGGACGCCGTCGGGGTCGTCGAGGAAGCAACTCTCGTGCAGTCCCCATTGCGTGATCTTGGTGTACTGGCCTGCGGCGAGGGTCGATCCCCAGGTTGAGAGATCGGGCGGCTGGACCATGGGCTGCGCGCCTGTGGCGAGTGTGGTCACGGCCTCGTAGCGCACCGTCCCGCAGCTGAGCGCCCACCCGTAGCCGGTCTCCTCCTCCACGTTGTTGGCGGCGACCGCCCAGTCGCCGTCGTGGACGAGGTCGTATGAGTACACGACGTGGTGCACCTGGCCCTCGGCGGCGAGAGTCTTGTCCAGTGCGGCCTGGGTTTGACCGATCGCCGATGTGAAGACGCCCGCCGCGAACGGAGTGGTGGGGGGAGCGGTGCCGTCATCCGCCCAGTGCTGGTAGTACGCGGCGAGGTCTGCCGGCAGCTGGTTGCGGGGTGCCATGGGGAGGTCGTAGCCGCCGGTCATCGATGCCGGGGTCGCGTAGACCCAGGCGTTTCCGGTGGCGAAGGAGTACCCGGTTTCGAGGGACACCATCCAGGACGTCTGCGCGGAGGCGCGAGTCAGCACCATCAGCGACACGTCGGGGGAAGAGCCCTCGACCGAGCTCGTGGTCACCTCGCTGATGAACCACGACGGATAGGTGCTCTGACGCGGAACGAAGAGGTTGCGGGTCGCGATGGGTCGGGGCTGCGGATCCGGGCAGCCGCAGGCGGTCGCCGCCAGACCCGCGGTGTCGCCCTGCAGCGCGCTGCCCGTCTCGAAATCGCCGAGGGTGCTGATGTCGTCCGTGTCGAGCGTCTGCTCGCGCACGGGCCAGAGCGTGTCGACGATGCGCGCCGCCTGACCCGGGTCGACCGTGACGCCGGGTGTGGCGGGTGCCGAAGCAAGCAGCGTGAGCAACGAGGTCAGGCTCGGCACGCCCTGAGGCGTGGACTGGGGTGGCGCCGTCTCCGGGAAGGTGGAGGGGACGTCGATCGCATGCACTGGGAAGTGGCTCGCGACGAGGCGGGCGATCACCAGTGAGCCCGCCGCCGTGGCCACCAGGAGCGTGCAGACGAGCCCGATCGCCAGTGCTGGAGCCCAGCGGCGGTGGGGGCTCGGCGGGGGCGGGGCGCCGGGAGGCCATGGCGCCGGCGGCGTCAGCGGCGGCGGTTCCGGCGTGAGAGGAGGCGGTTGCGGCGGCACGCTGCTGACGGTATGCCTCGATGCGGGGACATTCGACCAGCGCCACGGGCCTGTCATGAGCCCGCGCCCGGAGCGAGCGCTAAGCTCTCTGATCGCCGCATCACCAGGCTTTGAGGAGCGTTGCATGTTCGATCTGACCGGGAAGGTCGCTGTGGTCACCGGGGGATCGCGCGGCCTCGGAAGGGCCGACTGTCTCGCGCTTGCCCGCGCAGGAGCGGATGTCGTCGTCACCGACATCCTCATCGAGTCCGACCCGGCGATCGAGCAGACCGCGGAGGACGCACACTCGGCGCTGGCGCAGCTGTTCACGTCGCAGCACGTCGTGTACGCGGAGAAGACCAGCGACGAGATCCGTCAGATGGGCCGGCGCTCGGCGGCGATGAAGATGGACGTGACCAACCGCGAGCAGGTGCGCGAGGTGTTCGCCACCATCAAGAAGGACTTCGGCTCACTGGACATCCTCGTGAACAATGCGGGGACCCTCGACCACATCGCGCAGATCGAGCATCAGAACGACGAGCTGTGGGACCGCGATCTGCGCGTGAACCTGTCCGGGGCATTCAACTGCACCAAGGCCGCGTGGCCGTACATGCGTGAGAAGGGCTGGGGGCGCGTCATCTACATGGCGTCGGTCGCCGGGACGCTCGGCGGGTTCGGTCAAGCCTCGTACGCGGCGACCAAGGCGGCGGTGATCGGGCTCGGCAAGTCGATGGCGCTCGAGGGCGCGCGATTCGGTATCACCGCCAACGTCATCGCCCCCGGCATCATCGGCACCGAGGCGTGGAAGATGGGCGACGCGAAGATGAACGATCGCATGGTCCTTCGCACCGCGATGCGCAGTGCCGGCGAACCCGAGGACATCGCCAACACCATCGTGTTCCTCACCTCCCCGGAGGCGCGCTACATCACCGGTCAGGTCATCACCGTTGCGGGAGGCATCGACCTCTTCGTCTACTGACCCGGCATCCCGGAGCGCGACGCGCCAGCCCGTCGACATCGGGGTCACGTACTGGTCGCGCGAGGTCGGGCCGTATGTGTGGCACGAGTACGACGCCGCGCGCACGGATGCGGAGTTGCGCGCCATCAAATCCGCGGGCCATGGCACGGTGCGGACGCATCTGCTCTGGGACGCGTTCATGCCCACACCCGCGAGGGTGGAACCAGCGCGCCAGCGGAACTTCGAGCACTTCCTGAACGTCGCCGCCGGCCTGTCGTTGCGAGTCGTCCCGGTGCTCTTCGTGCAGACGCTGGGTGGATGCGTGATGCTTCCGTCGTACGCGATCGATGTCGGCGCCCGTCATCGCGGTGTGCGCGCCGTGTCGGATGCGGTGACCCAGCCCGGCGGCCCACGCTACGTCTACACGGATCAGCTGATGCTGGAGGTGTGCGTGCGCTGGATCGACGAGATGCTCGGCGCATTCGCAGGCCACCCGGCGATCAGCATGTGGGATATCGGCCACGATCCCGCGGGTGGGGTTCGACCGCAGCGCATCGATCACCTGCGCGCGTGGGTGGCGCTGATCAGCGCGCGGATTCATGAACGCGAGCAACGGTGCATGCTGACGTTGAGCGCCGACGACCTGGTGACCGCGCGCGCTGTGCGTCCCGGCGCTGTCGCGAGTCTCGTTGACACGCTCGGACTCGACCTCGCACCGAGCGCGCTCGCGCAGGCGGGCGGCGATCGTGATCCGGCTGCGGCGACGTTCCTCGCGCAGCTGTGCGAGTCGTTCAGTGACTCCGCGCCGCTTGTGGCGCATCTGCAGGGGAATCCGCGCACCGACACGACCGATGCGGAAGACGACTCCGACGACGATGCGCTGACGCGGCGGTTCGTCGCCGGCGCAGTCGACTCACTGATCGCGTGCGGGTGCAGCGGTCTCATGGCCGCGATGTGGAGCAACCCGGGTCCGCGCGCCGCCGGGGTGCCGCCGTTCGACCGCCGGCAGCCCCTGCGCGATGCGGGCGTCGTCGATGCCTCGGGAGCAGAGACCGCGTTCGGCGGCGTCTGGGTCGAGGAGGCGCGTCATGAGCGCGAGTGTTCGGTCGCCAGCCCGTGGCCCGAGCGCATCGACGTCGACGACTACTACGCGAATCTTCCCGAGAGCCTGCACGAACTCCGCGCGGCCTGGGAACGCGGCTCTCGGGAATACCCTGCTATGCTGCCATGAGCACCGGAACGGCGGGAAATCGTCATCCTTCGGTGCTTCCATCGCGGTCTTTTGCGGGTTCCCGTTGCTGACAGGGGACGCTCCCATAGTGGTCGTGAACGCGGTGGGCGTCCGTGTCGGCGAGAGTCCTGGAGGACATGCTGTGACCGCTGGAAGAATCAAGAAGATTATTCCCGACCGTGGATTTGGTTTCGTTCGCGCTGACGACGGCAACGAGGTGTTCTTTCATCGCACCGAGCTGACCACCGTCGACTTCGACGCCCTCCAGGAAGGCGAGCAGGTGACGTTCGACATCGTCGACTCGCCCAAGGGCCCCCGCGCGCGCAACCTCCAGAAGGTCTGATCGCAGCGGGGTAACCCGCTTCGTTCTCTCCTAGCCGTCGCTGCGCAGCGAGCGCAGCCGCGCCACCGCGGCATCCACGCGCTCGGCTTCGCGCCCGCGGAGCCGGATGACGAGCTCGCGTCGCTCGACGTGCGGATACGAGCCGACGGTCACGTCGGGGAACTCCGCCTCGAGCACGAGCATGGGCTGGGACATCTCCGACTCGGGGACCGATCGGTAGTGCACCTCGCGGACGATGGGCGCCGTCCCGCCGGCGAAGTACCGGGGGATGAGCTCCTCCTCCACGATCGTGGCGAACTCACGCGGAATGCCCGGGAGCACGAACAGCCATCGGTCGTCGCCGATGTCGATGGCCAGCGGTGGCGCCATGCCCCGGCGGTTGGTCAGCACCGTCGCGCCCACCGGAACCATCGCGCAGCGGCGGTTGGCGTCTGACACCTCCGGCCTGTCGATCCAGCCGGCGGCGTGCATTCGCCGTGCGAGGGCCGCGATATTGGCGAACGCGATCGGGTTGAGCTCGAGCGGGCGTCCGAGCGCATCGCCGACCGCCTGGAACGTGCGATCGTCGGGGGTCGGCCCGATTCCGCCACAGACGGCGATTCGCGTGATGTCCGGATCTTCGATCGCCCGGTGGATGGCCGCGATGATCGCGGCGGGCCGGTCGGCGACCACCTCGATATGGGCCACGGGGTGCCCGGCGGCGAACGCGAGGCGTGCCAGCAGACTCGAGTTGGTGTCCTGCGTGTGGCCGCTGAGGATCTCGTCGCCGACCGTCACGATCGCGGTCAGGCCGGGGGCTGTCGGCACCGGTTCAGCATAGGCGTTGGTGAGCGGGGTGACCGCGAGCGGGTACAATGCGGCGGCCCCGGGGTGGCGCGGATCACAGCCGCCCGGGCACTCACTCACTGCCCTGAGGAGACTCCTGCGAAATGCCGACCCTTGATCGCGCCATCCTGCTGCCCATTGGAGCTGCGGGGCTTCTGGCTCTCCTCTTCGCCGTCTACCTGATCTTCTGGGTCCTCCGCCAGCCGGAGGGCAACGACCGGATGAAGGAGATCGCCAAGGCGATCCAGGAAGGCGCCTCGGCCTACCTCAACCGGCAGTACACGATCATCGCCGGCATCGGGGCGGTGATCTTCCTGTTCCTGACCTTCACGCTCGGATGGAAGACCGGAGTCCTGTTCCTGATCGGCGCGGTGCTCAGCGGCGCCGCCGGGTACGTGGGCATGAACATCTCGGTGCGATCCAACCTGCGCACCGCGGAGGCGGCGCGGGGTGGGATCAACCCGGCCCTCCAGCTCGCCTTCAAAGGTGGGGCGGTGACCGGCTTCTTCGTGGTCGGATTCGGCCTGATCGGCGTCGCCCTGGCCTATGGGGTGTTCCAGGACTTCAACGCCCTGGTCGGATTCGCCTTCGGAGCCTCGCTCATCTCAGTGTTCGCCCGGCTTGGCGGCGGCATCTACACCAAGGCGGCGGACGTCGGCGCCGACCTGGTCGGCAAGCTCGAGGCGGGTATTCCCGAGGACGACCCGCGCAACCCGGCGGTCATCGCGGACAACGTCGGCGACAACGTCGGTGACTGCGCCGGCATGGCCGCGGACCTCTTCGAGACGTACGCGGTCACGGCCGTCGCCACAATGCTGCTCGGCAGCCTGCTCTACAAGGTCGGCGGCCAGCCGGACCTGGTGTTCGTCTTCTACCCGCTGATGCTTGGCGCGGTGAGCATCGTCGCGTCGATCATCGGCACGTTCTTCGTGCGCATGGGACGTGGCACCTGGATCATGGGCGCGCTCTATCGCGGCCTGCTCGTCTCGGCGGTGATCGCGCTCGCGGGCTTTCTGCTCATCACCATCCTGCTCAACAACGGTGGCTACCTGAGCCATTTCGACCACCCGGTCTTCAACCTCTTCTGGTGCGCGGTGATCGGTATCGCGATCACCGTGCTCATCGTCGCGGTCACCGAGTTCTTCACCGGCGCGCAGTTCTGGCCGGTCCGCACCATTGCCAGGGCGTCGCAGACGGGGCACGCGACCAACATCATCGCGGGCCTCGCGATCGGCATGGAGGGGACCGCGATCCCCGTGCTCATCATCGCGATCGGCATCCTCGCGTCGGCATCACTCGGCGGTCTCTACGGCATCGGCATCGCCGCGATGGCGCTGCTGAGCATGACCGGCATCGTGGTCGCGATCGACTCCTACGGACCGATCACGGACAACGCCGGCGGCATCGCGGAGATGGCCGACCTCCCCGAGGCCGTCCGGCAGGTCACCGACCCGCTCGACGCGGTGGGTAACACCACCAAGGCGGTGACCAAGGGGTACGCGATCGGATCCGCCGGGCTCGCCGCGCTGGTGCTCTTCGCCAGCTACACCGACATCCTCAACAACACGCTGCTCGCCCACAACCTTCCCAGGGTCACCTTCGATCTCACGGCCCCGCCCGTGATCGCGGGCCTGCTGCTCGGTGGAATCATGCCGTTCCTCTTCGGCTCACTCGCGATGCTCGCCGTCGGCCGCGCGGCCGGGGGCGTGGTCATCGAGGTGCGCCGTCAGTTCCGCGAGATCCCCGGGATCATGGAGGGGACCTCGAAGCCCGAGTACGGGAAGTGCGTCGCGCTGGTGACGGCGGCGGCGCAGCGCGAGATGATCATTCCCGGTCTGCTCCCGGTCATCGCCCCGGTCATCGTCGGCTTCGTGCTCGGGGCGCAGGCGCTCGGAGCGATGCTGCTCGGCACCATCGTCGTCGGAGTGTTCGTCGCACTCCAGATGACCACCGGCGGCGGCGCCTGGGACAACGCCAAGAAGTACATCGAAGAGGGCAACTTCGGGGGCAAGGGCTCGGACGCCCACGCCGCCGCGGTCACCGGCGACACGGTCGGAGATCCCTGCAAGGACACCGCCGGACCTGCGATCAACCCGATGATCAAGGTGATGAACATCATCGCGATCCTCGCGATCCCCACCATCGCCCTGCACCACCTCTTCTTCTAGGGCTCGCGCACTCGTCACGACGGGACACCGGATCCCGGGACGTCGGCATACTGTGTCCATGGCACAGAGGGTTGCACCGGCCGGTGAGGCGGGCGAACTTCGTCAGCCACACGAACGGTCCCACCATCGCGACCTTCAGGGTGGCGCCGCGCGCGCAGCGGTCTTCGGGATCAGCGACGGCCTGCTCACCAACATCTCGCTGATCCTCGGGGTCGCCGGGGCAAACCCCGCCTCCTCGGTCGTCCTGCTCGCTGGCCTTGCCGGACTCGTTGCGGGTGCCTTCTCGATGGCCGCCGGCGAATACGTCTCGATGGCGGCGCAGTCGGAGCTTCTGCAGCGTGAGCTGGAGATCGAGCGCCGCGAGCTGGAGCGCCACCCCGAGGACGAGACCCGCGAGCTCGCAGCCGTCTACCGCCTCCGTGGTGTCGACGAGGAGGACGCCCGCCGCATCGCCGAGGCGATCATGCGGAATCCCGAGATCGCACTCGAGGTCCATGCCCGCGAGGAGCTCGGGCTCCGGCCGGGCAAGACGGGGAACCCATGGCAGGCCGCCGGATCGTCATTCGTCATGTTCGCGATCGGCGCGATCATCCCCCTCTTTCCCTGGTTCTTCGTCAGCGGCGGCGCCGCGGCTCTCGGCTCGATCGTGCTCGGCACCGCCTCGGTGCTCGCGGTGGGGTGGACGGTGGCGATCTTCACCGGTCGGTCACGCGTCCGCTCGGCACTCCGCCAGCTCGCCTTCGCCATCGTCGCCGCCGGCGTAGCATTCGGGGTCGGCCACCTGGTGGGCAATCTCGTCAATGTGCGCGGAGGCTGATTCGTTCCTGTCGCGTCGCTCGAAGCTCACTGATCCAGATCTAGAGTCGAACGATGCAGAAAGCTGCAGGTGGCGCAGTGGCGCCCGTGGCATTCGCGCTCGTGCTCACCGCGGTCCTGCCGGCGACGGCTCAGGCCTCGGGGCCGATGCTGACGCTCGTGGGCGCGTCCTCCGGTTTCGTCGGGAGCACTGTCACCTATGACTACAGTTGGGATGTGCCGGACTGCTCGGCAGCGGGGGTAAGCGGCGCAGACACGGTCATCCTCGTGTGGGAGAATCCGTTGTCGAGCGAGCAGATCGGTTCGACAGGGGTGACGATCGGCCCGGCGGAAGGCAATTGCTCAGGCACGGTGAGCGGACGCGTCCCTGGCGACGCCGGCGTTGGCGACCGCGACGTCTCGACCGCGTACCTGCAGCAGTCTTCTGGCCCGATTGGCGGAAGCGAAGCCACGGCCAACACAGCTTTCGTGGTGATATCCGCTCCCGCGCTGACACCGATACCGACGAGCAGGCCGACCCCGCGCCCAACGTCAACCTCCCAGCTGTCGATGCCTCCGACACCCGCGCAATCACGCGGCGGCTCGTCGACGCGGGCCCCGAAGGACTCTGTGGCAACTGGCACGATGGGCCTCCACAGCGCTGACGCCGCTCCGGGCGGTCCGTCCTCGCCAGAGGTCGTCGTCGCAGCGGCTGGGCCGAGCTCAAACGGAGCGAATCTGCTCTCAGAGTTCCCGGGAGGCTGGTTTGAGCTCGGGTTGCTTGGCGGCGTCGGACTGCTCGCGGTTGTGGCGGCAACCTTCCTCACGCTCGAACGCCGGCGTTTTGCGCGCATGTATCCAAACGAGGGATCGCACCGGCAACGGTGATCATGGGCTAGAGGCAAGTCCCGGTCCCTTAGACTCGTGGAAGGGTGGACGAGTACCAGCTGGAGATCCAGTCGTTGCGCCGGACACTCGCCCGGCTCCGCGAGGAGGAGGCTGACCCGGCGCTGATCGAGGAGTACGAGACCGAGTATCGCAACCTCAGCTCCCTCTACAAGGCGGCAACCGACACCTTCGACGCCGACCGCAGCGAGCCTCGCCTTGCGGACGCGCTGGCGTCACTCGGATTCGGGGACTGGACGCTCAGCAACGTGTACAGCTTCGTCTACGACGCGTCCATGGAGCTGCCGATCGATGACGGTCGCGAGCTCGCCCGGAGGATCGACGAGACCGACTACGCGGCCTCGTTGCTGGCCGCGCTCGAGTCCGAGGCCTGACGGCCCGGAATCTTCTTTCCGGGGTTGAGGACGTCGTGCGGGTCCAGCGCGGCCTTGATCCGCCGCATCAGCGCCACGGTTCCGGGGCCGAGCTGACGCTCGACGTACTCCAGCTTCGCGGCGCCCACCCCGTGCTCGCCGGAGAGCGACCCGCCCATGCCCAGCACCGTCTCGAACAGCTCGACCGCGGCGGCGTCGGCACGCGCACGTTCACCCTCGATCCGGGGGTCGATGAGGAAGGTGGCATGGACGTTGCCGTCGCCGAGGTGGCCGAAGTTCACGACGGGGAGCTCGTGCTTGGCGCCGAGGTCGCGGGTGTGGGCGACCAGCTCCGCCACCCGGTCGCGCGGCACGACGACGTCCTCGTTCACCTTGCCGATCTGCACCTTGGCGACCGCGGCGCTCACCGCCTTGCGAGCGGCCCAGAGCCGCTGCGCCTGACCCGGTTCGGTTGCCCGCTGGAGTTGCGAGGCGCCCGATCGCGTGATCGCGGTGCAGGCCGCCTCGGTGTCCGCACCGACCGTGGCCGGGTCACCCTCGAGCTCGACGATGAGCAGCGCTCCGGAGTCACCGCCGATGTTGCCGCCGCCGGCCCTGCGGACGGCGTCGAGCGCCCCGGCATCGAGGAACTCGAGGGCCGCCGGGACGATGCCGGAGTCACTGATCTCCGCGACCGCCGCTGCGGCTCGCTCCATGCCGGTGAACGTAGCGGCGAGCGTTGAACGGGTCTTCGGGGCTGGGATCAGGCGGAGGAGCACCTCGGTGATCACGCCGAGCGTCCCCTCCGAGCCGACCATCAGCGAGAGCAGCGCGGTGGCCGACGTGTCGCCGCCCTCACCGATCCGCATGAACCGTCCGTCGGAGAGCACGACGGTGACCCCCGCGACGAAATCCGCCGTGACCCCGTAGCGGAGCGTGTGCGGTCCGGCGGCGTTGCAGGCGACGTTCCCCCCGATCGTGCATGTGGACGACGAGCCCGGGTCAGGCGGGTAGTACAGGCCCGCGGCGGTGGCTTGCGCGTGGATCCCGGCGGTGACGGCGCCGGCCTGGGCGTGAAGTCGCAACGCCTCGGATTCCAGCCCGAGGATCCGGTTGAGGCGCGCGAGACTGAGGATGACGCCGCCGCGCGACGGCGATGCTCCGGCGGCGTAGCCCGTGCCGGCTCCGCGGGGGACGATCGGAACGCGGTGCACGGCGCAGACGCTGACGACGCCGGCCACCTCCTCGGTGGACGCGGGGAAGACGACGGCATCCGGGAGGTGCCGTTCGCCGGAGGCGCCCCACGCGTCGTACGCGTAGGCGGCCAGATCCGCCGGACGCGTGTAGACGTGAGAGGGAGCGACCTGACCCTCGAGATCACGTATCACGCGGCGATCGAGCATGCCCGCCGCATTGTAGAGAGCGCATCAATTCCGGCGCACCTCGTCGCGGGTCCGGCCGTCCGGTGGCGGGTGGATGGCGTTGAATAGGAGGCGTGAGACGACGTGTGCCTGCGTGCGTGCTGGGCTGCTTCGCGATCCTCGTGGCGAGCGGCTGCAGTTCGCCGGCGCCGAAGCCGCCTCGGCCGACCAGTTCACCAGCGCCGGTCCGGCTCCTCGTCGCGCCGCCGCAGGTCGTCGCGCTCGCGGTCACCTTCGCGGATCAGTTCGCGTCGCGTGACTACGGGCTGCAATGGGACGAGCTGGCGGCGCCGGCTCAGGCGATGTGGCCGTCGGCCGACGCTCGCACAGCGATGCTCGAGCGGAAGTTCGCGCACGCCGCCGTGGAGAGCGCAACCCTGGGCCGCCCCACGCTCGAATCGACCTGGACAGTGCCGGAGCATCCGTCGGTCCAGGTCGCGGATGTGTGGAGCTTTCCGGTCGAGGTCACGTTTGCCGATCCGGCTGCGCTGCGTCCGGTGGGGGTGGCCGGGCTCTTCTCGATGACCTCGTTGCAGCTCTCGTTCGACTCCGCGACCGGCGTGGCCGGGATCCTCGGCGAAGGCCCGGAGTCGGTCGACGCGCCGATCATCATGCCGGCCTCGGTCCCGGCGGTGAGTGTCGACGTGCCGATCCTGATGTACCACCTCGTCGACCAGATCCCGCCGCGTTCGATCGAGCCGTCGACCTACGGGTGGCAGCTCGAGATCGGCCTCACCACGTTGCCGGGCGAGTTCGACGCGCAGATGGCATACCTCTCCGGCATCCACGCGACGTCGATCTCGCTGCAGCATCTCGCCGACGCGCTGCTCTACGGGCTGCCACTGCCGCCGCATCCCTTCGTGATCACGTTCGATGACGGACGGCTCAGCCCGTGGACCAACGCCGTCCCCGTGTTACGTCAGGATGGTTTCACCGCGGTGTTCTTCCCCTGCACGGCACTGATCGGCGGAAAGGTCGGGCCGCAGACGTACATGACCGCAGCCGAGCTCCAATCCCTTGCCACCGGCGGATTCTCGATCGAGGATCACACCGTCAACGACGACACCGATTTCTTCTCCGCGGGAGTGCACATCCTCGATCTGCTCACCGATCGCACGAAGACCGTCCTGCAGAACCTGGTCGGCGATCCCATCCAGTTCATCGCGTACACCGGTTTGTGGCCGTGGCCGACGAGCACGCAGGGAGGGGCTCGCGAGGCATCGATGTTCGCGACGCTCGCGAGCTACGGATACGTGGGCGGCCTGCAGGACCTTCGCATCGACAGTGCCACCGAAACGAGCACCGCGTTGTGGCAGCTGCCGAGAGTTCGGGTCGGTCTCGCGACCACGATGGGGATCTTCGAACACTGGTTCCGAGCTCAGCCCGCCTGAGCTTGGCTGCGGGGGCGCCTGGGTATACTCGACGGACGATGAGTGATCCCGGGGTACTTGACGCCCTCGAGCGCGCGCTTGCCACCGTCATCGATCCCGAGTTGCACAAGCCGATGCTGCAGCTCGGCATGTTGCGCGACCTCTCGATCGACGGTGGGGTCGCCTCGGTTCGCGTGGTGCTCACCACGCCCGCCTGTCCGCTGAAAGATCGAATCCGCGATGACATCGACGCGGCTGTGATCGGTGTGGTCCCCGGCATCACCCGCGTGGAGATTCGCTGGGACGCGGATGTGAGCAGCACGAGGGGTTTGCCAGGTCGCCAGGAGATCGCCGGTGTGCGCAATGCGATCGCCATCAGCGCTGGCAAGGGCGGCGTGGGCAAGACGACGGTTGCGGTCAATGTCGCCATCGCGCTGCGACTGGCGGGCGCACGGGTGGGCCTGCTTGACGCCGATGTGTATGGCCCGAACGTCCCGATCATGCTCGGCATTCGCGAGCGCCCACACGCCGCGCCAGACGGGAAGATGGCGCCGCTGGAGGCGCACGGCCTCAAAGTCGTGTCCTTTGGCACGATTCTCGATCCCGGTCAGCCGGTGATCTGGCGCGGACCCATGCTCGCCAAGGCCCTGCGTGAGTTCCTCTACGAAGTCTCCTGGGGCGAGCTCGACTACCTGGTCATCGATCTTCCCCCCGGCACGGGCGACGTTCAGCTGAGCCTCGCCCAGAGCATGCCCATGACCGGCGCGGTCATCTGCACGACGCCGCAGGACGTGTCCCTCGCCGACGTCAGCCGCGGCATCGAGATGTTCCGAAAGCTCAACGTTCCCGTCCTCGGTGTCGTCGAGAACATGAGTGGCTTCATCTGCCCGCACTGCAATGAGCGGACCGACATCTTCGGCTCCGGTGGCGGCCGCGACCTCGCCGCCCGATACGAGCTGCCCTTCCTCGGCGCGGTGCCACTCGATCCACGCATCCGTGGCGCGGACGGCGACGGACGCCCGATCATGGCGACAGCGCCGTCGAGCCCGATCGGCGAGGTGTTCCGCGACGTGGCCTCGCACATCGCCGCTCAGGTGAGCCAGGAGAACTTCAGCGCCGCCGCGGGGCCGGTGATGCCGTCCGGTCCTCGCCTGTCCGTCGCCCCCTAGTCGGTCAGCCGCCGAGCACCGCTTTGACGGCGTCGCGCACAGTGCGCAGCGCCGACACGTCATCGGTGAAGACGCGAATCACCTGGTTGTGCTGCGGGAGTCGCGCGACCAGCTCGGCGGCGCGAGCGGCCTCGATCGTGTCGTTGAGCGGGTCGTAGATCCGCACCATGCCGTCGTCGGTCATCGGGTTCTGGGGCGCGATGCGGGCTATGGCCACATCGACCTCGACGCGCGCTCCGAGTGCTTTTGATGCGAGTTGCTCGTCGAGACGCTGCTGCAGCGTCGATGTGTCCATCCCCTTGTGGACGACGCTCTCGTACGCGAGATGCCACCGCAGGTCGCGAGCCGCGATGCGTGCCCACGCGTCGGCGAGGCGCCGCCGCTCGCTGCCGGGCGGCTCCCGCAACCAGCGCTGCACCGCGACCAGCACCGACCAGTCGTTGAGCAGCTCGTACTCGTCGAGGTGCTCGAGCGGATTGCCGTGCAGCAGCTGCGCGATGGTGTCCGCGAAGATCTCGCGCATCGACAGGTCGAATCTCCGGCCGGTTCGGTGGTGATACACCTGCAGGTACATGTAGAGACGCGAGGCGAGAAACATCTCGAGCGCCCCCGCGGCATGCGCGTGGAGCACGATGCTGTCGCCGCTGACAAAGGTGTAGTGGATGAGGCGTTGCACCTCCACCGCGCCGAGACTGATGCCGCACATGTACGCGTCACGCGGAACGTAATCGAGATTGTCGACGGTCGCGGGCCCGCAGAGGATCGGCTTGAGCGCGTGCAGCCAGCCCGGTGGAGCGTAGCCGCCGATGTCCGCGTCAGCCATGACCCATGCAACCCACATCGGATCGATCTGCTCGCCGGGCTCGAAGTGGCCGGTCGGGCTCGCGCGCAGCGAGCCGATGATGTCGGCAAGCTGGTTGGTCACGAGATGACGGCCGATGACCTCATGGTCGAGATGCCACTGCTCGAGCACCTCGTGGTCGAAGAAATGGCCGAATGGACCGTGACCGACATCGTGCAGGAGACCGGCGATGCGGAGCGTCTCCTCCACGAGCGCCGGCGACGGCGCGTCCGGAAATGCAACCCGCAGCGAGGCGTCGACGCGCCGGGCGAACAGACTCGCCAGGTGCATCGCACCCAGCAGGTGCGTGAAGCGTGAATGCTCGGCGCTCGGAAACACCCACCACGCGGATTGCAGTTGATGCACGCGGCGGAGGCGCTGCAACCAGACCGTGTCGAGGAGCTGACGCTCGCTCGCCTCACCCGGCCGGTCCTTGGTGATCTCTATGTAGCCATAGAGGGGATCGGCGATGAGGTTGACCTGGCGGAAGCGCTCCGCCGCGCCGGGGGAGCTACTCGTCCTCGTCCTCTTCCTCTTCGTCACCCTCTTCGTCGTCGTCATCGGCGAGCGAAAGGGGTTTCCAGCCGCGCAGGTGGGTCATCGAGGCTCTCCTGAAGTGGGCGGTCTGCCGGATATCCGGTGGGGCAATTTTATACGCCATCGCCGGTGCGGGACGCCCGGACAGTGGTCTGGCGATCACCAAGCAGATGTCACATCTCAGTGATCTATGTCACAGCGACGTGTCACAGGAGGCAATCGCTTCTAGAATCGCGATGGTGCGCCGTAGATCCATCGTGCTGTCCGCGTTCGTCGCCGCACTGCCGGTTGTCTGGTCGGCGACAGCCGCATTCGCAGAAGCGCCCGCGCGCAATCCCGCGCTCTCTGCCGCATCACAGCACTCGCTTGACCAGTCGAGTCGTGCGCATCAGCACACCGGCGTGCGTACGCTGGGTGCCGCGGTCGTCGCCGGCACGGCGCCGTCGCAGCTGTTCGCTGGGCAGGGCCTGAGCGAACAGGGGGCGATAGCCGCTGCCGGAACCGGCAATGCCGCCGTTACCACGCCTGCCGATCCGAGCATCGCGGTCGGCCCGAACAACGTCGTTGAGGTGGTGAACAGCGCACTCGAGGTCACCACGCGCTCGGGCGTGTTGGTGGGTGCGCCAAGGAACATCAGCGCGATGATCAAGAACACGGCCGGTTGGAGTGTGCGCTACCCCCGCGTGGTGTTCGACCCGGTGTCTGGATTGTTCATCCTGACCGTCCTGCAGTTCAACCCGACGCTCTCGGCGTGTGGAAGCCAGATCGCGGTGATGGTGTCGCCGTCCAACCCGGCGCTCACCTGGACGTCGCGAGGCACGATCGTCATCGACCCCGAGCTCGGGGGTGGCATGGAGCTCTCCGACGTCTCACTCGGTCTCACCGCAAATCTCGTGGTCGAGACCAGTGACTACGAGAATTGCACCACTGGCGTCGCGATCGCGAGCCAGACGCTCATCCTGCAGCGATCAGACCTCGTCAGCGGCGCGCTTGGGGTGAACAGCAGCGCCTTCCTGGTCGGCGGTCCGATCGGGCTGCAGCCGGCCATGGCTCTCAGCGCGTCGTCGGTCGCATACGAAGTTGCCAACAACGCCACCTGCACCGCTGTGGCGCCGGGAAGTGTCGCCGTGATCGCGATCACAGGTACACCGGAGGGCAAGAACGTTGCGCACACGTGCACAGCGGACACCGAGACCGCGACGAGCGTGCCTCCGGCTGCGGCGCAGAGCGGCACTACGGCAGTGCTGACCACCGGAGACGACCGGTTTCAGAGTGCGTTCTGGCAGAGCAACGTGCTCTGGGTCGCCGGAAACACCGGATGCACTCTTGGCGGGATCCTTCGATCCTGCCTGAACGTCGAGTCGATCGCTGCTTCGTCCACCGGGTCCGTCGGCGCGTTGACGCAGCTCTCGGCTGAGGGCGTGACGGGTGCGTATCTCTACGACCCGGCAATTGCGCTCGACAGTACCGGCGATGCGATCCTCACGTTCGACGAGTCCTCCAGCTCGATGTTCGAGTCGGTGATGGCCGCCGCGATCACCGGAGGAGCGTGGAGCAGCTTCATCACGCTGCGCACGAGCAAGACGTTCTACAGCCCAAGCGCCTGTACGAGCTGCGGCTGGGGTGATTACTCAGCGGCGGTGCAGGACTCCATGCATCCGACCGACGTGTGGGTGCTTTCCGAGGACACCGAGGGCGATACGGGCACCAGCTGCGCGACTGCGAACACCTGCTGGGACACGTACATCGGCCGCTACACCTTCGCCGGCCCGACCATCTCGTCGCTGTCGCCCGCCACGGGGCCGGCGTCAGGTGGCCAGCTGGTCACGGTCAGCGGGTCCGATTTCACCGTGGGCACCACCACGCTGACGTTCAACGGCGCAACGGTCGTGCCCACGGCCGGATCGCTCACTCCCGACTCGCTGACGTTCACGACGCCGGCGACGGCCACGTCGGGGCTCGTGCAGACTCAGGTCACCGATTCGCTCGGGGCCAGTCCCATGGTTGCCGCGTCGGGGTACATCTACGTGGGGCTGGCGAACTACGTGCCACTGAGCCCGTTCCGCATTCTCGACACACGGCCCGGCTCGACATGCGTCCAGTGCGCCGCCGACCCCACCTTCGGACCGAACACAACGCGCAAGCTCCAGTTGACGGGCGTGACCGGCCTCCCTGTCGGCACCGACCCGATTCTCGCGGACGCCACCGCGGTGGTGCTGAACGTCACGGAAGTCGCGGGTACCGCAAGCAGCATCCTGATCGTCTATCCATTCGGCACCCAGATGCCGACGGCCTCCAACCTGAACTTCGGGCCTGGCAAGGTCATCCCGAACCTGGTCACGGTGACCATGGGTCAGGGCGGAGCCGTGAGCATCTACAACGCCCAGGGGACGGTCAATGTGATCGCCGACGTCGAGGGGTACTTCGCCCCGGAGCCGGCGAGTGACGTCACCGGTGAGTTCCATCCGATCGCACCCGTCCGCGTCTGCGACACGAGGAGCCAGTCCCCGACACCGTTCTGCAAGGCGCACGGCGCCCTCGGCCCCGGCGCAACCATGGTGTTGAACGTCACGGGTACGGGCGCCGATGCGATCCCGGGCGACGGCACGGCTGCGGCGGCGGTCGTCAACCTCACCGGCGTGGCCGGTTCCGCTTCGACGTTACTGAGCCTCTTTCCAACCAATTCGAGCGGGAAATGCGTGGTCCCCGGGACGTCGACGCTCAACCTCCTGCCCGGTGTGGTTGAGGCGAACCGGGTGATGGTCCAGCTCGGTCCCGCGACCGTCGGCGGCGCCCCCACGTCGCTCTGCGTGTACAACGCGGTGGGCACGATCAACGTGGTCATCGACGCGAATGGGTGGTTCGGGAGCGGAAGTGGCAGCACCCCGGCCGGGGCGCAGTACCAGGGAATCCAGCCGACCCGCATCTGTGACACGCGGACCGGCGGCGCTTCGTGCTCCATGGGCGCCCTGGGGAGGGATGTGCTCCCCGTCGCCGGTATAGACGGGATACCGGCGATCACGTCGTCCCACCCGCCCGTGGCGGTGATCGCCAACCTGACCGCGATCGCGCCGTCCCAGGCGACCTACCTGGTCACATACCCGGCGCTCAGCCCGACCCCGCCGGGCGCCTCGGACGTCAACGTGACCGCCGGCGAGGTCCTTCCGAACCTGGTCGTGGTGCAACTCGCCCCGCCCAATGCCGATCCGCCCGCGGGCGACGTCCCGGGCGATGTCTACCTGTACAACGCGGCAGGCAGTGTGAACGTCGTCGTCGACATCGAGGGCTGGTTCCAGTAGCCGCCTGACGGCGACCTTTCGCCGTCACCGCCGGACGAACTCGATCGTTGCGACCCCGTGACGGCAACGTCAGATGACGTCTGGCAGTCTGGGATCGCATGCATTCGTCGTTTCATCGACTGACGCTTGCCGCGCTGCTCGCAGGATCCGCGAGCTTTGCTCCGCTGTTGAGTGTCGGAGCTGCGGCACCCGCAAACGCAGGCTCGGCAGCGCCCGTGGCGGCTGTCAGCAGCGTCGGCGCGGTCGTCGCGCTGACCGCGCCGGCCGCGACCGCTGCTCCGGTGAGCCCGCACCGGGACGCACCTCCTCCGGCCGCACCGACGGTCACCCACGGCATGCTCCAGGCCGAGGTCGCCGGAACCGGCAACTATGGGCAGCCACTGATCAGCGGCTGCGCGTGGGCGACCTGGGTGACCAACTGCCAGAGCCTCACCGCATACGGAAATGGATCGTCTTTTGACGACGTCGGCTGCGGCGCCCCGTTCGGGTGCGAGTTCGGCCCGGAATTCCAGTGCACCGAGCTGGCGCTGCGGTACGCGTACTACGCGTGGGGCGAACCGGCGCAATGGGGCGGCGCCGCGTACCAGATGTGGGGCGCCGGGCCAAACCTCCCAGTCCCGCTCGAGCAATTCGCCGACGGCGCCGGCGTGGCCCCGATGCAGGGCGACCTGATGATCTTCGCCCCCGGATGGCTCGGCAACTACTGGGACGGATCGGGACACGTGGCTATCGTTCGCGACGTCGGGGCCGGCTATGTGGATGTCGTCGAGCAGAACGCGACCTCGTCGGGTACCGATCGATTCCCCCTCAATGGCTCGCTCGTCACCGCCAACGGCTACACACCGATCATCGGCTGGCTTCGCGAGACGGAGCAGGCTCCTGTGGAGCTGACAGCTTCGAGTGTCGCCGGGACGCCCCAGAGCGTCTCCGATCAGGCGGGGGACATCGACGTGATCTGGCGGGGCACCGACTCGGAGCTTCACGACATGCCGTACCGCAACGAATCCTGGCAGTCGCAGGCGGCGGCCATCAGCCCGGCTGACGTCGCCTCCGACCCCGCCGTGGTATCGCCCACTGCGGGCCAGGTCGACGCCTTCTGGGGGGACAGCTCGGGCCACCTCTGGCAGGTGCAGTCGACGAGCGGGTTCTTCGGCTCGGAGACCTGGCTCGCTCCCCAGGAGCTCCAGGTGCCCACGCTCGCGATCGGCTCTGCTCCCACCGCGGTGAGCCAGGCGCCGGGCGAGATGGAGGTTGTCTGCAAGGGTGCCGACGGACAGCTCTGGGTGACCAGCTTCACCGGCTCGTGGTCGGTCGCGACGCCGCTCAACTCGGGTGTGGTGCAGGGCAATCCCGACGCCGTTGCCACCGCCAACGGCACCGTCGGGGTTGTGTGGCGCGACGCCTCAGATAATCTCTGGAGCGACCTCGGTGCCTCGTACGGATGGTTCGGGCCGCACGAGATCGGCGCAGGCGGGCTCGCCAGCGACCCGACGGTGGTCACTGCCGGGGCAAGCAGTGTTGACGCCGTCTGGCGGACCACGACGGGCTCCGTGTGGGCGGCGAGCGTCACGCCGAATGGTGGACCCGCCCAGGTCGAGGTCGACTCGGCGGTCAACATGGGGCAGCCCGCAGCCGCCGGGACCGCCTCGAGTGCTGTCACCGTGGTCATGCAGCGGGCCAACGGCAGCCTCGCCGCAGCCATCTACAACCCGAGCAGCGGCTGGGTCGGTCCGGAGCAGCTGAATCGGGTGACTGCGAGCCCGTTCGTCTCCGCGGTGAGCTGGTACAGCAATGCCGTCGCCGCCTTCTGGCAGGGCAGTGGCGGCAGCCTCTGGTGGTCCGCTGCCTGCGCAGGATGCGCCGCCCATCCGCCGCCGGTGTTCAACCCCACCCCGTAGCGTTCGCGCGCGCCGCGACGCGCGCCGGCCGTCCGGGGCGATGATCGACGGATGACCACGATGGCCGAGCTGGCGAGCGCCGGCGATGCGATCGCGCAGACATCGTCGAAGTCGGAGAAGGTGCGGCTCCTGGCGCGCTTTCTCGCTGCGACTGACGAAGGTGAGCTGGCACAGGCCGCGCGGTATTTCGGTGGGACCATCTTTCCCGCCGGTGACCAGCGCACCCTGCAGGTTGGCGGAGCCGCATTCTCGACCGTGCTTCGCACCGTGAGCGGGGCCGACGACGCAACCATTCGTGCCTCGTGGCGGCGTCACTCGGACACCGGCGACGTCACCGGCGAGCTGCTCTCGGGGCTCGACGGACGTGAGACCGATCCCATCTCGATCCAAGAGCTTGATGCTGCTTTCGCGGAGATCGCGAGCTCGCGGGTCGCGCGAGCACGCACGGCTTTGCTCGGCGGGTTGCTCGGACGCGTCACCGCGGACGAGGCACGCTATATCGCCAAGCTGATCACCTCCGACATGCGCATCGGGCTGCGCGAAGGCCTGGTGGAGGAGGCGATCGCGGTCGCATTCAGCGCGGCGGCGGCGGCGGTGAACCGCGCGGTGATGCTCACCGGTGATCTCGGCGAAGCCGCATTGCTCGCACGCGCCGGCCGGCTCGATGACGCGGCCCCACACTGGTTCGTACCGCTCCGGTCGATGCTCGCGACCCCGGTCGCCGACGCTGCCGAGGCGGTGGCCCGACTCGGCGAGGACGTCTGGGTTGAGGACAAATATGACGGCATCAGGTGTCAGCTCCACCGCCGCGGCGCGGATGCGACGCTGTACAGCCGTGACCTGAAGAACATATCCGCGCAGTTTCCGGAGATCGGCGACGCCGCCCTGCGGCTCCAATCTGACGTGATGCTCGACGGCGAGATCCTCGGGTTTCATGACGGCCGGGTGATGCCGTTCCATGCCCTGCAGACACGGCTCGGACGGGTCTCGCCGGATGCCGCGGTGATGAGCGCGGTACCGGTCATCTACGTGGCGTGGGACGTGCTCATGATCGGGGATGAGGTGCTGATCGACCTGCCGCTGCGCGAGCGGCGCGCACGGCTCGAGGCATTGGCGGTGCCGCATCCGCTCGCGCTCGCGCACCTGGAGCGGGTGCGCGGCGAAGCCGAGATCGACCGGCGTTTCGACGACGCCCGGGCGCGGTTCAACGAAGGGCTGCTGTTGAAGCAACCGGAGTCGCCGTACACACCAGGGCGTCGCGGATTGAACTGGCTCAAGCTCAAGCGTCCGCTCGACACCCTGGATGTGGTGGTCGTCGGCGCTGAGTGGGGCCACGGCAAGCGCCGCGGAGTCCTCAGCGACGTGACCTTCGCCGTACGCGTCGACGGCAGCGAGAACCTGGCGACCATCGGCAAGGCGTACACCGGGCTCACCGATGCCGAGATCGCGGAGATGACCGAACTGCTGCTCGGCATCACCGTGGCCGATCACGGTCACTACCGCACGGTGCAACCGCGCATCGTCCTGGAGATCGCCTTCGACGCGGTGCAGGCATCTGCGCGGCACAAGTCCGGTTTCGCCCTGCGCTTTCCACGCATCGCGCGGTGGCGGCACGACAAGGCGCCCTCCGACATCGACACGCTGTCGCGCGTGCGCGATCTCGCCATGGCGATCGAGCACGAGCGAGTGCAGCTCGTCGACCAGACGGGCGCCTGATCAGCTCTGGTCGAGAAACGCCCCGAAGAGCTTCGGGGTGTCCATGGCGGGATCACCGACCTGGGCGAATGCGTCGAACCGCGCCCGCAATGCCGCGTACTGCTGCACGAGGGCCCGGTCGTCGTACGCCTCCATGGGGTCCCAGGGATGGAGGTAGCGCACCTCGCTGATGCCCGCCTGCAGCATCTCCTTGAGGCATCCGAAGCACGGCTGGGTGGTGGTGGTCATTGAAGCGCCGAGTGTCTGCTGCCCGAACCGTGCCGCGGTGAGGAGCGCGTTCTGCTCGGCATGCACGCAGATGCAGATGTCGTACGCGCCGCCGCGGAGCCCGTCGTCGTCTCGGCGGGAGCAGCGGTGACAGCCGCCATCCGAACAGTTCGGCATCCCGAACGGCGTTCCGTTGTACCCGGTGATCAGCACGCGCGCGTCGCGCGTGATCACGGCGCCGACCCTGCGTCCGAGGCAGTCCGCGCGGGTGCGCGCGGCCAGCGCGATCAGCAGGAAGTACTGATCCTTGCTCGGCCGGTGGGGGGCGGCGGTCAGGGCTGCCGTCCCAGGAATGCCGCGAGCCGGTCGATCGCCGGCGCATCGTCAGCCACCGTGACCGGTGTGTCGAACGGCATTCCCTCACGGGGCCTTCCGGCGAGACGCGTCTGCCAGAGGATCAGTGCGCCCTCGGCGAGATCCTCCGGGAGGTCGGGCGGCTGCCCGATGGCGCATGCGAGATCCCAGCCGTGGATGAGCAACTCGTTGATGCGCATGTGCACGATGGTCGCCCCCTGCTGCTCGCCCATCATCGGAGCCTCGACCTTCCCGTCGAGAAACCCGGGGGTGAGGAAGGCCGCGTGCATCAGGGCCCCGGTCTCCCTGAAGCCGGCCGCCGGGTCGTCGCCGAGACGGTCCACGGCGCGCTCCTCCGGGGTCACCGGGCCTGACGGGCGTGTCCCGTCGGCGACACCGGCGAAGACCACGTTGCCGTTGGCGACGTGGTTGAGCAGCTGGCGGACGTTCCAGTCCGTGCACGGAGTGGGCGCCGTCAACTGGTCCGGAAGCACGAGGTCGACAAGACGCTGAACGGCGGCGAAGGCGCGGTCGCAATCCGCGACGACGGGAGGGATCTCACTCATCCCTCTATGGTGGCCGAGATCGCGAGGTTCATGCGGGCTGCTCAACTCCCATTAGAGTTGGCGGCAGGGCGGGTAGCTCAGCCGGTTAGAGCAGGGGGCTCATAACTGCGCAAGCTAGTGTCTCGAGGCGTCCAAGGGGGTCTTCCTGATCTGCGGCTAACCACTCGCGTGTCCAGGGCAATCCAGGGTGATCCATGCACGAAGGTGTCAACGAAGGTGTCAATGTGGGCGGTGTAATGCGACCATCCTTGGCCCTTGCCAGGCGTTTGCCGATGGTGCTCGGGTCGCCGCCGAAGTCCTGGGCGAGGCCCTCAATGGTTCGGCCCGTAGCACGTCGTTTGACAAGTTCGGACAGCTGCTTATCGGCCAGCCGACGACGTCGTGCTGATTGGTGTTCGGTCGCGACTTGCTATGCATCGTCCTCTTTCGAGAGCCATGGACTGTCGCCCCGTCTTGACACCTTTGGCGGTTGACCTTCTGAAATGCCCGAGGTCGCCCAGTTCTTCGCCCGAGGCGACGTGCAGTTCGCATTCCGCGAATGTCGCGGACAGCCGGTCGCTCATGCCTGGGTGTTTTCACCCCACATCCTGGGCTTCGAGGAGCAGGACCCCGGTGTTCTCGGACTGCCCAGCCAGGCTCGCGATCGTCGGCACCGCAAACGGGAACGGCCAAGCAGTCTGGGTCCGACGATCGTCGCGGTCGCGGTTAACGTCGCGGCGGCGCAGGTATCTGGCGGAAACATCGCCCCGCCGGCCTACACGGTTGTTCCAGAGGTGACCAACCCGCTCATCTGACCCATCACCAGAGCCGCCGGAAGCCGAAGCTCTGACGCCTGCCAGTGCGTCGGTTTTGTATAAGTCCGTTTTGGATTAGGTGCCTTATCCACGTTGGCCGGGGCCATCGACGTTGCCTGAAGATCGGGTGCTCTGGCCGATTTTGGGCAGCCTCACCACCGCAGCTGCCAGGTCTCGCTCTCGGACTCGCGTCAGCCGCCCCAGCTTGTACAGAGGGAGATCAAGCTCCCTCGCGAGCGTGTAGAACCGTGAGTGGGAGATGCCACCTAGCCGTTGTCGCACTTCGGAGATCGTCAGAAGCCGCGCGTCATCGTTCATACCTCCATGCTGACAATCCAGATGAGTCCGGGAGCGAACAGACGTGAACAGAAGTAACCAATCCGATACAATGTCGGCCGATGGACATTCCGACCTCGGGCCTTGGCGATGAGCCGGCCAGAAGCTTGCGAGAGATCTGGGAAGCAGTCAGGGATCGAGCCGCGGGAGATCGGAGCAAAACGACCTCGGCCTGCATCGACGGGCTGCGTGGGCGGCACGGTGCCACATGGGTCAAGGAGCGATACGCAGTGTTCGAGAAGTTTCGGGATCATGGCGTCAAAGAAATTGCCCCCAGCGAGAGGTATTTGCCGAGCGAAGTGCGCCGAATGGAAGGCACCTACGCGCCATTCGAGGTGCGCAGATGGCTGGGGTCATACTCCAAGCGAATCCAGGACGATGACCTCCTCAGCCTCCTCACGTGGCATCTACGGTGGGTGAATCAGCCGGTCGAACAGGTGAGAGTCGCTCCCCCAGCCAGCGCGCACGTTGCAGGGCTGCTTAGCGCGCGTATGCGGGTCACGAAGCCTCTTGAGGTTCACGAGCCGACGCGGATCGTTTGGCAGTACCTCGGGGAGGTCGGAAGACCCGCACCCGTCGAGGAGGCTATCGAGCGAGACGGGCCCGATCCCGCGCTTGACCAGCTCCGGTGCCACGTCCCCGACCAACAACTCTGGGACGCACTTGAGACAGAACGGAAGGCGATCGACACTTACGACAGCGGGGTCTTAAGCTCGATTCGGGCCTTTGAAGCGGACGCCATCGCGCTAACCGCCATGCCTCGCGCCTACGGTTACGGACAACCTTCAGTGGAGCTGAGCAGCCCGCCGGCCGTGTTCAGCGGATTTCTTGGTTCTCTGTTTGAACACGTTTTTGCACTCCTCAGCGGTCAAGCGCCCACTGGCTATCGCACCAGGGTCGAGCCGCTTTCGCCGCAGCATCCTCAAGCATTCAAGCTGTGGGGCGGATGGGACGACCTCTCCGAGGCCGCCATGGGAGACCGAGTCGCGATTGAACGGGCGGAAGGGGCTCTGCACGAGCTCGATGAGCGCATGCTCAAATCCCCCGTTCTTCGTCACGTGTGGAGAGACTTTGAGACGGCTCGGGATGGCAAGCGTGCGTTGGACGCCAGGTTCCGTGAGCTTGACGAATCCAGAATCAGCCTTGGTCGCTGCTGGGGTTGCTAGCCTGGCCGTCACATCGAGGTCAAATTCCGCTGATAGGCCGCCGGTGTGGAACGGGCGGTGTACTCATTATCTGCGAGCTCACGGAGCACGCAGTACTCAATTTTGTGTTTGTCAGAAACGGTCCAGTCGGGCGGCTCCACGTGAGCAGCGTCCGCAGCACCTTCCCCGGACCGTAGTTGCCAGCTACCGTGCCCCGAGTTCAGTGCTGGCGGGGATCAGAAGGGAACGTCGTCCGCGGGGGGTGGAGGCGGCGGCGCAGAAAGAGCCGGACGATCGAGGCCGGCCTGGAGCGCGCGACTGACACCTGAGGCGCGCTTGGCCTTGCGCTCGAACTCGGCCTGCTGGCGCCGGAACCGTTCATCGCGGAGGACGCGGAGTTGAATGCGATCGAACTCGCGGGCGACGAAGTCGGCGACCAGCCACCGAGCCAGGGCGGCCGGACTCATACCACGCTCGTGGGCCACGACTTCGAGTTTGAATTGGAGCTCACGAGGGATGGTGAGCCGGATCAGGCGTCGGTCGGTTGGGGTGGTCATTCGCTTCTTAGCGCGTGAAGCCGCAAAGGATGACGGGGAACTCATTCCGCCGCGACAGGCGCGGTACGACCGAGGTCACACCCGGTCTCGAGGCGACGGATACCGAGCTGGAATCGCGGTCATTTCGCGATCGACGATAACGCTGATCCGATCGCTCAGGGGGGACCTTGCCCAAACGGGATTGGAATGCCCCACCCGAGCACCGCGTGCAGCCCACGCGTCGACCAAGCGAGGTGGTGCGGCCCCACAGCACGTCCGGGGGTTCGGTTCCCCTGTGGGTCCACGTGTGGAGGCGACGGCGGCAGGGTCCGGGTACTCGGCAACGTGCTGACGTCGCGGGATCTCCCCCGCGCGCGCGCCTTACGCGCGCGCGGGGGAGAGGCTAAGATCCGCCTGCCCCCGGATTACTCACACGCATTACAGCGCGGCTGTTTCAGGGCTACAACAGTCACTTACTGTCTCAAGACAGGCACTTACTGGCATATGACGGTCACCGGCTGACCTTCCAGAGGGTGATCGAAGGGCCTTTTCGGACTCTCGCATGTCAGCCGGCTGACGTTTCCCCAGGTCGGACAAACTCGGCGGACGCATCGGCACATGAAACTGATGACGTTGGCGGATCTTGTTCGGGAGTTTTTCCTTTTTCTGTTTTTTCGCAGCCGCGCGGCTCATGAGATGGTCCGAAACGTGCTGATGCGTCTGCTGACGGCTCGAGGGTCGGTGCCCTCCAGAAACCTCGCTTCACCGACTCGGACGGCACCTGTCTTGGACACAGGCGCTGCCATCGGACGGTCCGAAGGCGCCTCCGGCCAAACTCAGCACAGCACGTTGTGATCTCCGTTCCATAGAGCAAACTTGCTATATGGCCGCTTCGAAGGGGGTGTACTGAACGGTGTCTGAGGCCCTCCGTCACGCGCTGCTCGGCTCGCTGAGCCACGAGCGAGCGAGTGGGTACGAGCTTGCTCGAAGGCTGGAGCGCACGCTGTGGCGCTACGCCTGGCATGCTCAGTACAGCCAGATCCGGCCTGAGCTAGACCAGATGGCGATCGACGGGCTGATTACCGTAGTTGCGACGGGTGCTCGTCGGCGGCGCACCTACTCGATCACCCGAGCCGGCCAGGCGGAGCTCCACCGGTGGCTGCGCAATCCTCCTGCGAAGTTCGTCGCACGCAGTGAGTTCGTCCTGCGTCTCTTCCTGATGTCGACCCTAGACCCCGCTGACGCCCGGACGCTGCTCGCTCCCATTGCTGATGAAAGCGCCCAGGAGCTCGAGCGGCTGCGCGCCGCCGTAGTAAGCGCGGAAGCTTTGGCGGACGCCGGCGCGCCGCTATCGTTCGATCGATTGGCCGCCGAGTTCAGCTTACGATCGGTTCAGGCGATCCATGACTGGGCGATGTGGGCCTTGGCCGAACTCGACCGTTGACAGACGCACGCCGGGGGCCCTGAGAGGTGCTGCCGGCGTGCGGTCATCCGACCCGGTGGCGCGGCGCCCGTAGAGAGACCCGACAGCACACAGCTGCTGGGGATCAGTCGATGGCGGCTGGCTCCGTGTGTTGGCACTCGCTCTCCGTGGATCCCCTTACGTGTACGAGCGCGGGTAAAGGGGCTTACATGGACGTGGCGAATGATCGCCAAGCGACGAGCTGCTCCCCTCGCCAGTTCTCTCTCGGTCACAGGTGCCTCCTCGTGAATTGGAGGCCCAAGTGTCAACAGACTCCGTCAGTTCTATACCTAGCCCGAGCCCGCCGCGGGATGTGAAGACGTGGTCGCCGCGTCGGGTTAGTGACGCCTTGACAGCGGCGTTTCGACCTCTCAGCAACTCTCGCACAGGGGAGCAGGCAGAGCAGCACGAGGTTCTCCAGGGCCGTGCTCCCAGCCTGAGCCCAGTGCAAGAGGTGGGGTGCCACCGCCGTATCGCCTGGTCCCCAGCGGGTGCGAAGCTGCCGTCGTTGTGACCACCTCCCTCGTCCTCGTGCACAGCCCTCTTGTGGGGCGGGACAGCTGGGAGGCCGTGGCCGCGAGCCTGAGCGGACGCGGCGAGAGGGTGTCCCTAGTAGACCTGACCAACGCCCTACGGAGTGGCCCTCCCTACTGGCCTCACGAGGTTGAGGCGATCGCCGCCGCGATCACGAGCCCAGCCATCCTCGTCGGCCACAGCCGTGCCGGCCCCATCCTTCCGGTTGCGGCACGGGCGACCCGCCGAGTGGAGGGCTGTGTGTTCGTCGACGCTAGGCTTCCCCAGGCCGGCGCGAGCTGGTTTGCCACAGCTCCTTCTGAGTTGGCCGAGCAGTTGAGGAGGATGGCCCGTGACGGATGGCTCCCCCCGTGGTCGGACTGGTGGGGTCCGGACGAGCTGGCCCGCCTTCTGCCTGATCCAGTGGTCAGAGCTCGTTTCGTCAGGGGTTGCCCACGGCTGCCGCTTGCGCTCTTCGAAGAGGTCCTTCCCGAGGTGCCCGGATGGTCGGATGCGCCGTGCGCCTATCTCCGGCTCAGCGAGGATTATCAGGAGCCGTGTGACGAGGCACGACGCCTTGGCTGGCCGGTGATCGAGCTAGCCAGCCACCAGCTCGGTCTGATCACCGACCCGGAGACCATCACCGACGCCATCGTTGAACTGGTGGGTCAGCTCGTGCCGAGGGGATGATGGGTCCGCCTCTCGAGGATTTGGCACCGCGACCCGCGCGCTCCAGGTCCCTCGAGTGACACTTGCCGATACTGGGCCAGCCGACGCTGAGCTCACTCGACGCTCCCTGAAGGGGTTGTATTAGCGATGGACCAGGTTGGCCATCCAACTGCGTCTTGCAAACCATCGGGCAGGCCGCCACCACCCCAGCTGATGTTGAGAGTTCCAGCGGCGCCGCTGATTCGACGAAGCGAATTATTCGGTATTCTCAGTTACTAAGTGATACGCTATAACGGATGCCGATACAACAGCAGCGTGCCAACGACCTCGCCGACCTCGGCCGCTTCTCCGAGCCGGCGCTGCTTGTGCTCGCCAGCCTGGCCGAGGGCCCCAAGCACGGTTACGCGATGATGCAGGACATCCTGGAGTTCCACGGCGCCCGGATAGAGCCGGGAACCCTCTACGGGGTGCTCGCGCGACTGGAGCCTCGAGGCTGGATATCGGCCCTCCCGATCGAGGGTCGTCGACGGCCCTACCGGCTTACGGCGGCCGGTGCGGCGGTGCTCCAGGCCCACCTGACCGTCATGCGGCGCGTGGTCTCCACCGGGCTGAACAGACTGGAGCCACGCGGTTCGAGAGTCGCCTCGTGAGGCTGCTTCGCCTGTATCCCCGCGCATGGCGCGCGCGCTATGGGGAGGAGATGCTCGCCCTGCTGGAGCAGCACCACCTCTCCATGCGGACCCGTATCAACCTGCTGCGCGGAGCTCTCGACGCGCAGCTCCATAGGGGGAGTCCCATCATGAGCGGGAACCGCCGTCCGTCGGTGCGCTGGAGCCTCCTCGTGGCTCTGCTCCCCAGCACTTTCGTGGGGGTCCACTGGCTGTGCCAGCTCTATCCGTTCCCGGGAGACAGCACCTTGTGGAACGCTCTGGTGGTCCTGGGGATGATGGTGGCGGTTCTCGCACCCACCTGGGCGGGTACGAGTGCGCAGGCGATGGGCGGAAGGCTGCGTGACAGCGCGGTCGCGGGAGGGCTCGTGGGGATGGCGGCGCTACTCATCGCCTGGATCGTCTCGTGGGGTCTGACCATCGCCGGCTTGGCGGGGGTCTTCGCATGGGCGGCCGACCTCCAGGGAGGAAGCGGCCATATCGCCTTCTCCTTCGGGCCGTATCTCGCTCAGGTTTGGCCGGAGGTACTGCTCGGCGCCGGGGAGTTCGCCGTCGTCGGCTGCCTCGCCGGCACTGCCTTGGGCCTCGCGGGAGGCTGGCTCGGCAGGGGTGCCGGGGGCGGATGGCTACGCAGGATCGTCGGCCGTCCGGGCGCGCAGCTCTCGACCTGGTCCGACCCACAGGGGTAGCTCGCCGCGAGCTCGGCCCGACGACTCAAGCTGTCGACGACAAATGGGAGCTCGACCGTCGCGGAGTACCGAGTGCGGCTCGTGGATCAGTCGCTGCACACCAGCGGAGTCGTCGGGTCAGCCAACCCTTCGGAGTTCGGCGCGTCGGCGGCGAAGCGCCTGGGCGTAGACGGGATACATCTGGCTTAGTAGATCAGACGTCGCGACGACGCGAGAGCCGATTTCAACAGAGTGTCGGCAGGGCAGCACCAGGTTGGCGCGCTCGGTGGGACCGCGGTCCGATTGTGGTACGTGATCGCCTACACAAGCGACGGGGCATGCCGGGGACACGGCTCGTCAGGTCAAATGCTCGTTAGTACCCGCCATCGTTGGTAGCCTTATGGCCATCGTGAAACCTGACTACATCCGCGAGAAGTTCTGGAATGGGCTGGGTATCCTCGCCGAAGGCCACGGACGCATCGGGGAACGTCTACTTGACGCCTACCGGTCCCAGATATCGCTGGCGTGGCCAGCCGAGGATCTATCCGAGCAGGCGACGAAGCGCATCGATCGGCTCCGCGAGCGCATGACGACCGCAGTTGACACGGGTGGCGGAAGCATCCAGGCGACGGTCGCTGCGATGTCAGAGGACGATGCGGCCAAGGTGGCGCAGGAGATCGTCAGCCTCACGTACCTAATTGAGCGCGAGACCGCGTCGAAGTGACGCCTGCGCCCGATCTCGACAGGGCCCTCACGAAGGCGCTGAAGAGATGAGACTGAAAGACATCCGCGTCGAGCGGTTCCGCAACATCCTTGACTCCGGCTCGGTGCCGATTGACGGGGCCATCACTTGTCTCGTCGGGAAGAACGAATCCGGGAAGACCAACTTGCTCCAGGCTCTTCACACGCTCAATCCCGCCTTGGGTGATCGCCAGATAGACGAGGACCAATACCCGCGGTGGTTGCAAAAGACCGACCAGCGCTCCGGGAAATACGCCGAAGCGGTTCCGATCTCGGCCACGTTCGAACTCGACCTGGCCGATGAGGACGAGATCAAGGGCATCTACGGGGATGGTGTACTGCGATCAACCGAATGGACGTGCTCGCGGAAATATGACGGCCAGCTCTACTGGACAGTGGAGGTTGACGAGCGGGCAGCCTGCAAGGCCTTTGAGGAGCGACACGGCTTAAGCAGCCTCCCTCACGACCTGCCCTCGCTGAAGGCTCGACTGACCAGTTTCGCCCAAACGACCGAACCGGATGCCGCCGGTGTGGAGCAGCCATCTGGCTTGGCGGTGAAGGCGACGACCGCCAAGGCGAGCGCCGACTTCCTCTACCCAGGTGATCAGGTGGCCGGAGCCGTCGGTGGGTCGCTGGCAAAGCTGATGCCCAAGTTCTTCTATTTCGACAGCTACAGCGAGATGAAAGGACGCACTGAAATCGCGCCTCTGATCAATGCGCTAATCACGGAGACGGAAAGCACCCTGCCGGCGGCCCAGCGAACTGCGCTAGCACTTCTCCGTCTCGGATTCGCTGGGACGAAGCTGGTCGATCCAAGCTATGAAAAGCGAAGTGGCGAGATGGAAGCGGTCGCCGCGGATCTAACGGCCCAGGTGCGCCGATTCTGGAGGCAGAACCAAGATCTTCGGCTTGTCATTGATATTGAAGCGGCCCCGGAGGTACGAGCCGACGGCCAACATATCGTCAACCAGTTCTTGCAGCTCCGCGTCCTCGACGAGCGACACTTCTTCACCAACAACCTTGACGCTCGTTCGTCGGGGTTCCGGTGGTTCGTGTCATTTCTAGCAGCGTTCAAAGACTTCCACTCCGACAGCAGCGTAATTGTGTTGCTGGACGAACCCGCCCTAAGTCTCCACGCCCGTGCGCAGGCGGATTTTCTTAGCTTCATCGAGGAGACACTCGGAGCGCGTCACCAGGTGATCTACACGACGCACTCGCCGTTCATGGTCGATGCAGGTCACCTCGAACGCGTCAGGGTGGTTGAAGACCATGGTCCCGACGACGGGGTTACCGTCAAGACCCAGCTTATGTCCCGCGACCCCGACACCCTGTCGCCAATACAGGGTGCTCTCGGTTATGACATCGCTCAAAACATCTTCGTCGGACCAGACAACCTGGTTGTCGAGGGCCTCTCCGACTACACATACTTGACGATCCTCTCCGAGACGTTACGTGCGGCTGGGAGGGCTACGCTCGATCCACGGTGGCGCGTGCTGCCGGCCGGCGGCGCTGGCTCGATGCCGGCGGCTGTCTCTCTCCTCGGCCGCGAATTGGACGTGACTGTCGTTGCGGATGGTGGCAGTAAGCCGCCCCAGAAGCTCAACGACCTCGTCACCGCGGGGCTTCTTGAGCAGCAAAGGATCATCACGCTCGGAGGGATCGCTGGCATGAGGCTAGCGGACATTGAGGACCTCTTTGAGGTCCGGGACTTTCTGACTATCTACAACGCAGCCCTTGGCCAGCATCTAACCACTACGGATCTAGGAGCTGAGGACGACCGGATCATCGCCCGGATTGAACGGCACGCCGGGAAGTTCAACCACAACGACCCGGCGACCTGGCTACTGGCGAACCGTGCGACCGCCACGGCAGGGCTTGGTGCGATCACCTTGGACCGGTTTGAAGCCCTCTTTCATGCCATCAACTCGACCCTAAGGCCGCGGGCGTAAGTCGATTGACCGAAATCGGTCGAACTCGTCCTCGGGTCTCTAAATCCCCCGCCGGTCCCGACTGACCAGATCCAGAGCACTACCCGCGAGGTTGGAAGGGTGACCCCAATCCAAAGCCTTGCGGAATTTCAGATGATCACGATTCCATTGCCAGCACTGGACGTTCAGCGTAAGGCCGCGCATACAATCCAGGGCCCGCAAGACGCCGAACAGAGATATCGCGACGTCATCGATGCGATCCGAGGTCTGAAAGAGAGAGAACTGGCCGAACTCGCCAGCCAACTAACAACCGAGCAAGCGGGCGAGGAGGGACAACATGATCACCGGTGACATCAAGGCGAAGGTCGATAGGATCTGGGATGCGTTCTGGGCGGGAGGGATAGCCAACCCGATGGAGGTGATCGAGCAGATCACCTACCTGCTCTTCCTCCGCCGCCTGGACGACCTTCACAGCCTCGAGGAGAACAAGGCCTCTCGGCTCAAGAGGCCCATTGAGAACCCGGTCTTCCCGCCGGGAAACGACTCCCGCGGCCGGCCGTATCAGGACCTTCGGTGGTCGCGCTTTAAGAACTTCGCACCGACCGACATGTTCGCGGTGCTCAGCGAGCATGCCTTCCCCTTCCTGCGCACGCTCGGCGGCGACGGCTCGACCTACGCACATCACATGAAGGACGCGCGTTTTACGATCCCGACGCCCGCACTACTGGCTAAGGTGGTCGACCTGGTCTCCGACGTCCCCATGGAGGACCGAGACACCAAGGGCGATCTCTACGAGTACATGCTGGGCAAGATTGCCAGCGCTGGGCAGAACGGTCAATTCCGAACGCCCCGCCACATCATTAGGCTGATGGTGGAGATGGTCACTCCACAACCCGGCGACGTCATCGTCGATCCGGCTTGCGGTACGTGCGGCTTCCTCATCGCCGCGGGTGAGTACCTTCGGGAAAACCACCCGGAAATGCTACGCAACGAGACGCCGCGTGCACATTTCCACCATGAGGCCTTCCACGGCTTCGACTTCGACAACACGATGCTCCGCATCGGCAGCATGAACATGCTCCTACACGGCGTCGAGAATCCTGACATTCGCTACCGCGATTCCCTGGCTCAGGACCACGCTGGCGAGGAGGAACGCTACACCCTGGTCCTCGCCAATCCACCATTCGCCGGATCGCTCGACTACGAGACGACCTCGAAGGATCTTCTCAAGGTGGTCAAGACCAAGAAGACGGAGCTGCTCTTTCTCGCTTTGTTCATCCGACTGCTCAAACCTGGAGGCCGGGCGGCAGTGATCGTGCCCGAGGGCGTTCTCTTCGGATCGAGCAACGCCCATAGGGCACTGCGCAGGATGCTCATCGAGGACCAGAAGCTAGACGGAGTTGTGTCGTTACCTAGCGGCGTGTTCCGCCCCTACGCGGGCGTGTCAACTGCCGTTCTGCTGTTCACTAAGACGAATTCGGGTGGGACTGATCACGTCTGGTTCTACAACATGACGGCTGACGGGTGGTCGCTCGACGACAAGCGGACCGCCCTACTGCCCGATGAGAAGCTCGGACCGCTGCCCAAAACCAAACTTGCCGAGGCGGAGCACGCCAAGAACAACCTCCCCGACGCGTTGGGTCGCTGGGCCAAGCGCGATGGCGATGAACTCAGGCGTGAGCGAACAGAGCAGAGCTTCTGCGTTCCCAAGGCGGATATTGTGGCGCAGGGCTATGACCTCTCCCTCAATCGATACAAGGAAGTGGTTCACCAGGAGATTGAGCACAAACCGCCATTGGAGATTCTGGCTGAGCTGGCCGCCCTGGAGACGGCGATCCAGCAGGGGATGGTCGAGCTGGAGGCAATCCTGCGTTGAGCTCACTTCGGCCAAGACTCGCGTCGGTGGAAGAGGCATGTGAACTCGTGACGGACGGCACGCACTACACCCCAGCGGATGTGGGCCGCGGTGTTCCGTTTCTGACCGTTAAGGACATGACGGACCGATCCCTTGACTTCGTCGGATGTTCGTTCATTGCTGACAAGGATTTCCAGGCGGCCAAAGCCGGCAACTGTGCACCCGTCAATGGAGACGTTCTATTCTCAAAGGATGGAACGGTTGGAAAGGTTCACGTCGTCTCAACCAACGAACCGTTTGCTGTTCTCTCATCAATCGCGATTCTCCGCCCGAGCCGAGATGTCGACGCTGGCTACCTCGCTCACGCTCTGCGATCACCGTCGGTGCTAGCCGAGGCGGTACGACGAAAAACCGGCTCGGCGATCCGCCGAATCGTCCTCGCAGATCTCAAGCGACTGCGAATCCCCCTGCCACCCTTGGCTGAGCAGCGGCGCATTGCAAACATCCTGGACGACGCCGATTCGTTGCGTTCGAAGCGCCGGACAGCGCTAGGGGGGTTACATCGCCTCGTCAAGGTAGCGTTTCTCGAAATGTTTGGCGATCCGACCTCTAATCCAATGAGATGGCCGATGGCGCCTTTCGGCGAGACCGCGACCAATGAGGACGCTCAACGAATACCCGTAAAGGCATTCGACCGGTCCCACATGCCGAAGGTGTATCCGTACTACGGTGCATCGGGAATCATCGACTATGTCGACCGATTCCTTTATAGCGGTAACCGCCTTCTTATCGGCGAGGATGGCGCGAACCTTATCGCCCGCTCGAGCCCGATTGCATTCATTGCGCACGGCCAATATTGGGTCAACAACCATGCCCACGTGTTGGCCGACAATGGCAAGGCGGATTTGGTCTACCTCGAGAATGTACTTGCGCACACCGACCTCAAGCCCTACGTCACTGGCAGCGCGCAGCCGAAGTTGACGAGGTCGAACCTCGACAGAATTCCCGTGCCGCTACCACCACGGAAGTTGCAGGAGACCTTTGCCACGGCGACCCGCCACATCGCGGAACTGAATGACCGACAGAGCGCTGCACTCACCTATCTCGACGCACTCTTCGCATCACTCCAGAACCGTGCATTCCGAGGCGAACTGTGAGCAACTTCGCGTTCCTCCTCCCCGAGTGGACAGACATCCACGAGGCCGCCACCAAGGCTGAGCGCGACGCAACTACCGACCCACGCACCTCATGCTTCTACGCACGCCGCGCTATCGAGCTCGCGATCCGCTGGCTGTACACCGCGGACCCAACGTTCCGCCTGCCCTACGACGACAACCTTTCGGCGCTGCTCCACGAGCCCAGCTTCAAGAACGCGGTCCCGGAAGCAATCTTCAATAAGGCGCTGCTCATCTCCCGCATCGGCAACCGTGCCGTGCACGATCATCGCGCGATCCCCGGAACTGCATCGATGGCAGCGGTCAGAGAGCTCTTCCACGTCACCTACTGGCTGACTCGCACGTACGGTCGGGGCGCAAAGCCCGACGCAGCGGTGGCGTTCGATCCCGCGGCGGTCCCCGAAGGCACCGCCGCCATCGGACCATCCGTCGCAAAGATGCAGGAACTCGAAACCGTCCTGGCCGAGCGCGACGAGAAGCTCACCACCCTCCTGATTGAGACGGAGACCCTCGACGAGGAGATCACGCGGCTACGCGCCGAGGTCGCCAGGGCTAAGGTAGAAGCGGCGCCGCAAGCCGACACCCACGACTACAGCGAAGCTGAGACACGCGATCACTTCATCGACCTGTTGCTCCACGAAGCCGGCTGGCCACTCGCTGAGGCCCGCGACCGCGAGTATCCGGTCACGGGCATGCCCAACGAGAAAGGCGAGGGGTTTGTAGATTATGTGCTGTGGGGCAGCGACGGCAAGCCCCTCGGTCTTGTCGAAGCGAAGCGCACCAAGAAGGATCCGAAGATCGGCAAGCGCCAAGCAGAATTGTATGCGGACTGTCTCGAAGCGGAATTCGACCAGCGGCCGGTCATTTTTTACACCAACGGCTACACCCACTGGCTGTGGGACGACGCGATGTATCCGCCGCGCGAGGTGCAGGGCTTCTACACAAAGGATGAACTCGCACTGGTCATCCAGCGACGCACGACACGGAAGTCACTCTCCGCTGAGGAGATCAGTGCAGCGATCGTCGAGCGCTACTACCAGACCCGGGCGATCCGGCGCATCGGGGAGTCGTTTGACGCCGACAAGCAGCGCAAAGTGCTCCTGGTCATGGCAACGGGAGCTGGGAAGACGCGAACAGTCATCGCACTCGCCGATCTCCTCATGCGGTGCAACTGGGCTAAGCGCGTGCTCTTTCTGGCGGACCGTATTGCGCTCGTCAAACAGGCTGTCGGCGCTTTCAAAACGCATCTCCCCGATTCGTCACCAGTCAACCTCGTCACCGAGAAACACCACGAAGGACGCGTGTACGTCTCGACGTATCCGACAATGATGGGGCTCATAAACGAGATCCAGGACGGGCGACGCCGCTTCGGTGCCGGCCACTTCGACCTCATCGTCATCGATGAGGCCCACCGTTCTGTATACCAGAAGTACCGAGCGATCTTCGACTACTTCGACAGCCTCCTCGTCGGCCTCACCGCCACACCGAAGGACGAGATCGACATCAACACATACCAGCTGTTTGACCTGGAGCGCGGCGTGCCGACCGATGCCTATGACATTAATGAGGCCGTAGCCGACGGGTTCCTGGTGCCGCCGCTCGCCGTCTCCGTTCCCGTCAAGTTCCCACGCCAGGGCATCAAGTACGCGGATCTCCCCGCCGACGAGCAGGAGATGTGGGACGCGCTTGATTGGGATGACACCGGTGCCGTGCCAAGCGAGGTTGCAGGGAGCGCTCTCAATAACTGGTTCTTCAACGAGGACACCGTGGACAAGGTCCTCGAACACCTCATGACCAAAGGCATTCGCGTCGCAGGCGGCGACCGACTCGGCAAGACCATCATCTTTGCCAAGAGCCAGAAGCACGCGGAATTCATCGTCGAGCGATTCGATGCCGCCTATCCTGCGCTGAAGGGCACCTTCGCACGGTGCATCTACTCCGGAGTGCCGTACGCGCAGAGTCTTCTCGACGACTTCTCGACTACGCGTAAGGCACCGCACATTGCGGTCTCCGTCGACATGCTCGACACCGGGATCGATATCCCCGACGTCGTCAACCTCGTCTTCTTCAAGCCGGTGTGGTCCAAGACCAAGTTCTGGCAGATGATCGGGCGCGGTACACGGCTTCGTCCCGACCTTTTCGGACCGGGAGTCGACAAGGTCAACTTCTTCATCCTCGACTATTGCGGCAATCTGGAATTCTTCGATGTGAATCCAGCTACCACGGACGGGCGGATAGGAGAGCCCCTGAGCAAGAAGCTGTTCACTACCCGCCTTGACCTCATCGCTGAGTTGGACAGTCTGGAGCCCGCAGCGTCGGGTGATGGCTTAACCCTTCATGACGCCCGGCTGTTAGCTGGCGGACTGCGTAATGACACGGCCACGCTCCTGCATGGAGTTGTGGCTGCGATGAACGTGAATAATTTTGTCGTTCGCCCCAAGCGCGCCTTCGTTGAGCGGTTCTCCAACCCAGAGGCGTGGCACTCACTCGCGAAGGACGACTTTCACGATCTTGCCACCGAGATTGCCGGGCTTCCGTCGGATGTGGAATCCGAACAAGAGGAGGCCAAACGGTTCGACCTCCTCATGCTCAATCTCCAGCTCTCAGTTCTCCGGCACGAGCCGCGGTTCGCGAACCTCCGGGATCAGGTGGTGAAGATCGCCAGACTCCTGGAGGAGAAGGCGAGCATCCCGATGGTCAAAGATCACCTGGCGCTCATCGCCGAAATCCAGACGGACGACTGGTGGACCGATGTGACCGTGGTCATGCTGGAGCAGGTGCGCAAGAAGCTGCGCCTGCTGGTGCAGTTCATCGATAAGCGCGAACGCAAGCCTCTCTACTCCGACTTCCAGGACGAGATGGGCCCGGAGACAGAGTTCAGTCTCCTTGGTGTGATGCCGCCCGAGTCGATGGAACGCTTTCGCTCCAAGGCCCAGGCGTTCCTACGCGCCCATGAGGATCACATCACCATTCATCGCCTGCGGATGAACAAGCCTCTCACCGCGACGGATCTGGAGGCGTTGGAATTCATACTCGCCGAGAACGGCATCGGTGATGCGGATATCATCGCTAAAGTCAAAGAGGAGAGCCAGGGCCTTGGCCTGTTCGTGAGGTCCCTAGTGGGTCTGGATCGCGGTGCTGCGAAGGAGGCCTTCGTTGACTTCATGTCGGGTCGAACGCTGACGGCGAGTCAGATCGAGTTCATGAACATGATCGTGAATCACCTCACCGAAGAGGGCGTTATGAGCGCCGCCTTGCTGTACGAGTCACCGTTTACGGATCTGGCGCCGCAGGGTCCAGAGGGTTTGTTCTCGTCGGACGAAGTCGATGAGTTAGTGGCGGTGCTAGACCGGTTACGGGCTGCGGCGCTGGCTGCATAACCGACGGCTCGGCGCTCGGGCGCTCACCGACCTAGCGGAAAACGGCGAAGGCGCGGGTGAGTACACGATCCCAGTCCACCCGGCGACGTCGTTGACTCCAAGTCTGACCTGTAGTATCGCGATCGAGCACGCGCCGCAGCAATTCCTCGGTCAGCGGAAGTCCAGCCGCCTTGGACGCGCCGGCACCAAGTAGCATCACGCTGTAGCTTCTCCTCGGGGGTCGGCCCGACCCAGCGCCCGGCATGACCTAATTGTATTTCGGAGCAGCCGCAGTAAGGTCGATGCCGCGAACTGCTTACCACGGATGAGCCACTACCCCTGCCGGTATAGTGCCATTGGATGGATCTCAGCCGTCGCGCTGCTTACCGAATTGGCCGATGTCCACGACCTCGTCCGTAAGAAGCTCTACCTCGCAGCTTATAGGTCAGTTCCTAGGGTAGTCGAGCCCAGGGACAGATGCTGCCTCGGTTCGGAGTACGCGTGCCACCTACTTCGGTCGACCCTCGAGACCGCGGATGACACCCGTGATCCGTTCGACAATCTTGGCGCCACGACGTTCGAAGCCAAGGTCGTCCATCACAGCCGCGAGGAGCTCGTCCTCGGAGCGCAGTCGACCGTCGGACTTGATCCACTGAACCATCCTCGAGATCTCCCAGTCGCTGTACGCGTCGATGGTTCCACGGCCGGCGGTGACGTAGGGTCTCTGGCCGCGCGCCGGCGCGGGAGCCTCGACTCCAACAACGGGTTCTGTGTTGGGAGTGACGTGCTGTGGGGCGGGCGCAGCCTGACCTGTCCGGATCGCATCCTGAAGAGCAGCCACTCGGTCGACCAGATCCTGTGGAACTTCCATCCGAGGCGCTCCAAGTGTTCCTGCCGAAGCCGGTCACGATCTCTTGCGCTGTGGGCCGAGTGGTATGTGGCTCCATCACATTCGATCGCCAACACCCAGCGGTCCGGGATCGACGGATGGGCGACGACGAAGTCGATGCGATATCCCGAGACGCCGTATTGCGGGCGCAGGGTCATTCCCTTTCTGGTAAGTGAATCGGCCACGTCGCGTTCGAAGGCGTTGATCTCCGCGATCGGCGGGGCGTCGCGGTCGAGCTTCCCTCCACGATCCGCGTACAGGGTGTATGCGCGCAACAAGCCCATCCCTGTCGTCCGGCATTTGGCTTCGTCGAGTTCGTCGCCGCGGAAGGTCGACACAAGCACGAGCGAATGCTTCGCACGAGTAACAGCGACATTGAGGCGACGCTCACCACCTTGTTTGTTAACCGGACCAAAGTTGTACAGGATGCGTCCGTCAGCGCCCTTGCCGTAGCCGATGCTCAAGATGATGCAGTCGCGCTCGTCCCCCTGGACGCGCTCCAGATTCTCGACAAAGAATGGCTCTAAGGAGTCTCCGTCGTTGAAAAATGCGTCCAAGTCAGGACGGAAGGTTCGCGCTCGACGCAATGCCTCGTCGATACGCAGCTTGTGGGGAGTACCCATGGTGATGACGCCGAGCGATCGCTCAGGCTGGGTCTCGGCATGCTCAAGCACCAGTCGAACGACCGCCTCGACTTCGCCACGTGCCGACTCGCTGGTGGTGGCTTCCCCAGGATCAACGACCAAGTGGCGGATCACATCATCGTATGAGACGCCGGGAAACGTCGTAAGACGCCGACCATAGAGCTCGGCGTTGGAGAAGGCGATGAGACGCTCGTCTTCGCTGCGGTAGTGCCACATCAGGTCCTTGCTCGGCAGAAAGATGTCCATGACGTCGAGGACAGATTCATAGCCCTGAACAAAAGCAAGGTCTGCGGAGTCTCCGGCCTCGGGTTCCGCATCCTCGTCGGCCGACGTGGCAAAGAAAGTGGTTGGCGGAAGCTGGCGACGATCGCCGGCGACGACTGCCTGCCTTGCCCGCGCGATCGCCGGAATAGCGTCAGCCGGAAGCACCTGACTTGCTTCATCGAAGATGACCAGGTCAAATGGCTGCACACCGGTAGCCGGAAGCATCTGGCTGACCAACAACGGGCTCATCGTCCAGCACGGCGCCCACGCGGTGATGACGTTTGGCGACCGCGCGAAGATCTCGCGCAGCGGCGGGATGCCCTTACGTCGCCGGACGGCGGCCTTCAGGGCGAGCGCCTCCTCACGATAGAAGTCTTCGGCTCGTATTGCGGCCTCTGCGGCCCGACGCCGGATCCGGCGCGGGGTTGCCTCGATGTGTCGGTGGTCCAACAGGCGATACCGCGCCGCTACCTCGTCCTGTTGAGGGCGACCGAGATGGCGCACGTTCGGGTCATGTGCCTCGATATGCCCGAGGAGCGATTGCAGCCAGCACAGGACGACAGCTTCGCGAGCTCGCTCCACGCTCGCGTGCTCAGCGATGAGTTCGTTGAGGAGTGGGCCGAATCCAGCTGCACGCAGCTGCGCTGCTGATTCCCTGATCGCCGGAATCCTCAACGCAGTCTCCCGATCCGACAGGACCCACTTCGCCCAGGCGTCCAGCTGGGCGAGCGAGCGTGAGTCGAGGGAGGCCTGCGGAATGACCGCATTCATTTGCTGAATCGCGTCCCCAGTTGCACGGACCAAGGCCCGTAGCCGCTCGAGATCGCCGGCTGGCTCGGGGGCACCCTGACCGCCGGCCGATATCCAGTCACTTCGCAACGACTCGGCGGACTGGACGACCGCGTAGACCTCCGAAGCAGGTGCCTTCGTCTTGTCCAGTAGGTTGCGCCGCGCCACACGCATACCGAACCGATACCGGCCAGATGTCATTGTCCGCAGTAGCCGGGAGAGAGGCCCCTTATGCGCTGCCGAGATGTCGCCGAGTAGCACCGGAAGATCGATGGCGTAGAACGCGGGGACAACCTCCGCGCTGAGCTTCGCCGCACGAGTGGCTAACGACTCGAGCTGCTCGCAGCGGGCCAGCGTCACTGTGGCATCGGGCAAGAACGGTCTGCACTCCTGTTGAAGTTCGGTGGCGAGAGCAAGGATCAGGTCGTGGGTGAGTCGTTGGGCGGCGTCAAGGCACGCCTCCACATCGGCACCCGAACGCGGCTGCGCATCACGCCACGCCGATGTGCCGTGTGGGACGAGCGACCCTCCGGCGTGTGCCCAGGAGCCGGCCGTGTCCGCAAGTCGGCGCACATCCTCACCCGAGGCCGCCTCCGTCTCTGCAGCGGACAAACGATGAGCAACCGGCTTCGATGTTGCGAACTCGAGCATCCGACCGTACAGCTCTTGAAGCGAGGCGTTCCAAGGAACTCGGACTTCATTCATGGCGCGATCGTTGTCAACCAATCGACTCCGAGCGTCGACTAAGTCATTCGCGTATGCCTGCGCCACTGGGATCGTGGCGACGTGTTGCTTTCTCAGATCCTCGAGTGCCTGCACCTGGGCCCGCTTGGACCTCGATCCACTGTGCAGATCGAGCACCAGATCGGACAGGCCAACTCGCTCTAGGCGCGACATGACAGCGTCGATGGCGGCGCGCTTCTCGGCGACAAACAGCACGCGCTTGCCTCGTCCGACGAAGACGGAGATCAAGTTGGCGATGGTCTGACTCTTGCCGGTACCAGGGGGACCCTCGATGATCAGACTGCGCCCGGCTACAGCCGCGTTGATGGCTGCGTTCTGGGTGCTGTCAGCATCCTGCGTGAGGAACTCGTCGGCAGGGGGAATATAGTCGGGTGGCGGCGGCTCATCGCCGATCGACGCCGTGCACGACTGTTGAGCCTGTCGGTCGCCGGCAATGGCGGCCACGAGGTCACTGGAGACCAGCAACTCCTCGGCGGCGTCCAGATCCTCAACCATCGGCATCTTCTGGTAGGCATAGTTCGCGAGCGTGAGCTGATCGGTGTAAGAGAAATCGGGGACCTTTCCGCTGACCGACCGCACGAACCATTCGATGATGGTTCCAACCTCGTCTCGAGTGTCCACCTCGCCTTCGATTCCCGGCAGCGCACCGATGCTGTCAATTTCGAGGTTCACCCCGAACGTACTCGTGAGGTAGTGAACGAGCGTCGGGTTGACCGCGGGATCACCAACGAGCTGGATCCGGTGGTCGTCCTCCCGCGCATCACTGGCCTTGAGTTCGGCCGGGAACAGGAGCAGAGGCGCACGAGGGACGGACTTTCTCGACTCATCCTCGGGGCGCCACGAAACCATCCCCCATGTAAAGAACAGAGTTTGAATTCCGCGCTCTTCGTAGTTCTCGAGGGCCTTCTTGCGGATGGCGCGAAGTCGTTTTGACATATTGGCGTCGCCATGAACGCCAAGGAGTGAGCTCAGCGCGATCCATTCGCGAGCGAGCAGCCGGTCGAGTCCAGTGGGGCTTGCCTGAGACAGGTCGAGCGTGCTGAGTTTGTACTCCTTGAAATACAGAAGCGCGTTCCGTCCTGAGAGGTCGAGAAGCTGCTTCTTCCAGTCGGTAATCGCCGACCGGATCTTCTCGCTCCGTTCACCCGTGTCCGAGTCGCCGGCGGGAGCCGTCGAACTGCTCATCGACTACCCTCGGTCGACGCGGGGTCCCGGGCCACCGCGTCGCGACCCCATCGTGGTATCGACGGGAGAAGCCATCCGGCGCCGCGGAGGCGCGGCCATCGGCGGACGCCGTTCGTTCGCAATCCCATCCCGGTCACAGCAGGTGATTGTGCCCGACTGGCGATGTCCCCGGTCCACGCCGTCCCGGGCAATCTGAACCACGTGTCCTCAGCACCAATCGCCAAGGCGTCTTGCCACGACTCCAGAGCCAGTCACGACAGGGGTCGGTGGTGGTTGGGCGGGTTGCCGCCTCGGCAACGAATGCCACTCGACTGGCCCCACTCGATTTGAGTCTAGCCTTTAGGGCGGCGAAGTGAGCAGCTGGCTCACCCGTGGGAGTTCGATCGTACTCGTCGCCAGGCGCGGGTCCACAGGTCCTCCCGAACTGACCGAGGCGTGAACTAATTGGATCCCGGACCAAAGAGAACGTCGGCCGGAGCTGCAGATTCGTCACGACCTTGGGGACTTGGACCGTATCAAACTCAACTCGCCGATCTGGATGGCCGGCGCATTGGGTCGCAGGGACGCCGTCCAACCGTCCACGGCGGACGGCGATGCGGTCGATCAAACCGCGCAAGACGGTCCATCGTCGTGAAGGACGCAGGTCAGGCGAACCAGCTCGCGCGCGTCGGGATCGCCGAAGGATCCGCAAAACGTCGCGTCCCTTCACACAGCTGTCCCGAGCGTGTTGGGCGCCAGTTGGGCGGCCGACAGCTCCCCGAAGGCGACGCGCACTATCACTCGCGCCATGCCGGCGAGCTCTCGGACCGTTGGTCCAGCTGTCCAACGCCGGTGGATCGGCGCAATTCGACGGACACGCGCCGCGAACCGCCAACACCCAGGGCGTGTGGATTTGATGAAGCCGCGTTTGCTCTCGACCGGGCGTGGCACCGAGATAGATCAAGTCATCACTCCGACTTTGCGCGCGATGGTGAGGCGGTTCGATGCACGTGATTGGTTCGTCCAAAGCGGGCTCAGTTGATGCAGGGCGCGAGCGAGGGTCTGTGTTGAGGGAGCGACCAAAGTCCGCGACCGATATCAGGAGGTGCCACGAGCAACGAATAATCGCGGGTTAGATCCATCGAGCGAGTTTCCGGATCAGTGAGTCGGAGGCTTGAACGCCTTCTGCCTAGGACGCCGTCAATGCCGACACGAGAGCATCGAAAGGTTCATCGCCGAGATTCCGCCGGCTCACGGCAGCTTGACGCGGATTGTTGTTGCGATACCCGAGCGGATAGCCGTTCAACCCCGGGACGGCGGCCCTCCAACGCTCCCACCCGCGCATGACAACGATCACCGCGCCGCGATCTATTGCTCTCTGGACGAGATCGAATCCGAATTCCTGCGATGGGAGGTGCGGAGGAGAGCGCCAACTCACGGAGTGGTATGGGAAGTATTCGATGTCGGACAGGTGCGCACGGGCGGTTTCCTCGCCGACAGGACCGAGTGCAGCAACAAGAGGTGCGAGCCGCTGCCTCCACCAAAGCGCTGCGCTGGTAGTTCCCAGTTCCGGCGTAAGAGGCCGGAAGCGGGCCGTCGGCTGCAAGGACAGCGCCAGGCGAACCGCGTCTCTCAACACGGGGGCAGCCTGGTCGCGTAAGTCTTGCTCGCTGAACCCGGGGTTGAGCATCAGGAGCAGCGCCCGAGCGGTCAACGGGTTCCCATGCCACACATGAGGCAACACATCTAGACGCAGCTCGTACTTGTCTTTGGGTAGCCCAGCGAGAACGACCTTATCCACGTCCGCGACGAAAGGCGGGTAGTCACCGAGGGTGGCCCACGGATTAGCAGCGGCCAACATTGGCACGAGGGTATCTCGACAGTCGATGAGCATCGGCGGTCGGAGAGAACGTTCAATCAGCCGCATGGTTAGGTTCAGGAGGACAGCGCTGCTAGCACCGAGGGTGATGCTCAATGGCGATTCGGGTCTCGGACGTGGGTGCGCCGGTAGCCCCGAGCCTCGCCGATCGTTTGGGCGATCCGACGGCAGGTCCTCCATTACCCGCTGCGGGTGCGGACTCTTGCGTCGATGACGATCGCAAATAGATATGACGGCCCTTGAAACCGAGCCATATCACAATTGGACTGCGTCTCTACCGTAGCCCAACCGCAAGGCCGACCGGCTTCGAGCGTCGTTTGTGAGTCGCCGGCAGGGCGTGCGAATCGGACGACCACGTCGTTCGGCGCCGCCATATCCGCAGGCGTCGGAGTCTTCATACTTCGTTTGTTACCCCCATGCTTCTTTGTCTCGACTCGAACGTCGTTGCTGGCATAACTGAGCAGCGCTCGACCAGAAGGCTCGCGGCTTGGCTGCACCGCCATGGACATACCGTTCTGCTCGCGGACCAAGTTGTGGCGGAGGCGACGAGGATACCCGATGCAGTGAGCCGGGCCCGACACTTGAGGACTATATTCGCTCTGATCTCGGAAATCCCTTTGCACTCCGATAGTTACGCGACCGCGCTGGAGGTGCGGAACGAGATGCACCGGCTACACCCTGAATGGATGACTCTCGCTCCCGACCTGCGCGAGTTGAATGCTCTCATCCATCATCGGCAGGAGCTCTACGGGCGGCTGCAGGACCATCCGGCATTAGAGTTCGATCCCGCCTACGCGGCCACGGTGCGTGAGGCAGTTGGTTCGCTGAAGCTCGCCCAGCAAGAAAGACGTCGTCTGTTACTGACGATGCCCGAGTTGACGCTCGAACTCAGTACCGTCGGAGGTGAGGCGTCGAGCTCGCAGCTAGAGTGGTTCAACTCGCTACCTGAGGGGGACAAGTACTGGAGAAACAGAAGCCGGTCGGTATGGCGCAGTGCGTTGCTTGGCGAGCCAGCGATGAGGGATTACGCTGATTGGCTAGGTCCTTACGTGAATGGTGTTCCGCCCGAGCCCGCATGGTCAGAGTTCTGGCTCTTCGAGGCCAAAGTCGAGAATGTTCGTCGCGACCAGACGATCGAGGTTTGCAATCACTACCAGGCGTCCGAGAGGGTGGGGGCAGGCAATGCCATCGATATGCTGCTCTCCGTCCACCTCCTCGATTCCGACGCGGTGGTCACCGCTGATGTTCCGTTCTACAGGATTCTGTGCCGGGTCGTTGAGAGTCATGGCCCTTTTAGGGCCAGTCCTCTACTGGTCGACCGCGGAGCCGATGATTTCCTGTCCAATGTGAAGCTCGCGATCATGTCTGCGGGTCGCAGGCTTAAACAGCAATAGGGACGCGCAACTCTGGATCCTTGCGCCGGAGCATGCGTTGTGCACGCCGTTGATATTATCCAAGGGAAGGCTGGGAGCTAGAGTCGGCGTCGGCACACCCGGATAGGGCGAGTGCCTGCTGTGGCCACATTGCCGGGATCCCAGCGCGCGATCAGCCTATGCATCATGTGCGTCTCCGGGCACTCAGCTGATGCTACTGAGCTCCAAACCCCGGAACCAGATGGAGGTATTTGGAGCAGATGACTTCTCATCACCCGGTTCGCCCGCGCGACGCGATTGACGATGCTCTTGACCGTGGTGAGCTCCGCAGAGACGAGTTGGGGCAGGGGGAGATCCCGACCACGGGCGAATCCAGGGATAGGGTGTTCGATCACTGCCGTTATCGGACGTCAGGTACGGGGCGATCCCCGCTCGTTGGGCCGATGCCGACACCATCCTGATGACCGATGCCCGACATCATGAGACCCATCAGCAAGCTGGCGGCGAGGCCTCCGTCGGCCAGGAGGTGGCTCTTCTGGTTATATTGCCGTATGGACGGACTACCCATCCGGAAGGTTATAGAGCAGGTGCTTGCGGGCTCAATCCGAATCCCGGCTTTTCAACGTGGGTTCGTATGGGACGCCGAACGTGTCGCCTACTTAATGGATTCGATATTCAAAGGCTACCCGTTTGGCGCGGTCATCCTTTGGCGCACCAAAGAGCAGCTCAAGGCGGAAAAGCGACTCGGGCCATTTGAGCTTCCGGAGCGCGACCCCGACTTCCCGATTGACTATGTTCTTGACGGCCAACAAAGACTCACGTCGATCTTCGGCGTATTCCAAACCGAGATTGCGGCGACTGTCGCCACCGACTGGACGCGCATCTACTTTGATTTCTCCGCATCCGGTGACCTTCAGCAGACTCAGTTCTTCGCCCTTGGTTCTGATGAAGTCGATCTTACGAAGCACTTCCCTGTCGGTACATTCTTCGACGTAGCCGGATACCGGAAGGCGACAGAGGGATTCGATGAGGAGCGAGCCAAGCTCATCGATAGCGTTCAGGCGGTGTTTAAGGAGGCTGTGGTACCCGCACAGTACATAGAGACGGACAACCGCGCGAAAGTCGCGATTGTTTTCGAACGCGTTAACCGTCTTGGCGTCGAGCTCGACGTGTTCCAGCTCCTTTCTGCATGGACATGGAGCGAGGAGTTCGATCTCCAGCAACAGTTCACCGACTTGGCAGAGGAGCTGCGCCCCTTCGGTTTCGAGGATGTTGGTGAAGACCCAAATCTTCTGCTCCGCTGCTGTGCCGCAATCGTCGCAAACGATGCCTCACCCGCCGCTCTAATTGAGCTCAACGGGGCACAGGTGAGAGATCGTTTTTCTGAAATCACCAACGGCATTCGCGGCGCGATCGACTTCCTCCGGCGTGAAATCCACATTGAGAACTTGGATAATCTGCCGTACTCGACTCTGCTCGTCCCGTTGTCGGCCTACTTCGCTGCTCCTGAAGGGCGCGTCGTGAAACTGACCGAGGCCCATCGGCGAATCCTGGTTAGGTGGTTTTGGAGGGTTTGCTTTTCCCGTCGATACAGCGCCGGCGTATTGCGAAACTTGAATAGAGACATTGAGGAGGCGGTCAAACTGCGTACGGGCGATCCCGCCGCACTAGCAGACTTCGCTTCTGGAGTCGACCCTGAGTACTTCACCGAGCAGCACTTCAACGTCAGCACGGTCCATACGCGAACCTTTGTACTTTTGCTTGCTCAGAACTTGCCACTCAGTTTTGTCTCGGGCAGCACGATAGACCTGTCAGAGGTTCTGCAGGCATACAATCGGAATGAGTTCCATCACTTGTACCCGCGCAGCTATCTGCGAGGTCAGGGCGTGGAGACGGTAGACATGAATAAGCTCGCTAACTTCGTGTTCATGTCCAGGCAAGATAACAATGCTCTCGGTGGCGTTGCACCCAGCGTCTACAGAGCACGAATGGACGAGAAGGCGCTGCCAAAGATACTCGAGCGAGCGTTGTGTCCTGCGAGCCTGTTCGATGACGACTACGACGGTTTCGTCGTAAACAGGGCGCAGACATTGGCCTCCGCCGCGCGGAGGCTGCTCGAGTAGTAAGGCTAACACGGTCTGGTTTGCTCGGCCGGCTCGACGGGCCACACCCAGCGTTTCGAGAAGTGCCACGTAGGAGGCCCTTTGCCAGAATTGGACGGTCTTGACGTTGCACTCACGACAGGTGGCGAAGGTGTGACCTTGGCGCGCATCCACCTAATCTGGGTTGTGGTCAACGACCGTGGGCGTATGATCCCCCCGCCTTCCTCCTGAAACCAAGCTTCGAAGTCGACCGCCATCTCTTGACGGTACCCGACTGACCAATCGCGTTTTCAGCGATGTCGAGTCCACCGCGTGCTCTGCCCGGCCGGGATTAAGTCTCCGCGGTGCCCGACAAGTCCAGTGTGGTCCTCACCGACAGGACACGGTCGATCATGAGCATCGGAGTTATCGGATTAGATGATACCGTCGAGAGCGGGGACTGCGGATTCGCAGCGGGCATTAGCGCAACTAATTTCGTATTAATCGATGCGACGATTCACGCATGGCTCAGCTGATCGCCGTCAGTCTCCGATTTGGGATCATGTCAGGGTCATGACCAGGCGATCCGATGGCTCCGTCCGGTGCAGTACATTGGACGAGGCGTCGAAGTGGCAGCGGACT
>Ga0116219_10000116_pt1 | contig 75655 bp, 68 predicted proteins | sample Sb_taG_4_FD_91019 | JGI IMG/M metagenome (GOLD analysis project Ga0116219, IMG submission 91019) | Peat soil microbial communities from Weissenstadt, Germany - Sb_50d_6_BS metaG | ecosystem: Environmental > Terrestrial > Soil > Wetlands > Peat | place: Germany: Weissenstadt | collected 2010-09-21 | reverse complement strand
AGTCCATGTTGGCGGTGCTCGTCAGCAGGATGACCCGGCCGCGGGCGTGTGCCCCCGGTTGGCGATCGCGGGTCGCCTGGGCGTTGTCGGCCGCGAAGGCCGCGGCCGGCGGCTGCCACTCGATCACGGCCGGCTCGCCGACGGGCATCCCGTCGAGCGACGGGCCCATCGGGCCGGGCGCCGCCACCGGCGCGTAGCTCAGCACCCGGCGCGGCCCCCCCCGGTCGGCTAGGACGGCCTTGACGTATTGGCGGAAGCGCACCGACTCCAGGCTGGCCTGGTCGTTCGGGGTGCCGAAGGCGCTCAGCGGGGGGTTCTTGTAATCGGCGTCCTTGAACTGGTACCAGGTCCGGTCTTTGGCCGCCTGCTTCTTCTCCAGCCGGGCGGGCAGCAGCCCCTGGGCGTTGCGGTAGAGCGACTCGTTGTAGGACCCGAAATCGACGTGGTCGCCCATCGCGAAGATGGCTCCGCCGCCGCGGCGCAGGTGGGTTTCCAGGCGGCGCACCTCGGCGGGCGACAACCGGGCCACGTCGCAGAAGCAGACACAGTCGTAGTCGGTCAGGTCGCCCAGGCCGACGTCGGCGAACTGCGACTCGGTCAGCACCTTCGGCCGGAACGGGTCGAGGCCGGGCACCGGGGTGTTGTCGAACGGGTTCAGGGCCAGCTTGAGCCATTCGGCCCCGCGGTCGAGCGGCTCGCCCTCCGTCGATTTGCCGTCCACGAGCATGACCGGCACGTTCTCCTTGACGGTGACGACGGCGGAGCGGGTGTCGTCCAGCGGCAGGGCGTCGTTGTCGAGGCGGACCTGCAGGACGTAGTCGCCCGGGGCGGTGAACTTGTAGGTGAAGCTGAAGGTGTTCGGCCCGGGGGTGACCTTCTTGACGTCCTGGTGGGCGACGCGCAGCTCCATTGGGGCTTCGTCCTTGGCGGCGCGGGCCTTGCCGACCCACAGTTCGACGCGCACCCCCTCGCGCGTCTCGGTGCCGAAGTTGTGGATGACGGTGCTGATGGCGGCGTCGCGGCCGACGGTGGCCAGCGGCTCCGCGAGGGTCAGGCTGGTGACGGCGAGGTTGGTGATGCCGTCGCGGCCGACGTCCACGAAGATCGTGCGTGCCTTCGACTGGATCTTCTGGAGGGTAGAGGCGATGGTGCCGGGCTGTCTGAGCACCCAGGTGGACTTCTGCACGTCGGTCAGGAAGTAGACCTCGCGCTCCTCGAACTTCTCCGGCGAGGCGCGCAGCAGGTTCTCGACGGTGTTGAGCGTGGCGACGAGGTCGCCGTTGCCGTGCGGCAGGCGCAGGCGCTCGATCTCCTTGGCGACCTTCGCGGAGTCCTCGGACGGCTCCGGGACGATGCGGCGCGGCGGGGCGCTCAGGAGAACGACGCTGAAGCCGTCGCCGCGCGGCGAATCGCGCACCAGCTGCGCGGCGAGGGCGCGGGCGCGCTCGAAGGCGGTCGCCTCGCCGACCTTGGTGGCCATGCTGAATGAGCCGTCCACGACGACGATCTTGTGTGTGCGCCGACCGCCGATCCGGTTCGCGAGGACGACCTTGTCGGGGAAGAGCCAGCGCAAGAGATCCTCGCTGCCCGGCACGAGGGTGACGGCCATCGCCAGCAGGAGGAGGAGGATGACGAGGCAGCGCACGGCCAGGAGGACGATCTGCTCCAGGCGCATGCGGCGGCTGTTCTTCTTCTCGGCGTTGAGGAGGAAGCGCATGGCCGCCCAGGTGACGATCTTGAAGCGGCGGCGGTTGAGCAGGTGGATGATGATCGGCACCGACACCGCGCCCACGGCGGCGCCGATGACGCCGTAGATCGATTCAAAGATGAACGCGAAGGGGGGCACGGGTGTATCTCCCTCGTTCGTCCATCCCCGCCGCTTGCGGCTTCGCAGGAATTGCGAAGCCGCAAGCGGCGGGGAGAGCGAACTGTTATCGTTTCGAGCGCGCCAGCCGGTGGGCCATGTAACTGGACAGCGCCACGCCGAGGTTGTGATCGGTCCGCAGCTGCACGTAATCGACGTTCTGGTTGCGGCAGCCGTGCTGCATCTCGCTGACGAAGGCGTTGACCTCCGCCAGGTAGCCCTCGCGCAGCGAGCGCGGGTCGGTGAGCAATTCCGGGTACTGCTCCAGGCCGCGGAACAGCGTCGCCTCCTGGAACGGGAAGTCCAACTCGGCGGCATCCATGACGTTCATCACCGCCACCTCGTGCCGCTTGTAGCGCAGGTGCTTCAGGCCGGCGAGGATGGTGGCCGGCTCGTCGAACAGGTCGCTGAGCAGCAGGATGATCGAGCGGCGGTTGATGCGCTCGGCCAGGTCGTGGAAGATGGGCGCCAGGCTGGTCTTCTGCTCGCCGCAACCTTTGTTCATCCAGTTGACGATCTCTTTGAGGTGCGACGGCTGGCTCGACGGCTTGAGGAAGCTGCGCACCTGGCTGTCGAAGGTGACGAAGCCGACGCTGTCGGTCTGGTGGATGGTCAGGTAGGCCAGGGCGGCCGCCGTCATGCAGGCGTAGTCGTACTTGGTCACCGGGCCGGAGCCGTAGCGCATCGACTCGCTGGTGTCGAGCAGGATCCAGAGGACGAGGTTGGTCTCCTCCTCGTACTGCTTGAGGTAGAAGCGTCCGGTGCGGCCGTAGACCTTCCAGTCGATGTGCTTGATGTCGTCGCCGGGGACGTACTCGCGGTGCTGGGCGAACTCGACGGAGAAGCCGTGGTACGGGCTCTTGTGCATGCCCGAGAGGTAGCCCTCGACGATCAGGCGCGCCTTCAGTTCCAGGGAGCGCACCTTCGCCAGGACGAGGGGGTCGAGGTATTTCTGGGGGTCGTCCATAGTTGGTCGCCGAGGAATGCCCGGGCCGCTTGCGGCTTAGCGTTCGCTTGACGAGGCTTGCGCGAACGCTAAGCCGCAAGCGGCCAAGTTGTTACCCCACCGCCTTGTCTTGCGGGTCGCGCGGGATCATGTCCGCGAGCCGCCGCACGATCTCATCGGGCTTGATCCCCTCCGCCTCGGCGTTGAAGTTGGTGATGATCCGATGCCGCAGCACCGCCGGCGCCACCGCTCGCACGTCCTCGCAGGCCACGTAATAGCGGCCGTGCAGCACCGCCCGCGCCTTCGCGGCCAGGATGAGGAACTGGCTGGCCCGCGGCCCGGCCCCCCAGGTGACGTACTCCTTGACGAAGTCCGGCACCACTCCTTTGTCCTTGCGCGTCGAGCGCGTGAACTTCATCGCGTAGCGGATGACGTACGGCGCCACCGGCACCTTGCGCACGATGTCCTGCATCTCCAGGATGTCGTTGGCCGACAGCACCTGCTCCAGCTTCGGCGCGTGCGTCGTCGTCGTCATCTCGACGATGCGGAATTCCTCCTCCTCGTCGGGGTAATCGACGAAGATGTTGAACATGAAGCGGTCCTGCTGTGCCTCGGGCAGGGGGTAGGTGCCTTCCTGCTCGATGGGATTCTGCGTGGCCAGGACGAAGAACGGGTCGGGCAGTTTGTGGCGGGTGCCGCCGATGGTCACCTGACGCTCCTGCATGGCTTCCAGCAGGGCGGCCTGGGTCTTGGGCGGCGTGCGGTTGATCTCGTCGGCGAGGACGACGTTGGCGAAGAGCGGCCCGTGCAGGAATTTGAAGAGTCGCTGCCCGGTCGTCTTGTCCTCCTGGAGCACCTCCGTGCCGGTGATGTCGGAGGGCATGAGGTCGGGGGTGAACTGGATGCGACTAAACGACAGCGACAGCGAGTCGGCCAGGGTGCGAATCATGAGGGTCTTGGCCAGGCCGGGGACGCCGACGAGCAGGCAGTGGCCGCGGGCGAAGATGGCGACGAGCAACTCCTCGAGGACCTTTTCCTGGCCGACGATGGCCTTGCTCATCTCGCGGCGAATGCGGCGGTAACCGTCGTTGAGGCGCTCGATGGCCGACAGATCGCCCTCGATGCGCGGCCAGCGCTGGCCGGTGGGGGCGGAGGCCGTCTCGGTCGGCTCGATCTCGGCCAACTCGGCGACGGGCTTCATCGTGTCCTTGGCCGACAGCCAGGTGCCGCAGCCGCACAGCCGCCGCCCGCCCGCCGGCACCTGCACCGTCAGCCCACAATTCTGACACTGGACCGGCACCGGCCCGTCGTCGCCTCGTTCGACCGTCTTCTTCATGGAGTCACCTCAAGTTTAGCGGCCGCCCTCGGAGCGGCGTGGATTCATCGTTTCGCGAAACGATAAATCGACGGCGGCCGCTAAACGGATCGCAGTTACTTGTCTCGGCGCGCTCGCTGAGCGCCCTCGGCACCACCAACAGTTCTTCGCCGGAGGCGAGTCGTTCTTGCGCCCGCGGGAGCGGAAGCACGAAATTCCGTCCCCGCAGCGCCCCGGCCGGTCCTCGGGAGAGAAAATCACGTCTCATTCTAACGACGCCGTCAGCCAACGCGAATGGGACTTCACCCGGCCGGCCCGCCTCGGCGAGCGCCACCGCCCGCCGCGCCAGCGCGTCGAGCGCCCCCGCGGGCACGTCTGCCGGCGGGTCCGAGGGATCCCCCCGCCGCTTCGTCGGGAGGTAGAGTTTCAGACCGAATTTGTCGGCGACAACGAGGATGCCGCCCGCGTAGGCCAGGTTTCCGGGGGTGATGTGCGACTCCAGCGGCCCGGGGATCAGTTCCAGGGGCGGGATGCCGGTCGCCTGCCGGAGCACCTTGATGCCGCTGGACGTTGGCCAGAACACGCAGTCACCCGCCAGGAAGCCGCGGCCGTAGGAGGGGAGCCCGGGGTAATCGGGGCCCGCGGTTACCTGCCAGCCGTCGTCGTCGTCGCCGTCGGCGGCGCGCACGGCGCGGATGCCTTTCGGGGTGGTGAAGACCAGCCGCCCGCTGCCGACGCCGAGCAGGTGGACCACCTCGACGCGCTCGCGCTGCCAGAGGAGGTCGCCCGTCTCCGGGTCGAGGCAGAAGAGCCGGTCGTAGTCGGCCGGGGCGACGTACAGCCGGCCGCCGGCGTAAACGGCGGGGGCCAGGTCGCGCGGCAGCGGATTGCCGCCGGGCGTCGTCACGACGGCACTGGGGTAACGGAAGGCCCAGGCGCGGCGGCCGGTCCGGGCGTCGAGGGCGATGACGGCTCCCGTGTGGGAGGCGTAGACGACGTAGCGGCCGGCCAGCGTCAGCAGTTGGTGGCGATAGCGCGCCGTCCCCGGCACGTCGCGCGTGGCGACGACGTCCTGCGCCCAGCGCGGCGGGGCGTCGGAGTCCGCGGAGTAACAGCGGACCTCGGTGATCATCTGCGTGCCGTCGAAGCGCGTGACGGCGACGTGGAGCAGGCCGTCGCGGACGACCGGGGCCCCCTCGAACATCGGCGGCGATCCCTTCCCCGCGAGGTCGGCCTTGCGCACCCACACCGCGTTCAGGCGGGCAGCCGGCTCGACGAGTTCGAGGCAGACGAGGAAGCTGTCGGCCTCCGCGCCCTGCTTCGCCGGCGGCAGCCCCTGCACGCCGAGGCGGGCGTAAATCCGGCCGTCGGCCACGGTCAACGTGTAGCGGAGGTCCGCCGGGGCCGGCAGGCTCGTGTTCAAGCGCAGGCCGTTGGCCTCGTTGATACGACAGTGATGGTTCTCGCCGAGGTCCCACGTCTGGCTGGCGCCGCTGGCCGTGTCGAAGGCGAGGACGCTGCGTGCGTCGGCGACCACCACCTGGCGGCCGACGATGACCGGGTGGAAGGGGAGGTGGCGCGCCCGCTCAGCGGCGGAGTAGGGTTCGCCGACGGGTTTGCCCTCGGGGCGCGGGGGCACGACCCAATCGCGCTTGACCACGCGGCGGATGTCGATCTGAAAGCGCCAGGCCGGGCCATACTCCGCCGGGAGGTACTCGATGAGGCGGTTGAGGCGGTTGGGATCGGACGGCTCGGCGGGCAGCACGGTGCCGCGCGACGCGGTGCCGGCGAAGGTCGGCCAGGCATCGTCGGCCGGCTCGGCGGGAATGGGCCGACTCGCGACCGCTTTCAGGATGTCCCCGTAATTGCCTTTGCGCCCCGCGAGGTGGCCCACCGCTTTGGGGTGCAAGGCGCGGAACGCTTCCAGCTCTTCCGCGGCGGCCTCGCGCTCGCCGCGGAAGAGGAGCGCCAGCACCTGCTTGCCCCGCGCCTGGGCCAGGTCGATTTGCGGATCGGGAAAGAGCAGGTCCAGGCTGGGCGCCTGGTCGCGGGACATCGACCAGGGCGGCGGCGGCGGTTCCTTGATGCGGCGGGCGGCCTCGGAGGCCGGCAGGGCGAGCAGGCGCCACCAGCGCTCGGCCTCGTGAAAGCGGCCGCGCTCAAACGCCAGGTCGCCGAGCGCGTCGAGGGCGGCGTCGGCCGGGCGGCTGCAGAACGCCTCATCGACGATGCGCTCCAGGGGGCGGACGTCATGGTCGGCGACCCCCTGTGCCAACCACTTCTTCGCCTGGGGATCGACGCGGGTACGGTAAGGGCGGAGGGCCTCGGGTGGCAGGGCGGCCAGGCGCAGGTGGCAGAGGCGGCGCGCGGTAATGCTGAGGTGATCGCCGACCGCGACCAGGTCCTCGCCGGCCTCCTCGATGATGTGGGCGTACTCCTCGGCGGCGGCCGCGTATTGCTTATCGGCCGCGAGCCTGTCGGCGGCGTCAAGGCGGCGGCCGGTGGCGGCGCTCTCGCCGGGGAGGGCGGCGCGGGAGGTCGGCTCGGCGGCGGGCAAGCGGCCGGCCGCCAGCAGCAGCAGGACAGCCGACAACGGACAGCGCGCCATGTAGTCCCTCCCCGACAAGGTGGCCAAGCGAAGGGCATTATAACCCGCCGCGGCGCCCGAGCCTAGCGGGCTGTCAAGGGAGGGTGCAAACCGGGTGTTGCGCGGGGGCGGCAGAGGCGGGCCGCAGCCGCAAGGTGCCAGCTTACGGGCTGGAGGCGACGACAAGGCGGCCCACGCAACGACGATATGTTGGCGAAGGGCAGAGAAGGGACCAGGCTGCCAGCGCGAACTCCGCAACGGGCAGAGTCCTCGACGGTGCGTTGGGGTCCCTGCGAAACGCAGCCCTTCCGACGGCAAGCCTGCTCAGACACGACCTCCGGCCAAGCCGGCTCACAGCGGAGGCCACCCCTTGTCCAGCCCCTCCCGCTCGATACTCCGCACCTCCTGCTCGGTCACGCCGAAGCGTTGCGCGATGAGCTTCCTCGACTCCGGGACCGACACGTCGTGGTCCTGGGCGTCTACCAAGGACAGGAAGATTTCCTTGCGGCGCGGCTCCGGTTGGGGGCTCTCTGGCATGTCAGACTCCTCACTGGGGGCTTTGCCATTGTACCAGCCGCCTCCCGCAGAACAGCTATCTTTCGACACGGGAGCAAGAGTCGCTGACGGATTCCCGGAGAGCGGTCGAGACAGGGTCGAGGCTTCCCTGCCCCGGCCGCGCCCGGCGTTCCTTCGCCTCGTCGGGTGTGCCCAGGCACGTTTCGTTTCACGGGCCGGTGAAACGAATCGCGTTTCCCGATCTCCTTGTCCTTCCCCGCTTTGCGCCGGCGAACACCCATTCGTTTCACGACTTTGGTAGACACCCCGCGGGGGGGCAATGAAACGATTCGTCAGGGAGGAAATTCGGCCGGAGCGAAGCGGGGTCAACCTCCAGCTCAACCGGGGAGCGGCCCCGCCGACTGTTACCCGCTTTTGAAAGCCGCTCGCGGCTGCGAAGCCGCAAGCGGCCCGTCATTCCCATCATTTCGCGACCGCGAACTTGTAAATCGTTGTCTGCTTGTACGTCTCCCCCGGCTTGAGGAGGATCGAGGGGAACTTCTCGTGATGCACCGAGTCGGGGTAGTGCTGCGCCTCCAGACAGAAGGCCGCGTGCTGCGCGTACGTCACGCCCCTCTTGCCCTTCTGCTTGTCGATGAAGTTGCTCGTGTAGAACTGCACGCCCGGCTCGGTCGTGTACATCTCCAGCACCCGGCCGCTCTTCGGGTCGCGTGCCCGCGCCGCCAGCTCCGACAGCTTGCCCCCCGCGTTCAGGACGTAATTCAGATCGTAGCCGACCGGTTTATCCTTCAACTCCTTGAAGCGCGAGCCGATGACCGTCGCCCGGGTGAAGTCGAACGGCGTCCCCTCGACGGGCTCGATTTTGCCGGTCGGCACCAGGGTCTCGCCGCCGGGCGTGTACCTGTCGGCGGCGATCGTCATCTCCTGGTCGAGGACGGTGCCCGAGTCGTGACCGGCGAGGTTGAAGTAGCTGTGGTTGGTCAGGTTCACCGGCGTCGCCTTGTCGGTGGTCGCCTCGTAGTCGATGCGCAGCTCGTCCTTGTCGGTGAGGGTGTAGGTGACCGCGACCTTGAGGTTGCCGGGGTAGCCCTCCTCGCCGTCGGGGCTGGTGCGCGTGAAGCGGACGGCGGCGCCGTGGCGGGCGTCCAGCGGCTCGCCGTGCCAGACGTGCTTGTCGAAGCCCCTCTTGCCGCCGTGCAGGGAGTGCGCCCCGTTGTTGGCCGCCAGCTTGTAGTCCTTGCCGTCGAGGGTGAACTTCGCGTTGGCGATGCGGTTGGCGACTCGGCCGGTGATGGCGCCGAAGAACGGGTGGCCGGCCTCGTAGGTCTTCAGGGCGGGACAGCCGAGCACCACGTCGGCCAACTTGCCGTCCTTGTCGGGGACATGCAGTTCGGTGACGATGCCGCCGTAGGTGATGATCTTGCAGACGACGCCGTTGGCGTTGGTGAGGGTGTAGAGGTCAACCGCGGTGTCGTCGGACAGCTTGCCGTAGTCGGACTTCTGCACGGTGGCTTTCCCTCCCTTGGCGGGCTCGGCGGCGACGGCGGCCAGCCCGACGAACAGGGCGACGGTCGCGCTCAGGACACAGCGGGGCATAAGTGGACTCCCGGGTGAGGATGACAAACGGCTGCTGCGGACATGATAGCGACGGCGCGAGGAATTGGCGGGAAGGGTCAGGTGCCGCGGTAGAGGCTGTTGACGGTCAGCTCGACCTCTTCCAGATCGCCGAAGAAGGTGGCGGTGAAGAACTGTAGGCAGCCGGCGAAACCGAGCAGGGCATACCTGGAGAGGACCGGCGTGAAGCCGACCCAGCCGGTCCATTCGCGTTGCTCCACGCCGTCGGTCAGGCGAAGCGTGACCAGGGCGTACTTGACGGGGACCGGCACCTGTCCGATGCCGGCGGCCGTTCCGCGAGGGGCATTGGTTAAGTCGATGCCGATCTGTACGGCATACTGTTCTGGGAAAACGGTGTCATCGGCGTGGCTGTCCAGCCCGCCCTCGATTGCTCGGCTGCCGGTGGGACCGATCAGCGTAATGGTGACGATGGGCCGTGGCCGCTCCTGCCGTCCGCCGAGCGAAACGACCGGCGCCTTGGTTCGGAGTGGGGTGTACGGAAACCGCATGGGATTAGAATTGGCTCACATCGGGGTCGGGAATCCAGGCGAAGACCACTTTACTCGGGTCGATCCCCATTGCTACCAGCTTGTCCTCGACCTCGGCGAGATCCTTGCCGCTCGCCAGGATGCGGGTGCCGTCGATGCTCCAGGCGATGTTCTGGTCGGCGTACTTCATCAACTCTTCTGGAGGGAAGCGCCGCCGGTTCTCCTCGAACGTCAGGTAGTCCCACCAGCCCTCGGGAACCTTGTGGCCGCTCATCGGAAACTCCTCGTACCAGGCGAAGGAACCAGATCCTACCGGTATCGTAAGCTCGCGCGTCCTCCGCCGCAAGCGTCGAGACCGGCCCGCATCGGCCCGCGAAACCCTCCTTCACGTCCCCCGATAGAGGCTATTGATGGTCAGCTCGACCTCCTCCAAATCGCCGTAGAACGTGGCGGTGAAGTATTGCAGGCAGCCGGCGAAACCAAGAAGGGCGTAGTTGGACAGGACCGGGGTGAAGCCGACCCAGCCGGTCCATTCGCGGAATTCTTTGCCATCGGTCAGGCGCAACGTGACCTGGGCGTACTTGACGGGGACCGGTGTCTGGCCGACTCCCGCGCAACTGCCTTGCGGGGCATTAGTCAGGTCGATGCCGGTTTGTACGGCATACTGTTCGGGGAAAACAGTATCATCCGAGGGCTGTCCAAGTGGCCATCGGTTAGCTTGCTGCCGATCGGGCCTACCAGCGTGATCGGGACAATCGGCCGTGGTCGCGCTTGTCTACCGCTGAGAGAGACAACGGGGGCGATCGTACGAACCGGTTTGTAACGGAACCGCATGTGAGTTACAAGCGCCCTGTTATTTCTGGGGGATCGAGGTACTCCCCTACCCATTCATCCATCCTGAGTCCCAGCGCCCGGACCTTCTCCTCGAGTTCCTCCTCAGTCTTGCCGCTGGCAAGGATACAGGTTGCGTCGAGGTTCCAGGCGATGTACTGCCCGGCGTACTTCAGGATCTCCTCGGTCGGGTAGCGGGCATAGTTCTCATTGAACAGTTTGGCGTTAACCCAGCCAGGGGGAAGCGGCTTCTCGCTCATGGTGAAACTCCTCAGGTCGGCGCCGACGGGTTGACCTGCCGCCATCCTACCCGCCGGCGCCGGCCGCCTCAAGCGCCTATCCGCCCTGCACCGGCATGCACACCTGCTGCAGCAGCCGCTCGCACCTGTCCTGCAGCAAATCGGCAAGGTTCGGCAGCGGCTGCCCCTGCGGCAGCGTCTCCGTCAGGCTCGACAGCCAGCGCGGGAAGCCGTACAGCGCCGCGAAGCCGTCCAGCGACACCGCCTCCAGCCGGGCGTGCCGCCCGCGCCGCTCCGCCTCCTGCCACAGCGTCTTGCTCTTGCCCGTCAGCGCCAGGTCGTCCTCCGGCCGCAGCAGGATCAGGTGATCGATCACCGCCGGCTCCACGTCGAACGCGGCCAGCTTCTTTTCCAGGTCCTTCGGCTTGGCCGGGCCGCGGCCGAGGAACAGGCCGATGCCGACCTTCCACGGCTGACCGTCCTTGCACACCCAGTGGGCGATCGTCACTGCGCCGTACGTCGGGTGGTCGCCGAAGGTCCACTCGCCGACGACGTGCTGCAAGCGCCACGGCCCGACCTTGACGCCGTGCTCGTGGCACAGCTGCAAAAAGGCGCCGAGGCCGGCCTGCAGCTCGCGCGTCGCCCCGGTCAGCGCCCCTTCCGGCTCCAGTTTGCGACGGGCGCCGCGCAGCTCCTGGTCCCACTGGTCGCCCAGGTTGGTCGGTGCCGCTTGCGGCTTGGCGCCCACGACCTGCGAAGCCGCCTGCGGCGCGCGGCCGGCCGGCGACTGCACCACCACGACCGACTTCACGACCGGCGCCTCCTCGACGGCCGGCAGCCGGCTCGCCGTGGGGGCGACACTCTTCTCTTCCGGCCCCGCCGGCGCCTCGCCGTAGACGACGTGATCGAACAGGTGACGATACTGCTGGAGCATGTCGCGCAGCGTCGGCTCCGTGGCGGCGATGCGCTCCACCTGCTCCCCGCTGAACGGGAACAATTCCGGCAGGTCGGCCGCCCCGGGCAGTTCCGTCAGCGCCGGCCGCAGCCGCGCCTCGACCACGCGCCGCACCAGCTGCGGCGGCGGCGCCTCCAGCCGCAGCGCCTTGACGGTCCCGTGGCCCGGCACGTGGACCGGGTTGTTCAGACGATCTTGAATGTAGCCGTCCAGCGACGGCACAAAGCGGTTCCACAAGCCGCGCTCGGCGAAGACGAGGAAACACATGCCGTCGATCTGGTGCATCGCCTGCACGATGCCGGCGAAGAAGGCCTCGGCCGTGCGGTGGGCGTCGTCGCTGCGCCGCGCCAGCAGCAGGTCCTCGAGCTGGTCGAAGGCCACCACCACCGGGATGCGCAGGCCGCGCAGCACGTCCATCAGCACCTTGAACAGGGCCACCACCAGCACCTGCCGCGTCGGCCGCACCTGGAACTCCAGCTCCGCGAAGCCGAACGTCAGGAAGTTGGCCAGGTCGGCCTCCTCGCCCAGCAGCACCGCCCGCGCGAAGCCCTGGTAGATGTGCCGCCGCATCAGGCCGTGCGTGTTGTGCGCCTCGGTGCGCTCGACGTGGACCGACAGCGTCTCACAGGCGCGCTGGAAGTCAAAGCCGGCCTCGGCACAGGCCCGGCGAGTTGCCCCCGGCACGAACGGCCGCGGCGTCGGCCGCGCCAGCGCGTCGAGCAGCCACTGTGTCCGCTCCTGCGCCTGCGAGGTGCCCAGCCCGAGCTTCCGCGCCCAGCCGCCCAGCCCGTGCGCCGGAAACAGGTCGAGGCGCTGCTGCGGGTTGAGCGACACGACCGCCTGCGCCAGCAGCCGCCGCACCAACTCCTCGCCGACGTACTCCAGCGGCCGGGCCCCCTTCTGCTTGCCGCCGCCCAGCAGCGTGTCGATCACCTGGAACAGCAGGTACTCGAGGAACTCGGTATCCTTCTGGTAGGTGCCCGGCGTAACCAGCAGCTGCCACGCCCCTTCGCTGCCGTGCTTGATCGAGTGCAGCAGGTGCGTCTTGCCGGCCCCTTTGTTGCCGAGCACCGGCACCACCTCGGAGTGCGTCCCCGGGTCGCGGCGGTACAGATCGACGACGCCCAACAGCTGCTCGCGCTCGCGCGCGAACAACTCGGGGACGTGGTAGCGGGCGCACACCTCGTCGTCGGGGTTGCGCGCGAAGTAGTTGCGGAAGGCGTTGCCGGAGCGGCGTAGCACCTCCAGCGCCGGCTCCTCCAGCGAATGCGACGGGACGACGGCAGTTGACATCGGGAATCCTCCATGTCCGCGACCGTTTAGCGGCCGCCCTCGGGGCGGCGCTCTGCAAGCGCCGCCCCGAGGGCGGCCGCTAAACGGAGCGCTTGCTTGCGTAATAAGCGATTTCGTGGCCGACGAGCAGCGCGTAGGGCGGCTCGGGGAGGGCGTAAAGCGGGCCGGTCCAGGGGTGCAGGTAGATTTGTCCGGCATCGACCAGCCGGCGCAGCCCGTCGTGGAAATGGCCGATCGTCAGGCCGTGCGCCGTCAGCTGCGCGTGGCGGAATAATTCCGGCAGCGGGCAGTCCTCCGCGGCGGCGGCTTCCTCCCGCTGCCCCAGGTACGACAGCACCGCCCCCGGCCACGCCTCCGACCCGTTGGCCGAGCCGTTCGCAGACGGTGGGGCGGCCGGCTGGTGCAATTGCTCCAACACCCTCTCGGCGGTCAGCTTGAGCGCGTCGATGGCCGCCTGCATGTGGCGGGCGATCATGAGCAGTTCGCCGGCCTGCGACTGCTTGGCGTCGAGGGTGCGGATGAAGTCTTCGAGGACCTGCTTGGGGCTGACCTGGCTGAGGAGGTAGGCGAGTCCCTTCTCGGTGATGGTGCAGACGTCGAGGGACGCCTTGCCCTTGGTCTCGGTGCGGACCACGCGCAACAGCCCTTCGTCCTTGCAGCGCTGGGCGACGGCCCGACCGGACGCGCCGGCCGCGAACAGGCCGGGCACGGACTTGCCGCCGAACAGGGGTACGCCGGCGGGGTCGGCGACGGCCCGGCTCAGGCCGTCGAGGAGCATCTGCGTCGATCGGTCGGCCATGACAACCCTCCTTGGCTTGGGGGCGCGCCCGGGCCGGCGATCCCTCCGCCCGGTTCGCCCCATTATGTTCGCTTCCCCGCACGATGCAAGACGGGAAAAATCTCTTCCCTTTCCTGCCCCGTCCCAATTATGATTCGCACCGTCGTGAACGAGTCCCCACCCGGCGCGCCACTCTCGCTCGACACGGCGCGCCCCGAAAGGAGAGGAATCGATGCATCCCCTGTTTCGCCGGAGGTCGGCCGTGGTCGCGGCCTGCCTCGTCGCTCTGGCGCTCGCCGCCGCCGCTGGCGCCGCCGACGACAAGCCGGCCGACTCCAAGGCCCTCGACCGCTACCTGTACACCAGCCTGCGCTTCGTCATCAACCACGGGGTCGATGACTACAACGCCGGCCGGCCCGAAGCGTGCTACGAGCACTTCCGCCAGTCCCTCCAGGACCTCGCCCCCGTCCTGACCGGCCACCCCGACCTGCAGGTGATGATCAAGGACGGCCTCGACAAGGTGGAGAAAGACCCCGAATGGCGCTTGAAGATGGCCGCCAAGGCGACCATGCCTAACCCGCAGCTCGCCGAACCCGTCCGCCAGAAGGCGTTCGCCCTGCGGGCCGTCTTCAACGACGTCCGCGCCGCCCTCAACGCCGACAAGACGAAGCCGGAACCGCCCAAAGCCGTGACGCTGTGGGACAAGCTCGGCGGCGAGAAGGGTGTCAGTAAGGTGGTCGATGACTTTACGGCGCTGGCCGCCAACGACCCGAAGGTGGACTTCACGCGCGGCGGCAAGTACAAGCTCGACGACCTGGCCGTCAACGACCTGAAGACGAAGGTGGTCGAATTCATCAGCGCCAACACCGGCGGGCCGCTCAAGTACACCGGCAAGAGCATGAAAGAAGTCCACAAGGGCATGGGCATTAGCAACGAGGAGTTCGACGCCGCCGCGGCCGACCTGAAGAAGGCGCTGGCGAAGAACAGCGTCAAGGCCGACGACGCCGACGCCCTGCTCAAGATCGTCGCGACGACGCGCAAGGACATCGTCGAGGACAAGAAGCCCGAGCCGCCCAAGGAGGTAGGGGGAACGATCAAGGGCAAGGTGACGCTCGACGGCAAGCCGCTCGCCAAGGGCACCGTGACGCTCCTCGACAAGGCCGGCAAGTCGTTCTCGGCCGCCATCGCCGCCGACGGGACCATCACGCTGGAGAAAGTGCCGCCCGGTGCGTACAAGGTGACCGTCGCCGACGGCAAGGACCTGCCGGCGTCGTACGGCGACCCGAAGACCACGTCGCTCACCACCAACGTGACCAAGGGGACGAACGAATTCAATCTGGACCTCAAGGGAGAGAAGAAGGAAGAAAAACCGAAGCCCGAGGAGAAGCCGAAGCCGAAGGGGAACGAGGCGCCCAAGGTTCCCGAGGCCATCGCGGTCCCGGCCGGTAACGTCGTCGTCGGAAAACTCCAGGCGGACGGGGTTCAGATCTATGAATCGAAGGCCAAGACGGGCGGGGGCTTCGAGTGGGTGCTGAAAGGGCCCGAGGCCGAGCTGAAAGAGGAAGGCAAGACGCTCGGCAAGCACTACGCCGGCAAGGACGGCCCGGTGTGGGAGGTCGAGGGCGACAAGGTGACGGGTGAATTGCCTCCCAAGAAGGCCGACGCCAAAGAGGGCAACATCCCCTGGCTGCTGCTCAAGGTGAAGGACTTCGCCACCAAGAGCGGTGAGAAGGCGCCGTTCACCCCGACCTACGTCCAGCGCATCGATACCGAGGGTGGCGTCGCGCCGGCCAAGGCGCCCGACAAGGCGGGCGCGGAGGTGAAGGTGAAGTACAAGGCGACGTATGTTATTTACATCGCCGACCCGAAAAAGCCGGAGAAAGCGCCCGGCGAGGTGGGGACCGTCTCAGGCAAAGTGACGTACAAAGGTCAGCCGCTGCCGGGTGGGAGCGTTACCTTCACCAGTAACAAGAATTTCGCCCATCACGCCTTTCTCAAGGCCGATGGGAGCTATGCTCTGAAGGACCTGCCCGTGGGCGAGTACAAGGTCAGCATCGAGACGGAGTCGCTCAAGCCGAAGCCCCCGGCGAAGCCCGCCGACCCGGCGAAGGCCCCACCGGAGCCGAAGGGGGACGACGCAACGAAGAAGTACGTCCCCATCCCGCGGAAGTACGCGGACCCGGAGACCTCGGGACTCAGCTATTCGGTCAAGAAGGGTGCGCAGGAGTTCGACATCGAATTGAAGGACTGATCTCACACGCCGCTTGCGGCTTCGCAGGTGCGAAGCCGCAAGCGGCCCTCTCAGCGATCTCCTTCTTCGGAAGGGGCGCTCAGAGGGCGTGGGCTAGTACCGCCGGCCGCCGGAGCCACCGCCGCCGTAGCCGCCGCGGCTGCCGCCGCGGTCCTCGCGAGGCTTCGCCTCATTGACGGTGAGGCTGCGTCCCTCGACCTGCTGGCCGTTGAGGGCGGCGATGGCGGCCTGAGCTTCCTGGTCGCTGTTCATCTCGACGAAGCCGAACCCCTTGGACCGGCCGGTGTCGCGGTCCATGATGACCTGCGCCGACTGCACGGTCCCATGCGGCGCGAACATCTGCTCGAGCGCGCTGTCCGTAACCCCGTAGGTGAGGTTACCCACGTACAACTTCTTGCCCATCTGGACCTCCCAGGGAAAACCCGGCGCAACCCGGCCCCGGCGGGGCCGTGTCGCGGCCGGAAAAAAGAAACAGCCTTACGAGGGGGAGGAGAAGGGCTGAGAGGAGGCTAACGCGACCGCAGAACCGTTCGCTCGACCCAAGTACCCAGGCATTGTACTGGCCGTCGGGGGAAAAGCTAGGTATACTCGCGCCATTCGATTTCCGGTTGTTTAGCCGCCGCCCTCGGGGCGGCGCTCGCTGCGCGCCGCCCCGAGGGCGGCGGCTAAACGTCGGTTTTGCAACGGCGATGGTATAGCATCCCGAAGCGATCACTTCGGGGCCGGGTCGTCCCGCTCGTGCCCCTTGAGAAAGTCGGTCAACGACCCGATCAGGTAGTCCTTTGACAGCACGTCCCCGGCGGGCAGCATCCCAAGAACTTCCTTTAATTCGACGGGGTCGCCGTCCTGCACGGCGGGCCATCGAACGAGGTCATCGGGGTGTTTTTTCAACCCCTCGAGGAATCGGCGCAGGAAGGCAATGCCTTGCCCCTGCCACTCCAGCCGCAATTCTCGTTCGCCCGGCATGTGACTGCTCCTGAGGCGTCCCGGCGCCCCCGCTGCGCCGCCGTCAGTCCGCCCGTTCGAGTTCGTCGGGATAGAAGGAAATCATTCCCCTCTCGTGCGGCGAGTCCATATCGACATGGTAAAGGGCCAGGCGCCGGCCGGTCTGGTAGTCGGTGGCCAGTGCCACCGTTCCCGTCTGACCCGGACGGCTCCCGGCGGCGCGGCTGCCCACAGTCACGCGCACCCTGTCTCCGACCTTCAACTCGGTTCCCATTTTGTCTCCTCCGCCAGCGGTCCTTTGCTCATAAACTCTCTTGCCGCTTGCGGCTTCGCAGGAACGATTGCGAAGCCGCAAGCGGCCAAGTCATTTGTTGTTACAGTTTCTTAGGTGAGATAATCGGCGACATCGTAGCGGGGTAGGACCACTACGAAGGTGGTCCCCTGGCCCTCGCCCGAGTCCACCGTCAACGATCCCCCGCTCTGCTCGACGAGCAGCTTGACGACGGCCAGGCCGACGCCCAGCCCGGCCGCCCGGGCCGGGGCCGCCCTGTAGAAGAGGTCCAATACCTCGGTGCCGTCCCCCGGCGGCAGGCCGATGCCGTTGTCGGACAGTTGCAGTTCGTAGCCTTCCGCCCTGACACGCAGCCCCAGTCGCACCCACTCCTCGGCCTTCTTGGGATCGCGGTACCTCAGGGAGTTGGAAATGAGGTTGTCCAGGATGTGCCGGAGGCGGGCGGGGAACCACTCCACGTGCTCACTCTCCAGCTCCAACCGAAGGACGACGGCCGGCGCACCTTCCATCCGTTGCTGCCAGCGGAACACCTTCTCGATCAGGGGGCGTACCGCGATAGCCACCACCTGATCGTGAGCGGGATGGTAGCCGGGCGCCTCGTGCAAGTCGTGTAGCACCGCCGACAGATGGCTGACGGCCTCTTCGATCTCGGCCAGCTGGGGCCCCTGGGTTCCCCCCGCAGCCTCCCCGCACTGCAGGCGGATTCGCTTCAGGGTCGCCCCCACCTCATGCTGGACGAATTGGCCCTGCTTGCGGAGGCGGTCAACCTCTAGCTCCAGGTCCGCGACGTAAGCCAACAGGTGGTTGATGTTGGACACGGCGGGAGGTGATCCTTTCGGGGAATGTCGCATAAGCTGTCGCCTCTTTCCGGTCACGTGCCGTGCGGGGACGGCTACGCCTCGCCGCCGTCATCCCGCCACGAGTCCCCAAGCTGGGCCCGGTCGAAACCGAGCGTGTGCCGGCCGGGCCGGTTGCCTCCCCGCGCGCGGGCCACCATGCTGACGAGGTCCTTGGCGTGGACGGGCAACACCAGGCAGGCGTGAGCGCCGGCGTCCAGCGCCGCTCTCACCAGCGCCTCCTGTGCGGGCGTCACCAGGACCAGGAGCGCGGTGTGTGCCCGACCCGCCTGGCTCCGCAGGCCCCGGCACAACCCCAACGTTTCCGTGACCTGATCGCGGGCGCCTATGACGAGCAGGTCGGCCTCCCCGGGACTCCAGTCCTGAGTGAGTGAATCGGTGGTGGCCCCGTGAACCGCATCGATCCGCCACCCCGGAAAGGCTTCCCGGAGACTGGCCAGGCTGGCCGGGTCCACGTCGAAGGCGACGGCTTTCGGTTGGTCCGGCATGACATTCTCCTCGCCAACGGGTAGGGGCGGGCGTGAAACTCCCGCCGAACCTGCGGCGCCGGCACTCGTATGAGATTATTACGATTCCTTAAAATCGTAATTAGCGGCCGCCTCCTGGATGCCGACCAGTTCCACCTCCAGCTGCAGCGCCTCGCCGGCGCGGGGGTGATTGGTATCGACGACCACCATCTGATCGTGGACCTCCACGATCCGCACCAGGCGGCGACGGCCGCGACGGTCGAGGATCCGCAGCCACTTCCCGACAGGAAGGGCCAGGCCCTCCGGGAAGCGGGTGCGGGACAAGCGGCGCACGCGGTCCGGGTTGAACCGCCCGTGCGCCAACTCCGCGGGCACGAGGACCGTCACGTGGTTGCCGGGGGCGAGGCCAACCAGGCCCGAGCCGAGCCCCCGCAGGCGGGGGTGGTCGGTGCCGACTGTCATGTCCAGGGGCCCGGCGCCGCGGGACCGTGACGAGGCCGTCGTGCCGTCCTGGAAGTGCTTCACATAGTGGACCTGGACGTGATCGCCCTGCCGAGCCGTTAGCATAAGATTCTCTCCTGTCGTGGATGAGGGCCTGGGGTCGGGCCCGCCGTGAGTGAAGGGCGTCGGGCGCGGTCTGCCGGGGCGAGCGCGGTACTCCGGAGGCGAACCTCGCCACGTCTGATGAGCGTGTCGGCATCGCTGTGCATTCGAGGGCAGGAAGGGACGTACCCCTCCGCACGCTGATGTCCGCCAGATCCGAAGACAAGTCTGGGGAAGAGAAAGGCATCAGGAATGAAGAGCAACCTTACCCATCATACACAATCGGCGGGACGACCGCCAGTGAATTGTGACGAATTCCCGGAATGCCAAGGTATCTAAATACCGGGGACCGGGCACGCGGAATAACCGGCCGGGACGTGGCGGCGGGCCGCCCCACTCAGCGGGGCTTGCCGGCAGCCCGACGAACCACCGGGACGGCGGGTTTGAGGGCAAGTGGGGGGAGGCCGAGGCGTACGTGCAGCCCGTCCAGCCGGGCCACGAGGGCGAGGGCCACTCGGCCGGCGTCGTCGCCCGTCCCCCCTTCGGCCAGGCGCTTGAGGATGGCCCGGACCAGCCGCAGGATCCCGTCCCCAAAGCGGCTCTCGTAGTTCCGGCAGAAATCCGCGTAGAGCTGCGGGAGCTGGTCCAGACACCAGAGGGCGCCGTGCCTCACCTCTTCGGCGAGGCAAGCCTTCTGGAGCAGGGTACGCAGCGCGACGAGTTCGGGCAGGCCGCCAGGTTCCATAAGATCCTCCAAATGTGCCAGATGTAGACAATGATAGCTGCTATGCCGGCCCGTGACAAGGCCACCTGCCGACGAGCAGCCAAGGTGGCCATTTCTCGCCCTTGGCCCACCTCCGTGGGGGGAAATCCGCTGCCGCGTCGCACCGGGTCACTCCCGCCGCGCGATCTTCGGGGAAGACGTGAGGATGTTCCCCTCCCCATCGACCACCAGGAAGTAACTGCTGGCCACCCTCGCGGAAGCGGGGTCCGCCCCGACGAGGACGTTTACCCGGTAGTGACCCGCCCACAGCCGGCGGACTTGCAGCCGGGGGGGATCGCCCGCCTGGCCCAGGGCGCGCAGGACGTGACTGCCAATCAAGCCGTTCAGCTGCTCGGCCTCGTGTTTGACCTGATCGGCGGGCCGCTTTTCTTGATCTTTTGTTGCCATCTTGTTCCCGGATCGTGTTTAGAGAGTGCAGGTGTCATGTGAAACCGGTTCGGCCGGCGCCTTCCGCCGGCAGCCCCGAGGGTTGCCACAATTCCGCGCGCGGCCACCCTTGGGCCGGCGACCCGAACGTCGGGTCGCCGCCCTACTGCCGCGCGCCCTGGCCCTCTCGGGGGCCATCGCCGGCGAACGGCCGTTCCCCGTCACCCCCAGAACGATCCGCTCCTGTACCTGCCCCCAGGAAGGACAGCACCGCGAGGATGAGGAAGATGAAGAAGAGGATCTTCGCCCCTTCCCAGGCGAGGCCTTCAACTGCCCCGAAGCCGACGAAGGCGGCGACCAGGGCGACGACGAGAAACACGACAGCCAGACGTAACGGATTCATGTTCTACTCCCGGAAAGTCTGGGGCCCGTTTGGCAAAAGACCAACAGGGCCCGCGATTCCCACTTGACGGGCGCGCGGGCGCGCCACGGCTACGTTTTCAGGGCCGGCGCTCCTGGTCCTTGGCCGTGTCGGTCCGGCCGCCGGTCTTCTCCTTCACCTGGTGCCCAAGGTCTTTGACCTTGTCCTCATCTGCCTTGACCTTGTCCTTGTCCACCTCGAGGGTGATGTTGGGCTTCTGGTCGGCGTCGTCCGTGGAAAGATGGACCCAACCCCGGTAAAACCCCAGGGCAATGACGCCGGCCAGGAGCAGCACGATGACGGCAAGCAACCCTTTCATGATCAACCCCTTCTCGATTGGTTACAGACAGAGTTCCGCGACGCCAATCATTCTAACCCCCCGTGGGGGGGAGAACCCTTCGAGGGCCGAATCCAGGGGCCTCACGGTGCGGCAGGCGCCGGGGGGGCTTCCGTCGGGGGCGGCAGGCCGCTCGCGAGGATTCGTTCCCACACTTCCTGCCGATGGATCGGAACGTCGTCGTTGGCCTCGAAGCCGAGCCTCACCTTCCCGCCCTGGATCTCGAGCACCGTCACTTTGAGCACGCGCTCGAAGCCATCGACACCCCCGACCACCACCGATTCCTGGGTTTTCCTGGTCAAGACCAACATGTTAGGACCTCCCTTTTCATGGCTGATCGCCCTTTACACTCCCGCTCCAGGTATCCGTCGGTACGGTGCGGGCGAGCAAGAAGACTTGCACCGCGGTGCCGGTCGTGAACACTTGCACCACGGTGCCGGTCGTCGTCTCGACTTCCGCAGCCGCCTCGCGCACCTCCACCCCCGTGATTCGTTTGATCTCCTGCCGCAGCGAGTCGGAGGAGTTATTGAACAACTGCTTATGAAACTCCTGCACCTGGGCGGCGCCGGCCGGGCTTTGGACCAGGGCCTGCTCGGCCGGCGTCAGCGCCCCGTGCAACGTGATGACCAGCGTGTCCTCACTCATGACCACGTTCACCCCTCGGGGGACGTGGCCCGTTCGCCGCCGCTCGAAAGCGATGGCCGCCTGGGCGATCTGCCGCGCCGCCGTTGAATCGGGCTTCTTCATCACGTTTTTCCCTGGGGGGTGGGACGGCCCCACACCACCGAAAGCGAAAAAGCCGACGTGGCGGAGCACCCCCATGAGGTATTCCGCCACGTCGGCTTACTCGTCAACGGGCCCCCCGGCACGGCCGGGTTGCCCTTCTGTTAGTCGTCCGACGATTTCGATCAAGGGCCGAGCGGAGCCCGATTAGAGTTCATTGAGTCTCCGCGATACCCTCATTATACCGCCGCGGGCGGAAACAACAAGTAGTTTTTTCGCGCCGGCATTGGTACTATATTCTTCGGGCCGGCGGGGGATGGCCGGTTCCCGTTCTGTTGCCACAACCGGGCGGTAGCCCCTCCCGCCCCCGCGGGGGACCGGCGCGCGTCCGGGGTCATCATGAAGACGCAGGGAGAAATTGAAGCCGCCGTCTGCGAAGGCGTCTCGCGCTTCGAGCAGGAATACATGGGCCGCGGGCCCAAGCACATCCACGCCCACCTCCTCGGCGATCTCCTCGTCGTCCGTCTCAAGGGGGTCCTGACCGCGGCCGAGCAGCAGCTGGTCAAGTCGCTCTCGGCCGAGAAGGGGAGGGACTTGCTCAAGCAGGTGCGGACCCACCTCATCGAGACGGCGCGGCCGATGATGGAGGCGATGATCCAGGAGTTGACCGGCGTCAACGTGCTGAGCCTGCACCACGACATCAGCACCGTGACCGGTGAGGAGGTCGTGCTTTTCACCCTGGCCGACTCCCCCCTGTTCCGCGAAACGAAGAAGAAATAAGGCATTGCGGTTCCCGCGTCAGGCCGCCGGGGCATGGATCTCCAGGTGGTCCACGGCGGAGCCCGACAGGATCTCGCGGGCCCGCTTGACGTCTGCCGGGGTGCCGTGCGCGATCAGCAGGAACTTGCCGGGCTTGACTGCCTCCTCGTACTTGAGGACCTTGCCCTTGGCCAGGCCGAGGCCCACCAACCAGCCGACGAGCCCGCAGGTGCTCGCGGCAGCCACGACCCCCACGATTCCCCCCAGCAGCACCGAGGCAAGAGACCCGGCCTCGACCAGCGGCCCCACCCCCGGCACCCACAGGAGGGTCGCCCCGACGAGCAGGCCGAAGGTGCCACCCACCCAGGCGCCCGTCCCCGCCGCCGACTTGGCCACGTCGCAGGCGGTCACGTAGCCATGTACGCGCCGGACGTCCTCCAGGTGCTTGGCGACGATGGAGACCTTCCGGATGGGGAAGCCGCCATCTCCCAGCGACCGCACTCCCTCCTCGGCCGCGCTCAGGGACGTGAAGACGCCGACCACGGAGTACGCAACCATCGCAACACCACCTTGGATCAATTGAACAGGTTCTGTTCGATTCGCCGGGCTCAAGGGTGACGGCCCTTGGCGCGCCCGACGAACAGCCACACGGCCCAGGCGACTCCCGCCACCAACCCCCCGGCGACCTGGCCGCCGATCTCGCCGACATCCCCCCAGGGGAGCCGGCCGGCAACCGCGCCGGCGGCCGAGCCGGCGAAGACTGCCATCAGGAGCACCAGCAAGCGCTGGTTATTGATCAGACCCAGCAAGCCCCCGGCGAGGGCCCCGGCCACGCCCCCAATCGGGACCGCGATGGACACCTCGCCGGTACCGATGCCCAGGAGGTGCCAAAGCCGTTGCGTGATATTGATCCCGGCCGCCCCCCCCAGGAGCATCCAGAAAACCATCATCGCTAAGGGCGCCAACGGCGGGGGTGCGGGCGCAGGTGACGAAGCCCCGTCCGGACGTTCTTGCTGCGTGTCTGCCATGAACGCGAACTTATCAGCGGACCCCGCTGCCCATCAACGACAAAATCCGCGGCTCATGCGGGACCTGGGCTCGTGGGCCCGCCCCGGACCTTAGCGGCCATCGGAAAATAAGTTCGTAGCCGCATTCGCCAGAATGCGGGCCAGTCGCTTGCCCCGACCCGCATTCTGGCGAATGCGGCTACGACTTCCTTGGAGGGTTTTCTTCGATGGCCGCCTACGTTCGCCAATCGAGCCGCGGCAGTGGCCGGGGGCCGCGCCTCGCGATCCAGATTTCCAGCCCCAGCCCGGCAATGATCAGCAGATGACTAAGCACAGCGAGGTGGAGCCAGAGTGTGCGGCCGAAGTGGTACGGACCCAGCTCAGCTCCCCGGTGGATAGTTGCCGTTTCCCGTTCCTCGGGGTTGCTGGCGGCGCTCAAGTCGCCCGCCGGATCCTTATCCGCCCTGGCGTTGGCGGCCGTTTCCAACCCGAAGCCCATCCCAAGTTGGATCATCAGCAGGACGAATGTCGCCACGGCCACAGCGGCTAACAGCTCCAGGCGCCGTCGCCAAAGGGCCCGCACGATTCGGGGGAGGGTCAGGACACGGGCGGGGGAGAGTACCAGCGGCGCGAGGACCAGGATCAGGGCCAGCAGCACGAACAGGGCGTAGAACAGCATCACCCTGCTCGCGCCCACGTCGTCGTAGGGCTTCCCGAGGGCGAGCGCCTTCTCCCCCACGGAGTCCACCGAAACGCCGCCCCAGATCGTTTGGTAAGCGTTCTGTGTGTACACCCCGTAACCGCCTGGGTAGGCTCCCGTCCAGGGGAAGAACAACAGCACGAACAGCGCCACGACCGCCACCGGCGCCACCCACCGCAGCACGCGCGGGCTGAGCCAGACGGTGAGCGAATGGGCATAGCCGGCGGGGGGCGATTCCGCCTGCGGGCGGTCGGTGAGCGGGTGGGCCGGCGGGAGAAGGGGCAAAGGGGCGGGCGGCGCCGAGGAGGTGGGCGCTTCGGGGAGCAGGTCTTCCCAGGGCGCCGGCGGGGGCGGTGCCGGAATGTGGGCCGACTCGGTCGCTTGCGGGTACGGGCCCTCATTCGCTTCGGGGTGGATGCGCAGGAAGTCGTTGGCTTCCCGCTCTGCCTGTTCTTTCCCATAGCCGTACCGTTCCTGCAACCTGCCGGCGAGTTGGTCCTTCTGGCCTAGGATCCGCGCCAGGTCGTCTTCGGTCAGGGCGCCCCATTTTTCCTTCATTTCGCCGGCCAGCAGCGTCCCGTTGGGGCTCACTCGATCGCCGTTCATGGACTGTCTCCTGAGTAATGCGCATCCCTCATGCCACGCCTCTGCTCGAAGCTGTGGCGAGACCGGGGGGAGGGTAGGCGAGGACGCCCCGACACCCCCTACGTTCGAGTGCCAGGGGCGCAACACCGTGGGTGAACGAATTCGATGATCCGGGCTTTGCCATCGAGAATGGCAGGTAGGCCGGCGAAGGGCGTGATGTAGAGATCACAAACCGGACAGATGATGGGCCTGCGGTTGGTGAGCTTGTTTCCTACCATCTGAGTCGGTGTTGCCAGTGGCTTCGTCATCGCTGAGGCTCCTTGGACCAAACAGGTCAAGTTCGGCGGCCGTTCACTTCGGGGGCGGCCGCGGAACAACGTCGTAATGCAGCTTCGTAGGTGGGCCTGTAGGCGGGGTTCCGCGTCAAGAACCACTCTAACTGACGCCTGGTCCATCCGTGAACGGGCTCGTATTCCGACACGGGAGAATTGCCAACGGCATCGGGAACTGGGGTCGAGGGTTGTTGCCGGTGCCACTCTCGGTCTGCCGCGATGACTCTATCCCACCACTCGTCGCCGGCGGTGAACTGCTTCATGTGCTCGTGGGACGATTTTCCCAGGATGGCTCGGGCAAGCGCGCTCCCGATCCCCGTGAACATGCGCCCCAACAACCCCGGACTCCTCTGGCTGGTCATGGTCGCGCTCCGAGAATCTCGACTCGCCGGAGAACAAGTTTGCCGACGCGGTTTCCAATCGCGCTTCGGGCTGAAACGCGGGCCGCGGCGGCCGGGTGCGGCGAGGAGCAACTCGATGCGGCCGCGGACGGGATCATGCGTGGCCACTGACGCTCCGCGCATAGGCCCACACGGGCCAGAAGACGAGCAGGAGCGCGGCCCCGAGGAAAGAGGTCAGCAGGGCCAGGGACTGGATTTCACCCTCCACCACCGGCCAAATGGCCCAGGAGAGCATCCCGGCGAGCACCGCCCCGACCATGCCGAGGACCAGGGTGCCGAGGATTTTCATGGGCTGCCGGCCCGGGTAGAACAAGCGGGCGGCGCCCCCCGCGCAGAGGCCGATCACCGCGAAAATCACGAGGTCTGAGAGCACGTTTTCTTCCCCTTCAGATAGGAGGCGACCGCGGGCGAGGTGGCCCGCCGTCGCCCCGGCTCCACCTTGGATCGAAGCGACTTCACCAACGAAAAAAGCCGACGCCGCGGAATACCCTGAGGTATTCCGCGGCGTCGGCTTACTCGGCAACGAGCCCCCCGGCACGGCCGGGTTGCCCTTCATCTAGTCATCCGACGACTATGATCGATTGTTTGTCGGGTCGGTTGTTCATCTCACCTGAACCAATCTCGACACCCTCATCATACGAGCCCGGGCTGGGAAAGCAAGTGTTTTTTTCTTCCGAGCTTGGTATAATCTCAAAATAAGCATTGCGCCACCCGAGCCGTCCCTCGCGGCAAACGGGGATGCAACTGTCACGGCAGGCAGCGGCGCGGCGTCACGATCGCGGCATGTCCCACGAGACATGTGCCGGAGTAGAGATGAGCACCTTCCCATTCGGCGCCGCGCTACTGAGTTCCCCCTCCTGGTTCATCGACCTGGATCAGGTCCATTCGTCGTATCTTCTTCTGGCCACGTTGGTGGCACTGGGGTTGGCGGCCGGCGTCCTGTTCCGGGTCGGACTGATGGGTTGGCTCTTTCGGGCCCTCGGCTTCGTGATCGGGGCGGGCATCCGCAGGGGCTTCCTGCTCTGGGAGCGCCTGCTCTCCTGGGCGTCGTGGCCGCGGTTCCTGGCCGTCGTCCTCGGTTTTCTCGTCGTGGGCGGTGCCGCCGGCAACCTGTTACCGATCTTGAGGGTATTTTTTGGTCTAATTCCCTTGCTCATGGGGGCAACGGCCTGCCTCGCTTACATGTTCATCGACCTGGAGCGGTACGAGGTCGAGCGCGGCCACAAGGCCATCCATAACCCACTCCTGGGCCAGGCGCTGGCGGTCAACCTGGCGCGGCACGGGCAGCAGGTCCGCGTCCCCCTGCTGATCGCCGCCACGGTCGCCCTGATAGGCGGCTTCGCCCTGCTGAACCAGGGCCTGTACGAAACCATCGGCCAGGACTGGTACCGTGTGGAGGCGGGGCCGGGTGGCCCGATCTATGCCGATTTCCTGGCGTATGGCCTCATCAACCTGCTCGGCATCGTGCCCATGCTGGACCTGGCCGAGGCACACCATCTGCATTTTGCGCACGTCCACCAGGCCGCCTGGCCGGCCACCGCGTTGCTGGCCGGGTTCCGGGCCTTCTTCACCCTGGTGCTGCTGCAACAATTCTTTGCCTCACTCCGTCAGGGGAAACTGCTGGCGGAGACCATTGCGGACTTCTGGAGCCCGCACGAGCCGATCTCCGAGCGGGCGCGCAACGCCCTGCCCCAGTACGGGGCCCTGGCCATCGAGCCGCTGCTGCTGTCGATCCGCTCCGCCACGTCGCTGACCCGGGAGCAGCGGGACCAGCTGCCGCTCATTCTGGCGACGATCGGCCCCTCGACCATACCGGCCCTGGTCCGCGATTTGCGCGACGAACACGTGCATGTCCGGGCCATCGCCGTCGCCGCGCTCGGCCGCCTGCACGCCGTGGATACGGTCCCCTTGCTGGTCGCGCTCGCCCGGGATCCCAGCGACGTGGTCCGGCAAAACCTGATCGAAGCACTGGGAACTCTCGGCAGCGCCGGGACACGACCCGCGGGCCCCAAGCGAGGCCACGGCCGGCGCCTCGGGTGGCGCGGCCGTGGGATCGGGTGGTTGCTCGGCTGGAAAACGGGCGGCGTGCCGGCTTCGCTCTCTAATCCGGTCGATCTGGCCGTGGCGACGCTGCAGTCCGCCCTCGCCGACGACTCGGTGGCGGTGCGGACCCAGGCCGCCCTGGCGCTGGGCCGGATCGGGCCGCCCGCCGCGGCGGTGGCGCCTGAGCTGATCGCCTTGCTGAAGGATGCGGACGAAACGGTGCGCTGTCAGGCGGCCGAGGCCCTCGGCCAGGTCGGCGGCGAGGGCGCGGCCGCAGTCGCCGCCCTGGTCGAACTGCTGCCCGACGCCAGCGCCCCAGTCAAGGCGGCGGCGGCGCGGGCGCTGGGGGCACTGAAAACGGCGGCCGCCCCCGCGGTGCCCTCCCTCGTCCCCCTCCTGCAGGACCGCGACGAATCGGTCCGCACGGCAGCGGCCGAGGCCATCGCCCAGGTCGGGTCATTGAACGGGGCGGCCACCGAAACCCTGATCGAAGGGCTGACCAGCCCGGATAACATCGTCCGCGCCCAGACGGCCGAGGCCCTGGGGACCATCGGTGCGGGGGCCGAGGAGGCTGCCCCCGCCCTGGTCAAGGCGATGAAGGACGACAACGACCGGGTACGGGCCAAGGCCGTCGAGGCGCTGGGCAAGATCGGCGAGTCCGCGGCGGGGGCCGCGGTGCCCGGCCTGGTGCGGGCGCTGCGGGATCAAGACAACTGGGTCAGCGCCCTGGCGGCGGAAGCCCTGGGCCAGATGGGGGAGTCGGCCGACGGGGCCATTCCCGCCCTCGTCCGTGCCCTGGGGCATCCCAACCCGCAGGTGCGCGGCAACGCGGCCGAGGCGCTCGGCAAGATGGGCGCCGCGGCGGCCGGCGCCCGGCCGGCGCTGGAAAAGGCGTTCCGGGATGCTGACGGCGCGGTCCGCAGCCAGGCGACCCGCGCCCTGGGCATGATCGGCGGTTCCACGCCGGCGTCGGAACAGATCATTCTGGCGGCCTTGCAGGACGCCGATCCGCTCGTCCGAACTGCCGCCGTCGAATCGGTCGGTCTCTGGGGGGAGCCGAGCGCGGCCGCCCTGAGAAGCCTGGCGGCCCTCCTGGACGACGCGAACGACCAGGTGAAGGTGGAGGCGATCCGGGTGCTGCCGCGGCTGGCCGGCGCCACGCCGGACGTGATCGACGCCCTGTGCCGGCGGCTGCTCGACGATGACAGCGCCTGGGTTCAGGTCCACGCCGCCCTGGCCCTGGGCCAACTCGGGGCCGCGGCCGCGGTCGCAGGCGGGCCTCTGCTCTGCGCCGTCCAGACCGGCGAAGTGAGCGTGCGCGAACAGTCCTTGCGGGCGATTGCCATGATCCAGCCGCCGGAAATCCTCGCGGCCTTCACGGCCGGCCTCCAGGACGCCAACGGCGACATCCGCAAGGTGGCGTCCGGCGGGTGGATGAAAGCGGCGTCCATCCCGGAAGCGATCATCCCCGTCCTGGTCGTGGCCCTGAGTGATCCGGAGGCTCAAGTCCGGGCGAACGCGGCCCACGCGCTGGCCCGACTCGATTCCCTCCCCGCCGAGGCTATCCCGCTGCTGGTCGCCTGTACCGCCGATCCCAGCGACGGTCTGCGGATGACCGCCGCGATGGCGCTCAAGGCGGCTCCGGCCGGCGCGACCGGCGAGGCCATGCGGCACCTGCTCGAGGATGCCAACGTGCGCATCCGCCTGATCGCCGCCAGCTCCCTCCTCGCCGCGGACCCGGGCGACGCGAGGGCCCGTGTCGTCCTGGTGGAGGCCCTGGGCGATCCGTCTCTGCGGGTCCGCAAAGCGGCGCTGGAACTGGTCGAGTCCCTTGGCACGAACGGGGTGGCGTTTCTCGAAGTCCTGAAGGAACGCGCCGGGTTGGAAGAGGACGCGGAATTGCGGGACGCACTGGGCGGGATCATCGAACGGCTCGGGAACCAGCCGGGCAGCCCCGCGGCGAGGGCTTGCGAAGGTCGCCCAAACTCTTTAGACTCTATTCATGCCCCAGCCTGATCCGAGACCGATCTCGGCATCCGAGCGCACCGCCCGTCAGCGACGAGCCTCTGGCATTGCTCGCCGGCTGGGCTTTGCGGGGCGCGTCGAGTACCGGCACGTTTATAGTCAAGCTGGCGGTGCCCAGTATGGCCAGGCGGTTGCGGCGAAGCAGGACTTGCTGATCGTGTACGCGGAGGCATTCGAGCGAGACGCTGACCCCCCGAAGACTTTTCGCTGGAAGCCATCATCGCACATGAGTGCGGGCATCAACTCCTGGCCCGTCACCGGCGACTGACCCGAAACCTGCCACCCGGATGGTCGGGAGTCACGGAGGAGATCGTGGCTTCGTTGCTGGGATCATTACTCGTGGCCGAGGAAAGGGATCAACAGGACCTGTTGCTCAAAGCGCTGTTCGAAGCCGAAAAGCAGGGGCTGGAGCCCGATCAAGCCACGTTGCTAATCGTGGAGCTGCGGGCCCTCCTGGAGCGAATACTATGATGGGACCCACGAAGCTTGGCAGAATTCGAGCGGAACTACGCCAGGCATTTGAGATGCCTGACGCCGAGCTCTTCGCCTGGTTCAATCGGCAGCTGGGAGACCTGGGACAGGAGCCCAATGGCAAGGCGGCGGAGATGGCCACGCTGCGCTTGCTTCGCGATGCTCTTGTCAAGGAATCCAAGCGCGGAGCGCCGCGGCGCAGGGCGCCGCGCCCGACCGGCCGCTCCAAGAGCTGACGGCGCATTCTCAGGTGGCCGAGGTGCGGCAGTTTTTTCCTTTCGACCAGCGCTCGCCAAATCGTCTCCTCATTCTGCCACGGCCCCAGCGCCAGCACAGTCGGATACGCCTTCGCCGGAAGTCATAGCCATTCCTGGCATGCGCGCTTCCGTTGTTTGTTCCCAGGCAGCTACCGCCGCGCGGCCTGGAGGGCATCGTTGGCAGGGAAAAAAAGGGAAAAAAAGGGGTCGGGAAGAGAAAAGAGAACAGCGCGGATTATTCCTCGCCCGTAGTGTTGCCGAAAAGCCACGCCGGTCAGCCAGCCAGGGAAGCACGCGGGCTGCGGGCGGAAAATGGGACTCTACATGGCGGCTTTTCGGTCGGGGTGGCTGCCCGCACCCGCCCCAGCGGCTTCCCTGAGAATCCGAAGTACCCTGCCGAGGTCATTCTCCCGCGCGGTGAACAGCCGGTCACCGTCAAGGGCCTGCACGCCCGTCACCGCGGCGAGGTCTTTGTTCGTCCGCAGTTCCTCCTCGAAGGCGAAGTCCCTCGCCCGACCTTTCATGATGATCCAGGGCCACGTGCGATCGGGCCGCGACCCGACGACACTCCCGGGCGAGCCGACGAGCACCAGCGAGCGGCCAGCGCCGATGCCGTAGGCGGTGCCGGACAGTCCCGTCCCAATCGGGCCGCACCATTCCGGGGGGGTGAGGTCGGTCATGAGGTCCTTCCAGGGCTACGACGGTCTCAAGCCATGCAGGTAATCCCGCAGCTGCACTCGCGCCATTCTCAGGTGACGCCCGTCCTGATACCACGACGTCTTGCGGAACAGGTCGTCATTTGTCAGCACGAAGGCCAGTTCGCGGACGGCGAAGAAGCCATCGCCGAGACGCCCCGTCAACCCGGCCATTCTGGTGATGTCGAAGGAGATGCGGCGCAAGTGGTCCCCTTTGAGGTATTCGTTGGTCCTTCTCTCGATGAACGCGAGGTAGCCGGCCAGATCAGCAGCGGCGTCCGGGGCGCCCGCGAAGACGACCGGCCCCAGCGCCAGCCGATCGCGAACCGGACTGTGGCCGACGGGGTGGCCGAGGTGCGGCAGTTTTTTCCTTTCGACCAGCGCTTGCCAAAACGTCTCCTCATTCTGCCACGGCCCCAGCGCCAGCACAGTCGGATACGCCTCACCGGAAGTCATAGCCATTCCTGGCATGCGCGCTTCGGTTGTTTGTTCCCCGGCGGCCAAGGTGGCGCACGACCCGCTGTCGTTATTATGAAAACAGGGAGGGAGCCCTGTCAACCCGATCCGAACGGCAAGAAGGGGAAGAAGGCCGTCGCCCCGTCGAAGGAGGCGGTGGCCAGGCGTGATGCACGGGCGGAGACCCCTTCCCGACCGCCACCCGGGCAGTGCCGCCGTCAGACCACAGCCGCCTGCCACCGTGCCTCCCCATTCTCCGAGACCCGGGACTGTTCGCCGCTCAGAATGGGCAGCCAGGTGTTCAACTGGTCGCGCGTGTCTGCCAATGTCGTTGCGACCAGGTCGGCGCCGGCCTCGCGCAACTGCTCCCGGTTCGGCTCGACGTCGCCCTTCAGCCCCCAGCGGCCGACGACGATCTTCACGCCCGGGAAGCGCGCCCGCAGCCGCTTGCACAGGTAGCGGCTGTGGGCCAGCCCGCCCGGCGGCAGGGAGCCGATACAGATCATGGCCAGGCCGTTCTCCGCCGCCGCCAGCACGTCGGACGTCAGCGACTCGGGCCCGAGCATTTCCACGTCCCACCTGGTCGGGTCCAGGAGCGCTGTCAGCATCTCCACCCCGAGCAGGTCGGCGCCGGCCCCCGCCGCGCACGCCAGCAGCCGGACCCTGGCCAGGGCGTGCTCCGGCGCTGGCTTCGGAGCTGCCGCCGCCTGGCGCTCGCCGAGGTCCGCGACGATTTCGCGCGTCGCCTGGACGACGAACTCCGCGTCGGCCTCCGACAGGTCGTCGCGCTCCAGGTCCCGCTTGGCGAAGCTCAGGGCGGGAACCAGCAGTTGATCGAAGACTTCTTCCGGCGCTGAGCCCTTGGCCCGTTCCAGGACCAGCTTCTCCGCCTCGTCGTGGTCGCGGGCCAGCAGGCGCTGGTAGTAGGTGACCTCCGGATCGAGGGCGGGCTGGTCGCCCAGCAGCACGTCGAGGAAGGCGAGGCGCGGGACGTAGCGCCCCAGCACGACCAGGCACACCGTCAGCGGCCCGGACAGGACCAGGCCGATCGGCCCCCACAGGAAGGCCCAGAACGCCGCGGCAATCAGCAGGGCCACCTCCGAGACGCCGATGCTGTGGCCGAAGACCCGCGGCTCCACGACGTTGGCGGCCGTCAGCTCCAGGACGACGAAGCAGGCCAGGACGGCCAGCGGCCGCCCCCAGCCCGGCGCGACGGCCACGCTGAGGGCCAGCGGCAGCAGCAGGGCCAGCCACGAGCCGATGTAGGGGACGTAGCGCAGCAGGGCCAGCGCGAACCCCCAGAGCGGGGCATACGGCACGCCGATGATGAGCAGGGCCACGGTGAAGATCAGGCCGCAGCCGCCGTTGATGATCGCCTGCATGAGCAGGTAGCGGCTGATGCGCTGGCCGGCCTCCTCGACGGCCTTCGTGGTCGTGGTCAGGCGCCCGTGCCCGGCCAACCGGATCAGCCGGTTGCGCAGGTCTTCGCGCTTGAGCAGCATGAAGACCACCAGGACGAAGGCCAGGGCGAGCGTGCCGAGCGACGCCGCGACCGGCTGGAGCATGCTGGAGAGGTGTCCCAGCCAGGGCGGGCTCTGGGGTTGGACGACCACGGCGGCCGGCCTCGCCGGCACCGTCGCCCCGGCATCACCGGGCTGAGTCGCGGGTTGTCCCGGCGTCGCCCCTTCCCCGGTTCCTTCGGCGTTCCACACCCCGGAGACCTCCTGGAACATCTTGTCCAGGCCCTCACCGACGGACCCCTGGCCCATCTCCCGCAGCGCCCGGGTCTTCTTCATGATGTTCTCGGTGTGCGTGGGCAAATCGCGGAGGAGGCCGGCGACCTGCGTCGTGACCAACCAGGCGGCGCCCCCGAGCGCGAGGGCGGCTGACAGCACGACGAGAAAGACCGCCGGCATGCGGCCCAGCCGCTGGCGCTGGAGGGCGGTGACGGCGGGCGACAGCACGAAGGTCAGGAATACGGCCAGGGCCACGGGGATGAAGACCGCCTGGGCCCAGTAGAGGGAGGCGATCACGGCGGTCGCCACCACCGTCCCTGCCAGCACGACCACGGCACGCTGCCAACTCGCCGGCGCGGGTGCATTCGCCACGGTTCAGTACCTCTCGCAAAGGGTTGGTCGCCTGGGGCTGATGGGCCACCACGGCCCGCTATTGGCGACGGCTGCGGTGGGCAAGCAGGAGGCCGGCCAGGATCACCGCGCCGAGCAGGATCCAGGGGTGGCGGCTCACGTGCCCGGGGACGTCGAGCACCCAGGCAAGGGCGTCCGCCGCGCCGCGTGCGCCCTCCCGCGTGGCCTTCCCGCTGGCCTCCACCGTCTCGTTGACGGCATCGGCGGCCGCGGTGACCGCGTCGTGGGCCTCGTGCATGGCGTCCTTGAGCCCGTCTTCCATCGCCTCCAACGTGTCCACGAACGCGGACCTCGTCGCCTCGCTCTGTTCCCCGAACTGCCCCGAGTGTCGTTCCGTCATGGTCGTCTCAAATGTCATTTTACTCTCCGTTTTGGTGTCGCCGCCCCGGCTGGGAAAAAAAAAGCCGGCGCGGCGGGACACCAACCTGGTGTCCCGCCGCGCCGGCTTACTCATCACCGGGCCTCCCGGCCCCGCCGGGTTGCCCTTCAACCAGTCTTCCGACTTCGCTTCTGCCAAGAGTGGCTTTGAGATTCCTCTAGCCGCTCTCTACCCTTTATTGTAGGGACAAAGATGAAAAAGGCAAGCGGGGCGCGTGCGCCCTGTCCCCCACCGGAAGAATATAACACCAAAGCCGGCGCAAAAATCCACTTGCCTTGCTCGTCCTTTCCCGTATACTGAACCGATAGCGGGGCCTCAGTGAAATCCAAGCCGGCTCCGAGAACGATTGGATCGAAGTCGTCGGACGACTAAACGAAGGGTAACCCGGCCGTGCCGGGGGGCCCGTTGACGAGTAAGCCGACGTGGCGGACTGCCCTTGGGCAATCCACCACGTCGGTTTTTTTTCTACGGCCCGTGCGACAACAGTTCTGCCCGAGCGATCTCAGGTTTCTCAGCCCCCGCGTTCCGCGGCCGTACAAGAGTCCGGGTCGCTTACGACCCCCAACAGAAGGAGTAGGATCATGGCGAATCCCAACAACCGGGGCGATGCCCAGACCGGCCAGGCCCGTGAGTACGCGGATGCGGCCAAGGCTCACCTCCAACAGGCGGGCAGCGAGGCCAAGCAGGCGGCGGCGGCGGCGGCCTCCGGGCTGGCCCACGCGGCCGAAGACAAGACCGACGAAGCGTTGGCCTCGGTGGGGCAGCGCCTGAGTTCCGTGGCCGGCTCGCTGCGCCAGGCCGCCCCGCGCCAGGGTGTGGTGGGCTCCGCGGCCGGCGCCGTTGCCGACCAGCTGCAGACGGGGGGCCGCTACCTGCAAGAGCACGGTGTCAGCGACATCAGCGACGACATCGCGGGTGCCATCCGTCGCAACCCCGTGCCGGCACTGGCCATCGCCTTCGGCCTTGGCCTCGTCCTCGGCTTTGTCATCCGGAGGTAATCGATGTCTGATCGCATTTCGACCGAATCCCCCCCGAGCATGGCCTCGCTGCTCGGGGGGATCGTCAACGATATCCAGACGCTTGTCCGTCAAGAGATCACGCTGGCGAAGACCGAAATGATAAGGGAGTGGGAGAAGGCCAAGACCGCCGCCGGCTCGCTGGCGGTGGGGGCAGCCTTCCTGGCCCTGGGCGCCGCCCTGTTGTGCGTCAGCGTCGTCTGCGTCCTGCACGAGGTAGCCGGACTGCCGTGGTGGGTCTCGTTCCTGATCGTCGGCGGCGTCCTGGCCGCGCTCGGGGCGGTGCTCTTCAGCGCCGGCCGCAACCAGGCCACCCACGTCAACGTCATCCCGCCGCAGACAGCCGAAACCATGAAGGAGAATGTCGAGTGGATACGCAGCCAGAGCTAGACGTGATCCGCGAGCAGATCGAGGGGACGCGCTCCTCCCTGACCGAGAAGCTGGAGACGCTGGAGGCGGACGTCAAGGAGACGGTGGAAAGCGCCAAGGAGACGGTGGAAAGTGCCAGGGAGGCGGTCGAGGAAACCCTGACCACCGCCAGGGAGACCGTCCGGGAGACCATCAGCAGCGTCACGGAGACGGTGCATGATGCCACGGAATCGGTCAAGCGCAACCTCGACCTGGAGTACCAGGTACACCGGCACCCCTGGGCCATGCTGGGGCTCTCACTCGTCTCGGGCGTGGCCCTGGGCGCTTTCCTCGGCGGGCGCAGGATCCGCGGCCGTCGGGTGGCCCAGCGCCTGCCCGAGGCGGCGGTCGAGCCGCCCGAACGCGCCCCAAGTGCGCCGGCGGCTCCCCCGTCGCGGCTGACTCACGAAGGGCCGAACCGGCCGGGCTTCATGGACAAGTTGACGAGTCAGCTCGGCGCCGAGTTCGAGAAGGCCAAAGATCTGGCCATCGCGACCCTCGTGGGCGCGTTTCGCGACGTGGCGAAGAGGTCGATCCCAGCGCTGGGGTCCGCCGTCGAGGACCTGATGACCCATGCCGCCTCGCAACTCGCCGCCCCACCGCAGCAACACGGCGCCCGTTCCTTTCCGGTCACGGCGCGTCCGTCAGCACCTCCGCGAGGGCAACCGGCCGGCCCTTCTCCCGCAGCGACTTCGCGCCCGCGTGGATGATCGCCGTCACCTCCAGGATCTCGCGGTGCGGCACCGGCTCCTGGCGCGTGCGGACCATCTCGCGGAAGGTGTGAGCCATCCGGAACATCTCGTAATGGTGGCCGTACCAGAAATCGCCCTCCATCGCGGGGGTGTACCAGTACACCTGCTTGGTGAAATGGACCGCGGTGTGGCAGTACTGGCCGCCGATATCGGGCCGGCCGTACCACACCTCGGCCGGCATGCGGTCCTTGTAGGTAATCAGGGCGTGGGCCGTCCCCTCGCGCGCGTACATGCTGACCGCCTCGGCGCCGGCGCCGCACAGCGTCACCGCCGTCCACACGGGGTGCTGGCCGTAGACGAACCAACCGTCCGCGCTGTAGCCGCCCGCCATGCTCGCCAGGACGAATTGCAGCGGGCCGAAGTTGCCCGAGTCGCGCATCCGCAGCGCCTGCTCCATGCCGAACTCGTGGCGGAACAGGCTGGACGACATCAGCGGGGCGCCGTGCTTCTTCGCCAGGTCGAGGATCGCTCGCGTCCCGGCCACGCTGCCGCCGATCGGCTTGTCGCAGAACGTCGGCAGCCCCTTCTTCAGCGCCGCGGCGACCAGGTCGAGGTGATCGTTCCCCTTGCCGGAGGCGTCACCGAGCCAGACGGCATCGACCGCCTCGACCAGCTCTTCCGGCGACTTCGCCACCTTCACCCCGGGGAACGCCTCGACGTAGTTGTCCAGGCCGTCCGCCGGGTTGGCGTAGACGTGCGTGATGCGCGTGTCGGGGAAGGGAAGCTGGTCGAAGGTATAGCGCGGGCTGCGGGTATACTTCTCGAACATCTGTGCCGAGCCCGGGTCGAGGTACTTCTTGATGGCCGCCTGGTTGATCTCTGGGTGGAAGTACTGGGCGAAATGCCAGGTGTGGCCGTTGGTCTTCTGCGGCTTGCCGTCGATGGCCGCCGAGATGACGCCGATGCGGTACACCTTGTTCGCGGGGGGCGGGTTCGCCGCGGGGGCCGACGCCGCGGCCGCCGCCAGCACGCCGGCCGAGGCGAGGAGGTCGCGGCGCGTCGGGAATGATGCCGGTGTCATGTGCGGATTCTCCCAATCAGGGGGCGGGGATGGGTAGGCCGGCCGACCACAGCAGGCCGTTGCGCAGCAGCGCCACGAACGACTCCTCTTTGAAGTCGGCGGGGGCGCCCAGCGACGTGCAGAACACCCGACCGCCGTCCTTGCGCTTCCAGGTCCAGGCCACCGGCTCGGCCTGCTTGACCCCGTCGGCCTGCCCGATCAGCAGCGGCGCCGCCCCGTCGGCCAGCGGCAGCACCCGGTATAGCGAGGCCGTCGTCGCGAACTCGCCCTTCACCCCCGCGAGGATCGGGTCCTTTTCCGTCCCTTGCGCCACCTTGATCGTCGTCTTCAGCTTGTTGCCGTGGTGCAGCGCGTAGTTGCAGCCGAGGACCTCCCTGTCGAAGCGCGGCCAGTCGGCGGTGCCTTCGGGCGGCTTCTGTCCCTCGGGCAAGGCGAAGGCGTGGCTCGCCGTGCGGATGCCGGCCAGCGGCTTGCCCGAGGCGACGTACTTGCGCACGAGGTCCATTTCCGCCTTCGGCAGCACGCGCCGGCGCACGCTGACCAGGGCGACGTCCGCCTCGTCCAGCACCTCCAGGCCGGGCAGGTGGTTGCGGTCCCTGGCGTCGCCGAAGACGAAGCTGACGCGGAAGTCCTTGCCGAGCTGCTTCAGGGCGAAGTCCGGCAGCGTCTTCTCGGTCTGGTACTCGTCCTCGGCCGACACGACGACCAGGTGCGGCCGCCTGTCGTCCTTGAAGCGGAACTCCTTGCCGCCGAGCAGGTCGGCGCTGGTCACGGTCGGGCACCAGTGCTTCTCGATGTGCTCGACGACGAGGTCGGTCCCGGTGAAGTGGCTGACGAACGGCGCCTTCGCGGGGTTGTACATCGTATCGGTCATGTCGCGCATGAGGACGACGTTGAGCCCCTGCTGGGTGAGTTGGCGGACGGCGAACGGCCGGCCGAGGACGCACATGTTGGTGTGAACGCCCATGACGATCACGTTCTCGACGCCGCGCTGCCTCATCAGGTAATACGCCTCCGCACTGTCGGTGATGGCGTCGCCGTCCTCGATCTTGATGGCCTCGACCTGGCGGGCCCAGGCGCGGTAGCTCTTCGGGGTTTCGGCACAGCCGCCGTCGGAGTCGTCGATGGGCAGCGCCCCTTCCTTCTTCGGGTCCAGGCGGCACCAGCCTTGCAGCGGCACCTTCGGCTCCACCTTCGGCGCGGCCTGGGCCAACTTGCGCTGCGGCGTGTCCTTGTAGAACTCCATCGTGTCGCTGGGGCAGTGGATGACCAGCGCCCCGCGCTTGCGCGCCGCGGCGACGACCTGGTTCATGCGCGGGGCCATCTCCGCGACGCGGGCCGTGGCGCCGGGGCACCAATGCTTGTCCCACATGTCGCAGATGACCACGGCGGTCCGGGGGCCGTCCCACTTCACTTCCCGGGTGAGGGTGTGGTAGCGGCCGCTGCCCTTGTCCGTCTCGGCGCGGCTGCGCTGGTGCAGGGTGATCGTCTTCTCGGCGGACCGGGCGGGCTCGTCGGCGCGGCCGGCGGCCGGCAGGGCCAGGGCCAGGATGAGCGCCGGGGTGGCGAGGCGCATCGTCGTCCTCCATCGCGGGTGCGGGGCGGGTCGGCGAACTCGGAGTTTGTTTATTCTAAGGAATCCTCCTGGAATGACTCGCGTGGCGCCGCTCCCGGAAAACCCCTTCACCCCGCTGGTCCCAGGGGGTACAGTGCTACGGGTTGACGAACTCGCACTTCCCACGGCCCCGATCGGGTACGACATGAACGACGAGGACAAGACCAGGGAGCAACTCCTGGACGAGTTGCGTGCGCTGCGGCCGCGGCTGGAGTCGGTCGAGGCGGAGCGGCGCAGCGAGGCCCTCCGGGCCGAGGCCCAGCGCCTCGCCCGCATCGGCAGCGTCCTCCACTCACGCGGACAGGCGACCTTCGGCGAAAACGGCCAGCCGATCCGCGGAGTCGCGGCGTCCCAGGACGTCACCGAACGCAGCCGCGCCGAGGACGCGCTCGAGGAAAGCCACGCCCTACTGCGCGCGGTCGTCGAGGGTGTCCCCCAGGCGGTCTACGTCAAGGACCGGCAGGGGCGCTACCTGCTGGTCAACTCCGCCGCCGCGCGACTCGCCGATCAGGCCCCCGAGGACATGCTCGGCCGGGATGACACTGTGGTGTTTGCCCCCCCGACGGCCCGGGGCATCAGGGACGTGGACCGCCGCGTCATGGAGAGCGGTGAGGTCCAGACCTTCGAGGAGGCCGCGACGTCGGCGTCCGGCGTCACCCGGACCTTCCTCACGACCAAGGCGCCCTACCGGGGCCCGCACGGCGAATTGCTCGGCGTCCTGGGGACCTCCCTGGACATCACTGAACGGCGGCAGATCGAGGGGTCGCTGTACGAGCAGGCCGCGCGCCTGGAAGGCCTGTCCCGCCGCCTCGTGCGGGTGCAAGAGGAAGAGCGGCGGCACATCGCTCGCGAACTGCACGACGAGGTCGGCCAGACCCTCACCGCCTTGCAACTCGCCCTGGACCGGGGCGCCGCCGCGGCAGGGGGCGCGGCGCGCGTCGCCATCGACGAGGCCCGCGAGATGGCTCAGGAGTTGTTGGGGCGGGTGCGCGAGTTGTCGCTCGACCTGCGCCCGGCGCTGCTGGACGACTTCGGCCTGGTCCCCACCCTGCTTTGGTATTTCGAGCGCTACAAGGCACGGACGGGCATCCGGGTGTCGTTCCGCCGCGCCGGCGCCGAGGCGCGCTTCCCGCCCGAGCTGGAAACGGCCACCTATCGTATCATGCAAGAGGCACTCACCAACGTCGCCCGCCACGCCCGGACCCCCGAGGCGGTGGTCCGCCTGTGGGCGGCCCCGGAAGCCCTCTACGTCCAGGTCGAGGACCAGGGCGTCGGCTTCGACCCCGACGCGGTCCCCAGCATTTCCAACGGACTGAGCGGCATGCGCGAGCGCGCCGGCTTGCTCGGCGGGCACCTGACCATCGACTCGGCGCCGGGGGCGGGGACGCGGGTGACGGCCGAATTGCCACTCGCGGAGTGCGGCGAGCGCCGGACCAGGAACCACGGCCATGACGACCATCCTCCTCGCGGATGACCATAACGTCGTCCGCCAGGGACTGCGCGCCCTGCTCGAAGCCGAGCCCGATTTCTCCGTGGTCGGCGAGGCCGCCGACGGCCTGGAAGCACTCAAACTGGTGGAGCGCTTCAGTCCCAATGTGCTGATCCTCGACCTGAAGATGCCTGGCCTCAACGGGCTGGAGGTGGTGCGGCAGACCCGGCAGCGCCGCCCCGAGACGCGCATCGTCGTCCTGAGCATGTACGGCGACGAGGCTCACGTCCTGGAGGCGCTGCGACACGGTGCCACCGCCTACGTCGTCAAGGGGGCCACCGCCGCCGACCTCATCCGCGGCGTTCGCGAGGCCGTCGCCGGGCGCCACTACCTCAGTCCCCCGCTGTCCGAGCACGCCGTCGAGGCCTACTTCGCCCGCGCCGAGGAGGCAGCGCTGGACGTCTACGACACCCTCACCCCACGCGAGCGCGAGGTGCTCCAGCTCGCCGCCGAGGGACTCACCAACGCCGAGATTGCCGCGCGCCTGTCGATCAGCCCGCGCACCGCGGAAACACATCGGGGCAACCTCATGCGCAAGCTGAACCTCCGCACACAGACCGACCTGATCCGCTTCGCTCTGCGGCGGGGTATCGTGACATTGAATAATTCAGACCCGGAGTGAATTCGCCCCCGCACCTTCTCGCAGGCTTCACAGACTACGGCCCTGTTGTGCCCAAATTCCGTATCCTCCCGACTAGGCGACGCCCTTCCGAAAAGGTAACCTTGCATTCACGTGTGCTGGTACGTCGCGTCACCCGCCGACCCAGCGACCGGAGGCGACGGCCAGGAGTATCTCCAGCTGGTTCGCGACACCGCCGGCAGATTGGCCGGCCCGATCCACCTGCTCATTAGTGACGTGGTCATGCCGCGGATCAGCGGCCCCGAATTGGCTCGCCGCCTGGCGACCCTGCGGTCGGCCACCCGGGTGCTCTACCTGTCCGGCTACAGCGACGACGCCGTCGTCCAGCACTGTATCGAAAACCCTCTTGCCGCTTGCGGCTTCGCAGGAACGATTGCGAAGCCGCAAGCGGCGAAGTCATTCTTGTTACAGTTTCTAACGTCTTGCCCCCCGGACTGGGACGCGGAGGCCGCCATCCGGTGACGCGGATCCCGCGGGACGGCAAGTGGCCGAAGCCGCCGGACTTCGTACAGTGCGGTTAACCCCCCGCGTCGCGCCCCCCGAGGTGATCTCATGCAGCGCATCGTGCGAGAGCAGGCCCGCAAGTTCGCCTTCGACTGGAGGGACGAACCGCTGCTGCGCGTGCGGCCCGGCGAGTCGTTCGAGGTCGAGACCTGGGACGCCAGCAGTGGCTATTTCAAGACGCCGCAGGACCTGGCCATCCCCGCCCGCCGCCCCGGCTTCGACCGCAGCCCGCCGCACGCCAACCCGATCGCCGGCCCGGTTTACCTCGACGGCGCGGAGCGCGGCGACACGCTGGTGGTCAGCGTGGAGCAGATCACGGTGGCCGATTACTCCTGGATCGCCGTCGGCCCGCGCCGCGGCCCGCTGGGCGAATCGACGCGCTGGCCGGAGTTGTCCGGCGAGTACACGACGAAGATCTTCCGGCACACCCCCGGCCCCAGCGGCACGACGCGCGACGGCACTCTGCACTTCAGCGAGCGCCTGAGCTGGCCGATCACGCCGTTCATCGGCACGCTGGGCGTCGCCCCGGACCGCGAGGTGACGACGAGCCTCGACGGCCAGGGCGAGTGGGGCGGCAACCTCGACATCCGCGACGTGGCCCCCGGCAACCGCATTCTGCTGCCCATCTATCATTCGGGGGCGCTCTTCTACCTCGGCGACGTTCACGCCAGCCAGGGCGACACCGAGTTCACCGGCACCGCTGCCGAGACGCAAGCGACGGTGCGCCTCAAGCTGGACGTCATCAAGGGCAAGCGCGTGCCGTGGCTGCGCATCGACAAGCCGCAGTCGATCGTGTCGGCCTACGCCTACCGGCCGCTGGAGGTGGCCGTCGAAACCGCGACGATCAACCTGATGGACTGGCTGGTGACCGACTACCACTTCAGCCCGACCGACGCGTACTGCCTGGTGAGCACCTGCCCGGATTTCCGAATCAACGTGTACCAGATGTGCAAGATTGGCAAGCTGAGCTTCGTGGCCGGAGCGGAACTGCCGAAGCGGTACATCCTTACGTAAATCGCCCCGACCGGCGTTTCAACAGAATCAATGACTGAAAAGGCGCATTGTAATGCGCATCTCGCTTGACGACCCCTCTCGATCAGGGTATACTTTCACAAGAAGCGCATTCAGATGCGCATTTGGCCGAAAACGAGGTGTGTTCAACCCGAACTGCGCTGAAAAGCGCACTGCGATGCGCCTGTGCAGCGATGAAGACCCAGGAAATTGGACACAAGTTGCGGGCGCGGCGAAAATTCCTCCAGCTCCGTCAGCGTGACCTGGCGGAGTTGGCCGGGGTGACTTTGCGTGGATTAACCGAGCTTGAGAATGGCCGGGGGAATCCTACGCTCAACCAACTCGTTAAAATCGCTGATGTTCTGGGACTGGAATTCAACTTGGTCGAGCGATCCCCTCATGCGCCGAGCTAACGTGTATTGTCGAGGTATCCTTGCGGGAGTTCTGGGGAAGGGCCACGGAGGATATCGCTTTCAATACGTCCCCGAGTACTTGCGCAGTTCCCAATGTCCGGCCATTAGTTTGTCATTCCCCAAACAAGAGGCGGCCTTTGAATCGACTGTGCTGTTCCCGTTTTTTTTTGGATTGCTGGCAGAAGGAGACAACAAGGCGATTCAATGCAGGATTCTCAGGATCGACGAGAACGACCATTTCACGCGATTGTTGAGGACCTGCGAAACCGAAACCATCGGAGGGGTTACGATTCAGGAGGTTTCATGAAGAATTGCCCAGGATGCTTGAAAGAGGGACATGACACCTACTGCCCTTCCTGTCGGAAACGATTGTTTGACGGCAAAAAGGTGTCCTCCGTCCTGCCATTTTCTCGACCCATCTACAATCAAACAAAGCTCGCAACCACGGCGGGGCGACTGTCCATCTCGGGCATTCAAAGCAAAATGTCGCTCGTCTTACGGGGGGGGCAACTGGAAATGACCGGGGCGGGCGGTCAGTTCATCCTCAAGCCGATTCCTCATGGGGAATTTCAGCATTTGGACGCCGTCCCGGTCAACGAGCACCTGACCATGCAAATTGCCCGTCAGGTCTTTCGTATCGCCGTTGCTGAGAATGCGCTGGTGGCATTCGATGGCGGGGAAACAGCCTACCTGGTGCGCCGGTTCGACGTCCAAAAAGACGGTTCGCGCTCCCTGCAAGAAGATTTCGCTCAAATTGCCAGCAGGTCCGAAGAAACTCACGGGAAAAACTATAAATACGATTATTCCTACGAAGAAATCGGCGAGCTGATCCGCAGACACGTGGCCGCTCATTTGGTGGGCCGGGAGAGGTTCTTCCAACTGGTCGCGTTCAATTACTTCATCCACAACGGCGATGCCCATCTTAAAAACTTTTCGCTCATTAGAAACGAACAGTATGGGGATTACACTTTAACGCCGGCCTATGACTTGCTGAACACTCGGCTGCACGTGCCCGAGGAATCGCGGACTGCATTAGCGCTGTTCAAGGAGGATTTCGAGACGGACAGCTTCAAGGCCAATGCCTTTTACGCTTACGACGACTTTCGTGAATTGGCCATGCGCCTGGGACTACGCGAAACGCGCTTCAAACGCATTATTCAATCCTTTATCGATGGAGAAAGCGCCGTATTGTTGCTCATCGATCGCTCCGCCCTCTCGGAGGAATGCAAGCACTTGTACAAAAAGCACGTGCAGGAATCGATCGGGGCCCTCTCATACTCCTACGCTGGGTTCCGGTAGAAGACCAGCGGCTGATCGCCTGTCATTTCGCGCTCGCGGGATGCCGCGAGCGCGAAACGACAAGCCTTGTTACTTCTCCAGGTGCCACTTCGCCTGCGTCCGCACCCAGTTGAAGCGCGGCTGCCAGTCGCCCTCGGCCAGCTGGCGGTACAGCTTCTGCGCCTCGGCGTGCTTGCCGGCCTGGCGCAGGTTCTGCGCCCGGTCCCACAGGACCTTCGCGTCGGTCGGCTCGGCCTCGAACGCGGCCGCGTAAGCGCGATCGGCCAGGCCCAACTCGCCGGTCTGGCTGAGGGTAGTGGCCAGCGCCACCCACGGGCCGGACTCGTTGGGCCGTCGCCCCACCGGCGTCGTCAGGTAGTCCCACACCAACTCGCGCTCGCCGACTGTCCGCAGGATGCGGCCGGCCGTCTCACAGGCGCCGTCGCCCTCGGGGTCGAGGGCGCGCCAGCGGTCGGCGGTCCGCACCACCTTGGCCACGAAGTCGGCCGGCGGCCGCATCTTCAGCCGCTCCAGCGCGTCGGCCAGGCTCTGGTAGTGCCCCAGCAGGTTCCCGTAATCGTCGCGCACCGCTTGCAGGTTGATGACCTCGGGCAGGTTGCGGTACTCGGCGTCGAGCGCCCTCTCCAGGCATTCGTACTGCCGCGCTGGCTGGTCGCGCCGCCTCGCCAGCAGCCGCGCCAGTCGCCACAGGCCGGGTCTCTTCGCCAGTTCGCCGTCGTCCAGCAGCGTCTGCAACAGCCGGTCCGCCTCGGCGAGCTGGCCTGTCCGCATCAGGAAGGCGATGGCGACCAATGTCATCCCCTGGCGGTCCTTGTCCTCCTTGATGCGGTCCAGCGACATCGTCAGCAGGGTACAGGCCAGCGACTCGTCGCCGACCTCCCGGCACTGTTGCGCCAGTGTCACCACCGCCGGACGCCGCTCGCGCTCGATCAGTGAGGCTGCGAGCCGGCGCATCAGCTCGCCCCACTCGTCCGCTTCCTTGCCGTCGCCGAGCAGCGCCTCACGGAAGTCGGCGTCGATGGCCGCCAACTCGTCGCCCTTGATTGTCTGCTCGTACAGGTGGCGGAACCGTTTCCTGGCCTCGGCGCTCTGGCCCGACTTCCAGAGGCTGCGGGCGTGCTCGTACTTCGCGGCGTAGGCCAGCGCCGGCATCCCCTCGAACAGCAGCCACAGCTCCGCCAGGGCGCGGTGCGTGCCGCGCACGTCCCGCTTGTTGCCTTCGTCCTCGTCGGCGCGGTCCTTCATGAGACACAGCAGGCCCCAGCCGAAGGCGGTGGCCTTGTTGCGCCGGACGTACTCCAAGGCGCGGTCGCGCTCCTCGCGGCGCTTCTCGTCGGTGGCGCCGAGTGCCTTGCCGTTGCTCCAGCGCTGGAAGAGGGCGTGCGTGACGGCGAGGTGCTGCAAATAGCCGTCGCGCCACTGGCCGCTGCCGACCGCCCACTGGCTGGCGTGCCGCCGCAGCACCGGGCTGCTGTGCAGCGCCAGGTACTGCGCCAACGGCTCGTGCAGGTGCTCTTTCAGAACATCGACATCGCCGCTGTCCAGGTTCACGCCGCAGGCCGCCAGCAGGACGTACAGGCCCAGTTGGTGTTGATCGCGCGCGTAGAGCGACTGGGCGAAGATGTTGGCCGCGTCTTTCTGGTTGCCGTTGGCAAACTGTGCGGCCAACAGCGCCAGGGCGTCGTCGAAGGAGAGTTCTCCGAGTTGCTTCTTCTGCAGATCGCGAGCCCGCTGGACGGTGTAGAATTCGCGGTACGGCAACGGCAGCACGACCAGCCCCTTCGTGTCGGCCTTCAGATCGGCTTCCTTCCCCTCTCGCAGCGTTCCTTTCACCACGGCCGATTCCTTGCCGTCGGGGTCGGTCCCCGTGATAGCACCGTCGGCGCCGAAAGCTTGGCGATAGAGCACCTTCTTCGTGGGCATTTCGACGACCCGGCGCTCGGCCAATCGTCCGTCTTCCGCGAAGACATAGTGAACGGTGGCGTAAGGCAGCGGCTTGCCGTCGGCGTTCTTGTGCCCGTCGATCCCATGCGGGACGACGGCGACGGTGCGCTCGCCGATCAACTTCAGGTCGGCGCCGCGTGCCACGTCTACCGGGTCGGGGACGGCCCACGGCACGGCGCGGGCGAACTCCAGGCGGTGGAAGCGGCTGACGGTTCGCCGGGCCCCGAGGCCGAGGTCGGGGTAGAGGTGCAGCAGCGTCCGGCCGTCGCAGACGACGCGCTCGCGAATGCCCGGGGGCAGCGTGCGCTCCCAGGCGTAGCGGCCGGTCCCGTCGAAGGTGATGCTGAACCCCGGCCGGTCGCCCTCGGCGGGGAGGGTGAGCGTCTTCCAGCCCTGCGGCCGGGCCTTCTCGAAGAGGCGGCGGGCGCCGTCATCGATGGTGCCGGGCTTGCTGGCCCCGGAGGGTGCGGCCTCGGCTTCCAGGACGGCGAGGAGGTCGGCGCGGCTGGTGTCCATGCCCGGGGCGTAGGCGACGAGATCGAAAAAGAGGCGGTCGTCGCCGGAGAAGGCCGGGCGGACGTAGAGCAGCCTGCCGGGTCGCGCCGAATCTTCCAGCATCCTGACGACGAGTTTGTCGATGTCATCCGTCAGTCGGAAGGTCCGCTTCCTGAGCAGGTCGGCGAGTTGCTCCTGAATGTCATCCGCACCGCCTCGGACGCGTGGGCGCCGCACGGGCTGCACGCGCACGGTCGCGGGCAGCGGCACATCGAAATCGACCGCTTCTCTACGGTCGCCAAGCTTCAGCAATCGTGCGGCAAGGGCCTGATCCGGCGTGGCGTCAGCCACCTGGCGTTTCCCTTCCAGCGCTTGTTCGCCCGGGGACAGCCCGTGCCCGATCGGCCGCCGTGCGATGCCGACTGGGCTTGCCTGGATGGCGACGTCCTGCACCGTCGGCACCAGCTGCACGATCGGGAAATCGGCGTCCGCATCATTCGCGGATTCGAGAAATGCATTTCGTTGTATCCGCAACTTGCCGGCGGTCTTCACCGGTAGCGTTGAATCGACTACCGCGTCGTCACTCCTCTCTCTTGCGCCGGTGTGTCCGCGCACCAGCACACTCTTCGCCACCTGCTCCGCCGATGGCTTGCCGGGCTTCTTCGGGTCGGGCGACATCCCCTCCAGCGGTTCGTAGACCACCTCGACCTTCTCCGGGCAGGGGTACAGCGCCCAGTGGTCCTTGCGGCCGCGGTCCACCTTGTACTGCTGGTACATCTCCTCGTTCTCCAGCACCAGCAGCGACGTGTACGGCGTCATCACGTACATCGCCTTGCTCAGCCCGACGATCGCCTCCCGGTTCTTCAGCGCGTCCTCCGCCAGCAGACGCTCGATCTCCAACTTCGCCCACGTCCGCGGCAGGTGGCCGACGTTTCCCTTCGCCCCCTTCACCGGGATGTCGCGCGCGAAGGCCGCCCCGTTCAGCCGGCCGCGCACCGCCACCATCTCGGGCAGCGGCTCGCCGGACCGGACGCGGGCCACGGCGCACACCTCCTCGCCCTGTGCCGCCATGTTGGTGAACGCCAAGAACGTCGCCTGGCCCGCCTTGTCCGCCACCGCGACATCCAGCAGGCGCGGCGTGTTCAGCGTGGCCGACAGGTCGAAGGCGCGCCACGACACCGGCTCGTCGGGGTTGATCTGCGTGAAGTAGCCGCCCGTGCGCTCCGCCGCCTGCTTCATCAGGTTGCGGTTCCAGCGCCGGCCGACGCCCACCCCGACATAGCGCACCCCCTCCGGGAGGCGCTTGGCCAACACGTCGTCGCGCCTCTCGCCCATCGCTGCCACGCCGCTGCCGACATGCACCAGGTGTGCGTTCGCCCCCGCCTTGAGGAACGGTTCGGCCGCGGCCAGCGCCTGGCCCAGGTCGAGCGCCCCGATCAGGTGCGACCCTTCGAGGAAGGCCAGCGCCTCGGCGACGTTCTCCGCCGTCACCGGACGCGGCTTGTCGGCGAAGGCGCGGACGCGCGTGCCGGCCGTCAGCACGGCGAAGGTATCGTCCGGCTCGGCATTGGCCAACAGACCGCGGATGATCTCGATCTGCGTTCGGGCCAGCAGCGGGTCGCGGTCGCCGGACGACTCGAACAGGAAGACCCAATTCCGCCCCTCGGCGCGCTGGTCGTTTCGCGCCTCCAGGGCCGGCCGGTAGCGCAGCATGAGGTACTTCGCCCCGTCCTGCTCGAACGACGAGAAGCGGGCCAACTCCTCTTCCGCCGCGGTGGTATCGCTCAGCGTCAGCACCACGTCGCGGTTCGCCTTGACGGTCTTCTCGGATGCGTCGAGGAGCAGATCGGCCCCGTCCTTGCTTCGATGCAGGTCGTGCGACGGACTGACGCAGTTGAAGTCCGCGCCCCCCTTCACCCGCGCGTGGAACGACCAGTCGCCGACCGCGTCGAGGCTGTGGCCTGCGGGAAAGCGATACTGCATGTCCCCATACAGCGACGGCAGCCGCTGCGCATACGACAGGACGATCCGCTTCTCCTGGCGTGCCTCCAGCGGGAAGACGCGCATCTTGAAGGTGCTGCCGTCCAGCCACTCCAAGAGCGCGGGGTCGCGCTGGCTGGTGACGATCCTCTCGTACACCTGCCGCCCGAAGTCGCGCTCTACCATGCCGCCCTCCATCAGCTTGCCATCCACGTACATCGCCAGGCGCGACAGCGAGGCGTCGGGCGGCAAGGGGAAGTAGAAGGTGCCTTCCAGGCGGGCGGCGGTGTGGTTGAAATACGTCTGGTCGATGGTGGTGCGGGCGAAGCCGTCCTCGACGTGGACGTCGATGTGATACTTGCGCAGGCTGAGTTTCGCTTCCTGACCGTCGGGATCGACCGCGATGATGGCGCCGCCGCCGTACTGGCTGGCCGGCACCAGCGGCGACTCGGCTGACGCCATCAACTCGCGCGTCCAGTCGATCGTGGACGAAGTCCGCGGGGCGGGGAGGACGGTATTGCCGTCGAAGGGCAGCTTGTGCCCCGCGCGCAGGGTGGCCTCGACGGCGTTCACGTGGACGCGGCCGCGCGCCACGATGACGCCGGTCCGCGATTTCTTCGCCGTATCGGGATGCACCCAGGCGCTGAAGGCCCCGCCCGGGCACGTCAACTCGCGGTCCGGCGTGATGACGGTGAAGGCGACGGCGCCTTTCGCGCCCCGCGCCACGTCCACGAAGACCTCCCCGCTCGACACCCGCAAGCGCCGCTCGCCGGTGACCTTGACCGCGGTGCCGGCGTTCACGTACACGACCGACCCGTCCTCGAGGAGCAGACGGCGGCGCTGGGTGGCGTCGGTGCGGACCTCGTCGCCGACCGCCGCCGCTTTGGCGTCGGCGGCCGCGGGGCGCGGCCGGCAGGTCAGGCGCTCGGTGGGGGAATCGGCGGCGGCGGTCAGGAGTGACAGGCCGAGCAGGACCGCGACGGCGGCACCCGGGACGAGACGGCGAATGGGGACTTGTTGGGTCATGACTATTCCTTCCTTGCAGGGGTGAAGATGAGTCGAGACTCCCGCCCTCGGGGCGGCGCGCTCGTAGTGACCGCATTTATGCGGTCGGCCAGCGACCCGGACCCGATAAATCGGGTCACTACAAGCGCGCCGCCCCGAGGGCGGCGGGCTCGTAGTGACCGCATTTATGCGGTCGGCCAGCCGGACCCGATACATCGGGTCACTACGAGCGCGCCGCCCTCGGGGCGGCGGCTAAACGACGATATTACCGCTTCTCCAACTGCCATTTTGCCTGGGTGCGGACCCAGTTGAAACGCGGCTGCCAGTCGCCCTCCGCTAGCTGCCGGTAGAGCTTCTGCGCCTCCGTCGTCTTGCCCGCCTGGCACAGGTTCTGCGCCCGATCCCACAGGATCTGCGCGTCGGTCGGCTCGGCCTCGAACGCCGCCGCGTAAGCGCGATCGGCCAGGCCCAACTCGCCGGTGCGGCTGAGGGTAGTGGCCAGCGCCACCCACGGGGCGGACTCGTTGGGCCGCCGGCCCACCGGCGTCGTCAGGTAGTCCCACACCAACTCGCGCTCGCCGACTGTCCGCAGGATGCGGCCGGCCGTCTCACAGGCGCCGTCGGCCTCGGGGTCAAGGGCGCGCCAGCGGTCGGCGGTCCGCACCACCCTGGCCACGAAGTCGGTCGGCGGCCGCATCTTCAGCCGCTCCAATGCGTCGGCCAGACTCTGGTAGTGCCCCAGCAGCCGGCCGTACTCGTCCCGCACCGACGACAGGTCGATGACCTCGGGCAGGTTGCGATACTCCGCGTCCAGCGCCCGCTCCAGGCACTCGAACTGCTGTGCCGGCTGGTCGCGCCGTCCCGCAAGCCGGCCTGCCAGCCGCCACAACTCGGGCTTCTTCGCCAGCTCGGCGTCATCGAGTAAGGTCTGAAGGAGCCGGTCGGCCTCGGCGAACTGCCCCGTCTCCGCGAGGAAGTCGATGGCGGCCAATGTCATTCCCTGACGCTCCTCGTCCTCCTTGATGCGGTCCAGCGCCGTGGCCAGCAGAGCGCTTGCCAGCGACTCGTCGCCGACCTGCCGGCACTGCGCCGCCAGCGCCAGCACTGCCGGCCGCTTCTTGCCCTCGATCAGCCCGGCCGCGGTCTTCCGCATCAGGTCGGCCCACAGATCGACCTCCGGGCCGTCGCCCAGCAGCGCCTGGCGGAAGTCGGCGTCGATGCGCGGCAGGCCACCTTCCTTGACCGTCCGCTCGTACAGATCGACGAAGCGCTGGCGGGCCTCGGTGTGCTGGCCGGCCTTCCAGAGGCTGCGGGCGTGCTCGTACTCCGCCGCGTAGGCCAGCGCCGGCACCTCCCGGAACAGCGGCCACGCCTCGGCCAGGGCCTTGTGGCTGTCGCGCACGTCCCGCTTGTTGCCTTCGTCCTCGTCGGCGCGGTCCTTCATCAGGCAGAGCAGGCCCCAGCCGAAGGCGGTGCCCTTGTTGCGCCGGACGTAGTCCAGGGCGCGCTCGCGCTCCTCGCGCCGTTTCTCGTCGGTGGCGCCCAGCGCCTTGCCGTTGCTCCAGCGCTGGAAGAGGGCGTGCGTGACGGCGAGGTGCTGCAAATAGCCGTCGCGCCACTGACCGCTGCCGACGGCCCACTGGCTGGCGTGGCGGCGCAGCACCGGACTACTGTGCAGCGCCAGGTACTGCGCCAGCGGCTCGTGCAGGTGCTCGTTGAGGATATCGACGTTGCCCGAATCGAGGTTCACTCCGCACGCCGCCAGCAGGACGTACAGGCCGAGTTGCTTCTGGTCGCGCCGGAAGAGCGATTGCTGGCAGACCTCGACCGCGCCGCTGGCGTTGCCGGCGCCGAATTCCGCTGCGAGCAATGCCCGCGCCTCGTCGAAAGTCAACGCGTTCAAAGGCTTCTTCTCGATGCCGAGCGCCTTGCGGGTCGTGGCGACGTCGCGGTACGGAAGCGGCAGCACGACCAGCCCCTTCGCATCGACCTTCAGGTCGGGCTCTCGAGCATCGCGCAGCGTCGCCTTGACGACGGCCAGCTCCTTGCCGTCGGCATCAGTCCCCGTGATCCTGCCGTCGGCCCCCAACATCTGGCGATAAACCACCTTCTTCGTGGGCATTTCGACGACCCGACGCTCGGCCAGCCGGCCCTCCTCCGCGAAGACGTACTGGACGGTGGCGTAAGGTAGCGGCTTGCCGTCGGCGTCCTTGCGCCCGTCGGCCCCGTGCGGGACGACGGCGACGGTGCGCTCGCCGACCAACTTCAGGTCGGCGCCGCGCGCCACGTCCTCTGCCGCAGGGACCCCCCACGGCACGGCGCGGGCGAACTCCAGGCGATGGAAGCGGCTGACGGTTCGCCTCGCCCCGAGGCCGAGATCGGGGTAGAGGTGCAGCAGCGTCTTGCCATCGCAGACGACGCGTTCGCGGATGCCCGGCGGCACGGTACGTTCGTAGGAGTAGCGGCCGGTGCCGTCGAAGGTAATGCTGAAGGCCGGCTGATCGCCCGCGGTGGGGTAGGTGATCGTCTTCCAGCCGTGCAGCCGGGCGTTGTCGAACAGGCGCTGGGCTCCCGTGGTGGTGTCGCCGGGCTTGCTCATCGCGGAGGGCGTCGCCTCGGCCTCCACCACGGCGAGGAGGTCGGCGCGGCTGGTATCCATGCCGGAGGCGTAGGACACAAGGTCAAAGAAGAGGCGGTCTTCGCCAGGGAAGCGCGGCCGCCGGTAGGGGAGGGAGGCCGAATCGTCAGGCTTGCCCGTCTCAAGGCTCAGTGACTGCGGAATGGACGCCTCCGCAAGATCCATCGGGAGCCGCGCCGCCAACTTCCGATCGTCGAGAAACCCTTGGCCGGAACCGGTACCTCCGAAGGAGTCATTCTGCGGAGTGCTTGGGTTGGTGGATTCGCCCAGGGGGCGCAGCCACTGCGCTACCAACCGAGCGCTCTCCGGCGTCGCCGGATCGTCAGGTAGGCCGGCGCGCACTCGGGGGGACCGGAGTACCGCACCATCCTGAGAAGTCTGGACAAGTTCAATAAAGCTCTCGCTTTTATTTCTACTTCGAGCACTTAGCGGTCGATGCTCTCGCTGGTCCACAGCCCAAAGCAGTGGGGATAGCGGCGGCGCGAGTTTGCGACCGTCATCGCTACTACCGCCGCCGCCGCCGCCGATAGGCCCCGAGTAATGGTTCTCGCTACGGAGGAGTACCGTCTGCGACACGTCCCTGGCCGACGGCTTTCCCTTCGCCTTCGGGTCAGGCGGCATCCCCTCCAGCGGCTCGTAGACGACCTCGACCTTCTCGGGGCAGGGATACAAGGCCCAGTGGTCCTTGCGGCCGCGGTCCACCTTGTACTGCTGGTACATCTCCTCGTTCTCCAGCACCAGCAGCGACGTGTACGGCGTCATCACGTACATCGCCTTGCTCAAGCCGACGATCGCCTCACGGTTCTTCCGCGCGTCCTCCGCAAGCAGACGCTCGATCTCCAGCTTCGCCCACGTCCGCGGCAGATGACCGACGTTTCCCTTCGCCCCCTTCACCGGGATGTCGCGCGCGAAGGCGGCCCCGTTCAGCCGGCCGCGCACCGCCACCATCTCGGGCAGCGCCTCGCCGGACCCGACCCGGGCCACGGCGCACAACTCCTCGCCCTGTGCCGCCATGTTGGTGAACGCCAGGAACGTCGCCTGGCCCGTCTTGTCCGCCACGCTGACGTCGAGCAAGCGCGGCGTGTTCAGCGTCGCCGACAGGTCGAAGGCGCGCCAGCCAACCACTTCGTCGGGGTTGATCTGCGTGAAGTAGCCGCCCGTGCGCTCCGCGGCCTGCTTCATCAGGTTGCGGTTCAAGCGCCGGCCGACGCCCACGCCGACGTAGCGCACCCCCTCCGGCAATCGCTTGGCCAAGACGTCGTCGCGCCTCTCGCCCATCGCCGCGACGCCGCTGCCGACGTGGACCAAGTGCGCGTCCTTTCCGGCCTTCAGGAACGGCTCGGCCGCGGCCAACGCCTGGCCCAGGTCGAGCGCCCCGATCAGGTGCGATTGTTCGAGAAAAGCCAGCGCCTCGGCGACGTTCTCCGGCGTCACCGGACGCGGCTTGTCGGCGAAGGCGCGGACGCGCGTGCCGGCCGCCAGCACGGCGAAGGTATCGTCCGGCTCGGCATTGGCCAGCAGACCGCGGATCACCTCGATTTGCGTCCGGGCCAGCAGCGGGTCGCGGTCGCCCGACGACTCGAACAGGAACACCCAATTCCGCCCCTCGGCGCGCTGGTCGTTTCGCGCATCCAGGGCCGGCCGGTAGCGCAGCAGGAGGTACTTCGCTCCGTCCTGCTCGAACGACGAGAAGCGGGCGGCCTCCTCCTGCCCCTCGCCGACCTCGCCAAAGGTCAGCACCACGTCACGGTTCGCCTTGACGTTCTTCTCAGATGCGTCGAGGAGCAGATCGGCCCCGTCCTTGCTTCGATGCAGGTCGTGCGACGGACTGACGCAGTTGAAGTCCGCGCCCCCCTTCACCCGTGCGTGGAACGACCAGTCGCCGACTGCGTCGAGGGTGTGGCCCGCGGGGAAGCGGTATTGCATGTCCCCGTACAGAGACGGCAGCCGCTGCGCGTACGACAAGATGATCCGTTTCTCCTGTCGGGCTTCGAGGGGGAAGACGCGCATCTTGAAGGTGCTGCCGTCCAGCCACTCCAAGAGCGCCGGGTCGCGCTGACTGGTGACGATCTTCTCGTAGACCTGCCGCCCGAAGTCGCGCTCCACCATGCCGCCCTCCATCAGCTTGCCATCGACGTACATGGCCAGGCGCGACAGGGAGGCGTCCGGCGGCAAGGGGAAGTAGAAGGTGCCTTCCAGGCGGGCGGCGGTGTGGTTGAAGTACGTCTGGTCGATGGTGGTGCGGGCGAAGCCGTCCTCGACGTGGACGTCAATGTGATACTTGCGCAGGCTGAGTTTGGCCTCCTGGCCGTCGGGATCCACGGCGATGATGGCGCCGCCGCCGTACTGGCTGGCCGGCACCAGCGGCGACTCGGCCGACGCCATCAGCTCGCGCGCCCAGTCGAGCAGGTGCGACGTCCGCGGCGCCGCCGTCGGCTTCTCCGCGGTGGCAGTCAGCTGCTGCCCGGCGCGCACGGCCTCGTCAAGCCCGCTGATCGAGACGCGGCCGCGCGCCACCAGGACGCCGGTGCCGTCCTTCGCGGCCCGGACGGCGAAGGTGCCGGCCGGGGCGCTCAGCTCGCGCTTCGGCGTGACCACGACGAAGGCGGCGTCATCCCCCCGCCCCGGCGCCGCCACGACGACGACCTCTCCGGCCGTCACGTGCAGCCGCCGTTCGCCCGCCACTTTCAGCGCCGTATCGCGGTTGACGAGCACGACGGTGCCGTCCCTGAGCCGCAGGCGGCGGCGCTGCGTCGCGTCGGTACGGACCTCGTCGCCGACGGCGGCCGGCTTGACGTCGGTGACGGCCGGGCGCGGCCGGCTGGTCAGGCGCTCGCCGGCTGGGTCGGCGGCCGGGGCGGTGAGAACTGCCAGGCCGAGCAGGACCGCGACGGCGGCGCTGCCGGCCAGACGGTGGATGGGAACGTGACGGATCATGGCCGGTCCTCCATAACATTCGCCCCTCGCCCCGGTACTCCGGGGAGAGGGGTCGGGGGTGAGGGGTTCTGAGGGAGCAGGATTCGTTGCATTCATTGCGCGGCGCGGGATTCGTTGCGCGACACCGGCCGTGCGCAACGAATGCAATGAATCGCCCCTCACCCCTGACCCCTCTCCCCGGAGTACCGGGGCGAGGGGAGACAGGGGGTTACGCCGGCGGCCGGACCATCCGACGGGTTGGGACGCTCGGTCCGGCTCGCCCCGAGATGAAACGGTCGCATTGTACGCCCGCGCTACCGCTCCGGCCCACACAATTTCCCCAAACCACGGTTCCTAGCACGGCCGGCGGTTTCTATGATGGGGACAGCCGCGCGCCATGCGGTGGCGCGGGCCGTCAAGGAGTTGCTCGGAGACCCCGATAAGGAGGTCCGCGACGGCGGCCAGGATAAGCTCCAGGCTATGTCCGCGGACGAGGCGCTCCGCAACCTGGCGCCATAGGCGGCGCCCGGTCCCCGACGCCCACCAGCACCACGGTCCGATCATTCGGGAGAACTCCCATGTTGCTCGCACTCGTCATTCCCGGCGTGATCCTGCTCTTCGCCTTCTTCTTCGCCGGCGGCATGCTCATCTTCGCCGTCAAGGCCCGCAACCGCATCCGGCTCATCCAGGCGGCGCCGTGGTGCAAGGCCGACCAGCTCATCACCGGCCTGGCCAAGATGCGCGGCACCATCGTCGCCCTGGACAAGGAGGACTTGTTGGTCAGCCCGATGACCAAGACGCGCTGCGTGTTCTTCAAATTCGTGGTCGAGGAACAGCGTACGCGGACGGTGACCCGCATGGAGGGCAACCGGCGGGTCACGCGCACCGAGACCTATTGGCACCCGATCGTCACCGACGTGCAGGCGGTGACGACCGCGGTGCAAGACAAGACCGGCGAGGCACTGGTCGATCTCAAGGAGGCCGAACTGACGCTCAAGGCGATGCAGGCCACGTCCGGCACCTTCAAGAGCGTGCCCGCCGACATCGAGCGCACCCTGCAAAAGCGCTACGGCGTCTCCAGCAAGGGCCTCATCTTCAACAAGAACATGCGCTACACCGAGGCGGTCATCGAGCAGGGCGCCAAGGTGTTCGTCGTCGGCCACTGCAAGGTGAAGAAGAGCGGCACGGCCAGCTTCTACAAGGGCGACAACCCGCTGCTGGTGACCGACAAGAACGAGGAGGACCTGGTCCGCCACTACAAGACGCGCCTCATCGGATTCACCGTCGGCGCCATCGTCCTCCCACTCTTCCTCGGCGGCGTCGCGGCCTTCACCGGCTTCATGCTCCACAAGAGCAAGGCAGCGTTCGCCCTGCCGCAGCCGAAGCCGCAACCGCAGCAACCGGGGCCGCAGGGGCCGCAGAACCCGCCCGGCGACACGATTAGCCCGCTCCTCACCCAGCTGCAGGATCCCGATCCCAAGAAGCAGGCCGAGGCCGCCAAGAAACTGGCCGAACGCGACGTCGATGATGCCCACCACGACGAGGTGGCCCGCGCGCTCAACCCGCTCCTGGAAGGGAACGACAACTCCGCTCGCGACCAGGCGCTTCGCGCCATTACCAAGGGCTGGGGCACCCAGGAGAACGAGGCCGCCCTGAAGAAACTCCTCAACCACAAGGACGCCAAGGTCAAAAACGCGGCGAAGGCGGCCCTCGACAAGCTGCCGAAGTGACGGCCGGAGTACTCCCCATGAAGATCGTTGACATACGCTGCACCGGCCTCGCCGGCGGCACGGTCGAGGGCGGCTGGGTCGATGACCTCAAGCCCGAGGACGACGTCCACACCGTCGTCGAGGTGCTGAGCGACGAGGGCCTGGCCGGCGTCGGCAGCGCCTTCACCGGCCGGTCGCTGACCGAGGCGGCGGTGCGGCTGCTGAAGCCGCTCTGGCAGGGCGAGCGCGGCGACGAGCCGGCGCGCGTCACCGAGAAGCTGCGGCAAAGTCTCTTCTGGCAGGGCCGCGGCGGCAGCGTCGAGCACGCCATCAGCGGCATCGACATCGCCCTGTGGGACCTGTTCGGCAAGGTCTGCAATCAGCCCGTCGGCCGCCTCCTCGGCGGCAACTACCGCAGCCGCATCAAGCCTTACGGCTCGATCCTCTTCGACGAGCCGGGCCCGCTGCGCGACAAGCTGCTGCGCACGGTGGCGCGCGGCTTCCGGGCGATCAAGCTCGGCTGGCGCCCCTTCGGCCGCCGCGACCACAAGACCGACGAGTTGCTCATCAAGACGGCGCGGGCGGCGGTCGGCCCCGACGTGGAATTGATGGTCGATGCCGGCGGCAGCGAGCAGTTCTGGCCGCACGGCTACAAATGGGCCCTGGAAACGGCGAAGATGCTGGCGAGCTACGATGTGGTCTGGTTCGAGGAGGCGCTGCCGCCGGACGACCTGGAGGGCTTCATCGAGCTGCGCCGCCACGCCCCGCTGCCGATCACGACGGGCGAGGTGCTGACGCGCCGCCAGAGTTTTCGGCCGTACCTCGAGCGCGGCGCCGTGGACATCATTCAGCCGGACGCGACCAAGTGCGGCGGCTTGACGGAAGCGTGGCGCATCGGCTGGATGGCCTACGAACACAACGTGCTGCTGGTGCCGCACGGCTGGAACACCGCGGTCGGCCTGGCCGCCGACCTGCAACTGGTGGCGGCACTGCCGGTGGCGCGCTACGTCGAGTACCTGACGCCGACGCCGTACATCGACGAGTTGATTACCGAGCCGTTCCAGCCCGACGCGGAGGGGTATTTGACGATCCCCGAGAAGCCCGGGCTGGGAATCGAGCTGAACCGCGAGGCGCTGAAGCGCTACGGCATCTGAGCCGCTTGCGGCTTAGCGTTCGCGCCGACCCGCGAGGCGGATAGCGCACGCCCCGAGGCAGGCGCTCACCCCGGCCGCGAACACCGCGACGGGCCAGTTCAAGAACAGTAGGTAATCCCCCTTCTCCGCGACGAACTTCTCCTCGGCGCCGACCGGCGACGCGATGGGCGGGTGCGTGGCGTTGAAGTCGTCGTTGAAGTGCGCGTCGTCGAGCGAGGCCCCCGCGCGGATGCGCTCGGCCTCGTACTCCTGATACTCCTTCTGGTAGCGCTGCCCGTAGGCCAGTTCCGCCTCGAAGCGCGGCCGCAGTTCCTTCACCTCTTCGGCCGGCAGCTGCTCCTCGATGACGCGCTGACGGCGGCGGCAGTGCTCGGCGAACTGCCGCTGGACGTTGGCGTCGGGCCAGGCGCGGTCCGCCATCGCCGCGGCGCGCTCGTAGGCGCACCAGGCGATGTACCTTTGGCCGACGCGCATCATGATCTCGCCGAGCGCCAGCGCGAAATGCGGGCTCGCGCCGCCGCCGAGCCGCCACATGCCGATGATGCCAAGGGTCGGCTCGTCGAAGGGCACCGGCTGGCCCTGCGCGGAGGGCACCGCGTGCTTCCAGCCGGGGTCGGCCCCGACGAGGGTCACGTTCGATTCGCGCAACCTAGCCGCGTTGTCCCATTCCGAGCGTTCGCCCTTCAAGTAAGCCTCCGCCCTCCGATCTGAGCCGCCCATGCCGTAGCCCGGCTGGTAACTGCGCTGGTGGCGCGGGTCCACCTCATCGGCCAGCCCGTCGCCGATCATGTCGAAGCGCAGGAGCAACTTCGGGTCCTCGCTCACCGCCAGGATGTAATCGACGGCGACGGCCTGCCACACCTCACGACCGAAGTGCGCCTCCGGATTGACCTCGATGGCTTTGCGGATGAACGACAACCCCTCGCGCATTCGTTCCTTCGCCTTGGCGTCGCCGGACAGACCGGCGCGGGCGCTGCCGTGGATCAGGAACGTGCCGAGGTTGGCGTAGGTGGTGTAGAGCTGCCGGTCCTTCAGGCCGAGCGCTTCCTGTTGCCGCAGCTTGTCGCGCAGCAAGGGTACCGCCTCGTCGTCCTGTTTCAGGTAATCGAGGCCGGCGCCGAGGTCGTCGAACAGGGCGAAGTATGCCTCGTCCTGTTGCCCCTTCTGCTCCGCCAGCGCTTTCCGGGCGAGCCGGTTGCGCTCCTGGTAGTATGTCTCGCCGTGGCGCGGGAAGCGCTCGTGGATCACGTCGTGGACCATCGCGAAGCGCAGGGAGACGCCGCCCTCGTACTTCGGGATGTGGTGCGGCAGGGGGTACTCGTGAATCTCGGTGCGCGGACGCTGCCCCGGCAGCCGATAGTGATAGCCGCCGAAAAGGCCGGCGCATCCTCCGATGATCGCCAGGAGGGCGATGGCAAAACACCCTTTCCCGCGGCTGACGGGGGCGCTCATGGCCGGCACCTCACGCGGGGTCCGGCCGCTTGCGGACGTTGAGGACGGTGACCGTGGCCCCGAGCAGCAGGACGGCGCCGCCGCCCAGGAAGGCCATCGGCAACCCCTGGCTCTGCGGGCTGGACGGCTCGGAGGCGGGTGCCGGCGGCGGTTGCAGGTATTGCGACTTGAACTCGCGCTCGGACCGGTTCACTTCGCGGTCATTGATGCACGCCCGGGCCGGCAGCGCGACCGCCGCCAGGAGGAACAACCCCGACAGTCCGACGATGACGTGACGCATGACACGCTCCTTTCCGCGCGGATGGGACAACCACTGCCCCATTCTACCTCGGGGCGCGGCGCTTACCAGCAATTTCCAATTGGCACTTCACGTGTCCTCGGTGTCGGCCAGCCACTCGGCCATCGTCCCGGCGACGGCGTCGCTGAGGGTCTCCAGGCAGCCCGGCGCCAGCACGGCGATCGACTCCTGGTAGATGCCCTTGCCGTAGGCATCTGCGGTCAGCAGGTAGGAAGGCCGCGAGCCGTTGGCCAGCGTCATCACGACAATCGGCACCCCGGCAAAGCGCTGGCGCAGCGACCGCTGCAAGTGCTGATAGTGTTCCGCCTCGACCGCGAACCAGAGCGCGTCACCCATCCGCCAGAGGGTCACGGGGAGCGGAAACACGTCGCCCCGCGGAAGTGCCGCCACGCGAGTCCGCCAGCGGGTCATGCGCTCTGCCATCGCACGGCAGTCGCGCGCCCGCGCCGCGTCGCCGGCCTGACGTGCCGTCGCTTCCTCCGCCTGCCAGCGCGCCCGTTCCGCCTCGATCCGTTCGGGCGCGAGCAATTCCGCCCGATACGGGAGGTCAATCGTCCAGCGCCGCAGTCGCCACGAGCCCTTGCGCTGCATCTGCTCCCCGCTGAGGGGGACGTGCCGCCAGGCGCCGAGGGTGGCCCCCGAGATGACCGGACCGGCGTACTCGAAGCGGGTCTGCGGCGGCGGCAGCGCTTCCAGCGCCGCCAGGGCGGCATAGGCCAATTGCCGTCCATTGCGGTCCGCGACGGCCGGGTCGCCGACGAACCCCTCCCGCGGCCCCAGGTCGCCTGAGGCCCCTTGCAGGAAGACGCACGGCGCCGCCGTCGCCCCCTCGATCACCTCGCACATCGCCCCCGGGTAGTCAGGGCTGATGAGCGTGTTCTCCCAGGCCAGCGTGGTCGGGTGGCAGGCGTAGTTAACGAAGGTGGCCGCCGTGCGACCTGCCGCGTCGGTCACCCGGGCCACCAGGACGGTGTCATCGGCCGGCCCCCGCGGGTTGTAGCCGCACACGAATTGTCTGCTATCTTCGTCCCAGAAGTCGCGGTGCGCCGCCAGGTCACACCGACCCGTCGCGTAGGTCACGGTCGCCGGCCGCGCCGACGCCCGCGCCTCACGCACCAACCCGGTCAGCCGGCGGGCCAACTCGTCGAGGTACGGCGCGATCAATTCGCCGCCCGGGAGGCCGACGCGCTCCAGGCCCATCAGCCCGGCGCCGTGCGTGTGGGAAAAGGCGACGATCACCTGTCCCGGAGCCAGCCCCGTGCCGCCGCACACGGCCGCGAGGAGTTGTTCCATTTCCGTCGCCCAGAGCAGGCAGTGATCGACGGCGACGACGACCTGCTCGGTGTCCGCGGTCACGGTGCCGTGGGCGGCCTGGAAGATGACGGCGGTCGCGGTGAGGGGACGGTGGACGCCGGTGGCCTGGTCGTGCGTGGCGGCGCCCCACATGCGGTGATAGATGCCGGCCGGCGGAGTGATGTCGCCGCGGGCAATCCCGAAGCGGCAGCTACTGTGCGGCGTGTCAACGTGAGGCATGGCGGTCACTCCGTCAAGCGGTTAAACAGGTCCTGGTTGTAGATGGTGCCGTCGGGCCGGACGAGCAGCCAGCACAGCGCCCCAGCAGGCGCCATTATCCGACGCCGGCGGGCCGTGCGTCCAGCGACGTGGCTGGCGCCCCATTTTCCGCTCCGCGCGCCATTATCTAATTGACAGGCCCCAGTTGCGAAGATAATAGAGGGAGAGCCGGCCCGTTCCCGTTCCGGCGGCGGGCGCGGCGACCTCTCTGCGTTTCGAGAACTGACATCGTCGGTGTACCTTCTGACCAGAAAGGCCGGGTAGACCATGATCTTCGGCAAGGTCTGGGGCGCCTTCCGGGCGCAGCTCAACAAGTTGGCCAACTTCTTCTGGACGGCCGACCCCATCGCCCAGATGCAGTACGAGTACGACACGTCCGTGGAACAGCTCAAGGACGGCCGCCAAGGCCTGGAGCAGTACCGGGCCCTCGTCGATCGCGTCGGCCGGCAGGTGGCCACCGGCAAGGCGCGCGTCTCCGAGCTGGAAGCCAAGACCAAGGCGTTGCTGCAGGCCGGCCAGCGCGAGGCTGCCGCCGAGTGCGCCGTGCAGCTCCAGCGCGCCCAGAAGGACCTGGCCGAGAACGAATCCCAGCTGAAGATGCACGAGGACTCGTACAACAACAACCTGACCAAGGTCAAGCACGCCTCGAAGAAGCTGGCCCAGGTCAGGGAGAAGATCCAGAAGTACGACGCCGAGTTGAAGATGAGCAAGGCCGAAGCCGAGATGGCCAAGCTCGCCCAGGACTTCAACTTCGACGTCAGCACCGACTTCGGCCAGATCGAGCAGGTCATTCAGGACAAGATCGGCCTCAACCGCGCCAAGGTCCGGGTCGCCGCCGACCTGTCCGGTGAGGGCGTCGAGCAGGTCAAGCAGGAGCAGGCCCTGGAGAAGGCCCAGGCGGAAATGGCCCTGCAGCAGTTCGAGGCCCAGATGGGCCTGCGCACTCCGGAGACCACGAAGGCCGCCCCCGAAACCAAGGAGTTAGGGCCGGCCAAGGAGACGGTGCCGCAGAGTTGAACCCCCTCGTCCCCCGGCGAGCGGCGGGGCGTCAGCCCGCCGGTCTTCGTCACCCGCCGGTCTTCGTCACCGGCGGGCTGACGCCCCGCCGCTCGCCGGACTGATGAAAGATACGCCCGTGGCTCCCGCACCCGAGTCGCCCCACCTCCCGGACCCGCCAGCGCCCCCCGGCGGCGCGCCGGAGCTGCCTTCGTGGTACCCGCCCTGGGCCCACGACCTGGCCGAGTTGTACTTCTCCGGCACCACCTGCCTGTTCGTCCTTCACGGCAACGTCCACGACCTGGTGCGCTGCCCGGACGGCGACGGCGATGCCTACCGCAGCCTGCCGGAGTTCCTGGCCACGCAGCTCTTCGGCTCCTGGGACGTCATCCTGCACTACGACATGGCGCGCGGCCTGCGCCCCCTCGCCGGCGCCGACGGCAAACGGCTTCAGGCGATGGCGCAGTACCTCGCCGCCCAGGGGGGCGAGCCGGCCGCCTGGCCGCGCGACCCGGAAAACCTCCTGCTGGCGCTGGACCGCATGATCGAGCGCATGCTGCTCGAGCAAGACGCGACGCGGCGCAAGAAGGTCGCCATTCTCCTCGACTATGCTCAGTACCTGGTGCCGGCCGGCGACCTCGGCGCGCTGGCGCGCGGCCAGGGTACGAACCTGGTGCGCCTGCTCAACTGGGCCCAGAACCCCTACATCAAGCGCTTCAACATCGCCTTCTGCCTCATCGCCGACCGCCTCAACGAGGTCAACGACCGCCTGGTGCAGAGCGCCCACGTCGCCGCCGTCGAGGTGCCGCTGCCCGACCAGGCCGAGCGCGAGCGTTTCGCCCGCCGGGCCGCCGGCCGGCCGGACGAACTGGCCCGCCAGACCGACTTCACGCCGCCGCAGCTGGCCCAGGTCTCCAACGGCCTGACGCTGCTCAACCTGCAAGTGCTGCTCGCCCAGGGCAAGCGCTCCGGTCAGCGTGTCGATGCCGGCCGCTTCCGCCTCCTGAAAAAGGCCATGATCGAGCGCCAGTGTCGCGGGTTGCTCGAGTTCGTCGAGCCCAAGCACACCCTCGACCTGGTCGTCGGCCAGCAGGCCGCCAAGGACCGCCTGAAACAGGACGCCGCCCTGCTGTCCAGGGGCGTGCTCGACGCCGCCCCGATGGGCTACCTGCTGTGCGGCCCGGTCGGGACCGGCAAGACGTTCCTCGCCGAGTGCTACGCCGGCAGCGTCGGCGTGCCGTGCGTGACGCTGCGCAACTTCCGCTCCAAGTACGTCGGCGAGACGGAGGGCAACCTGGAGCAGGTGCTGACGGTGCTGCGCTCGCTCGGCCCGGTGGCGGTCATCATCGACGAGGCCGACGCGGCCCTGGGCACCCGCGAGGCGGAGGGCGACTCCGGCACCTCCAGCCGCGTCTTCTCGATGATCGCCGCCCAGATGGGCGACACCCGCTACCGCGGCCGCATCGTCTGGATGCTCCTCACCTCGAGGCCGGACCTGCTGCCGATCGACCTCAAGCGCCAGGGCCGAGCCGAGGTCCACATCCCGCTCTTCTACCCCCAGGACGAGGCCGAAGTGCGCGAGATGTTCCGCGTGATGGCCAAGAAGAACAAGGTGCCTTTCCCCCAGGACGCCCTGCCGCCGCTCAAGGCCGAGCGGCACCTGAGCGGCTCGGACATCGAGAGCATCGTCATCGCCGCCCGGCGGCGCGGGCTGGCCGCCGGCCGCGACACCGTGGAGAACGCGGACGTCGAGGAGGCGTTCAGCAACTTCATCCCCTCGGCGCAGCGGGTGGAGAAGGAGATGCAAGAACTGGCCGCCGTGCTGGAATGCACCGAGCTGCACTTCCTGCCGCCGGACTGGCGGGCCAAGGTGGCCGAGGGTGACGGTCGCACTCGCCTGCAGGAGCGCTTGAGCGCACTGCGGCGCCTGGTGCGCGACTAGAGCCGCTTGCGGCTTAGCGCGAACGCTAAGCCGCAAGCGGCGGGATAGATCCACGAACCCCTGTGCGGAGATTCCGTCGATGTGTGTACCCCAGCGCTATGGTCCGGGCGCCCGACTCCGCGCGCCCCACACTCTCCCCATCGCCCTCGTCGCCCTGCTCGCGGTAGCGGGCTGCGGCGAATCGCCCACGCACTCCCCGAAGCCGGGGACGTCGGGTGTCGCGGTCAAGGGCAGCTCCACCTATCACATCGACCTGCCCACCGCCGAGGCGCGGCCCGGGACGGCGGTAGTGGTCCTGGTCGATACGTCCGGCAGCATGGGTCAGACGGTGCCCGACCGCAGCGGCAAGCAGCGGCCCAAGAGCGAGATCGCCCGCGAGGCGCTGGAGCACATCGTCAGCAGCACCGCCGACTGGAAGAAGAGCCATCCCGACCGCGCGCTGCAGCTGGCCGTCTACAACTTCTCCAGCGACGTCCGCGAGGTGTTGCCGATGGGGGACTTCGACCCGGCCAAGGCCAAGGCCGCCCTGCAGAAGATCCCCGCGCCCGCGGGAGGCACCGCCATCGGCCGGGCACTGGAGGAAGGCTTCAAGGCGCTGTACCGCTCGGGGCGCGCTCGCAAGTTTGTGGTCTGCGTGACTGACGGCGAGAACACCTCCGGGCCGCAGCCCGACTGGGTCGCCCGCGGCCTCTTCGCCCAGACCAAGGGGGAGGTGGAACTGCAGTTCGTCGCCTTTGACACGTCGGCCAGCCAGTTCCACTTCCTCAAGGAGGTCAACGGCGAGGTGGTCCAGGCCGCCAACGGCGAGCAGCTCCAGGCGGAGCTGGCGAAGATCTACGAGCAGCGAATCCTCGCCGAGAAGGAAGAGTCCCCCGACAAGAAGTGACCCGTGCCCGCAAGCGGCACGACAACCCTTGCCGCCCGCCCACCGGGCGCGGACGGCTCAGCCCATCACCGGAGACAACCAACATGGCCGCCGGACAGCCGAAACCCGCATTCTACATCGTCGCGGGCGTGGTCGTGGTCGCCCTCATCGGCTTTGCGCTTTACAAGGGCGTCCTCACGCCCCACGCGCCGACCAACAAGGACGGGACGGGCGGGCCCCCGCTCGAACTCGGCGAGAAGGCCGAGAGCACCGACAAGCCCAAGCTCTCCGCCACGGAGTGGAAGGAGATTCACGGCAACAAGCTCCCCGAGGTCAAGGGCGCCTCCAAGTACAAGCCCATGACCGACAACACCGTCCGCTTCGCCATCAACGTCTGGGCCGGCTGGGCGCCGATCTTCCTGGCCAACGACGGCATGAAACCGGGCAAGGTCTGGAAGGGGGGCGACGGCACGGACTTCAAGGTCGAACTGGTGATGGACGACAACCCCATCCACATGTTCGACGCCTACGCCAGCGGCGACTACCACGTCGGCTGGGCCACCCTCGACATGGTGCCGCTCTTTTTGCAGCGCTTCGTGGACAAGGAGGGCAAGCCGAAGGACACGCGCATCATGCCCCGCGTCTATCAGCAAATCGACTGGTCCAACGGCGGTGACGGCATCGTCGTCCGCGAGAACCTCAAGACCGTGGCCGATCTGCGCGGCAAGAAGATCGCCCTGGCCGAGAACTCCCCGTCGCACTACTTCGCCCTGACCATGCTGGTTTTCGGCGGGGTCCAGCCCTCCGAGGTGGAGTTCTCCTACTACCCGGACGCCTTCCAGGCCGCCGCCGCCTTCAACGCCCGCAAGGAACTCTCGGCCTGCGTCTCCTGGTCCCCCGACATCTACAACCTGGCCAAGGTCAAGGGCAACCGCATGCTGGTCACCACCTCGCAGGCCAACAAGCTGATCGCCGACGTCTGGTTCGCCCGCGCCGACTTCGCCAAGGACCACCCCGAGATCATGGAGGGCCTGGTCCGCGGCATCTTCGACGCCATGCAGGAGCTGAAGGGCGACGCCGGCAAGAAGCACGCCGCCGAACTGATGGCCAAGGGCTACAGCATCGAGTTGACCGACGCGATGGACATGCTCAACGACGCCCATAACACCAACTGGGCCGAGAACCACGATTTCTTCCTCGATCCGGGCAACAGTACCAACTTCGAGCGCATCTGGAACCAGTCCTACCTCGTCTACCGCCGGGTCGGCAACATCGACCACCAGCCGGTCCCGTTCAACCAGGTGATGGACTTCTCCGTCATCGACAAGCTCGGCCAGGAGGACAAGTACAAGTCGCAGAAGAACGAGTACCACGTCCAGTTCACGCCGCAGACGGTCAAGGAGACCAAGGGGGCGGAGAAGCCCATCCTGACGAACACCATTTACGTCAAGTTCGCCCCGAATAGTTGGGACCTGTACAAGAAGGTCAGCCATGAGGTGAACGGCAAGACGGTGGAGGATCTGTACGACCCGACCGTGGACGCGGCCCTGGAGCAGATCGCCAAGTTGTCGGGGCAGTTCGCGGCGGCGCGGATCGTCATCGAGGGGCACAGCGACACGTCCATGCAGGGGCAGGTGCCGGCGACGCTGGTCAAGGAGCTGTCGCTGAACCGGGCCAACGCCGTCAAGGAGGGGCTGTTGCAGAAGTACAAGGACCTCGACCCGAACCGCTTCGCTGTCGAGGGGGTCGGCTGGGACCGGCCGGCGGACGAGAAGGACCAGTCCAAGAACCGCCGCGTCGAGGTGACCGTCTACACCGCCGAGAAGCAGTAGCCGGCAGGCGCGGGGCCGGCCCGGCCCCGCGCCTGCCGCGGAGGAGGTCTGATGTCCAGCCAACCCGCCCCCAGCCCCCAGGCGCCGGGGGGTACGCGCCCGGTCGCCGGCTCGGCCGGTCGCTTCCGCGGCGTTCTCGTCCTCCGCAAGGAGATCAAGCCCTGGGAAGCGCTGCTCCTTGGCCTGCTTTGCGTGGCCGTGGTGTTCCTGGCCTGGTGGTTCGTGACGCGCGGCGAGGAGGACGACCGGATCGTCGGCTACTACGCGCTGCCCAGCCCGGCGGAAACGTTCGGAAAGTTCTACCCCGCCCTGTGGATCGACCGCGAGTTGACGCTGAACACCCTGGCCACGCTCCGGCGGCTGGCTCTCGGCTTCGGCCTGGCCGCCCTGGTCGGGATCCCGATCGGCGTCCTGTGCGGCTGTTTTCCGCGCGTCCAGGCCTTCCTCAACCCGGTGACGATCTTCGGCCGCAATATCCCCATTGCCGCCCTCATCCCGCTGATGATGCTGGTCTTCAGCCGCAGTGACGAGGAGCAGAGGGTGATGTTCATCTTCATCGCCTGCGTCGCCTTCATCATCTCCGACACGGCCCGCGCCGTGGCCGAGGTCGGCGCCCAGTACGTGGACACCGCCTACACCCTGGGCGCCAGGAGTTACCAGGTGATCCTCAAGGTGCTGGTTCCCCTGGCCATGCCGAGCGTCTTCAACTCGCTGCGGCTGCTCTTCGGCCTGGCGTTCGGCTACATCATGTTGGCCGAGGTGATGAAGAGCGGCGAGGAGCAAGGCGGGTTGGGGTACATCATCAACATGTCGCAGCGCCGCGGTCCGCGCGAGCACATTTACCTGCTGCTGCTCATCATCCCGGTCCTGGCCCTGGGCATCGACCGCCTGTTATTCTGGGTCCAGAAGGAGCTGTTCCCGTACCGCTACGGCGGCAGCGGCGTGCTCAACGAGGCGCTCCGCTTCCTGCTCCGCGGCTGGGAAGACTTGAAGTCGTTGTTGTGGCGGCCGAAGGCGGCGCCCGTCACGGTCGAGCCCCGCGCGGACCGCGTGCCGGAGCACAAGCAGTCATGACCCAAGTAGCGTCCCCCCCCGCCCCGACTCCCCCCGCCGGCGCCAAGGCCGTCGGCATGAGTTCGGTGTTCGACCAGGTGCGCCGCCCGGAAGACGTGCGACTGCCGAAGGTCGTCGAGTTCCGCGGCGTCACCAAGACCTACAACGCCGGCCGGCCCAACGCTTACGTGGCCATCCGCGACGTGACCTTTGTCGTCGAAGACATCGTCGGCAAGGGCGAGTTCGTCTGCGTGCTGGGGCCGTCCGGCTGCGGCAAGAGCACCATCCTGCGCCTGATCGCCGCCCTGCCGCCGCAGCACCCGCCCAGCTGGGGCGACGTGCTGGTCTTCGGCCGACCGGTCACCGAGCCGGGGCCGGACCGTGGCATGGTCTTCCAGGACTACACCAGCTTCGATCATCGCACCGTGCTCGACAACGTCGTCTTCGGCCTCGAGTGCCAGGGCGTGCCGCGCAAGGAGCGCTACGAGTTGGGCCGCCACTTCATCGGCCGCGTCGGCCTGGACGTGGCTCGCGACCAGGACAAGTACCCGCACGAACTGTCCGGCGGCATGCGCCAGCGCGTGGCCATCGCCCGGACGCTGATCCTGCGGCCGCGTATCATCCTCATGGACGAGCCCTTCGGCGCCCTCGACCCGCAGACGCGGATGCACATGCAGGACCTGCTGCTCGGCCTATGGCGCGACATCGAGGCGACCGTCTTCTTCGTGACGCACTCCATCGAGGAGGCCGTCTTCCTCGGCGACCGCATCTACGTCCTGAGCAACGCGCCGGGGACGATCCTCAAGGAGCTGAAGGTCGAGCCGTCGGACCGGCCCTCCAAGGAAATGCAGCGCCTGCCGCGCTTCCAGGAGACGGTGTTCTACGTCCGCGACCTGATCAGCCAACTCGAGGAGAGCCGCCGGGCCGGGACGTGAGCGATCAATACCGCTTGCGGCTTAGCGAACGATAACGAGGTCTTCCCGTGAACCTCTTCCGGTCAATCAAGACGGCCTTCCTGTACCACTGGAACCTGTTGGCGTTTGGCGGCGCCCTGGGCTTTGCCTTCTTGAGCGGTGCTGCGGGGGTCTGTGTGCCGCTGGTCCTGGCGGCGGAGGCGGCGTACCTCACCTTCCTCGGGACGCACCCGCGCTTCCAGGAGTACGTCGCCGCCCAGAAGGCCAAGCAGCAGCGCCAGCAGGAAAAGGCCACCGCCGAGGGCGGGTTGCAGCGCATCCTGTCAGCCCTGCCGCCGAAGGCGGTACAGCGATTCGAGGCCCTGCAGTCGCGCTGCCTGGAGCTGCGCCAGATCGCCGTCGGCCTGAAGGATCCGAGCCTGGCCGACGCGCCGATGCCGCTGGAGGAGCTGCAGCTGGCTGGCCTGGACCGCCTGCTGTGGACCTTCCTGCGCCTGCTGTTCACGCAGCACATGCTGGAGCGCTTCTTCCAGCGGGCCGACGAAGAGCAGATCAACAAGACCATCAAGAACCTGGAGCAGGCCCTGCGCGCCCAGTCGGCGGGGCCGGACGACCCGCAGAAGCAGAAGATGCGCAAGGCCCTGGAGGACAACATCCAGACCAGCCGCGAGCGCCTGGCCAACCTCCAGAAGGCGCGCGGCAACAGCGAGTTGGTGCAGCTGGAGATCGACCGGTTGGAGAACAAGATCCAGTCGCTCAGCGAGATGGCGATCAACCGCCAGGAGCCGGACTACATCGTCCACCAGGTGGACGAGGTGGCGTCGAGCATGGTGCAGACGGAACGGACCATGAACGAGCTGCAGTTCGCCACCGGGCTGGCGGTCGAGGAGGAGGTGCCGCAGATGCTCCAGCGTCAGGCGATCACGGCGAAGAAATGAGCGGCGCGCCTCACGAGTTCTCCTCCACGGACTGGATCACTTCCTGCGGCTCGATGGGGCGTGGCGTGAACGGCGGGATCGGCTTCGGCGCGAACGGCACCAGGGCTCGCTCGCCGGCCCGCACCTCCCGGTTCCAGCGCGCGAAGAATTCGTGCCAGACGGGGGCGCTGCCGTCGCGGTGGAAGGCGACGATGGCCTCGATGTCGGCGCGGGCGAAGTTGGTGAAGGCCGGCAGGGCGCCGGCCGGGCCGCAAGCCGCGAGCAGCCAGGCGGCATACTGAGACGCTTCCTCCTCGTAGGACCGAAAACGCTGCAGCGCCCCCTCCAGGGCCGCGGGGTCGGCGGCCTTGTTCGCCTTGGCGGCGTGCAGGTCGTCGTACAACCGCTGTTGCCGTGAGTAGTCGAGGCTCCACTGCGCGACGTGCCCCAGGGCGTGGGCGATGTTGTGGCAGCGCGTCTCCAGGTCGTAGGCGGTGTTGGTGGTGATGCTCAGGCCGTCGAAGACGCCGGTCGTTTCCAGACCCAGCCGCCGGGCGAGGACGCAGACGCCGAAGGCTTCGATTCGGGCCCGGAGCCGCTCGTAGACGTTGGCCCAGTCCACCATGGCTCGCTCCCACAAGAACCTGCCGCGGCATTTTACCAAAGGCAAACAAGAAGTGTACGCCGGCCCCGCGCCACAACGGGTTTGCCGCTCACGATTTGCCCCAGAGGGCGTTCGGGTCGAAATCCTTGTCCTCGAAGTGAGTCGGGGAGTAGTGGTCGTGGAGGTAGTACTCGACCTCGTGTCCGCGGTCGTCGGTGGTGCTGAGCAGGGCCGGCAGGTGGGTGTTGACGGTGTCGAACATCCACAGGCGCCGTCCGCCGCGCGGCAGGTCCTTCTCGGCGCCAGGCGGGATGACCTGCTCGGCCGCCTCGACGGGGCCGTCGAACTCGGGGCGCTTCTGCGGGCCGAGGTAGGTCAGGGTGCCCCAGCGCTTGTCACCCTTCTCGTTGGCCACGACGAGCGAGCCAAAGCGGTCGATGAGCGAGCCGGCGCCCGCGTTGGTGATCCGGTGCCGGCTGGAGCTGCGCACCATCGAGCTATCCGGGTCCAGGGCGAGGCGACTGCCCGGTGGGAAGAACGGGTAGTGGTCGTTGGGGCCGAGGCGCGTGTGCAGTTTGTCGTCGTAACGTCCCTTGACGTAGATGACCTCGCGGCCCTTGGTCTCCCCCTCGAGCCAGACGAAATGGACGCTCCACGGCTCCTTGCGGAAGCTCAGGCGGATGACCTCCTTCGGATTGTCCTTGCCATTGACCTGCTCGCGCCGCGTCAGGCGGACGTAATAGCCGTCGATGCGTGCGTACTCCTCGGCGGCCAGGCGATGGATGCGGCGCAGCGGGCTCTCGGCCGGGTCCGCCGGCACGTTGGGTACGGCGTCCTGGGGGGCGGCAGTGGCGGCCGGTGGGGCAACGCGGGGGCTTTCCGTAAACGCGGTCGGCGGCTCGGTGATGCGCAGCGGCGCGGCGGCGCGCACGGCGCCCTCTGCGGGTTGGTCGGGATAAGGAGGCGGCTGCCGCCGGCCGCGGGCGACGGCATTGCGGTCCGGGCCATTCTGGCAACCCACGCAAAGGAGGCCGACGGCGATCACTAGCAGGAGGCGAGAGACGTCCTTGCCGCCGAACATAGCGAATCCCTTCCGCACAGGGACACAGGGCAACCGCGCCCGATCCGTCGGGCAGGGGGCGCAACTTACACAGGTCGTCGGGGGAAATGTAGACGAATTTGGGGGGCGTTCGCTTCTCCCCTCGCCAACGTGGGGCAGGCCGCCGGCCTGCCTGGGGGTAACGGCAGGCCGGCGGCCTGCCCCACGGGTCTGTTAAGCGCTCTTAGCGCGGTTACGTTGCCCGTGTAAAGGATCGTCCCCCCAGCGCCGGCCGGCGACCGGCGGCGCCGGCCACTTTTCGGCTGTTTTCTTCACGTCTTGCTGCGGCACAGCACTTGCGAGTAGATCTTGTTCCCCTCACGTCGCGGAACAAGAGAATGAGAGAGGCGTCTTCTCCCCGGCCGCCGTCCTTGGCCGTCTGTCATCCGGGAGAAGGGTCGTCATGTCAACCGCCGAACATTCCCTACCGTTGCCGCACCGCCTGCCCCTGACCCGCTGGGCCGGCCTGCTGGCCCTGCTCGTCGGGGAGTTACTCGTTCTGACCGTCCGCTTCGATACGGTTGGCCTGGAGGCCGTCAGCGGCTGGTGGGCCGAAGCACTCCGCCACTCCAGCGAGGTGCCGCGGTTGGCGGCCGTGATCGCCTCGGCCGTCGTCCTGTTCGGCGGGAGCCGGCTCCGACGCGGTTGGGAGCAGGTGGCCGACCGCCAGGCCGTGCTGCCGACCTGGCCGTTCCTGGTGGCGCACCTCATCCTCTTGGCGCTGTTCAGCGGAGTTTCGACCTACGTGCTGGACGGCGACGTGCGCGAGTCGGCCGTCCCGGCGGTATGGGCCGTGGCCTGGGTCGGGTTGGCGACCGCCACTCTGGCGTCCTGGGCGGCCGTCGCCCTGCCGGTGAACTTCTGGCTACCGCTGGCCCGGCGGGCGTCCGGGGCGCTGCTGGTGGGGGGAGCGGTCGGGGTGGCGGCCTGGGGCGCGGGGCAACTCACCGACCGCCTCTGGCCGCCGCTGGCCGCCTCGACGTTCTGGGTGGCCCGTGGTGTCCTCAGCCTGGGGACCGCCGACGTCGTCTGCGAGCCGGCCCAATTGGTCCTCGGGACGCCCACGTTTCTGGTGAGCATCGCCCCGGAATGCTCCGGCTACGAGGGCATCGGCCTGGTGTGGGTATTCCTGAGCGCTTACCTGTGGCTAAACCGTCGGGAACTGCGCTTTCCCGCCGCGCTGGTGATGGTCCCGGCCGCCACGGTGCTGATCTGGCTGGCCAACGCGCTGCGCATCGCGGCCCTGGTCGCCCTGGGGACGTGGGGGTCGCGCGAGGTGGCCCTCGGCGGCTTCCATTCCCAGGCCGGGTGGCTGGCGTTCAATGCCGTCGCCCTCGGCACCATCGCCTTCACCCAGCGGATGTTCCGCACTACGGCTCGCCCCACGGACTCCGCGACGACGAGCGACCCGCTGCCGTGGCTCCTGCCGCTGGTGACGCTGACGCTGACGCTGATGGCGACGGCGGCGCTGACTGCCGGCTTCGACTGGTTGTACCCGCTGCGCGTGGCCGCGGTCGGGGCGGTGGTCTGGCACTTCCGCAAGCAGTACCAGGGGCTCGGCTGGTCCTGGTCGTGGCTGGCCGCGGGCGCCGGAGTGCTGGTCTTCGGCCTGTGGCTGGCGCTGGAGCCGGCCGCCGACCCGGGGGCCGAGGCGCAGTTCGCCGCGTCCCTCGGGTCGGTGCCGCCGGGGTGGGCCGTCGCCTGGTTGCTGCTGCGCGTCGTCGGGTCGGTCGTGACGGCGCCGCTGGCGGAGGAATTGGCCTTCCGTGGCTACCTGAGCCGCCGCCTCATCGCCGCCGACTTCGGCGCGGTGCCACTCGGCCGGCTGACCTGGTTCTCGTTCCTCGTTTCGTCCCTGGCGTTCGGGCTGCTGCACGGCCGCTGGCTGGCCGGCACGCTCAGCGGGATGGTGTTCGCGCTCCTCCTCCGCCGTCGGGGGCGCCTGGCCAACTCGGTGTTGGCCCATGCCGTCGCCAACGCCCTGATCGCGGCCTCCGTCCTCGGCGCGGGGCGCTGGTCGCTGTGGATGTGAGGACGTCCCCCGGCCGGGGCGGCGCTAGCTTTGGTTAGCGCCCTTGTGTCAACCCCCTCCCCCGTGCTTAACACTCTTCCAGCCTCTCTCCCCTCTGACCTCGAAGACATCCTTAATCGAAAAACGTTATGGCGCAACGACTTACGAACAATGGCCGCGAGAATCTCCCGGGTCGATCACAACTCGGCACGCGAGTTGCAAATGATTCCCATAGGAACAGAGTCAGTTCACCCCACCGGAACGAATATCCCCTCCCCACGTGCGGCAGGTCCGGCGCCAACAGCAAGCGCCGCGCCTCCCGTCTTCTCTTCGGCTGCCGACTGTCTCTTTTAGACGTTTTCCCGTCACGTTCTCCCTTGCGAGGATCCTGCATGATCCGGTCGTGCTTGAGTGCCCTCTTGCCGTCTGTGGTGAGGGTGTGCGGCCTGGCGTTGGTGCTGGCGGCCGTGGCCACCCCCGCCCTGGCGATGGATACGCAACCGTTGCCGACGCCGGAAATTGACGCCGGCTCGATCGGCAGCGCCCTGACCGTCCTGAGCGGCGGGGCGATCGTCCTGATGCACCGGCTGCGCCGCCGCTAGCGCACCCGCCTCGGCGCCGTGGCGCGGGATCCCAGACGCGGTCCCCCGCGCCCCGGGCGCCCGGAGGCCGCACGACCGGCGCCCCCAAGGGCCTGTCGTTCGACGAAAAAGAAGACCCGATAATTCCTTCATCATTGGGGCCCGGCCGTCTACCCTCCGTCTGCCGACTGCCCCTGGTCAACAGCCTGCCATCACGTTCTCCCCTGCGAGGACTTTGGATGATCCTGTCGTGTCTGACTGCCCTGTCTCGGTCTGCGGTGAAGGTGTGTGGCCTGGCGCTGGTGCTGGCGGCCGTGGCCACCCCCGCCCTGGCCTGGGGGAATCCGCCCCCGTGTCCGACGCCGGAAATCGACGCCGGCTCGATCGGCAGCGCCCTGACCGTCCTGAGCGGCGGGGCGATCCTGCTGATGCACCGGCTGCGCCGCCGCTAGCGGGCCCGGCTTCGCCCGCAGGAGACCACCCCGACCCACCACCCCGAGCCGACGGCCGACACGCCGGCCCCGCCGCGCGTGTCGTAAGAAGAGAAAGAAGACATGATGATTCCTTCAACAGTGCGGCGCGGCCGCGCCCTGGCGGCGACCCTGGCCTGTGCGCTGCTATCCCTGGCCGGCGCCGGCCGCGCCTCCGCCGACGTCGTGGACGTCACCTACGACAGCCGCGGCACTGGCATCCTGACGACGGTCACTTATTTCGGTAACGACATCTACGCGTTCGCCGGCCAGTACAACATGCACATCGTCGGCGGCCCGTCCTTCGAGGGCTTCTGCGTGGACCCCAGCCACGTCATTCATGCCCCCGAGACCTACGCCGTGCAGCCGACTTCCACCAACACCGGGCTAATGTCCGGTCCGCAGATCGCCTACCTCTACAACACTTACGGCCAGGCGCCGCTGAGCAACGCCGACGAGGCGGGCGGCCTGCAGATCGCGATCTGGAAGCTGGTGACCGACGGCGACACGCCCCTGAACACGGGGAACTTCGAGTACCTTTCCAGTACGTTCGGCTACGACGCCACGGCGGCCGACTGGGCCAACTTCTTCCTCGGCCAGGCCGATCTGTTCACCGCCACGGGGACCTGGCTGGACGCCTCGCCGGGCGACGTCATCGGGCCGCGCGGCCAGAGCGTCATCTTCCCCCAGGCGTCCCCGACCCAGAACACTGTCCCCGAGCCGGCGTCCTTCCTGCTGCTCGGCGCGGGCCTGGCCGGCTTGGTCTTCTGTCGGCGGCTCAGACGATGAGACGAAACGCGGTCAGTCCGTGTGGCCAACCTGGGTTGGCCACACGGCGGGGCCAACGGATCCCGCTACATCCCACTTCACCCTCCACAGGCACCGTCTTGCGGATTTCAGGCGGGGCACGCTTCACGGGAGGGCATCGCAGGTGCCAGCCAATGGCTCGGCAGAGCAATGGGCGGACGGCCCGCTCTGCCGCTGCTGGCCGGTGCCGTCACCAACCCTTCGCGCAGCTCCACGGCGTCGGGCCGTTCATCTAGAGTCTGTTCCGGAAGCCTCCCCTGTACTCAGGGGAGGCTTCCGGAACAGACTCTAAGCGTCGGGCCAGGTCATTGAGTTCCCAGCGCATGTGCTGGTTGGCCAGCGCGAAGAACTGGCGCACCGTCCGGGGGCGGGCTTCGCGCAGGGCCTTGAGCAGCCGTTCCGCCACGGCGCCGAGCAACTCGTCCGCCTGCAAGTTCAACGGCGGATGCGTCAAACGCGGATAGCTCCGGTGCAGCAGCGTGGCGCACAGCAGGTGCAGCCGGTGGACGGCCCGGTCCAGTAAGGCCCGGACGATCGGCTCGACCGGCGAATCCTCGGCCAGCT
>Ga0116219_10000101_pt1 | contig 79983 bp, 74 predicted proteins | sample Sb_taG_4_FD_91019 | JGI IMG/M metagenome (GOLD analysis project Ga0116219, IMG submission 91019) | Peat soil microbial communities from Weissenstadt, Germany - Sb_50d_6_BS metaG | ecosystem: Environmental > Terrestrial > Soil > Wetlands > Peat | place: Germany: Weissenstadt | collected 2010-09-21 | reverse complement strand
GCTCGCGCACGTGAGCAGCTGATCGAGCGCTATCTCCCGCTAGCCCGCCGGCTAGCCCGCCGCTACCAGCGGTCGAACGAGCCGCTGGAAGATCTCGTCCAGGTCGCCTCGCTCGGCCTGCTGAAGGCGATCGACGGCTTCGACACCGCCCGCGATGTCGCCTTCTCGAGCTACGCCACGCCGACCATCCTGGGCGAGCTGAAGCGGCATTTTCGCGACCGCACATGGTCGGTTCGGGTCCCCCGTGACCTCCAAGAACTAGCGCTGCGCGTCGATCGGGCGGTAGCTGAGCTGTCCCGCGGCAAGCGCGATGCTCCTACGGTCGGCGAGCTCGCGACGGCGGTGGAAGCCTCCGAGGAGCAAGTGCTCGACGCGCTGCAGGCTGCCAGCGCCTATCGCGCTGGCTCACTCGACGCACCTCGTCCAGGGCAGGCCGGCGAGGACGCCGGTGAGTCTCTCCTCGGGGACACGCTGGGCGTCGAGGAGAGCGGGTTCGCACGCGCCGAGGAGCGCGCGACGCTGGGGCCCCTGCTGGCGCTGATATCTCCGGTGGAGCGTACGGTGCTGACGCTCCGCTTCCGCGAGGACCTCACTCAGGCGGAGATCGGCGAGCGGATCGGTGTCTCCCAGATGCAGGTCTCCCGGCTCATCCGCGGGGCGCTCATGCGCTTGCGCGCTGGCCTTGCGGAAACACCGCCCGATCCACTGAAGTAGTAGTAGGCGTCAATTCGCTGGATACGCTGAGACATCGAGCCGCGAGAAGATTGTCGTGCGACCGGGCCTCAAAGGAGCGGCCGCAGTGGCGGTGAGGGCACGGTCAGCCGAAGCTCAGCTTGAGGACGAGCTCCTCCCCGGACCCGTCGGCGCTTGCAACCACCTGAAGCTCCTCGGATATATGTTCGAGCACATTTCCCACGTCGGGGACGAGCGCGTCTCGCACCAGCCCGTCGGCGCCCTGCGCTGTGAGCTCGCCCACGCGCAACTCGAACTCCCGCCCTCGGGTCGTCACGGCGAAGGCAAGATAGCCATCGCGCGAGTGTGCGGGAGCGTGCGCGGAAATCGCGTCGCAGACGAGTATCGCGTCGTCCAGTCGATCGATCGGGCAGTTGGCGCGGGCGAGCACCATCGTTACGACGCGAGACAGCACCGGCGCTGTCAGTGGACCGTTCGCCAGGCGCAGCGAAACCGCATTCTCGACCGGGGGGCCGTCCTGCGCGGAGGTGTTTGTCACGGCTGTGTCGATGGGTCGACCGCGGGCGCGGCGCCGTCGTGCTCATTGTGATCGGGGATATGGTGGAAGAGCGAGAAGGTCATATGCACCTCCGTGCGTCCATCCTCGCCGTGGCCGAGTCGCACCGTCTCCGCCAGCGAGGCGATCAGGGGCAGTCCCAGGCCGAGCCCGGGACTGCCCGGTCGTCGCGGGACGATCCCCGGTCCCTCGTCGCGCACGACCACGCTCAGCTCGTCGTCCAGCAATGTAGCGAACACCTCCAGCGGCCCCTCCTCGCCGTCTGGGTAAGCGTGGACCACCACGTTCGTACAGGCCTCCGTCACCGCGAGGCGGAGGTCGTAGAGGAGCTGCTCGTCGACTCCCAGCGCCTCGCCGAGCGCCCCGAAGGCCTGGCGTACAACGGCGATATTCCCAGCTCGCGCCGGGAGCGCCAACTCTATGTCAGGCGTAACCGTGCCCGGCGTCATCGTAGTTCCTGGGATCCTTGACCTCCGCGTGTCTTCGATGATGGTGCCCTAGAACGGGAATTTTCACACATCGACACCCCTGAGCGACTTCGACACTCGCCGGCGACGGCCGGTGAGAACGACGTACTGCTGAATATCAGCATACGCCAGGGGCCGGTCGGCGTCGGCCGGGGACATCGCCGGGGTTGGGTCGGCATGCCACCGAGGTTGCCCAGCAGGCGCCAGGAAGGCTGGCTCGAGTATGTCGCCAGGGTCGGTCCGGACTGCTGGTTTCCACGGCCTTCGCGCTGCTACGCTTTCTGGCTCCGCCTCAGGTGCCCGCCTACCTGCGCCACGGTGGGTCTGCCCGTACGGGGGTATACCCACCCCGCGCGGGATGCACCGTCCCAAGGGAGCACTTCCATGACTTCGCACATCAAGCAGCCGCCAAGGGCCGTCGGACTTTACGACCCTCGCTTCGAGCACGATGCGTGTGGCGTCGGCATGGTCGCGCGCCTGGATAACCGGCCCACCCATGAGGTGATCTCGCGGGCAATCACAGCACTCGAGAACCTCGAGCATCGCGGTGCCTCCGGCGCGGACCCGTGCACGGGCGATGGCGCGGGGATCCTGATGCAGATGCCCGACGAACTGCTGCGCGCGGTCGTCGACTTTGAGTTGCCGCCAGCCGGGCGCTACGGCGTGATGATGTGCTTCCTGCCTACCGACGAGGCCGCACGAGCGAGCCTCGAAGAGCTGCTCGAACGGTCCGTGCGGGAGGAGGGCCAGCGGGTGCTCGGCTGGCGGGACGTGCCGATCGATGTGGAGCACACCGGCGAGGTCGCGGGCGCCTGTCGCCCCGTAATCCGCCAGTTGTTTGTCGGCGCCGGTTCCGACCATGACGAGGACCAGGATGCTTTCGAGCGCAAGCTGTACGTGATCCGCCGCGTCTGCGAGCTGACCGCCGAGGAGCCCGGCCTGTACGTGGCGTCGAGCTCCTCCCGGACCATCAACTACAAGGGCATGCTGATCAGCTACCAGCTGGCGGCGTTCTACCCGGATCTGCGCGACGAGCGCTGTAAGAGCGCACTTGCGCTCGTGCACTCGCGCTTCTCCACAAATACCTTCCCCAGCTGGGAGCTGGCTCACCCGTACCGGGTGATCTGCCACAACGGCGAGATCAACACGGTGATGGGCAACGTCAACTGGATGCGCGCGCGGGAGTCAGAGCTGCAGAGCGAGCTGTTCGGCGAGGACCTGAAGAAGATCCTACCGGTCGTCACCCCCGGCAACTCCGACTCGGCGACATTCGACAACGTGCTCGAGCTGCTCCTGCTCGCCGGGCGCTCGCTGCCGCACGCGGCGATGATGATGATCCCCGAGGCCTATCGCGGCCGCGAGGACTTGCCGGAGCATCTGAAGGGCTTCTATGCCTTTCACGCCTGCCTGATGGAGCCCTGGGACGGACCCGCCTCGGTCGCGTTCACCAACGGCCGCGTCGTCGGCGCGACGCTCGACCGCAACGGGCTGCGACCGGGCCGCTGGGTGGAGACGATCGACGGGCACGTAGTGCTCGGCTCGGAGTCCGGTCTGCTGGACATCGCGCCCGAGCAAGTGCGACGGCTCGGGCGCCTGCAGCCGGGCAAGCTTTTTCTCGTCGACCTCGAGCGGGGGCGCATCGTTGAGGACGAGGAGGTCAAGCGCGAGGTCTCCACACGACACCCCTATGGGGAGTGGTTCGCGCGTAACGCCGTTCACTTCCACGACCTGCCGCCCTCAGAACAGAAAACGCTCTCCAACCAGCCGCTGCGTCTGCGCCAGCGCGCCTTCGGCTATTCCCAGGAGGACCTTCGCGTGCTGCTCACGCCGATGGCCGTTGACGGGGCCGAGCCAATCGGATCGATGGGAAACGACATCTCCCTGGCGGTGCTCTCCGACCAGGCGCCGCCGCTCTTCTCCTACTTCAAGCAGTTGTTCGCTCAAGTCACCAACCCACCGATCGACCCGATCCGCGAGGAGATCGTGATGAGTCTGGCGACAAGCCTCGGCAACGAGCGCAACCTCTTCGATGAAACCCCCGAGCACGCCCACAAGCTCCTGCTGGAACAGCCGATTCTGCTCAACCGTGAGCTGGAGACGCTCCGGCACGTATCACACGACGTCTACGCAGCCGACACGCTTGACATCACCTGGCCCATCTCCGAGGGCCCTGCGGGGATGGTCCAGGCGATCGAGCGCATCTGCCGCCAGGCTCGCGAGGCGATCGCCAAGGGCGTCAATATCATCATCCTCTCCGACCGGCAGCTGGGACCGTTGCGGGCTCCCATCCCGTCGCTGCTGGCGGTCGCCGCGGTCCACCACCATCTCGTGCTCGAGGGCACCCGCCTGCGCGCCGGCATCATCGTCGAGTCGGGCGAGCCACGAGAGGTGCACCACTTCGCCACGTTGATTGGCTACGGCGCCAGCGCAATCAACCCCTATCTGACGCTCGAGACGCTCGATGAGATGGTTGTCGAAGGGCGCCTCGGCAACGCCTCTGAGGACGGACGCCTCGCGCCGCCGAGCACCGACGAGCTCAACGACCTGCTCGAGCGTGCCGCCCAGAACTACGTGAAGGCGCTCGGCAAAGGGCTGCTCAAGACGATCTCGAAGATGGGCATTTCCACCATCCAGTCCTATCGCGGGGCGCAGATCTTCGAGGCGGTCGGCCTAGAGCGCGAGCTGATCGACACTCACTTCACGGGCACCGCCTCGCGCATCGGCGGCGTCGGCGTGGAGGTGTTGGCGACCGAGGCGCTCGAGCGCCACGCTCGCGCCTATCCCGCGGGCGAGCGGGCGCTCGATGAGCTGCTCCCCGTCGGCGGTATCTATGCCTGGCGGCGCGACGGCGAGCACCACATGTGGAATCCGGAGACGATCGCCCTGGTCCAGCACTCGGTGCGCGCGGCCAACGGCGACATGGCCGCGGCGATGGACGGCGACGCCGACGCTCACCGGGCCGTACGCGCGAGCGCCGCCTTCGAGAAGTACCGTGAGTATGCGCGCACAGTCAATGAGGACGCCGCGCGCAGGGCGACGCTGCGCGGCCTGCTGGAGATCGGCAGCGGACCGGGCGCGGCCGCTCTGACGCCAATCACGCTGGAGGAGGTCGAGCCGGCGAGTAAAATCGTGAAGCGCTTCTGTACCGGGGCGATGAGCCTCGGGTCGATCTCCCGCGAGGCCCACGAGACACTCGCGATCGCGATGAATCGCCTCGGCGGGCGCTCGAACACGGGCGAGGGTGGGGAGGATCCATCGCGCTTCACGCCCGACGCCAACGGCGACCGTCGGCGCTCGGCGATCAAGCAAGTCGCCTCCGGGCGTTTTGGCGTGACGATCCACTACCTCGTGAACGCCGATGAGCTGCAGATCAAGATGGCGCAGGGCGCAAAGCCGGGCGAGGGCGGCCAGCTGCCGGGACACAAGGTTGACGACTACATCGGCTCGATCCGCCACACGACGCCGGGCGTCGGCCTGATATCGCCGCCGCCGCACCACGACATCTACTCGATCGAGGACCTCAAGCAGCTGATCTACGATCTGCGCTGCTCCAACCCCGAGGCGGAGGTGTCGGTCAAGCTGGTCTCGGAGGTCGGCGTCGGCACCGTGGCGGCGGGCGTGTCTAAGGCGAACGCCGACAGGGTGCTGATCGCCGGGCACGATGGCGGCACCGGCGCCTCGCCGCTGTCCTCGATCCAGGCGGCGGGGATACCCTGGGAGATCGGCTTGGCCGAGACCCAGCAGACGCTGCTGCTCAACGACCTGCGTTCGCGCATCAAGGTCCAGACCGATGGCCAGCTGAAGACCGGTCGCGACGTCGTCATCGCCGCGCTACTCGGCGCCGATGAGATGGGATTCTCCACCGCGCCGTTGATCGCGACCGGCTGCATCATGATGCGCGCCTGTCATCTGAACACCTGCCCGGTTGGAATCGCCACGCAGGACCCCGAGCTGCGCAAGCGCTTCAAGGGGACGCCCGAGCACGTCGTCAACTTCTTCTTCTTCGTCGCCGAGGAGGTGCGGGAGATTCTCGCCTCCCTCGGCCTGCGCTCGCTCGATGAGGCCACCGGCCGAGTGGATCTCCTGGGCGTGGGCGCCGCGATCGACCACTGGAAGGCACGGGGTGTGGACCTGACCCACATCCTCACCCACATCGAGCTCGATGAGGATCCCGCCCACCCCAGCCCACGCCGTCGCGTGGAAGCGCCCCCGGCGGTCCTCGAGGATGCACTCGACTGGGAGCTGGTGGAGGCTGCGCGGCCTGCGCTGCAGCAGCTCCGGCCGGTGAACATCGCCACCGTGATCCGTAATCGCAATCGCTGTGTTGGGGGCATCCTCTCGAGCCACGTCGCCCGCGCCCACGGCGCCGAGGGTCTGCCGGAGGACTCGATCGTGGCTGAGTTCGAGGGCTCGGCCGGCCAGAGCTTCGCCGGCTGGCTGGCGCCCGGCATCACCTTCACGCTGCGTGGCGACGCCAACGACTACGCCGGCAAGGGCCTCTCCGGCGGGGTCTTCGCGATCCGCCCGCGCGAGGGCATGGGCTCGCACTTCAACGCCGAGGAGAACGTGATCGTCGGCAACACCGTGCTCTACGGTGCGACCGCCGGACGGGCATTCTTCCGCGGACTCGCCGGGGAGCGCTTCGCTGTGCGCAACTCGGGTGCCTGTGCGGTCGTGGAGGGGGTCGGCGACCATGGCTGCGAGTACATGACCGGCGGGCGCGTGGTGGTGCTGGGTCTAACGGGACGCAACTTCGCGGCGGGCATGAGCGGCGGTATTGCGTACGTGCTCGACGAGGACGGGACTTTCGCCGCGCGCTGCAACATGGGCATGGCCGGTTTCGACGAGATCGCCGAGGCTGACGCGATCGAGCTTCGTGCGATGCTCGAAGAGCACCAGCGGCGCACCGACTCTCCGGTGGCCGCTCGTGTGCTCTCAGAGTGGGAGGAGCTGCTCGGCAGAGGCGCCTTTGTGAAGGTCATGCCCCACGACTATAAGCGCGTGCTGCGCCAACGGTCTGAGGAAGAGGCTCTGGCAGAGGGGGCGGCCGCCAACGGCGCCGCGCCGGCTCGGCGGCCGCTGGACGCGGTCGGCGAGACTGGTGTCTGATGGGCAAGCTCAAAGGCTTCCTCGAGATCGAGCGTCACGGCATCCTCCAGCGGGATCCGTTGGAGCGAGCGCGGGACTACCACGAGTTCCAACTGTTGCGTCCGGTGGGAGAGCTGCGCGAGCAGGGCGCCCGCTGCATGGACTGCGGGGTGCCCTTCTGCCACAACGGCTGCCCGCTCGGGAACCTGATTCCTGACTGGAACGATCTCGTCTACCACGACCGCTTCAGGGATGCGATCGTCCAGCTGCACGCCACGAACAACTTCCCCGAGTTCACCGGTCGCCTCTGTCCGGCGCCGTGCGAGGCGGCGTGCGTGCTGGAGATCCGCGAGGGCGACGCCGTCACGATCAAACAGATCGAGAACGCGATTATCGACCGCGCCTGGGGGGAGGGTTGGGTGGTTCCCCAGCCACCGCGGCGCGAGACCGGCCAGAGGGTGGCCGTGGTGGGGTCCGGACCGGCAGGGATGGCGGCAGCCCAGCAGCTGCGTCGCGCGGGCCATCGCGTGACGCTGTTCGAGCGCGACGAGGCCGTCGGCGGGCTCGTGCGCTTTGGCGTGCCCGACTTCAAGATCGAGAAGACGGTCGTGCAGCGTCGCGTCGAGCAGTTGCTCGCCGAGGGCATCGAAGTCCGCTGCGGGGTGGAGGTCGGCAGCAATGTGAGCGTCGAGGAGCTGCGTGCGGGCTTCGACGCGATCGTGCTGGCCACCGGCTCGCGCACGCCGCGCGATCTGCCTATCCCCGGCAGGGAGCTCGACGGCGTGCACTTTGCGATGGATTACCTCTACCAGCGCAACCGCTGGGTGGCACGCGAGTTCGGCCCCGAGCCGACGGTCGCGCAGCCCGCTGTGGAGCAGGAGATCACGGCCAAGGGCAAGGACGTCGTGGTGATCGGCGGCGGTGACACAGGCGCTGACTGCGTGGGCAACGCGCTACGTGAGGGCGCTCGCTCGATCGTCCAGCTCGAGCTCCTGTCCGAGCCGCCCGCGCATCGTCCGGACGACCGCACTCCATGGCCTGAGTGGCCGCAAAAGTTCCGCCTCAGCTACGCGATGGAGGAGGCGATGAAGCTGGGGAGGGGCGAGCAGGACTACTCGGTCACCACGACCCGCTTCGCCGACGACGGCAACGGCGCGCTCGCCGCGCTGCACATCGCAGAGGCACTTTCTGAGCCGCCGTTCGAGCCCGTGCCGGGCAGCGACCGCGAGCTGCCGGCTCAGCTCGTGCTGCTGGCGATGGGCTTCCTGCATCCCGAGCAGGGGCTGCTCGACCAGCTCGGTGTGGAGAAGGACCAGCGCGGCAACGTCAAGGCGGTCAAGCCGTATACCAGCTCCGTCGACGGCGTGTTCGCCGCGGGAGACGCGCGCCGCGGCCAGTCATTGATCGTATGGGCGATCAACGAGGGACGCCAGTGCGCGCGCATGGTCGACCGTTACCTTGCGGGAGGACGTAACGGCGCAGCTGCCCTGGATTTGCCTGAAGACGGCGGTTTGCTGGGACACGCCGACGCGGACGAAGGCCCCGAGGGTCCACCGCGGCACGCCACGCCTGGCATCAGCGGGGCAGACCCGACAAATTGACCAGGTCGCTGGTGGCCAAGCTGGCTCGTGGCCAAGCTGACGATCCATCCTTTGATGTTCTCCCTCTGGTGACGCGCGCGCTGTTTCTTCTACGCTGGAGCTGCAAATGAGCCGCACTGAGGAAAACGGGAGCTCCGCGCCGGACGGGTGGACCGCGACCTCCGCAACGCCGCTCCGTCCCTCCACCCCGGCACACGTGTGCATCATCGGCGCCGGCTCCTCGGGCATCACCGCGGCGAAGGCTCTCAAGGAGCGCGGGATTCCCTTCGACTGCTTTGAGAAGTCAGATGAGATCGGGGGCAACTGGGTGTTTGGCAATAAGAACGGGATGTCGGCCGCCTACCGCGACCTGTTCATCAACGTCTCGCGCGAGCGCATGGCGTACTCGGACTTTCCGATGCCGGAGTCCTATCCGGACTTCCCTCACCACTCGCACATCAAGGAGTACTTCAACGCCTACGTTGATCACTTTGGCCTGCGCGAGACGATCACTTTCGAGACCGGGGTCGAGCGTGCGTCAAAGCGCGAAGACGGTGCCTGGGAGATCACGCTCGACACCGGTGAGACACGTTGCTACGACGCGCTGCTCGTCGCCAACGGTCACCATTGGAATCCGCGCTGGCCCGAACCCGCCTTCCCTGGCGCCGACACCTTCGCCGGTGAGCAGCTCCACGCGCACGCCTACGTCGACAACTCGACCTTCGTGGGCAAGGATGTCGTGGTGCTTGGCATGGGCAATTCGGCGATGGACATTGCCGTCGAGTCTTCCTACGTCGCCGCCAACACCTACCTCGCCGCTCGCCACGGAGCGTGGATCACCCCGAAGTACGTGTTCGGCAAACCCGTGGATCAGCTCCCCAACGATCCGCGGGTGCCGCTCAAGCTTCGTCAGCGCCTGGCTCATCAGATGATCAAGACCTACATCGGCAACCCCGAGCGCTACGGTCTGCCCAAGCCCGACCACAAGTTCGGCGAGTCTCACCCGACCGTGTCCGGGCGCATCCTCGATCGCATCGCCCACGGCACGATCGCGCCCAAGCCGAACATCGCCACCCTGGAGGACGACCGGGTGCGCTTCGTCGATGGCAGCTCGGTCCACGCCGACGTCATCGTCTACTGCACCGGCTACAAGATCACCTTCCCGTTTTTCGACGAAGCGCTCGTATCGGCTCCGGACAACCACATCGAGCTGTTCCGCCGTGTCTTTCACCCCGACATGCCCAACCTGCTCTTCATCGGCCTGCTGCAACCGCTCGGTGCGATCATGCCGATCGCCGAGACTCAAGGCGCGTGGGTCGGCGACTACCTGCTCGGGCGCTACGCGCTGCCACCGGCCGCCGAGTTGCGCGCAGACATCGTCGCTGACCAAGCGGCCATGCGCAGGCGCTATGTCACCTCCAAGCGTCACACTATCCAGGTCGATCTCGCCGACTACCTCCACGCCCTCGCGAAGGAGCGCCGCGCCGGAGCCGAGCGGGCACGTGTGAACGGTTTTCTCCCACCGGTTCATGCCGACCTTCTGCCGTCATAGTCGCTTCATAGAGCGTTGCCCGATCTGCAGCAAGACGCTGCTCGGGCCCGCGCCGCCGGAGAAGCCTGTGGCCGGTGGGAGGTCCGGGCGCGCAGTCAAGGCGACCGCCACTACCAGGCATCCGCGCCTGCGTGTCGGTAGCCGAGAGATACGAGTTCACCGCGAGGCTCGCGCAGAGGACGACGGCTACCGCTCTGCGCTCCTACCCGGTTTGCGCTCGTCCGACGACGCTCGCTTACTGGCCGAGGAGATCGCGTTCGCCAGTGGGCGTCTGCTGGCGCTCGAAGCCACGCCCCCCGGCCTCTACGCTGAGGTCAGGGCGCTGGCCGAAGAGGACCTCGAGCAGGCGACGTGGATGTGCTTTCTGATCGCCTACCTCTCGCCGCTCGACAGCGAGGATCCCTTCGTCGGCATCCGCTTGGCGTTGGCCGCCGATGGTAGCGTCCAGCACGCCGCAAACGGCGTTTCCCCCGACGGCGGCGCGTGGGGTTGGTATGCGGCGGGTGACCTCCTGGCCCTCGACGAGGTCCCGCTTGGCCCGCGCACCTCGCACGATCCCACCCGGGGTACGGAGACGCTGCTTGCCTATCGTCACTGGGCCGAGCAGGCGGGAGCCCAGGCGAGCGCGTTCGTGGGCGATCCTGGATGGAGCCCACAGCGGCGCTTCGAGCGGCTGTTTGAGAGGCTTGCGCTCCCCGGCTTCGCACGCATGGGGCGCTATGACCTGCTCGTCACGCTGGGGCGCCTCGGTCTATACGAGCTGCGACCCGACGCTTTGAATCTCTCCGGCGCCCGCGGAGCCTCCGCCGGAGATCTCGCGACGCTGGCGGCCAAGCGGGCCTTTGCGATCGGCGATCCGCTGCTGCTAGAGCGCCGCGCGCTCAAGCTCGCCGAGGCGACCTCGGTGCCGATCGAGACACTCGACCTGGCGCTCGCCAACTGGGGCGTGGGCGAGCGGGCGACACTTGGATTCCGGACTGAGACCTGTGATCGCCACGCGCTCGAGCGCGTCCTCGAGGCGCTGAAGCTCTAGAAAAAAGACGTCCACACCGCCGCCTACAGTCTGGACGATGCCACTCTGCTTCATCGAGCCTCAGGACGCCATTCGCGTCATCGCCGAGTCCGTCGGTCGCGAGGCTCGCCGCCAACTCGTGGGCGAGGTCGTGCGCGCGTGGGTGGACGACATCCCCGACCAGGAGCTGTCGGTCCACTATGCCAAGGCGATTGCCCATCTTGATGAGGACGACCTGCACCTGCTCGCCGCCTGGCATGCGTCGCTCGAGGTGGGGCAGCCGATTCCGAACACGGACTTCCTGGTGGGGGTGTTCTCAAGCCTTGGTGAGAACCGGCGCGAGGCGCTGAAGATCGCGGCGGGATTCCGGGGTGAGGAAGCGTTTCAGGCGGGCGTCTCTGAGGAGCAGGCGCTGGACACGGTGCTTCCCCGCCTCTCGCGCGAACGGGCGGTAGAGCTGGCCACAGAGTGCATCCAGCTCTACATGTGGGACCGCCTCGGCTGCGACAACTGATAGGACGCCGACCACCGGCTTCGCCGGCGGTGCCCCGGCGCGATGCTGCGTCCTCGGAGGCTCCCGGCGCGCGTAGGACGCTACGCGGGTGGGTGGGCTCGGTTCATCTTGCCTCGCTTGGCCTAACGACGCCCGATCGGTGTGCGACTCTGAGGAGAGTAGGCGAGGACCTGACCGCGGCTAAACTGGCTATATGTCCGACACCACCATGGCTATACCCACTGAGGACGATGTGATGGATGCCCTGGCGAACGTGATCGACCCCGAGCTTGGCTTGGACTTTGTCGAGCTGGGGCTGATCTATGGGGTTGAGGTCGAGGACGGCAACGTGCGCGTCACCTTCACGTTGACAACGCCCGGCTGCCCGATTGGCCCGCAGGTGAACGAACAGATCGAAGAGTTTGTCGGTGAACTGGAGGGCGTAAGGGCGGTTGAGTCGGAGATGGTGTTCACGCCGCCGTGGTCGCCGGAGAAGATGTCCGAGGACGCTAAGTTCGCGCTCGGCTACTGACGCCGACCGCCCCGGCGCGATGCTGCGTCCTACAGATCGGAGATCGAATGGGATCTCCGATCGGCCAGCTCGCGTACCGAAGGGAGTCCGCCCGCCCGGACACTCGCCTGCGAGCGGAATGGGAGCCCGCCCGCCCGGACACGCGCCTGCGGCGCGAATCCCCGTTTCGACCAGCATCCCCGTTTCGGCCAGCACGCCACGCGGGTGGGTGGGCCTTATCAGTCTTGCCTCGCTTGCCCAGCGACGCCAGTAGAGGTGTGGAGGGGACAGCTCGAATAGAAATCAGGCCGGTGTGGCGGCGGACTCGCGCGCGAGCGACACCAGCTGTGCGAGTTCCTTGGCGATACTCTCGCCGATCGAGTCGATGTCGGGCAGCGCGTCGAAGTCGCCGAGCAGGCCGAAGTTCATCTGGCCGTTGTAGGACATGATCGCGATCGCCAACCCGTGGTTCTCGGGCAGGAAGGCCACCGGATAGGCCTCGAGCATCTCACGGCCTAGCACGTACAGCGGGAACTGCGGACCGGGCACGTTCGTCACGAGCAAGTTGAACAGACGTGTGGAGAAGTTCAGGCGCGACGCCTGGGCGAGGATCGTGGGCGGCGCAAAGTTCTGGACGCCCGCGATCACCTCGGCGCCGAGCGCCTGCTTGGACTCCTTCAGGCCGTCCATCGCGTTCGAGACAAAACGTAGGCGTTGGATGGGATCGGCGATGTAGACCGGCAGCGGTCCGCGCATCACGACGATCCGGTTGCCCCCTTGGTGGTGCTCGGCCTCGGCGCGGACCGAGACCGGCACGAGCGCGCGCAACTCCATGCCCTCGGTACGCACGCCGCGGGAGATCAGGAATGAGCGCAGCGCACCGGCGACCACGGCGAGCACCACATCGTTGACGGTTCCCCCGAAGGCGTTCTTGACGACCTTGAAATCCTCCAGCTGGCTGTCGACTCCGACGAAGCGCCGGTGCGGACCGATTGGAACATTCAGCGGCGTCTCCGGCGCCGGGTTCAGGCCCGCCCAGACGATCTCGCCGATTCCCTCCGCGGCCTCGCGTGCCCGGGCAAGCGCATGCTCAGGGTGGGCGAGCGCATCGAGCGCGGCCTCCACCAGCTCGATCCCGGCGTGCAGTGCCCCCCGTAGCCCTGTGGCGACGAGCTCCGCTGTGCCCGGCTCGGAGTGCGGCTGCCACGCGCGCCCCGAACTTCTGAGCGGGGGTGGCGTGGGGGAGAGGTCGAACAGCACCGTCGCCAGGTCGATACCGGCGATGCCGTCAATTAGGGAGTGGTGTGTCTTTGAGATCAGCGCGAAGCGATCATCCTCCAGGCCTTCGATCAGCCACATCTCCCACAGCGGCTTGGAGCGGTCGAGCTGTTGCGAGAAGATCCGCGCGGTCAGTGCACACAATTGCTCCCAGCCGCCTGGAGTAGGCAGCGCGGTGTGGCGGACGTGGAACTCGAGATTGAAGCTCGGGTCGTCGATCCAAACCGGGCGCCCGCTGTCCAACGCTGTGTGGGCGAGCTTGTGGCGGTAGCGTGGCACCAGGTGCAGTCGCCGGCGGATCTGTTCGAGGAACTCCTCCATCGCCGGAGGTGGACCTTCGACAATCGTCAGTCCGCCGACATGCATGTGCGATGTGGGCCCCTCCTGGTGCAGAAAGGAGGCGTCAATCGGGGTGAGCCTGTCCAGGTGCTTTGGCGCCATGATGCGCTTAGCGTACCTGGGAGGCCCCTACAATGACGGTGATCATGGCTGTTGTGTCAAATACGGTAGAGAAGCTTCTGCTGGCGGCTCCGCGCGGATATTGCGCGGGTGTGGATCGTGCTGTGCAGACGGTCGAACGGGCACTCGAGATCCATGGGCGCCCGGTGTATGTGCGCAAGGAGATCGTGCACAACAAGCATGTCGTCTCCCAGCTGCGCGAGCGCGGAGCGATCTTCGTTGACGAGCAGACCGAAGTACCTGAGAGGGCGGTGTGCGTGTTCTCCGCGCACGGCGTCGCCCCCAGCGTGCGCTCTGGTGCAGAGGAGCGCGGCCTGCGCACGATCGACGCCACCTGCCCGCTCGTGACAAAGGTCCACCGCGAGGCGACGCGCTTCGCCGAGGAGGGCTTCACGATCGTGCTCGTCGGTCATGAGGGCCACGAGGAGGTTGAAGGCACGATGGGTGAGGCGCCTGATCGGATCGTGCTGGTCCAGAACGAGGAGGATGTCGATGCGCTTGCGGTGGAAGACCCCGAGCGGGTCGCCTACGTTACGCAGACGACCCTGTCAGTGGATGAAACCAGCTCGATAATCGCTCGCCTGCACGAGCGCTTTCCGAGCATTGTCGGTCCCCGCACCGACGACATCTGTTACGCGACCACCAACCGCCAGGCGGCCGTCAAGCAGATGTCTGACAGCTGCGACCTGATACTCGTGATCGGCTCGCGCAACTCTTCGAACTCGGTGCGCTTGGTGGAGGTCGCGCGCGACTGCGCCACCGATGCCTATCTGATCGACAACGCGGGCGAAGTGCGGGAGGAATGGCTCGAGGACAGGCGCGTCGTAGGCATCTCCTCCGGGGCCAGCGCGCCCGATGAGCTCGTGCAGGACCTGCTCGACTTCTTCCGCGCGCGCGGTGTCGAGGACATCTCCGAATTCCACGTCATCCGTGAGGATGTTCGCTTCATGCTACCCAAGCAGATTCGTGAGGCTGTGGGGAGCCCGCCCACCCCACCGACCCCGCGGCCGGAAGGTGTGGTCGGAGCCTCCTGAAGCCTGGGAGGCTTCTCGCCCGCGGCGATCGGAGATCGCGGGAGCCACCTTGCCCAGATTGCCATGCGCACGCTGATCATCTCCGACCTGCACCTTGGCAGTGGCTCGGGCGCGGATGTCTTGCGTCGCCCCGAGCCACGCGCCGCGCTGCTGGATGCGCTGGCGGACATCGACCGCCTGGTTTTGCTTGGCGACGTGCTCGAGCTGCGCCACAGCCCGCCGCATCGCGCAATGGCCGCCGCTCGGCCATTCTTCGAGGATCTCGGCCGAGTGCTCGCCGATCGCGAGGTTGTGGTCTGCGCCGGAAATCACGACCACCTGATGATCGAGTCGTGGCTCAGCGAGCGCGCGCTTGAGCCGCCCGGGCCGCTCGGCCTCGAGCAGCGCCTGACCCCGGCGCAGGCCTCGCCGATGCTCGCGCGGATCGCCGAGTGGGTATCGCCGGCGCGCATCAGCATGGCCTACCCGGGCCTGTGGGTGCGCCCGGATGTGTACGCCACGCACGGCCACTACCTCGACTGTCACCTGACGGTGCCCACCCTCGAGCGTCTGAGCATCGGCGCGATGAGCCGCGTCCTGGGGCGCCCCACCCGCGCTTTCCGCCAGGTGGATGACTATGAGGCGGTGGGGGACCCGGTGTTCGCCTGGAGGGATGCGGTTGCGAGAGGATCTCGCGCCGGCGGCGCCGTGAATCGAGTCGACACGGTGCGTGCATGGCAAGCACTCGGAGGTTCCGGGAGCGGCTCCTCGCCAGGGCACAAGCTGCGCAAGCTTGCACTGGCGGGCGCCTTCCCACTCGCCGTTGCCGCGCTCAACCGCGCCGGGCTGGGGCCTCTGCGGACAGATATCTCAACCGAGGAGCTGCGCCGCGCCGGACTGCGAGCGATGGGAGAGGTGGCGGACCGCCTTGGTCTAGGCGACGCCCATGTAGTTTTCGGCCACACTCATCGCGCTGGCCCGCTCGCAGGGGACGACGTGTCGGAGTGGCGTGGAGCAGGCGGCGCTCGCCTGGTGAACTCCGGCTGCTGGACGTATGACCTCGTCTTCATCGGCAGGACACCGAGCGGGAGTCCGTATTGGCCTGGGACGTGCGTGCTCGTAGAGGACTCGGACCCGTCCACCCCGCCGATCTTGAAGCGCCTGCTCGTGGATCAATCGCGCGCCCAGCTCGTGCCAACGAGGGTCACCGAACCTGCGCCAAATCCGGCATAAGGCGGGGTGCCGACCCCGGCGTAGATCAGGTCGCCCACCTGAGGTAAATCAGATCGCCGACCTCATGCCAAGCTCGGCGTAAAGCAGGTTGCCAGACACTCTACGCCTGCTCCGAGCTCCAAGCCGAGCACGGCTGTGGTGTGGCGCTCGTGCTCGATCAGCGGGTACGCGCCTGGATGCGTGATCTCGAGCTCGGTCACGACAGTCGCTTGGGCTCGAGCTCTGGCTTCAGCAGCGGTGCTCGTGGCGCTGACCTTCACTGTGCCGCTCCCGTTGAGCACCGCCCACACGCCACCGGCTTCATATAGGCCCGAGTAGGCGCCAGGCTGGTCCTCCGTCTGGGGGATCAGTTGCGCGTTGGGGGCGTCCTCTAGGCGCACTGGGGCTATTGGCTCGCGCTCGATCCCGACCAGCTCCTGGATCGCGAGCTCGGTTTCGGTGTAGCCACCCTCGCCGTGGTGGTAGTCGAACAGGCGCGCGCGGCCGTCGAACAGATAGCGCGCCGGCCAGCCAAGGTTCCCGTAGTCCTGCCAGACCTCGAGCTCTGAGTCGATCAGCACGGGGTGGGCGATGCCCAGACGTGCCACTGCGTCTCGGACCGCCTGCTCATCGCGCGAAGGATCGAAGCCGGGGCAGTGCACGCCGATCACACGCAGGCCATGCTCGGCGTAGCGCTCGTGCCACGCTTTCACGTATGGGAGTGTGCGCAGCGAGTTCGGACGGCAGAAGTCCCAGAACTCCACCAGCATCGGCTTGCCCTGCTGGATGATCGACTGCGGCCCGCTCGCGTTGACCCACGGCAGCTTCGTGGGGAACAGCGGCGCGACGATCGTGGCTAGAGGCGCTCTCAAGGTCGAGCGCGCCTCTAGCCTATGGAGCCGACCATCTCCAGCTGAATCAAACGGTTGAGCTCGACCGCGTACTCCATCGGCAGCTCCTTGGTGACTGGCTCGATGAAGCCGTTGACGATCATCGCCGCGGCCTCGTCCTCGGTGAACCCGCGTGAGCCCATGTAGAAGAGCTGATCGTCTGAGATGCGCCCGACGGTGGCCTCGTGCGCGACGGTCACATGGGGGTTCTGGATCTGGATGTCAGGCCATGTGTCTGATTTCGATTCGCCGTCCATCATCAGCCCGTCGCACTGCACCCGCGCCTTCGAACCCTGGGAGTTGGCGCCCATCTTCACGAGACCTCGGTAGCCCATGATCCCGCCGTCCTTGGAGATCGACTTGGCGAGGATGTTCGAGGTCGTGTTGGGAGCGAGATGAACGACCTTCGCGCCGGTGTCCTTGTGCACGCCTTTGCCGGCCACACCGACGTTCAGGTGATCCGCGCGGGCGCCCTCGCCCATCAGGAATGATCCGGGGTAGAGCATCACGTACTTCGCGCCCATCGAACCGCCGACCCACTCGACGGTGCCGTTCGCGTCGACGATCGCGCGCTTGGTGTTGAGGTTGTAGACATCCTTCGACCAGTTCTGCACGGTCGTATAGCGAGCCTTGGCACCCTCGTGGACGAAGATCTCTACGACCGCTGAGTGCATCGAGTTGACGCTGTATGTCTGCGCGGTGCAGCCCTCGATGTAGTTCACCTCCGAGCCCTCGTCAGCGATGATCAGCGTGTGCTCGAAGGTGCCCTCGCCGGCGCCCTCCATGCGGAAGTAGGACTGCAGCGGCAGGTCGCACCTGACGCCCTTGGGGATGTAACAGAAGGCTCCGCCCGACCAAACGGCGCCGTGCAGCGCTGAGAACTTGTTGTCCTGCGCCGGTACGCACTTGTTCATGAAGTATTTCTGCACGAGCTCGGGGTACTCGGTGATCGCCGTGTCCATCGAGCAGAAGAGGATGCCCTGCTTTGCGTACTCTTCCTTCAGGCCCTCGTACACCGGCTCCTGGCGCCACACGCCGACTACGCCAGCGAGGTGCTCGCGCTCAGCTTGGGGGATGCCAAGGTCCTCATACGTCTGCTTCATGTCGGCCGGAACGTCGTCCCAGCTGTTGAAGCGCCCGGCCGTGGGAGGGGAATAGAGGACGAGGTCGTCTAAGTTCAGGCCGCCGAGGTCTGGGCCCCATGTGGGGACGGGCTTGCGTTCGAAGATCTCCAGCGACTTCAGCCGTTTCTCGGCCATCCAGTCGGGCTCGCCCTTGATCTTTGACAGCTCTGAGACGACCTCGTGCGAGATGCCCTGGCGAGCACGTAGCTGACCCTGCTCGTCCTCGACGATTGGGCTGGGCTTGGTGATCTTCGTGCGGTCCAGTGTTGCCATGCGGCTCCTCGCTGCCGTTGCTCTGCGAATCCTGTGCTCTGCAGTAGGGATTGTACCGAGAGTGGAGGTCCTTCCCGACCCCGCAGGCGGCCAATGCGTTCTTCGCGCGCGGTGAGAGAATCCCGCGATGGCGCATGAGCGCAACATTTGCGCCGGTCCGTTCGGCGCAGTGTATGACTTCTACATCGAACGCCCCCGCCTGGCGCGCCTCGTGCTCGGAGCCATGTGGGGGGTCGACCCGCGACCCTTCTACCGAAGCCTCGCCGCGGTCGCTGAGGTTCCCGATGGCGCCACGGTCCTCGACGTCCCCTGTGGGGGCGGGGTGGCCTTGCGTGGCCTGCGCTCCGATCAGCGCGTACGCTGGATCGGCGTGGACGTCGAGCCGGCGATGCTAGAGCGCGCACGGCGTCGGGCCGCCCGTCATCGGAGTGTCGAGCCGCGGCTGATCGAGGGTGACATGTATCGATTGCCGCAGGAAGACGCCACGGTCGATCTATGTCTCAGCTACGGCGGCCTGCACTGCGTCTCTGAGCCACGGGCCGCGCTTGCGGAGATGGCGCGCTGCCTACGACCCGGTCGTCGCCTGCTGGGCAGTACCTTCCTTGCTCAGGGCAGTCGCCGTCAGCGGCTGCTGTTAGGAAATGGGGACTTCGGCAGCACGGGCAGCGCGGCGGATCTGCGGCAGTGGCTCAGGGACGCTGGGCTGGCCGATATGTCGATCGATCGTGAGGACGGCCTGGCGGTGTTCAGCGCTCTGCGGCCCGCCTGGTCGCTGCTCAAACCGGCCAGGCGTGGTCGCCCGTGACGGCGCCGCGGACGACCTTCAGGTTGAGCAGCGCGCACTTGCGCCGTGTAGCCGAGACGGGGATTCCAAGCAGCTCGATCATCCAGTCCGCGCCCAGCTTTGCGACCTCAGCCAGCTCCATGCCCTTCAGCTCCTCCGAGGCGATCGACGCCGAGGCCTGGGAGATCGCGCAGCCGTGGCCGTGGAAGCGCAGATCCTCGATGCGGCCGTCCTTGACGCGGATATGCACCCCGAGCTCGTCGCCACACAGGGGGTTGTGCTCGAGCGCCTCGAGGTCGTGGGGATCGAGCTCGCCGAAGTTGTGTGGACGCTTGTAGTGGTCGAGGATGTAGTCGCGGTAGAGGTCGTCCATCGTCAGAGTCCGAACACCTCGCGCCCGGCGAGCAGGGAATCCACGAGCGCGTCGATGTCTGAAGGTTCGTTGTAGACGCCGATGCTCGCGCGCGCGGTCGCGCTCACGCCCAGGCAGCGCATCAACGGCTGCGCGCAGTGGTGACCCGCGCGGATGCAGACGCCGCCGCGATCGGCCAGCTCGGCGACGTCGTGGGGGTGCATGCCCTCGATCGTGAACGACACCAACCCACCCCGGGCCTCCGCCTCCGGGGGCCCAGTGACGCGCAGGCCGGGCACGTCGCCGAGGCGCTCGAGCATGTAAGCGGTCAACGCGCGCTCGTGCGCGCGCACACGGTCCATGCCAAGCCCAGATAGGTACTCGACCGCGGCGCCCAACCCGACGGCCTCGGCGATCGGCGGCGTGCCGGCCTCGAACTTGTACGGCAGCTCGTTCCACGTGGCCCCTTGGAAGTCGACCGAGGCGATCATGTCGCCCCCCGTCAAAAACGGCTCCATCGACTCCAACGCTTCGCGCTGGCCGTGCAGCACGCCGATCCCCGTCGGCCCAAGCGCCTTGTGGCCCGTCCACGCGTAGAAGTCGGCGCCGATCGCCGCGACGTCGACCGGCATATGCGGCACCGCCTGGGCGCCGTCCACCAAAGACACCGCGCTCGCGGCGCGCGCGCGAGAGACGATCTCGGCGACCGGGAGGATCGTGCCGAGCACGTTCGACACATGGGTGACCGCCACCATGCGCACGTCGCCCCGTGCGAGCTCCGTGTCCAGTTGACCCAAAGAGACCTCGCCGCGCTCGTCGACCTCCAGGTAGCGCAGCTCCGCGCCGCGCTCGCGGCAGAGCACCTGCCAGGGAACAATGTTCGCGTGGTGCTCCATCTGCGTGATCAACACCGCGTCGCCGGGGCCGATGTGAGCGCGACCCCAGGAATAGGCGACGAGGTTGATCGCCTCGGTGACGTTCTTCGTGAAGATCGTGGTGTCCGGCTGCGCCCCTGTGAAGGCGGCAACGCGCCTGCGCGCACCGTCGTATGCCGCGTCGGCCTCCTGTGCAAGCGCGTACACACCGCGGTGGACATTCGCGTTGTGGTTGCGCAGATGGTCGGCGACCGCCTCGATCACGACCTGGGGCTTCTGCGATGTCGCGCCCGAGTCGAGGTAGATGAGAGCCCGCCCGCCCCGCCCGTCGAAGCGCCGGGAGAAGATCGGGAAGTCGGCCTTGACCTCCAGCGAGCTCTCAAGCGTTGGTGGCATACGCCTCGATGTCCTCGCCGGCCGCAGCGAGCTTGATCGCCACCTTGCCGCGCACGAGCTCTTCGAGGGGCTCGTCCTGTAGCTCGGCCACAAGCGGCTCAAAGAAGCCCTCGACGATCACGCGTACCGCTGCCGGGCGGTCCAGGCCACGTGTCTGCATGTAGAAGATCGCCGCCTCGTCCAGCTCACCGACCGTGCCGCCGTGCGAGGCGGAAACGTCGTCGGCTGAGACGAGCACTGAGGGGATCGCATCGACGCGCGCCTTCGGCGAGAGCATCATCGAGTGAATCTGCAGGTAGGTGTGCGTTTGCTGGGCGCCCGGATCGATCTGGATCAGCCCCTCGAAGCTGGCGCGGCTCTCACCGGTCGCGGCGCCGCGCCAGTGCACGTCCCCGCCCGATGGGCCGGTCTCGTGCAGGTCGACCGCGAACACGTCGAGGTGCTCGTGCTCCTCGGTGAAGAACAACCCGCGAAACGCCATGTCGCCGCCGGGCTCACTCACGGCCAGCTCCAAGTGCTGGTGGACGAGATGGCCTCCGAGCAGCGCGGGCAGCCAGTGGCAATAGGCGTCGCGGCCGACGCCGACGAAGCGGGTGGAGACGTCATACACCTCGCCCGAGCCCCAGTCCTGCAATTGCGCGAGACGACAGCGCGCGCCATCTTCCAAGTACAGCTCGAACGCCCCCGCGTGCAGCGCCTGACCCTCGGAGAAATCCTCGGCGAGGTCGTACTCGTGCACGCGGAACTCGCTCGTCTTGCCGCCGATCACAAGCGTGCGTCCGTACTGCGCCACCCCGGGGCCATCGATCGCGTAGACGATCTCGAACGGCTCCTCGACCACCACGCCCGCGGGGACGTACAGGAACGCCCCACCGCTCCAGAACGCGGCGTTAGCGGCCTCGAGCTTGTGACGGTCGATCGTCAGGCGCTTGGAATACCAGGGCGTGACCAGCTCCGGGTGCTCACGGAAAGCAGCCTCCAGCGAGCACAGGATCACGCCGCGCGCCCGCAGCTCCGGGTTGAGCTCGATATCGACGACCGCGCCGTCGCGCTGCACGAGCCTGCCGGCCCGGGGACGGTCGGGAAGCGTGCGCTCGACCACTCCCGGCAGCGGGCCGGGCGCTGGCCGGCGAACCTCTAGCGCGTCGAGGTCGAGGCTCGCAAGGGTGGTCGTCCAGAACCCCGAGCGCCGCCAGACGGGCAGCTCGGAGCTCTTATACACCGCGAGCGCCGCCTCGCGCAGCTGCCCCAGTGTGTGCTGTCCATCGCCCGCCCCGGCGCCGCCGAGCGCGTGGTAGAGGGTGGCCTCGCGATGGCGCCCGGGCTTGACTTTGATCGAGTCCCGCCCACCCGCGCCGTTGCCCGCACCTGTGATCCTGCTGCTCGGAGGCCCGTCTGGCATCGTCGCGTCGCCCAGCTTAGACAACGCTGTCACCAGCTGCCAACGCGCCCGCGCCGACCTCCTGACGGATCTGGTCGTAGCCCTCACGCTCCAAGCGCTCGACCAGCTCCACGCCACCCTCGAGAACGATCCGCCCATCCATCAGGATGTGTACGAACTGAGGCTTCACGTAGTGGAGGATTCGCTGGTAGTGGGTGATGATCAGCGCGCCCAGATCCTGCTCATCGTGCAGTCGCTGGACGCCCTCGGCGACCGTTCGCAGCGCATCGATGTCCAACCCGGAGTCGGTCTCGTCGAGAATCGCGATGTCGGGCGTGAGCATCGCCATTTGCAGGATCTCCGCCCGCTTCTTCTCGCCGCCGGAGAAGCCGTCGTTGAGGTGGCGCGACGTGAAGGCTTTATCGACGTCCAGCAGCTCGATCGCGTGCTGGAGCTGGGTGCGGAACTCCTTCACTCCGATTGGCTCCTCGCGCTTGGCGTTGATGGCCATGCGCAGGAAGTTCGCGACTGACACGCCCGGGATCGAGACGGGGTACTGGAAGGCAAGAAACAGCCCCGCCTTGGCGCGCTCGTGCGGTTCTGACTCGGTGATGTCCTCGCCCTTGAAGGTGATGCTGCCCTCGGTGATCTCATATGAGGGATGACCGAGCAGGGTGTTGGCGAGCGTCGACTTGCCCGAGCCGTTGGGTCCCATCAACGCGTGGATCTCGCCGCGCGAGATGTCGAGGTCGACGCCGCGGAGGATCTCACGGTCCTCGGTGCGCACATGCAGGTCTCTGATCTCTAGGTCGGCCATGTTCTGTGGTCAAGCTCCAGTTGTGATTGGTTCGGGTTCGGGGTCAATCGACTTCAGTGCTCCGCGTGCCAACTTGGTCTTCTGGGCCCGTGGGAGGGGGGCTCCATTTGCAAGAGAAGCGCTGTCCTTGAGTGGATTCAGCAGCGCGGGGGCGAGCACGAGGTCGGCGAGGGTCGTCTCCTGCAAAGTGCGCACGATCGCAAAACGCACGCGCGTCCACAGCAGCTTCGTGGGGCAGACGTGGGCGGGATTGGACTCACGTGAACACACGATCGACCCGTCGGACGCCTGAGAGATGCACTCGATCGGCGCGATCGACCCCTCCAACGCCTCGACGACCTCGGCCATCGTGATCTCCACGGGCGAGCGCGCGAGCAGGTAGCCCCCGCGCGAGCCGCGCCGCGAGTCGACGAGCCCAGCCTTGCGCAAGCGCGCGACGAGGTGCTCCAGGTAGGCGAGCGGCAACCCATCGTGCTCGGCGATCTCCGCAAGCGGGATCGGATCCTCGCCGGCTCGCCGAGCCAACTCGACCATCACGCGCACGCCGTACTCGGCCTTGGTTGAGAACATCATCGTGAATGCCTACCCATTTGGGGGGAGGTCGGGAGGGGGCCTGCCCCCTCCCGCTCAGATCATCATCGTCGCATTTCCTACCTGCGGGCTAGGGTATCAGTGGGGCGTAGCGTCTCAGGTGGATTCTTTGCAGGAGACCCGTGAGCTGGTTGACCGTGACAGCCCTGTCGGCGCCGGTCGCCACACCTGCTGTTCGCGCGTGAGCCCATCTGCGTCTGCATGACGCGTTTATGGCTGGGATTGGAGACGGCGGATGTCGTGGGCGAGCGATTCGGGAGTGAGCTGTTCGGACTGGAACAGAACCCGCTCGCGGCCGCTCGAGTCGAGTAGGAGGACCGAGGCGTAGTTGTCGAACGCGGCGCGTCCAGCGCTCGCGGGGGTGGCGCCGTAGGACCGCCAGATCGGCCGTAGCTGCGCGAGTGAGCCGGTCAGGTAGTGGACGCGTCCGGTGAGCGAGACTGCGCGCAGGAAGGCGCGCACGCGAGCGGGCGTGTCCGCCGCGGGGTCGGCGCTGACGAACAGGACAGGGACGGGGTGGGGGGGGTGGGTACCTAATTCATCGAGCGCTCCTCGGATCTGCTGGGCGATGACGATGCAGGTGGGCCCGCAGGTGGAGTAGAGGAAAGCAAGGACGACGACCTGCCCGTGGTACTCAGACAGCGATACGAGGTCGCCTTCCTCGGACTCGTCGGTGAGCGTGAAGTCATGTGGGGGTCCATTCGCGGGCAGGGCCGCGCCGTCGAAGGTCGAGGTAATCGGTGACGATCCGGTCGAGGTCGCGCTGGACGAGGGACCCGCCGAGGAGGAGGACGTGTCCAGTGACCCACCGGAGCACCCGTTCAGGATGAGGGCAAGCGTAGGCGCAGCCGCCAGCGCGGCTGCGACGGCGAGCAGGGCGGACCGGGAGCGTGGGCGCACACCGTTCAGGGTATGGGAGGGCAAGGGCGATGTTATGTCTGCCCACTGGTGCAGGAGTTCGAGAGTGATATGGCGTACATACGAGGCGATGGGCTTCCGCCGAATCTCTATGGCGACAACGGCCGTTGCGCTCGGGCTCCTCGGCGCGCTTGCGATCGCGCCCGCGGCCGGGGCCTCCGCCGCGAGCGTCGCGCTGCCCCTGTCGTCGATTGCGCAGGGCACACCCACAACTCCCGCCGTGCCGGCGCCGGCGAACGACGAACGGGCCAACGCGCAGCCGATCCGCAGCCTGCCCGCCTCGATCAACGGCACGACGGTGGGCGCCACGGTCGAACCGGGCGAACGCGAATCCGCGTGCGGTGTGCAGACGGTCAACTCGGTCTGGTACAGCCTGCGCCCCTCGAGCGCTCAGCGGATCGGACTCGACCTGGCGGCCGCCGGCGAGCTCGACGGCACGATCGACGTCTATCACGCCGTGCGCTCGCAACTGGAGTCCGTCGTCTGTCAGCAAACGGAATCGCACGGCAAGGCCTCGCTCACGTTCAAGGCCTCCAAGAACGGTCTCTATCTGATCCGCGTGGCCGCGCTTGCAAGCTCGCAGCTGGCGAACTTCTCGCTCGAAGTGTTCCTACCGACCCCCGCGATCGGGCCACCGGGCGCGCCGCTGCCCTCCGGCGGAGTCAACGGGCAGGTCGATCGCATCCAGAACATCAACGCCGCCTACTCGTTCACGATGCGCGCGGGCGTCAGCTACCTGATCAACCTCGCCAACAAGACCGAAGGGGCGTGCGTGAGCGGCGCGCTGTTCGCTCCCGGCACGAGATCCTTCGGAGGGGAAGAAGAAGAATCGGGCTCCGCGCTGCTGCACATCCGCTGCGGCGGCTACCGGCTGTTCACCCCCGGCCCGGGCGAAGGCGGCCGCTACAGCTTCGAGGTCACCCCGCGCACCTCCCACCGCGGCATCCAGCGCTTCCACCTGCAGGTCGCCCCCGCGGGCCCCGCGGAAACGGCTCCCGGGCTCGTACTGGGCAACTACGCCCACGCGCACGGGCGACTGGACGGCCGTGGCGTGCGCGTGCTGCGCCTGTACCGCCTCGACGTCACCAGCCACTCGAACCTCACGCTCAAGCTGATCGCCCCCGGCTCCGCCGACTTCAACCTGCAATTGCGCAACCAGAACGGCAACGTGATCGCATGCCAGTGCGGCGGCTCGGGCTCGCAAACCCTCCAGCATCAGCTGGTCCCCGGCCGCTACTACGCGGTCGTCTCCGCGCGCGACGCGACCGCCGGCAACTTTACTTTGGTGCGCGAGTCTCGCACGATCACCTCGACCTCGCTCTCGTTCTCCTCCGCGAAGGCTTCGCCGGGCGAAGGACTGGACATCGACGTCAAGGTCTCACCCGCCGCTTCCGGCCCGGTCGTGATTGAGATCGAACGCTTCGACCCCGTCTTCGGTTGGCAGTTCTACCGGCAGGAAACCGCTTTCGTCAGCGAAGGGGCGGTGAGCGTCCCGTTCGTCGCGCCCGCCGTCGGTCGCTGGCGAGCGAAGGCCACCTACAAGGGATCGCTCACCGCGAGCCCAAGCGCCGTCGGCCATACGTACCTGCTCGTCTCCTGAACCTCGCCGCGCTCCGGGTGGGCGCAAGGCGCTTGGGCATATCCGGCCGAAGGCCGGAAGCAGCTTCAATGCCTAGCCAAGTACCGCTATACTTTGTGAAGTCTCCATGAATCCCGACCGTGGTTTAGGAGTTTCGAGATGAGTCCGTCCGGAGCAGAGCTTCTCCGTCAAGTGAAGAGCCAGATCGACGAGGTTGACCCCTCGGAGGTGCACGAGCTGATCGACGAGGGCGTCGCGGTCATCGACGTGCGCGAGATCGACGAGTTCGCCACCGGACACCTTCCCGGCGCCAGGCACGTACCCCGCAGCTATCTCGAGACGCGGATCGAGGGCGTCGTGCCCGACCACTCCACGCAGGTCATCCTCTACTGCCAGTCGGGCAACCGCTCCGCGTACGGCGCGCGCACGCTCACCGAGGACATGGGCTACGAGCACGTGCGGTCGATGACCGGGGGCATCACGCTGTGGAAGGACCGTGGCTACGAGGTGGTCGTGCCGCGCGCGCTCAGCGCCGAGCAGCGCGACCGCTACTCGCGCCACCTGCTGATCCCCGAGATCGGCGTTGGCGGCCAGCAGAAGCTGCTCGACGCGAAGGTGCTGCTGCTGGGGGCGGGCGGGCTCGGCTCGCCCACGGCGCTGTACCTGGCGGCCGCAGGCGTGGGCACGCTCGGGATCGTCGACGACGATGTCGTCGATCTCTCCAACCTGCAGCGCCAGGTCATCCACTCCACCCAGCGCATCGGCATCCCCAAGGTCGACTCTGCCGAGGAGTCCATCCACGCGCTCAACCCCGACGTCGAGGTCGTCAAGTACCAGACGCGCATCGACGCCTCCAACATCATGGAGATCATCGGCGGCTACGACGTGATCGTCGACGGCGTCGACAACTTCCCCACGCGCTATCTGCTCAACGACGCGAGCGTACGCCTGCGCATCCCCGTGGTGTCCGCCTCGATCCTCGGCTTCGACGGTCAGCTGTCCGTGTTCAAACCATACGACGGTCCCTGCTACCGCTGCCTGTTCCGCGAGCCCCCGCCCGCCGAGCTCGCGCCTTCGTGCGGCGCCAATGGCGTGCTCGGCGTGCTCCCCGGCACGATGGGGCTGTTGCAGGCCACCGAGGTGGTCAAGCTGATCCTGGACATCGGCGATTCCGCGGTGGGGCGGCTGCTGCTGTACGACGCGCTCGGGGCTACGCTCACCGAGGTCAAGGTCCACCGCGACCCCGACTGCCCGATCTGCTCGCGCGATCCCGGCGAGATCGCCGACGAGGAGATGGGCGTGTTCCCCGACTACGAGGCGTTCTGCGCGGCGGCCGGGTAGCGGGTGGGTGGGTCATTGATCAACGGCGCCATGCGGCGTCCTCGGTCGCTCATGTGCAAAGCACACTTCGCTCACTGCGTCCTTGCCTGGCTTGACCAGCGAACCGCTAGATTGCGAGCTGACGACATGGGCGGGCACGTGCCGCGCCAGACGTCATAATCAGCAGCCATGGCCACGATCAAGATTCCACCCGTCCTCCGCGCCTCCGTCGGCGGCGAGAAGGAGGTCGGCGCGAGCGGCGCGAATGTCGGCGAGGTGCTGCGCGACCTCGCCTCCAGTCACCCGGCCACGGAGGGCCAGCTGTTCTCCGCCGAGGGTGAGCTCAACCGGTACGTCAACGTGTACCTCAACGACGAGGACGTGCGCGTGCTCGACGGGCTCGACACCTCCGTCGGCGAGGGCGACACGCTGGTGATCCTGCCGGCGATGGCCGGCGGCGTCTGAGCGGCCGCACGCGTTCCATCAGTTCCGCCGGTTCGGCCTCTAGCCTCCGTGTCCATGCTGGAGGCTAAAGCCTAAAGCGCTATGTACCGTCGAACGATTGGTGTCACGTCACATGCGAGTTCGCAGGCTTTCCATGTGGATCCTTGATCGCCGTCCGCACACCGGCGCCGCTTCGCTGCGTGCCTGCGAGCTAGCGGCTTTCGTGCTGCTCGGCCTCGCCACGAGCGTCGCGCCGGCATGGGCCAATAGCCATGGCACGCAGTACACACTCGAAGTCACTGAGGGCGAGAATACGATCCCCGCATACGAACCGGTTGCCGGTACCGTCGCCAAGGTCGATCCGAGCGCCCCCGTTGCGGTATCGATCGTCCACAACGGCACGACCGTCTACAAGAGCGAAGGCGACAACGGCTACGCCAGCGTGCCGCAGGTCCCGCAGCCCGGCGAAACGGTGGTGCTGGAATCGCCGATCGGCCACGTGGTCGGCTCGGACGTCTACGACGGGTTGCCGACGATCGATCCCAGCACGTGCGTTGGCTCTACGAATTTCGAAGGCAACAACACTTCGGGATTCACCGTCGAAGGCTCCTATGTCACCTATACGCTCTTGTCCGCCAGGAAACGTGAAGTAAAGAGATCGGGCTTCGGCCAGGCGCAGGTCAAATCGCTGACCGGGACGAGCTTTGGCGGGAGCTTCCTCGAGCCGATCGCCTCGGGTGCGACGGTCATGGCCACGGAGTCGCTGAAAACGTCGCTCCCTGGCGAAGCCACCTACACGTACGTCAGCGAACGCGTCGAACCGGCCAACCGGACCTGTCCGGCGCCGCCTCCACCGCCATCGCCCCCGCCGCTCGTGACGCCGCTCGCCGGCGCTCTCGTCACCCTCGGTCACACCAAGATTCACACTGTCCTGAAGTCCGGCTACCGCGATCACGTGAGGATCAACCAGGCGGGCACGATCACACAGGATCTGTACCTGCGCGGCGGCAAACTCCCGGCCGTTGCCGCCAGCGCGCACAAGCACCACAAGACCCCGCCGGCGCTGCTGCTGGCGCGCGGGACCGCCACCGCCGGCGCGCCCGGCACGGTCGTAGTCGTGCTCAAGCTCACCGCCGCCGGCCGGCGCAAGCTCAAGAAATCCCGGCACGTGAGCGCGATCCTGCTCACGACCCTGCGCACCAAGAACGGCCAGATCGCGACGCTGGCGCCGAAGTCGCTCACGCTGCACCGCTAGGCGGCGGCCGTGCCCAGCGCCCTTGGGCTCGCTCTGAGCGCAGTCGTGTGGCTCGCGCCGCCAGCGGTGCTGCCGTTTCCCTCACGCACCGGCCCCGAAGGCCCGCCCCGCCCAGTGACCGTCACGCCGCCCTTCGGGGCTGAAGCCCCAGCCACGAGCTACGCCGCGGTGCGCGCGCAGAATCGCGCCCTGCTCGAAGGCCCCTTTCCGAGCGGCGGGCTTGAGCGAGGGGTCTCCGATGGCACGCTGCTGCTCTCAGAAGACGCCGCCGTACGCGAACTCGCGCTTAGCCGCATCCGCGCAGCCGGGGCGAGTGTCGTGCGCATACCGGTCGACTGGCGCGAAACCGTCAGCGCCATCCCCGGCCCCGGCTTTGTCCCCACCGATCCGGCGAGCGTCGACTACCACTTCGCGCTGATCGACGCCGCCGTTCTCAGCGCGGCCTCCGCCGGACTCACGCCGCTGCTCGTCGTCTCACACGCCCCCGCCTTCGCCGAAGCCGCCCCGCGCTGGCGCTTCGCCTATCCGGGTAGCTGGGACCCCAGCCCGGAAGCGCTGCGCGCCTTCGCCACCGCCCTCGCGCTCCGCTACGACGGTCGTTTCCCCGACCCGCTTCACCCGGGATGGCTACTGCCGCGGGTGCGCCTGTTCCAGGGCTGGAACGAGCCCAACCTCGCCCGCTATCTCGAGCCGCAGTGGGTGGCCGTCGAAGGCCGCTGGCAGGCGTTCTCGCCGTCGCTGTACCGCGAACTGCTGAACGGCTTCTACGCCGGCGTCAAGGCTGTGGAGCCCAACGACGTCGTGATCGCCGCCGGCGTCGCCCCCAATGGTGAACCCGCCGGCGTCGGGCGCATGGCGCCCGTGCCGTTCCTGCGCTCGCTGCTGTGCCTGAGCGCCACTGGCGCGCAGAGTCCCGCGACGTGCCCGAACCGGCCTCACTTCGACGTGCTTGACTTCCATCCGCTGTCGGTCGGCAACCCCGACGTGCCCGCGCCGTACTCGCTCGAAGTGTCGATCGCCGACGCCGCCAAGATCACGGGCCTGCTAAAGCGGGCCGAGCGTGCACACACGGCTCTACCGTACGCGGAAAAGCGCGTGTGGGTCACCGAGCTCAACTGGGAAAGCGCGCCGCAGTCGCCCGAAGGCGTCCCCCCGCGCCTGCAGGCGGCGTGGGTCTCGCGGGCGCTTCATCGACTGTGGGTGGCCGGCGCCAGCCTCGTCGCCTGGCAGTTCCTCGTCGATCCCTTTCCCGGTGTGCGCGTGAACACTCCAACCGGCGGCATCCTCGAATTCCCGCGTCCCGCCGGGCTCTACAGCGCAGGCGCCGGCGGCAACCTCGCAGCCGCCAGGCCAAAGCCGTTCCTACGCGGCTTTACCCTCCCATTCGATCCACTGCGTGTGGATGCAAACCGGGTCCGGATATGGGCGCTGCTCATACGCTCAGGACAGCCCGTCCTGTTGCAAGGACAAGCGCGCGGCAACCGGTGGCGAACGATCGCTCGCCTGCACGCCGATCGCTTCGGCGTACTCAACGCGCTCGTCGCGCTCCGCGGCACCGCGAACCTGCGCCTCCTCAGCGGGACGCTCAGCTCGGCCTCGGCACCGGTGCCGACGCGTCGAAGCTTGTTCTAAGGGCTGCGATCGATCACATGGTGATCGTTTCCCATCGGGCGTAGACAGCTGGTGGCAGGGAGCTTCAGCCGGTGACGGTGAGCGGCTGCACAGCATCCGCGGTCGTCGGGACACTGACATCGCTTGTCCCTTCGGCCTCAGCGCCCGCTGCCGGTACATGGCTCATCGCGTGCTCGGCCAGCGCGGTGATCGTCAAGGACGGGTTGACGCCGACGTTGGCCGGGATCGCCGAGCCGTCGCAGACGAGCAGGTTCTCGTAGCCGAACACCCGCTGGTGGGCATCGATCACGCCGCTCGAGGGGTCGGGCGCGATCACGGCGCCGCCGAGGATATGCGCGGTCGTGGGAATGTTGAACAGCGCCTCGGTCACCGAGCTCTGGGCGATCCCGCCGGTGCGCTTGGCGAGCCATTCAGCCGCCTGGTTGGCGACTGGGATGAACGTCGGGATCGGCTTCTCGTGGTCCTGTTCGGTCGTCAGCCAGAGTGAGCCGAACGGGCCTTTGCGGGGGCGCAGCGCGATCGCGTTGTCGAGCGTCTGCATGACGAGCACGATGATCGTGCGCCGCGACCAGTGCTTCGGGAACAGCACCTGCGCCAGCCGCCTCGGATGCAGCAGGACCTGGGCAAGCAGCTTCAGGGGACGGGTCAGGCGTGTGCCGTCGCCGACGAGCAGCGTGTACAGACGGTGCATCGAGTCGCCGTCGTCGCCGTAGGTGACGGTCTCGATGTGGGTGTTCGGGTCGGGGTAGATCGAGGAGGTGATCGCGACGCGCTTGATCAGATCGTCGGGGTAGTCCTCGGGCACGGTGACCGTGAGGATCGACTCTGAGTTGGTCCGCACCAGCTCACCCAGGCGCGTGGAGATCCTGCCAAGGGATCCATTCAAACGGCAGCGCTGCAGCAGCTTGTTCGTCCCCAGCGGTCCGGCCGAGACGACGACTCCGCGCGCGCGCTGAACCTGGCGTTCCTTGCGCAGCCACGCGCCGGAGCGCACCGATTCGACCTCGTAACCGTCCTTGCCGGTGCCGTCGCCGAGCGGGCGGACGTCCACAACCGTGCGTTCGGCCATCACGCGCGCGCCGTGCTTCTCAGCCAGGTACAGGTAGTTCTTCACAAGCGTGTTCTTCGACCCGTGCGGGCAGCCGACCATGCAGCGACCGCATTCTCGGCAGCCGGTACGCTCGGGCCCCTCGCCGCCGAAGAACGGGTCGGGGACGGTCTTACCGGCCCCGTCCGGCCCGCCGAAGAAGACGCCGACGGGCGTCTTTTTATAGGTGTCGCCTACGCCCAGCTCTTCGCCGAGCTCGCGCAGGAGCTGGTCGGCGGGGTCGTCGGTCGGTGTCTGCACGACGCCGAGCATCCGCTGCGCCTCGGCGTAGTGGGGGGCGAGCGCCGACTCCCAGTCGTTCATCTCCGCCCACTGGCGGTCCTCGAAGAACTTCGTCGGGGGGACGTACAGCGTGTTCGCGTAGCCGAGGCTGCCGCCGCCGACGCCGCAGCCGGAGACGACCGAGACGTCTTTGAACGTGGTCAGCCGGAAGATGCCCTTCATCCCGAGCATGGGGTTCCAGAAGTAGCGCTTCAAATCGGCGGTCGAGCTCGGCAGCTCGTCGTCGGCAAAGCGCCGCCCGCACTCGAGCACACCCACGGAATGCCCTTTCTCTGACAGGCGCAGCGCCGAGACGCTGCCGCCGAAGCCGGAGCCGATGATTAGCCAGTCGAAGTCGAAGTCGCGCACGACGATCCCCATCCTAATGGCTCGCTGCCTTAGACCGCTATATTTCGTGAAGTATGGCTGTCCAGCCCTCGAGGAACAGGCCTTGCGGGGGCCGGTACGGGGATCTCGTGCAGTCGATCGGCAACACGCCGCTGATCGAGCTGCCGCGCCTATCGCCCAAGCCCGGTGTGCGGATCTGGGCGAAGCTCGAGTCGCGCAACCCGACCGGTTCGGTCAAGGACCGGGTGGCGAGGGCGCTGATCGAGGACGCCGAGGAGAAGGGCGCGATCGCGCCCGGGCAGACGATCCTCGAGCCGACGTCGGGCAACACGGGCATCTCGCTGGCGATGATCTGCAAACTCAAGGGTTATCGCCTGAAGGTCGTGATGCCCGAGAACGTGACGCCCGAGCGTACGCAGCTGCTGCGCATGTACGGCGCGGAGATCGTCTACTCCGCCGGCTCGCTCGGCTCAAACGGAGCGGTCGAGAAGGCCTTGGCGATGGCGGCGGAAGACTCCTCGGTCTACATGCCCTACCAGTACGGCAACGAGGCAAACCCGAACGCCCACTACAACGGCACGGCGTTGGAGATCCTCGAGGAGCTCGACGAGGTGTCGGCGTTTGTGGCGGGATTGGGCACTGGGGGCACGCTGATGGGCAATGGCCGGCGGTTGAAGGAGACGTTCGGCGACTCCGTGAAGATCGTCGCGGCGGAGCCGATGCAGGGCGAGCCGGTACAGGGCTTGCGCTCGCTGGACGACGGGTTCATCCCGCCGATCATCGATATTTCATTGCTGGACCGCAAGATCTTCGTGACCAACCGTGACGCGATCCTATGGACGCGAAAGCTGCTTGACGAGGAGGGCCTGTTCGCTGGTGTCTCCAGCGGCGCGATCGCCAGTATCGCCGTGCGGATCGCGGGCGAGCTGGACGAGGGCAATGTCGTGTTCGTCGTCGCCGACGACGGCTGGAAGTACCTGTCGAGCGGCATCTACACGCTCCCGGTCGACGAGATCGAGAACCTCGACTCGACCGTCTGGTGGTGAGGTGTGCGGATCGGCCGGGCCCTGCTCGATGAGCTGATCGCACACGCCCGTGAGGACCCGAAGATCGAGTGTTGTGGCCTCGTCGCCGTCGAGCACGGGACAGGCAAGCGCGCCGTTCGGGTCTATCGCGCGGAGAACATCCATGCAAGTGCGCTGAAGTTCGAGATCGACCCGATGGAGCAGTACAAGCTCACCAAAGTGATCGAAGAGCAGGGATGGGAGATAGGCGCGATCTACCACTCCCACGTGCGCAGCGAGCCGTATCCATCGCAAACCGACATCAGCTTTGCTGCCAACCTGTCCGGCATAGAGTGGGTCATCATTGGTTTGGTGGGCGGTGAGGCGCCGGAGGTGCGCTCCTACCTGATCGAGGATGGTCAGGTTCGGGAGGTAGCGCTGGAGGTGGAGTAGGTGGCGGGCGAGGAACCCCCAGCGGCCTCAACAGCGGGCGCAGACGACGAGCAACCGCTCCTCTGCCCAGGATGCGCTCGCGAGCATCCGCCGAGCGAGCGCTTCTGTAACACGTGCGGGATGCCGCTGATCCATGGTGCCGGCGCCGAGAGCGAGGCGAGCGAGCGCCAGCGGACCGCGCGCAAGATCAAGCCTCAATATGCCGACGGTCCGCTCGTGAGGGTTGCCCGCGTCGAGAGCCAACCCGAGGCTGAGTTCATCGCTGGCCTGCTGCTCGAGGAGGGGATTCCTTGCCTGCTGCGCAACTCGATCGGCGGGTATTCGGCAATGATCGGCCCCCGCGACGTGCTCGTCCCCGAGTCCGGAGCCGTCGCCGCGCGCGAAGCGCTCGCGTTCCAGAAGGACTAGTGTCTTGAGTCATAAATTCGGTCAGCGTTTGCCGGATGGATGGACGTGATCTGACGTTCGACGGTGCCGGTGAGTGTGCTGGTGGCACATGGCCGGCGGCGGCGGGCGTCAGGCGCGTGCAGGCGCCGGGAAACGCCAGCGAATTTATGACTTACGACACTAGACGAGGACGGGCTGGCCGGCGGCTTCAGAGGTGATCGCCTGGATCTCCTCGGAGGCGCGTTCGAACTCGGCGTCGGAGAGGACGGGGGTGCCCTCAAACGGGAGCTCGCGCTGCAACTCGACCCAAGCGTGGGAGGCTGAATACTCGTCCTTGACCTTCACGGTGACCGGCCGGGGGATGCGGTAGGTGCGCAGGAGCAGCACGTGCAGCGGTTGATGCCGGCGCCAGCCCAAGCGCCGTTCGGCGTAATCGGGCGTCCATACGTAGAAAGGGGAGAGGGCGTCGACGCAGCGCGGATCGGCGATCGTGAAATGACCGGCGACTCCGGCCCAGGCACGGATGCGCACGCGATCCGGCGGCTGGACGGGGGCGCCGGAGGTGAAGGTGTGCAGCGGCGGCTCGCCGTCGCTCCAAACGCCCTCCTCCAAAGCGCGGCGCAGCTCGGGCTGGTGGGACTCGCGCACGAGGTCGCCCGGCTGGTGATCGAAGGTGGGATACAGGAAGAAGCGCTCATGGGCGAGCCGGAAAGGCTTCCCGGGTTCGCGCATACCGCCCTTACGGAGAGTTAGCAGCTGCTCGCCTTCCGCCAGAGCGCGGACGGTGACAGCCCATTCTTTGAAAGCAATTGGCATGGAAAGAACGAACGAGATGAAGGGAGCTACCAGACGTAAGACCTGCGTGCCGCCCGAACCAAATGGGCGGCCGGCCCCTTAAAGATACGAAATCCAGGCGGAAATCCCAAATCCCCTGCAAATCGACGGTTTATTTGGCCTCTGTGCCGGATCGGGCAGTTACGAGACGTTCACAGTCGCCGCCCCGCGAGCCCCTCGGCGGCCTCGATCAGCGCGGCGTAGTCATCGTCGGCGTGGCCGCGGCCCATCGTGGCGGTGAGCAGGTCCCGCGCATGGGCGGCGGCGGGAAAGGGCACGCCCACCGATTGGGCTTCCTCCAGGCAGAGGCGGACGTCCTTGAGCAGGTGGGCTGTCTTGAACAGAGTCGTGTAGTCGTGCTCGCGCATCGGCGTCGACTTCAACGTCAACTGGGCTGATGCGCCCGATCCCGCTGAGGTCACCTGCACGAACGCGTCGAGGTCCACGCCCGTGGCCCGCGCGAGCAACAGCGCCTCGGCGAGCGCCGCCGCGTTGGCCGCGCCGAGCGAGTTGTTGATCAACTTGAGCATCTCGCCCTGACCGAGCTCGCCGACGTGCACGATCAGCTCGCCCATGCTCTGCAGCAGTGGCTCCGCGCGGGCGAAGTCCTCCGCTACGCCGCCGGCCATGATCGTGAGCGTGCCCGCCTCGGCGCGTGGCGAGGAGCCCGTGACGGGAGCGTCCAGCATCCGCACTCCCCGCTCGCCCAGCGCCGCCGCGATCCGCCGGCTGTCGAGCGGGGAGATCGTCGACATGTCGACGCACAGGAGTCCCGGGTGGGCAGCCTCGACTACCCCGTTCTCGCCGAGGAGGATCGAGGAGACCTGTGCGCCGTCGACGACCATGCTGAGCACGATGTCGCTGGCCCGCGCGACGTCGGCGGGCGTGGAGGCAGCGGTGGCGCCGTGCTCAGAGGCCCAGCGAGTGGCCTTGCCGGATGTATGCGTCCACACGGTCAGCGGGAAGCCGGCCCGCGCGACGTTGGCCGCCATGCGCGAGCCCATGATGCCAAGGCCGAGGAAGCCGATCCGCTCAGACATGGCCGCATCCTCCTCCACTGTGCGTTTCGATGCGTAGCCGCCGGCGGGCATTTGCCGCGACGCGGGCGATCTCTCGCTCAGGCGGCGGCGAGCTCGCGGTCCTCGGTGTCCGCCAGGTGCTGGTGGGATGGGCAATAGCCGTTATGGGGGAGCGGGATGCGCTGGCAGGCGGCGCCCTTGCGGGTGGTGGCCCGGCACTGTGGCGGGGCGCCGCTCACCAACGCGTAGGCAGCGACCGGGTGCTCGGCGAGGAACCGCTGGGCGAGGTCCATGTAACCGGAGACGACCTGAAAGACGCGTCCTTGAGATGACATCGGGAAGTAAGGGCGGATGTCGCAGAACAGCGTGCGGGCGGGGCGTGCAAAGTAGTGGCGGTCGGTGGCCAGACGCTCGACAACCACCTCGCAGGCACGTAGCACCTGCTCGTGGTTGCTGGTGGCCGTGGCGCCCGGTGGAGGGGCCAGGATGTGGGGAGCCAGCTCCCGATAGATGGCCCGACTGAACTGGTACATGGACCCCTCACCCTCTTTCGCTCAGATCTGGTTTGGAGCACACCCGCCACTCTTGGAGACTCCATTTAGCTCTAGACCTTTCTACGACCGAGAACACGTTTGAGGTCAGAAAAGATCGAGATAAAGAGGGGAGGGAATTGTTTTTATCTTTCTCAACTCAAAGGGGCATCATTCCCACGTCTGCCAGGAGATCTCATCGCCCGAGATGACGACGTGGCGGTGATCGAGGGAGGGGTCGCGGTCAGGGTGGTCCAGGCGCTGGTGGGCGCCGCGACTCTCGGTGCGCGCGAGGGCGCAGCGCGCGATCAGCCGGGCCAGGGGATGGGGGTCTGAGAGCAGTGTGTGTAGCGCATCGGGAGAACGGACGATGCCAGCGTTCTCCCACAGCGCGGCGCGGGTGGATGCATCGGCGGCGGGGGGCGCAGCGAGCGTGGAGAGGGCCTTCAGATCCTCGGTCGTTATGGGCTCTGAGGGGGGAGCGGGCTCGGAGAGGGCGTCGGCGACGGCGCGGCGGGCGAAGACGAAGCACTCGCTGAGTGAGTTCGAGGCGAGACGGTTGGCGCCGTGCAGACCCGTGCAAGATGACTCGCCGACCGCGTACAGGCCCGGGAGAGTGGAGCGGGCGTCCAGGTCGGTGAGGATGCCGCCCATCGTGTAGTGGGCCGCGGGCGCGACCGGGATCGGCTCACATGTGGGATCGAGGCCGGCGTCGCGCAAGGCCGCGACCACGTTGGGGAAGTGGGCAGGGTCGACCGCACGCATGTCCAGGCCGACCGAACGCGCGCCGGTTTCAGAAAGACGGGCTTGGATTGCGCGAGAGACCTCGTCGCGCGGGGCGAGCTCGTCGACGAAACGCTCGCCGGACGCGGAGTCGTGGAGGGTTGCGCCCTCGCCGCGGATCGCCTCGGTGACGAGGAAGCCTTCCCGCCCGGGAAGGCCGATGACGGCGGTGGGGTGGAACTGGAGCAGCTCGAGGTCCGCCAGGGCGGCGCCGGCGGCGTGAGCGAGCAGCAGTCCGATGCCTTGCGAGCCAGGCGGATTGGTGGTGCGCGCCCACAGCGCGGCGGCGCCCCCGGTGCCGAGCACGACGGCGCGGGCGCGGATCGCACGCCCGTCGTCGCAGATCAGGCCTAGGCAGCGATCCTCGCCGTCGGAGCGCCAGAGAGCGCGGGCACGAGCGCCCTCGAGCACGGCGATGCGTGGCTCTTTGGCCGCCAGGGCGGAGAGCTGGCGAACCACGCGCCGGCCGGTCGCGCTGCCGCCGGCATGGACTACGCGCCGAACGGAGTGGCCGCCCTCCAAGCCGAGGGCGAGGCGCCCAAAGCGGTCGGCGTCGAAGCGGACCCCCAACGCCTGGAGGTCATGCACGCAGTCGGGCGCCTCATGCACGAGGATCTCGGCGGCTGAGTGCCTGACGAGGGCACGCCCGGCGAGCTCGGTGTCGCGTAGATGGAGGTCGAAGCTGTCGTCGGCGGCGAGGGCGGCGGCGAGACCGCCCTGAGCCCAGTAAGAGGCGGTCTGGGCGAGGGGTGTGGCTGAGACGAGCACGACGGTGGCATGGGCGCGTGCCGCGCAGAGCGCCGCATAGAGCCCGGCGGCGCCTGCGCCGACCACCGCGATGTCGGCTTCGACGATTGGACCGACCGGCGCGGAGCTCACCGTTTCGGGTTCGGTGTGGCGATGCGTGGTGTGGTGAGGCTTGGGATGGTCTTGGACGTGGTCACCCCAGGGGTGGAGCCGTTTCTGGGAGTGGTTGCGGCGCCGGTGGTCGCCTGGGGGAGCGTGGTGGTCGGGCTGGTCGTGCCACGGGGAGTTGCGCCCGGAAGCGCGGTGCTCGTGGTCGTCGTCGTCGTGGGAATGAGAGTGGACGCGGTGGGCGCGGTAGTGACGGTTGTGGTGAGGGGGGCGGGAGCCCTGCCGGAGCCCCCGGCGAGCTTGACCAGGGCGGCGGCGAGCACACCGAGCGACAGCGCGACCACGACCGCGAGTACGGCGATTGGCGCCTTCCAGTTGGGCGAGGTGGCTAGCCGCGTGCGTGCGGCGGCGCCGCAGCTCAGGCACCACTCCTGCTCGGGGTGAAGCGGTGCGCCGCACAGCGGACAGGTTTCGCCCGCGAGTCCAGAGACGGTGCCGGGTGGGGACGGGGGCGAGGTGGTGACGCTCACGCGCCTGCGCCGGGTGGGCGGACGATCTCGGTGGGCTGATCCACATCCGGGGCCGGAGTGGATGTCGCGTCGGGGTCGGTGGCTGGGTCAGGCGCGGCGCCAGCGGGGGGCGCAGGTGGGCGAGCTGGTGCGGGCGCGGCCTGCGGAGCAGCGGGAGCCGGTCGGGCGGCGCGAGTAGGGGCGGGCGTCGGCTGAGCCTGAGCTGCGCCCGGAGCGGGCGCCGCGGTTGGTGTGGGGGTGGGCGCTGGACCCGGTGGGGCGCCGGCGATCGGGAGGTCGACGCGGCGCTCCATGGAGAACCCGCAGTTGGGACAGAAGTGGTCTTCGCCGCTGTGGATCGCGGCGCAACGGGGACAGGCTGTGATGCCGGCCTCGCGCAGGACGGTCACTGCCCGGCGCTCGCGCAGGGCAGTTTCCAGCGTGCGCAGCTCGGTGTCGATGTTGCTGATCGTGGAGAGCTTGGCGATCACCAGCGCGTCGTTGCGCTGGCCGAAGCGGTGCAGGTTGAAGACCAGCCCGCCGAGGTCGCGGTAGGCGAGCTCACGTGCCTTGCGCAGGAAGCGCGCGCGGCGGCGCACACGCCCGCGGTCTCCGAAGCCAGGTGGCGAGATCTGTACGCGCTCGGGGTCGGCCGCCGGGCTCTCATCCGGCATCTGGGGAGTGGCGGCCGCGGTAGGCGTGGCAAGTGGCTGATCCAAGACCGACTCATGCTATCCAGCCTGGTCGAGCGCCGCACGCCATGCGGCGGCGACGCGCGCGGCCATCGTCTGCGCGGAGAAGTGCGCGGCGCTCCTACGGCCATCCACACGTCGGTCGGGCTCGGTCAGGTGCGGCTCCAGGGTGACCCGCCAGCGCTCCACCGAGAACGGTGCGCAGAGCGTGCCCTCAATGTCGTGGAGGGCGTCGGGGTGGATGCCCACGGGGGTGGCGAGCACGGGTATGTCGCAGGCAAGTGCCTCGAGCACAGCCAAGCCAAAGCCCTCACGCTCGGATGGAACTACGACCGCGTTGGCGGCGTTGATCCACAAGGGAACCTTGGTGGGGTCGACGGCGCCCAGTGTGAGCAGCTCGACGTCGAGCGAGCGCGCGAGCGCGAACGCGCGGTCGTAGCGCTTCTCGGTGCGCGCGGGATCGGCGGAGAACAGCAGGTAGGCACGCGCGGGGTCGAGGCCCAGCTCGGCGCGCGCCTGCGCGCGGGGGAGTGGGCGGAAGCGCTCGAGGTCCACGCCGCATGGCAGCACCTGAGCTCGTGCTCGGGCTGCGCGGCCGGGCAGTTCCTGCGCCAGTGAGCTCGATACTGCGGCGAGCAGGTCGATCCGCCCTAGCACCGCGCCGGTCAGCATCCGCGTGCGGGGGTGAATCACATCGGTGCCGTGCACGGTCAGCGCGCGCACGCGGGCGGGGACCGTGAGTGCGGGCCAGGCGGTGAGGCCGAAGTGAGCGTGGACGACATCGAACGGCGCCCGGGAGGAACGGCCGGTCCACAGCGAGGGGCCGCCATAACGTCGGCGGAGCTCGAGGGCCGCATGTGCAAGCGCCCGGCCACCGGGCGGGAACTCATAGAGCTCGACATCCAACTCGTCCAGTTGGCGCAGCGCGGCGACCTGGTCGCGCACGAAGCGCCCGCGCTCGGGGTGGCCCGCGTCGGGGAGCATGTTGGATACCACCAGCGCCCGCAGCACCCGCTGACCGTAGCGCTCTGGAATGATGGCCTGCGTGGCGAGCGTCTCAGCAAGCGGATCCGATCCACGTGAGCGACCGATCGCCGTGTTCGACTCGGGCGTGGGGGGGCTGACCGTGCTGCACTCGCTGCTGGTGCAACTGCCCGAGGAGGACTATGTATATCTGGGCGACACCGCGCGGTTTCCCTACGGTGAACGCTCCCCCGGCGAAATCGAGCGCTTCGCGGCGGAGATCGCCGAGGAGCTGCTCGGGCGGCGGGCCAAGCTGCTGGTGGTGGCGTGTAACTCGATGACCGCGTCCGCCCTGCCAAGCCTGAGCCGCCGGATGATGCAGACGACTCTCGGCCTGGACGTACTGGGCGTGGTGCGTCCCGAGGCCCTTCAGGCGGTGGCCGCCACGCGCACCGGGCGAATCGGGTTGCTGGCCACGCCGACGACGGTAGCCAGCGGCGCATATGACAAGGCCGTCACGACCGTTGACCCTCACGTGACGCTTCACCCGGTGGCCTGCCCGGGTCTGGCGAAGATCATCCAGGATGGCGAGCAGTTTGACGAGCGGGCCGTGCGAATCGTAAGAGAGGCGTGCGCGCCGTTGCGTCAAGCCGACGTAGACACCGTGATCCTGGGGTGCACGCACTACCCGCTGATAGAGCCGATGCTGCAGCGGATGCTTGGCCCTTCGGTGCAGCTGATCAGCTCCGGGGCGGCGCTTGCGCGCCAGGTGGAGCACGCGCTGAGCACCCGAAGCCTTCGCAATCCACGCGCAGGGGAGGGCCAATATCGCTTTTTGTGCACCGGAGACACAGAGCTGTTTGGCGAACTGGGCACACGCTTTTTGCAGATGCCCCTGGGTCCAGTCGAGCACGTGCGGCTGGCGGCGGTCGAGGCGGTCGTGTGAGAACGCGCAGTTATGGGCGCGGGGCGGGCGAACTTCGGCCGATCACAATCGAGCCGGGATTCATGCGCACCGCGACCGGCTCGGCGCTGATCTCGGCTGGCGAGACGCGTGTTATCTGCACGGCCTCCGCGCAGGAGAGCGTGCCGCGCTGGATGGTGGGCAAGGGCAAGGGCTGGTTGACCGCGGAGTACGGAATGCTGCCTGCGTCCACCGGCGATCGTAAGCAGCGCGACATCTCCAAGGGCCGTCTCGACGGCCGCTCGGTGGAGATCCAGCGCCTGATCGGACGCTCGCTGCGCGGCGTGATCGACCTCACGAAGCTGGGCGAACGCACGATCTATCTGGACTGCGACGTGCTGCAGGCTGACGGGGGCACGCGTTGCGCGTCGATCACGGGCGCTTACGTCGCGCTCGCCCTGGCCTGCACGCGCCTGCGGGCGGAGGAGAAGCTGGAGGCCTCTCCCCTGACAGGATCGGTGGCGGCGGTCTCATGCGGGATGGTCGAGGGGGCCGCGTTGTTGGATCTCGACTACGCCGAGGACTCGACCGCCGAGGTCGATGCCAATGTCGTGATGACCGGCGGCGGCGGTCTGATCGAGGTGCAGGCCACCGCCGAGCGCACCCCGCTGTCGCGTGCGCACCTGGACGAGCTGCTGGCGCTCGCGGCTGCCGGGATCGAGCAGCTGCGCTCCGCACAGGAGCAGGCGATCGCTCCGTCTTGAGGCTCCTGCTAGCCACCCACAACGAGCACAAGCGGCGCGAGTTCGCGCGCCTGCTCGAGGGCCACGAGGTGGAGACGCTGGGAAACGACGTGGAGTTACCGCCGGAGACGGGAGAGACGTTTGCCGAGAACGCGCTTGGCAAGGCCCGGGCAGCCGCGACGGCGACGGGCGAGGTGAGCATCGCCGACGATTCGGGGATCGAGGCAGCGGCGCTGAACGGTGCGCCGGGAGTGCGCTCGGCGCGCTACGCGGGCGAGCACGCAAGCGACGAGGAGAATCTCGAGAAGCTCCTGCGCGAGGCGCCGGCGGGCAGTGCGCTCGAGTACATATGCGCGCTCGCGTATGTCGATCTGGCCAACGGTGTAGAGCGCATGTTTGAGGGTCGTTGCAAGGGCCACCTGGCGGCGAGGACCAGCGGAGCGGGAGGGTTCGGCTACGACCCGGCATTCTTGCCTGAGAATGGACGGATGGGGCTGACGATGGCTGAGCTGACGGATGAGCAGAAGGACGCGATCAGTCACCGCGGGCGCGCGGCTCGAGCGTTGCTCGAGTGGCTCAAAACAGGTTGATCGCCGCCGAGATCGCGACCGCGAGGCCAAGGCCGGCGTAGCCGTTGTAACCGGCGAGCAGCAGCAGCAGGGCGGTGACCAGTGCGACGAGCACGGTCACGAACCAGGCGATGCGGGTAACAGACATCGCCCCCATTCTTGCCGATTACGCTCGCTCGGCTTCTTCTGGTCGTGGCCGCGGTCCTCAGTTGGGGTGGGCGACCCGTTGTCCCGGCACAGAGAACCGTCCCCGTTCGCTGTTAGCTTGCAAGCAACGGTCTCACGAACAAGGAGGACGAAGTGACGAAGTCCGAGCTGGTTGACCAGGTGGCGGATCGTGCCGATCTGACCAAGCAGGATGCCGCGCGGGCGGTGGACGCGGTGCTGACCACGGTAGAGGATGCGCTGCGGCGCGGCAGTGAGGTGACGGTGTCGGGGTTCGGCAAGTTCCACGTGAGCGAGCGCGGCGCGCGTCAGGGCGTAAACCCGCGCACGGGCGAGCGCATCCAGATCGCCGCCTCACGAGTGCCGAGATTCACGGCGGGCAGCGGGTTGAAGAGCGCGGTGAAGGGCCGCTGACACCGGCGCGTTCGTTCGGCGACACCCTGGTCGCGCGAGTGGCTGCGCGCGAGTCGCAGATCGTGCTCGGTCTCGACCCGGACCCCGGCATGCTGTGGCCGGCGACGGACGAGCCCGCACCGGGCATATCCGTTGAGGGCTCCCCTGCGGAGCGCGCCGCAAGCGCGGTGCTCACCCACTGCAAGGCGCTGATTGACGCGACAGCAGAGGCATGCGTCGCGGTCAAGCTCCAGCTCGCGTGTTTCGAGCGATTGGGGGCGCCGGGATGGAGGGCGCTTGAGGAAGTCGCCGCGCACGCAAGGGCGCGCGACTTGCTCGTTATCGCCGACGGCAAGCGCGGCGATATCGCGGTCAGCGCGACCGCCTACGCGCAGGCGCTGATGAGCGGTATCGAGACGCCGTTTGGGGCGGTGGCGGGGCTGAGCGCGGACCTGGTGACCGTCAACCCACTCATGGGTAAAGACGCGATCGAGCCGTTCGTGATGGCCGCGCGTGAGCACGGCGCGGGGGTACTGGTGCTCGTGCGCACCTCGAACCCCGGCGCGGCCGACGTCGAGGATCTACGGCTCGCGGACGGGAGAGCGGTGTGGGAGGGGGTGGCCGGGATCGTGGACGAGCTGGGCAAGCCTGGCGTTGGTGAGGCGGGCATCGGTGATGTGGGCGCGGTCGTGGGAGCCACCGAGCCGAAACATCTTGCTCGTGCGAGAGAGCTGATGCCAAACGCGACGCTCCTGCTCCCCGGCGTGGGCGCGCAGGGAGGCCGTGTGGAGGACCTCGCTCCCGCGTTCGCAGCGGGGCGCGCGGGCGGCCTTGTCACCGCGTCGCGCAGCATCGCAAACGCTCACCAAGCTACGGGCGGGGAGCCCGCAACCGCTGCACGTGCAGAGGCCGAGCGCCTGCGCGCCGTGACCTGGGAGCTTGGGTAGGTGACAAAGCCGGCGCGGGTGTGCGCTGTGCCGTCGTCGTTGTGTGCGTTAGCGGTCCCTTATGTCCGTTCCGCTAGCCTTGTGATGCGCATGACGGCACTGTCTGCTGTGCAACGCACTGGAAGGTGGGTACAGAGCCAGAGATGATCATCACGGTCACGCTCAACGCGGCGATCGACAAGTCGCTCTCGGTGCCGAACTTCCGGCTCGGGCGGCGCCATCGCACGGTCGAGCAGCGCACGATGGCCGGCGGCAAGGGCGTCAACATCGCGCGTACGCTGAAGGCGCTCGGCCAGCCAGTGATCGCGACCGGCTTCGCCGGCGGCGCCACTGGAACGCACATCGTCGAGCAGCTCACCGAGGAGTCGATCCTCAACGACTTCGTGCGCATCCGCGAGGAGTCGCGCACGAACACGTCGGTGCTAGACCCCACCGACGGGCAGCAAACCGAGATCAACGAACGCGGCCCCGCGGTGTCCGAGCACGAGGTCGAACTTTTCCGCGACAAGCTCCTCTACCTCGCGCGCGGCGCCGCGATCGTGGTGTTCGCCGGGTCGCTGCCGCGCGAGGTCGAGCCTGATATCTATGCATCGTTGATCCGCGAGCTGGGGCGAATGGAGGTCACGACCGTAATCGACACAGACGGCGAGCCGCTGCTCCAGGCCGTGCGCGCCGAGCCCGACGTGGTTTCCCCCAACGTGATCGAGGCCGAGGAGCTCGTGGGGCATGAGTTCTCGAGCGAGGAGGAGCGCTCGCTGGCTGTGCGCGAGATCGCCGCGCTCGGCCCGCGCGAGGCGATCATGACGCTCCCCGACGGCTGCTTCGCCCAGGTGCTCATCGACGGCCAGCCGCGTTTGAAGCGCGCGCGTATCGACCCGCGCGAGCCGATTGCCAAGCGTGGCTCCGGAGACGCATTCCTGGCTGGCTACGTGGCGGCGCGCTACGAAGGCCGCGCGCCCGACCAGTGCCTGCGCTTCGGCGTCGCCTGTGGCGCGGAGTCCACGGGTCGCCTCGGCGCCGGGCTGATCGACCACCGCGAGGCGCGGCGGCTGATGGGCGATGTCGAGCTGTCTGCGGTCGAGCTGCCCGCCGAGGTCGGCTGAGACGACCGTGGACACGGCGCGAGCTTTGTCCTACCGATCGGAGATCGACGGGATCTCCGATCGGCCAGCACGTGTGTAGCTACACACTTCGCTCTCTGCGTCCTGGGCGGGCGGGTCTCGATTCGTCCACGGCCGTCTCAGGAGCGCGTGGCGCTTCCGTGCGGCTTCTTAGCCCCCGGCGACGTCGCGGCGCAGAAACACCAGATAAGCGGCAAATAGCGCCGGGACCGCGTACAGCGCGCAGACCCATGCCGAGTGCCAGATCGGCGCCCAGTCGGTCGGAGTGCGCAGCAGGCCGTGCCAGTTAGCGAACTGCTGCGTCAGCAGATATGGCTGGATGCCTTCGAGTCCCGGGATCGCGGAGACGATGTAGAGCAAGATCACGAAACCCACCGCTCCCACGACCGACGCGGCGCTGTTGCGGGTCGCCGTCGAAAGCAGCACACCAAAGGCGACCACCGCGAGCAGCGGGATCAGGTAGAGCGCGTTCGACGCGAACACGAGCAGCAGTGCTTCGGACGCCGAGACTTTGGTCCCCGAAAGCGTGGTCACCGGATGGAATCCCCATGACGCCACTCCGCCCACCGTCGCCACGGCAGCCGACACGTAAACCGCGAGCCCCGCGTAGAGCATCGCCGCGAGCGCCTTCGCGGCGAACACTTGCCCACGGTCGACCGAACGCGTGAGGATCGTCTTCAGCGTGCCGTTGCCGTCCTCGGCTGCGACGATGTCCCCTGCGACGAGCGAGGCGATCAGGGGCAGCATGAAGGCCGACAGGAACTCCAGCGTCAGGACCGGGGTTGCCAGCCCCGACGCGGTGATCTGGCCGGAGAAGATCGAGAGGTTGCCGCCGTGATCGTGCTGCTGGTGCAGGTTCTCGAACACCACAAAAATCAGCGGGAAGAGCGCCGCCAACCCCAGCCCGAGATACGTGCGCTTCTGTGAGACCAGCTTGCGCAGCTCCCAGCGCAGTACCGTCGGGACCCGCGGGCGCCGCACCCCGCCTATCTGCGCTCCCGCCGGGGGCGCCGCCGATGCGCCTACCGCGCTCATTGCTCCGGTGATGGCATATCGGCTCCTTGGCCCGCTGTCGCCAGCGTGCCATCGCCGCCCTGCGCCACCTGCCGCGGGATCGCGCCAGGCAATCCATTCAAATCCCCCAAAACCGTTCCTCGATCGCCCTCCGTCAGGCGGAAGAAGAGGTCCTCGAGCGTCGCCAGTTCTGGGGTCAGCGCCAGGATCGCAATGCCTTCGGCCCCAAGCGCCAATGAGAGCGCCCCCACGTTGGACTCCTGTGCCTGGAAGTTCAGGCCGTGCTCGCCGGCGCTCGCGTGCTCCACGCCGGGTGCCGTCGCAGCGATCTTCAGAGCCCGCGCGTCATCGCTCGTGCGCATCCGATAACCCGCCCCGCCCTGGCGGCGCAAGTCCGCAAGCGCGCCCTCGTAGACCACCTGACCGGAGTCCACGATCGCCACCCGGTCGCACAGTTCCTGCACCTCCGGGAGCTGGTGGCTCGAGAGCAGGACCGTGATCCCATCGTCGGCGAGACGGCGGATCAGGGTGCGCATGTCGCGCATTCCCGCCGGATCGAGTCCGGTGGCGGGCTCGTCGAGGATCAACAGGCGCGGGCGGCGCAGCAGCGCCGCGGCGATGCCCAGGCGCTGGCGCATGCCGTGCGAATAGCCGCCCACGCGGTGCTTGCCGCGCGGCGCCAGCTCGACCACGTCCAGCACCTCCTCGATGCGCTCTCGCGCGTCGCCGCCGTCGAGCGCGGCCAGCAGTTCTAGGTTCTTGCGCCCAGACAGATACGGGTAGAAACGCGGCGCCTCGACGAACCCCGCCACGCCCTCCAGGGCGCGGGCGCCCTCGCGCAGCGGGTCGCGTCCGAACAGCTCCACTTTGCCCTCGCTCGGCATGATCAGCCCGAGGCACATCCGCAGCGTCGTCGTCTTGCCGGCGCCGTTCGGACCCAAGAACCCATACACGTCGCCGGAGCGCACGTTCAGGTCGATGTGGTCGACCGCCAGAACCTCCTTGTAGCGCTTGACGAGTCCCCTGGCGCGAACCGGAGCCGCCTCGTCGGGCATTCGCTACAGGCCCTTGGCGACCGCTTCGACCGCGCTGGGGGGGACAGCGCCGCCGACCAGGTAGCGCACGCCGGAGCGCTCGAACGTGAGCAGGGTGCCCAGCTCTGTGGTCAGCTCGGTGGCGGTCGTTCCGTTGATCTTGACCTGCGGCAGGCCTTCGGGCAGCGTCGATGAGGTTGAGGCGCCCAGTTTGGTCTTGCTTTCGAGCACGCCGATCGTCGACAGCCCGTGGCCCTGACTGGTCACCTTCGGGCGTTCGCCGCCCTGGGTGGAGTCACCGGGCTTGGCGCCGTCCTTTTCAGGCAGGACGACTTCTTCGACCTTGGCGTCCGACGGCGGCGTGAATTCGAACACCGAGGATTCGACTGGGCCGTAGGAGATCGAGGTGGCCGCCAGTTCGATCACCGGTGCGGAGCTCTCCGTTGAATAGATCGCCGCGCGCAGCGGCACGCCGTGGACGGCGTCGAAGGAGAGCTCGGCGCCACCGAGCAAGCTGCCGCTTTCCTTGGGGGTGACGCGCACCGTGTAAGCGGCCTGACCGGCGACGTCGGTGGGCGTCGCGCCGGACACGTTTGCGTGCTCGCTGAGGTGCGAGATCGCTTCTTCGATCTTCGCGACGGTCGGGGCTTCGTGGTGTGCACCCGAGTCCGGCACCGCGCTCTGCTCCGTGCCGCCTTCGTGGGCGGAGGGCGTGTAGCGGTAGAGCGTGTTCGAGGAGGGGTCGTACATCTGCACGGTGTGACCGTCGTAGTAGATCTCGGTGTCGCCCTTTTCGGACTGCAGCTCCAGGCGCACGTGGCGTTCCTTTGAGATCCACAGCCGCCCGGAGGCGCCGGAGATCAGCGGACTGGACGTGAGCTGACTGGCTTCGCCGCCGCCGCTCGCGAGGTTGGCGCCTTCGAGTAGGTGGTTGGTCAGCTGGATCTGAGCGCTGACGCCTTCGATTGGCTGCCCGTGTGCCTCTGCGAGGGCGTCGTGGACCGCGTCGGCGAGCGGCTTGGGGGGCGGCGTCGGGCCGCTGACCAGCGCGAACGCGAGCGCGGTGAGCGAGCTGCCGAGGACGACCACCAGCCCACATAGGAGCAGCAGGCGCGACAGGGGAAGTCTGCGAAGGAGATAGCTCATACGAACTCCTATCCAAGGGTAGCGCTGTAGCTTGCGCCAACCTAAAGGTGAGAGCGCTCTCATCGTTGCTGGCCGCTACGGCGCACCGACCGCAGCCGGCGGCCTCGGTCGGCCGTGCGGAGGCGATAAGACGGCATCCTGCCTGAGAGCCGAGCCGGCCTCCACTTCACAACGGCGACGCGAGGTCGTCGTTTCGATACGCGGGACTGGATGTCCCGCGTAGGTGGACTTTTTGTGGACCGTTCCAGCCGCCACGGCAGTCACCATCGCCAGCCGTCCGGGCCGTCCTGTTGTATCTTCCCGCCCTCATGGTCATCGTCTTCATTCTCTTCTGGGTCCTGCTCGGCCTTGGCGTGTTCTTCGTCGCTATGCGCGGCGGACCGCGCGGTGCGCGCGAGTCGCTGCACACCGATTCGAAGATCGGCCAGCGCACGGTCACGCTGGGGATCGTCGTGCTGTTCGCATTCGGTCTGATCGTGCCCGCGCTCGTGCTGGCGTTCAACGGTGAGCACAAGGCAAGCGTCGCGGTCGGCGGCCTGCATCTGAACGGCGAAGAGCAGAAGGGCCGCGAACTGTTCGCGCGCTCCTGCACGGTTTGCCACACGCTCGCCGCGGTCAAGTCGGTCGGGCGCATCGGCCCGAACCTCGACGTGCGCGTCGGCGAAGACATCGGGGGTACGACCGCCGCCGAACACAAGGCGAAAGGTGAGGCGCTCGTGCTGAACGCGATCGCCGAAGGTCGCGCCCGTGGGTTGGGACAGATGCCGGCGCTGCTCTACCAGGGCAAGGAAGCGCAAGATGTTGCGGCGTTCGTGGCGGCCGTGGCGGGGCACTGACTGAGGCGGCCGATGGCCGGCGCGGATGCTGCGTCCTCGGTCGCTCGCGTGACCGATCGTCCGGGATCGGCCAGCACGCCACGCTCTCTGCGTCCTTGCCCCGCTTGACCCTCGACCGCCTCAGTGCGCACCTATCGACGGTTTAGCCAACCGTCGATACCGGGGCGACAGACCATCGTCTAAGGTCCGCCGAGATGGGCGAGCAACCGCAGACCTCCGAGCAGCCGCTGACCGCCGAGGACGTCAAGGCGCTCGTGGCCGAGCGGGACATTCGCTTCATTCGCTTCTGGTTCACCGACGTGCTCGGACAGCTGAAGTCGTTCTCGATCAACGTCGCCGAGCTCGACGACGCGTTCGAGGCAGGCATGGGCTTCGACGGGTCATCGATCACCGGGTTCAACGCGATCGAGGAGTCCGACATGATCGCGCTGCCCGATCCGAGCACGTTCGCCGTGCTGCCGTGGCGCCCGGAGGAGCAGGGGGTGGGGAGGATGTTCTGCGACGTCATCACCCCAGAGCGCACGCCGTACGAGGGCGACCCGCGCCACGTGCTGCGCCGAGCGCTGGAAAGGGCGCACGGGATGGGCTTCGACACGTTCAACGTGGGGCCTGAGCTCGAGTACTTCCTGTTTCGCGACAGCAAGTCCACCGAGGTGCTCGACGAGGGCGGCTACTTCGACCTGACGACACTCGACGCGGGCTCGGACGTGCGCCGCGAGACCGTGATCGCGTTGGAGCAGCTCGGGATCCACGTCGAGTACACCCACCATGAGGTCGGGCCAAGCCAGCACGAGATCGACATGCGCTATGCGGACGCACTGAAGATGGCCGATGACTGCATGACCTATCGGATCACGGTCAAGGAGTACGCGATGAAGTACGGCTGGCACGCCACCTTCATGCCCAAGCCGCTGTTTGGCGAGAACGGCTCGGGGATGCATACGCATCAGTCGCTGTTCAGCAATGGCAAGAATGCGTTCTACGACCCCGACGATCAGTATTTCCTGTCAGACGTCGGCAAGGCGTTCATAGCGGGCCAGCTCAAGCACGCGCGGGAGATCTGCTCGATCTTCGCGCAGTGGGTGAACTCCTACAAGCGCCTCGTGCCGGGTTTCGAGGCGCCGGTGTACGTCGCGTGGTCGCGCCGCAACCGCTCGGCGCTGGTGCGCGTGCCGCTGTACCACCCGGGCACCGAGCGCGCGACGCGCATGGAGCTGCGCTGTCCGGATCCGGCGTGTAACCCCTACCTGACATTTGCGGTGCTTCTGCAGGCAGGGCTCGAGGGGATCGAAAAGGGCTACGAGCTTCCCGAGCCAATGGAGAAGAACCTCTATCACCTCTCCGCCGAGGAGCGCCGGCGCCTGGGTGTCGAGCAGCTGCCGGAGAGCCTCGGAGAGGCGATCGAGCTCACCGCACAGTCCGAGCTCGTACTGCGGACGCTCGGCGAGCACATGTTCAACCGCTATGTCGAGATCAAGCGCCAGGAGTGGGACGACTACAGGGTGCAGGTCAGCCAGTGGGAGCTGGATCGCTACTTGTCTATCTTGTAGGCACCGGGCAGGCGATCGGACGCATTGGGGAAAGACGCCAGTGCATCGCCTGCAAGAGGTGCCCAAACGACGTTGGGTGGCGAGGGGCGATGTCGCGCAGCAGCGCGAGCACCGAAATGGCGTGGCGCTCATAGGTGGCCTCGCCCGTCAGCTCTGAGAGGCGCAACAGGCCGAGCGTGGCGCTGGAGCCGCCAGCGGGGATTGGTGTGTCCTCCAGGTCCTTGCGCCGTGCGATCAGCGCTTCGCCGTCGGACGCGGTCGAGAAGAAGCCGCCGTTGACCGGGTCTGAAAAGCGGGCAATCAGCGTGTCCGCGAGTGCAGTGGCCTCTTCGAGCCAGCGCGCCTCGCAATTCGCTTCGAACAGCGCGATCAGCGCCTCCAGCAGGAAGGCGTGGTCCTCGAGGTAAGCGTCGATCTCACCCCGCTGGGATCCGTTGCCACCGTAGGTGCGCAGCAGCCGTCCCTGCTCGTCGCGCAGATCGCGCAGGACGAACTCGGCGCACTCACTCGCCGCGTCGAGGTACCGGTGCTCCGCTAACACCGCTCCGGCGTCCGCCAGGGCCGCGATCATCAGCGCGTTCCAGCTTGTCAGCCGCTTGTCGTCCAGCCCGGGGCGCACGCGGCGTTCGCGTGTCTCCAGCAGGCACATACGAATCCGCTCGCGTGTGATCTCATCAGGACGGAGGCCGCGATCCTCGAGCACATTCAGCCCTGATGAAGTCCCGCCCACCCGGTGAGGATCGACGAAGTTCCCCTCCTCGGTGGCCCCGAACCAGGCGATCGCCGCGTCTGCGTCCGCGCCGAGAACCTCTCTCAGCTCGGCTACTGTCCACACGTAGAACTGCCCCTCCACTCCCTCTGAATCAGCGTCCAACGCGGAGTAGAAGCCACCCTCCCGACCACGCATCTCGCGCAGGGCCCAGTCGAGCGTGTCGCGACAGACCGCCTCCAGGTGAGCGTCTCCACTCAACTGGAAGCCATGTAGATACGCGCGCGCGAGCAGCGCGTTGTCGTAGAGCATCTTCTCGAAATGCGGGACCGTCCAGGTTGCGTCGACGCTGTAGCGCGCGAATCCTCCACCGATCTGATCATGGATCCCTCCGCTTGCCATCGCGCGCAGGGTGTCGAGCGCCATCGTGTGCTCTCCGCGGAGCAGTAGGAGCTCGATGACCGACGCCTGCGGGAACTTTGGTGCCCGGCCGAAGCCGCCGTCACGCGCGTCGAACGACTCCTTCAGCCTCATGACCACGGCGTCGAGGATGCCCTGGTCGATCGGCTGGGCGGAGGGTGTCAGCAGCGCTCCCCCGGACAGCCGCTCGCGCAGGTCCTCTCCTCCTGCGCGGATCTCCTCGCGGCGCTCGTCCCATGCCTCGGCGATCGCGTGCAGCACCTGCGTCCATGCCGGCATGCCCGGACGGGGGTCGGGCGGGAAGTAGGTGCCGCCGTAGAACGGCAGCTGCTCGGGTGTGAGGAACACGTTCAGCGGCCAGCCTCCGTGGCCGGTCATGGCCTGGACGGCCTCCATGTAGATGGCGTCGACGTCGGGGCGCTCCTCGCGGTCGACCTTCACGCAGACGAAGCTCTCGTTCATCAGCTCGGCTGTGCGCGGGTCCTCAAACGACTCCCGCTCCATTACGTGACACCAGTGGCAGGAGGAGTAACCGATCGATACCAGCAGCGGCCGGTCCTCCTCGCGGGCACGCGCCAGTGCCTCGGGACCCCACGGCAGCCAGTCGACGGGGTTGTTCGCGTGCTGGCGCAGGTATGGCGAGGTCGTCTGCGCTAATGCGTTGGGCACCCGCTCAGCGTAGCCGGGCAGTCTGGTCTTCAATCAGTCCCGGCAGCGGGAACGCGACCTTGCCTATGGGCCATTCTGCCGCACCCGCGCCGTCGACCGCGCGCGAAAGCTTGACTTTGGCGAGGTCAACGTCGAAGCGCTTCCCGCCCAGAGTGCCAGTCACCTGCTCGCCAGAGCCGATCCTGACCGTGCCCTCGGAGGCGGCTGCGCCCGATATCCGCACGGTCGTCGTCTCGAGCTGACCGTTCTTCACCGGGAACGTCCCGCTGAGCTGGACGCCCGTCACGTATGAGAAGTCCTTCAGGACCACCGCGGAGGACGCGAGCTTGGCATAGCCGCCGCGCAGGCCGCCGAAGCTCGACCCGCTGGGTAGTTCCTGGTTGGCCTGGAGAGTCGCGCCGATTACCTGGCGGTTGAGGTCGAGGATCGTGTCGAGCACCGCGGTGAGCGTGTGCCCGGGCCTGCCCGCCAGGCCCGGGGGCGAATGCACATAGGCGAGCCTCGTCGGGGTGAGCGGCGTGGGGGCGAACATGTCAGCGCTCGGCGCGCAGGGCTGCACAGCCGTGCCGGCGAAGAACGTCGCCACGGCCTCCTCAGCGCAGCCGCTGAAGTCGGCGCCGAGGACCGAGTGTCCTGTGAACGGGACCACCTCCAGCTGTGCGTCGGGAATCAGCGCGGCGACCTTGCGCGCGTTCGATGTCGGCGTCCTCAGGTCCTGGGCGCCGGAGAGGATCAGGGTCGGCACGTCCGGCAGCGCACTCGGCGCGGGGGGTCTGGGCGATGCGTCTGGCCACCCGGCACAGACGGAGAGGAGGCCGTTGTTCACTGCGGTGGACGCGTCGAACGGGAAGAAGTCGGTGCTTGGGAGGGTATGCAGGGAGTAAAGCGCTTCCGCGAGCTTGCTCGATGGCGTGCTCGTCCGCTGCCACGGAAACGGCTCCTCCTCACAGCTGGTCGCCAGGAATACTGCTTCGTCTACCCCCTCGGCGTTTTCGCCCGTGTGGCCGTTCGGCACGTTCGGGATCAGCCCCTCTGAGAGCAGATGCAGGCGCAACAGCGGATCGGGGTCGTTGTGCAGGGCCGAGCGCACAGCCGCGGGCAGCAGCGCGCGCAGAGCGGGGTTCAGGTCGCCGGCCTCCAGGATGCCCAGCAGGTCCGTCTCGTCCAACGTGGCGGCGTGGCGGTGGCCTGACCCGTCGTAGACAGAGCCGCTCAAAGCATGTTTGCGCAGCCGTACGATTAGGTTCGCAAGGTCCGCGACCGGGTTGGACGTGATCCCCGCGCACGCGCGGTTCGCGCAGAGCTCGCCCAGCATCGGCGCGATCGCCTGGAAGGTGGGGACCGCAAAGGGTTCCGGTCCGTCGGTGGGCACGACCGAGTCGAGCACGAGCGCTTCCACGTTTTGCGGATAGCGTTCGGCATACTCCAGCGCGACCTTCGAGCCGTATGAGGTGCCGTACAGGACGAGCTTTTCGTAGCCGGCCGCCTGGCGAATCGCCTCGATGTCCGCTGCCGATTCCTGGGTGGTGAACCCCCCGCGCGCGGGGCCGATCTGCAGGGCACACCGTTCGGTCAGCTGTTCCACCGGGCCCGCGCTGAAGCTTTCCAAAGCGGGGCAGCTCAGCGGGTCCGAAGCGCCGGTGCCGCGCTGGTCGAAGACCAGCAGGTCGCGCGCGCCGAGCGCCGGCGCGATCGCCTTGGCCATGAATTCACCGAGCCCGAGCGCCGCCTGGCCCGGGCCGCCCGCCAGTCCTACCACGGCATCCTTGCTCGGGCTGAAACCCGCCAACTTGCGCTCGACGCTCAACGAGATCGTGCCGGGCACCCCACCCGAGCGGTCGAGCGGGACGGGTACGGTCGCGCAAGAGAAGCCAGCCGGAGCATTGCTCGCGCAAGGGGCCGAGCTAAGGCTCGGGGAGCCGGCCGAGGAGGCCGGCCAGCTGATGAGCGTCAGCGCCGGCAGCAGAGCCACTAGGACCGAAGTGGAGGCGCGCCTGCGCATCGGCATCGACAATAGCGCCAGTCGCCGCGAGATTCGCCGCATGGGGATTGGGGCGCAGGCCCACGTGCCTGCCTTCAAGCGTTCCCACCAGCGTCTTATGGGGTCCCAGCCGCAGCGTGCCGTGCGCGGCCGCCGTGCCGCCAACCCTTAGCTCGACCTGTTCCTGGGTGATCTCTCCGGAGACGGTAACTCCCGGCACGTAGGAGTAGCCGTGCAGGACGAGTCTGCCCGCGGCCAACCCCGCCCAGCCCGTGCGCAGTCCCCCGATGTCCAGCGACGGCAGGGCGGCTTCTTGGTCCGCTCTCAGCGCCAGCTGGCGCTCGAAGTCCGCCAGCGTGAGCGCGACCGCCTCGAGCGTGCGTCCGGGCTTCCCGCGATTGCCCCGCGCCGGCGCCACGTTCGCCAGACGCTCCGGCGGGAGCAGCGTGGGGCGCTCCAGGGGTGTCGGTGGCAAGGCCGCGCAGGGCTTGATTGGCTTGTTGGCGAATAGCGCCTGGAGGGCGTCGTGCGAGCAGCTGGTTGGGTCGTCGCCGAGCACGGAGTGCCCGACGTTGGGCACCACCAGCAGGTGAGACCCAGGGATCTGCGCCGCGACTTCGCGCGCGTTCGCCGTCGGGGTGCGCAGGTCGTCGGCACCGCTCAGGATCAGCGTCGGCACGCTGGGAAAGGGCGCGTCTTGCGGCGTCGGCGCGGGCGTCGTGAACGGCCAGAACGCGCATGCCGGCATGTCGCTTGAGTTCAGCACGTCGGCTAGGGCGAATGGAGCGATTGCGCTCGCCGCGAGCGTGTGGATCTGGACCTTCGCTTCAGCCAGGCGCCGGCTCGGGTCGGCGGTGCGGTTCCACGGAAACTCCTCCTCTTCACAGCTCGTCGCGTAATACAACGGCGTGTCGAAGCTCTCGCTCGGGCTACCCGCTTCGCTCGCTTCGCCCTGTTCGGCCCGCACGAGCAGCCGCGCGAGCGCGGCCGTGTCTCCATCCGCGGCTGCGCGGATCGCCGCCGGGAATTCGGAGCGCAGCGTCGGTTCCAGGTCGCCCGCGAGGAGGATCCCGATCAGATCCTCTGAAGAGATCGCGATCTTGTGGGCCTGACCGCGGCCGTCGATCCAACGTCCACGCAGCTCCCCCTGATGACTCATCCGCGCTACTACCTTGGCCAGATCGGCTGTGGGGTTCTGGGTGATATGGGCGCAGGCGCGCGCGGCGCAGAGCTGGCGCAGGATGCGAGGGATCGCCGCGAACGTTGAACGGTTGAGCGGATCGGGTCCGTTCGGTGGCACAACCGAGTCGAGCACCAGCGCTTCGACGTGGCTCGGGTAGGTCTGCGCGTACTCCTCGGCCACCTTCGTGCCGTATGAGGTGCCGTACAGGACGAGCTTTTCATATCCGCCCGCCTGCCTGATCGCCTCGATATCGGCGACTGTGTCGGCCGTCGTGTAATCGCTGCGTGTCGGCCCGAGCTGGGCGGCGCATTCAGCGATTGCCCGGCCCGGAGGGCCTGAACCGAAGGGCTGTTCGAAGCGGTGGCAGGACAGCGGGTGCGAGAAGCCGATGCCGCGTTGATCGAACACGATCAGATCGCGCGTGTCCGCGATCGGGCCGAGCACCCGGGCGAACTGTTCGGCGAACGGGAGTGCGGCTTGGCCAGGCCCGCCCGCGAGCGCGATGACAGCGCTGCGCGCTTCCCCGACGGGCGCGCGATGACGGCGGATCGCGAGCGTGATCGTTCCGGGTGTCGCCTCGCCCGGGTCAAGTGGGACAGTCAGGTGGCCGCAGGCGAAGTCGTTGCTGTTGCCGCATGGCGCCCACGCGATCTGGGCCTGGGCTTGTGCGGCCGATGCCGCCGCGCACATGCATACCGCCGACAGGACAGCGACGATCCTCGCGAGTTGCATTTTTCGGAATCTATCTGCTGAGGTTCAACGGGCGCCCCACAACTGCTCCCACACGTTAGTCTCGCGTCACCAATGGCCTCCTCTCGTGAGATCGTGCAGGCACCCGGCGCTCCCGCCGCGATCGGTTCATACAGCCACGCCGTCCGTGCTGGCGAGCTCCTGTTCTGCTCGGGTCAGATCCCGCTCGATCAGAGCACCGGTGAGCTGGTGGGGGCGACGCCCGCCGCGCAGGCGCGGCGCTGCCTGGAGAACCTGGGCGCCGTCTGCGAGGCGGCGGGAACGACGCTGCAGCATGCGGTGCGGATGACGATCTACATGACCGACTTAGCGGCCTTCGGAGAGGTCAATGAGGTGTACGCGAGCTTCTTCGCGGACGATCCCCCGGCGCGCGTGACGGTCGGCGTGGCGCAGCTGCCGAAGGACGCTCAGGTGGAGATCGACGCGGTAGTGGCGCTGTAGTCGTCGTCTTTATCCAGCTCCGCGCCCTGCAGTGCGCGGGTCAAGAGCTGCCACAGAATCGCGCGTTCCTCGGGGTCGAGCGTCCGCAGAACGTCGTCCTCGATCGTTTCCTGCGCTTGCTCTGCGTCTACCAGAGCGCCGCGGCCATCCTCGGTGAGCTCGACCAGGTGCCGTCGGCGATCGCCGGGGTCGCGGCGGCGTGTGACATACCCCAAATCCTCGAGCTCATTGAGCAGCAGCACGACGTTGTTGGCGTCCATGCAGAATGCGTCAGCGAGCTCCTGCTGAGGGCACGCGTCGTGATCGCGCACATAGCTCAGCGCGACGAGATAGCGCAGCTGCATTCCCAGCAAATCGTCGCTGCTGCGGCGGTAGACCTGCTTGGCCAATCGCGTCAACAGCACCATAGAGCCCGGAGCACATGCCCTCTGCTCACCCATATCACCAGATTTATACACCACTATGCATCAGCCGTCACTTTACCATCGATTGTAACTTTCCTGTAGATCATCCTTGCAGTAAGGATGATCCATGCTACGGTGTTCCCTTCGCTTACCTGGAAGGAGCACCATGAGTACCGAAGACACCATCCGCAGACCAGAACTCGATGGCCACGACACGCTCGACGAGGCCGCACGCAAGCGCGAGCGCCGGCGCTGGATAGCGCTCGCCGTGCTCTGCCTCGGCCAGCTGATGATGGTTCTGGATGCGACGATCGTCAACGTCGCCCTGCCATCGATCCAGCACGACCTGCACTTCACGCAGGCAAACCTCACGTGGGTGATAGACGGCTACCTGATCACGTTCGGCGGCTTCCTCCTGCTGGCTGGCAGATTCGGCGACCTGGTGGGCCGCAAGAAGGTCTTCCTCAGTGGACTCGTCCTGTTCGTGGCAGCTTCGATGGTGTGCGGGCTGGCGGACAGTCAGGCGATGCTGATCGGCGCTCGCCTGATCCAGGGGATCGGCGGCGCGGTTGCCTCGAGTGTGATCCTGGCGATCATCGTCACCGAGTTCCCGAAGAAGGCCGAGCAGGCCAAGGCGATGGGTATGTACGCGTTCGTCTCAGCCGGCGGCGGCTCCATCGGCCTGCTCGCCGGCGGGGCGCTGACGCAGTCGCTGAACTGGCACTGGATCTTTTTCGTCAACGTGCCGATCGGCGCCGTCGCCCTGCTGCTCGGCTCGGCCCTGATCGAGGAGAACGAGGGCATCGGCCTCAAGGGCGGCGTGGACGTCCTCGGGTCGGCCCTGATCACACTGGCGACGATGTTCGGCGCGTTCGCGATCGTCAAGTCAAGCGAATATGGTCTCTTCTCGGCGCGCACGCTGGGCGTCGGCGCCGTCGCCCTGGCTCTGCTCGGCGCGTTCCTCTCCTTGGAGGCGCGCCTGGCCAACCCGATCATGCCGCTGCGCATCCTGCGACTGCGCATGCTGATGGGCTCGAGCCTCGTCCGCGGCCTGCTCGTCACGGGCATGTTCTCCGCGTTCTTCCTCGGCGCGCTCTACCTGGAGCGGGTGCTCGGCTACGACGCCATCGACACCGGTCTCGCGTTCATGCCATTGACTATCGCCATCGCGACTATGTCGATGGGTGTATCGGCGCGGCTGGTGGAGCGCTTCGGTGCGGTGCAAACGCTCGCGGCCGGACTGCTCGGGATCGTCGCCGGCCTCTCGCTGCTTGCCGTGCAGGGCGTTCATGCCAGCTACTTCCCCGGTCTGTTCTTCGCCTTCCTGGCGCTCGGGTTGGGCGCGGGCGCATCGTTCCTGCCGCTGTTGACGATGGGGATGGCCGATGCGCCCGCCCAGGACGCGGGCCTCGCGTCGGGGATCATCAATGTCTCGGTCCAGCTGTTCGGCGCGATCGGCCTTGCCACGCTCGGCACGATTGCCACCGATCACACTAAAGCGTTGAGCGCCAGCGGGCACACGCTCGCCAGTGCCCTGACCGGCGGATACCACCTCGCCTACATCGTGGCGGCGGTCTTCGTAGCGGTCGGCATCGTTGCGGCCTTCCTCGTCCTGCGTCCGCCGGCGGGGACGGTGGCGCAGATGACCGAGGAAGCAGAGCACGAGCACGAGCTCGCGAGTGCCACACCGGAGCTCGTGCCGGCCTGACCGTCCGCGCTGCCGGCCGGACCGGGCTGCGCTACGCCTCCCCGCGTAGCGCGGCCCGCCTGACCTTCCCGCTCGCGGTCTTCGGCAGCTCCGGCGCGAAGTCGACGATCCGGGGGTACTTGTAGGGCGCGGTTTCGCGCTTGACGTGCTCCTGCAGCTCCCTGGCCAGCGCGGGGGAGGGGGTGTGACTGTCGCACAGCACGACGACCGCGCGCACGACCGCGCCCCGCTCGGCATCGGGCGCTGACACGGCGGCGGCCTCGGCCACGGCGTGGTGGGCGACGAGCGCGGACTCGACCTCGAACGGCCCGATCCGGTAGCCCGCCGAGACGATCACGTCGTCGGAGCGGCCCTCGAACCAGAGGTATCCCTCGCCGTCTTCGCTTACGCGGTCGCCTGTCTGCCACAGGTGGGAGGGATCGGATCGGCGGTCCTGCGCATGCCACGTACCGTCCTCGCGACATTCGACGCCCTCACCCAGATAACCGAGGAAGAACGTCGGCACACTCGCCGGGTCGGCGACCAGCTCGCCGTCCTGAACGGTCAGCTGCACTCCCGGCAGTGCCTTGCCCATCGAGCCCGGCCGTGCGGCCTCGCCCAACGGCATCCCCGTCAGCTGGCCGGTCTCCGTCTGGCCGTAGCCGTCGCGGATCTCGAGGCCCGTGACCTCGTGCCACGCCCGCAGCACCTCCGGATTGAGCGCCTCGCCCGCGGCGACCATCCCGCGCAGGTCCGGCAGCGCTCGCAGCGTCGCGCGCGCGGCGATCACGCGGTACTCGGTCGGCGCCATGCAAAGCACGTTCACGCGCTCCCGCGCCAGCAGCTCCAAACGCTCGGCCGGGTCAAAGCGCGCGTCGTGCAAGAGCGCACTGGCCCCCGAGAGCCACGGCGCGATGAACACGTTGCGCGCGCTCTTGCTCCAGCCGCTCGAGGCGGTACACCAAACCAGCTCGCCTTTGCGCGCGCCCAGCCAATGCTCTGCCTGCAACCGCTGGCCTGACAGGTAGCGCTGGCCATGTACCACCGCCTTCGGCTCTCCCGCGGTGCCGCTTGTGAACGTGATCAGGCACGGATCGTCGTCCGCCAGCTCGACCGGGGGCGCGGGCTCGGAGGCGAATAGCGACTCGTCGGGGACGAGCACGACCTCGCACTCCGGTCCGGCCGCCTCCAGCTCAGCTTGGTTGCGCTCGTCCGCCACGATCAGCGATGGATGGGCCACGTCGAGGCGCAGCCGCAGATCCTTTGCCCTGAGCTGCTCGGTGCACGGCAGCACCACTGCGCCGATACGAAAGCACGCACACATCGTCAACACCCACTCGGGCCGGTTACCGATCAGCGTCATGACCACATCGCCCTCGCGCACACCAAACCGAGCGAGAGTGCCCGCCAATCGTGCGCTGCGGTCGCTCACCTCGCCGAAGGTCCATGTTCGCCGGCCGCCATCGCGGGCGAGCTCGACCAGCGCGAGCTCGCCTGCCGGTAGCCTCTCCACCACATCACGGACGAAGTTCACCGCCCGCAGTCTGCCAGGCTCCGCGCGGGGGTATCCTCAGATGCATTGGGCGCAACGCCGCTCACAGACACCAATCCCCGACCTCGGAGCGTTGCTGAAAATGGCTGTAGCCGCCCCCTCATCATCGGACATGAGCGACGAGCAGAAGGCGATCACTGAGATGGTGCGCCAGTTCGCCGACGAGCAGATCCTGCCCAACGCCGAGCACTACGATCACGAGGACCTCTTTCCCGAGCCGATCGTCGAGCACATGAAGGAGCTCGGGCTGTTCGGCGTGACGATCCCCGAAGAGTACGGCGGTATGGGGCTCGACCTGACGACCTACGCGATGATCGTCGAGGAGCTGTCGCGTGGCTGGATCTCGATCTCTGGTGTGATCAACACTCACTTCATCGGCTCCTATCTGCTGATGAAGTTCGGCTCAGAGGAGCAGAAGCAGAAGTACCTGCCGCGCATGGCCACCGGGGAGATCCGCGCCGCGTTCTCGCTCTCCGAGCCCGAGCTCGGCTCCGACGTGCAGGCGATCAAAACGCAGGCCAAGAAGCAGGACGACGGCTCCTGGGAGATCAACGGTCAGAAGATGTGGGTCACCAACGGCCTGCGCTCGGATCTCGTGTTCGTGCTCGTCAAGACGGACCCGAACGTCGAGAAGGCCTACCAGGGCATGACCTGCTTCATCGCCGAGAAGGAAGGCGGCGTCAGCGAGAACAGCGGCGCCTACGCCGGCCTCACGGTCCCGCCGCAGCTGCGCAAGATGGGCTACAAGGGCGTCGAGTCGACCGAGCTGGTCTTCGACGGCTACCGCTGTCCGGCCGAGAACGTGCTGGGCGGTGAGCGGGAGGGCCTCAACAAGGGCTTCGTGCAGATGATGGACGCGCTCGAGGTGGGTCGCGTCAACGTCGCCGCTCGCGGCGTAGGTATCGCGCAGCGGGCGCTCGAGCTGGCGCTGCGCTACTCGCAAGAGCGCAAGACCTTCGGCAAGCCGATCGCAGAGCACCAGGCGATCCAGTTCAAGCTCGCCGACATGGGCACCCAGGTCGAGGCCGCGCGCCTGTTGACGCTGCGGGCTGCCCGCCTGAAGGACGCCGGGGAGCGCTCGGACCTGGAGGCGGGCATGGCCAAGCTGTTCGCCTCGGAGGCGGGCCGCTTCTGCGTGGAGGAGTCCTTCCGGATCCACGGCGGCTACGGCTACTCCAAGGAGTACGAGATCGAGCGCCTGTACCGAGACGCTCCGCTGCTGTTGATCGGCGAGGGGACCTCGGAGATCCAGCGCATGGTCATCGGTCGCAAGCTGATCCAACGCCACAAGATCTGATGTCTGAGGATGCCAAGGCTCTGATCGAGGGTGCCGCACGCCGGTTCGTCGAAGAAGTGCCTGCGCTCGAGAAGCTCAAGCTGGTCGTGGGCGTGGAGTTGCGTGGCCGTGGCGACGTGCAGCAGTTCCGCCTGGAGATGCCCGGGTTTGCTGTGTCCAAGGGCTTGGCCACAGACGCGCGCATCAACGTCGAAATGCCCCGTGCATTCTTCAACGTGATGGCCAGCGAGGGGAAGGTCCCGGACTGGATCGAGGCGTTCACGTACGGCAAGGCCAAGGCCTCAGGGCCCGAGCAGTTTCTGCGGCTGATCACAACCGTGGTCGAGCGCCAGCAGGAACGCCAGCATCTCCGTCATGCGCGCTCCTAGACGATCGCTGGGGCAAGCGAGGCACGGACGCAGAGAGCGTGGCGTGCTATGCACGCGTGACCCAGCTCTTCGGGCTGTGAGCCCCCGATCATCGAAGATTCCGTCGGCCTACGATCGGCAAGGGCACAGCATTTCGCACCGCCAGCCAGCTGTCGCCTAGTGATACGAAGTCAGTTGCTGCGCCAGAAACGCCAGTGAGGCCAGCAAACAGAGGCACATCACTATCAATGAGAAGTTTTCGTTCATGGCCTTCGTCGTGCTCCGACTTACACGATAGTGCACGTCGCGGTTGCAGTGCGGTCCCTGCGAGCTTCTCAGGCGAGGATCGCGCCGTCGTCGTAGAGCTTGACGATCTTCACGGGGTGGGTGGGGTCCGATGCCGCGGCGTCCAGGCACAGGCGGCAGAGCACGCACTCGTCGAGGTTTTGCTCGACGATGTCCAAGCTGCCGTCGGCCTTCTGGGCAAAGATGTCAACCGGGCAGACCTCGGTCAGTCGGCGGGCCAGCTCAGCATCGGCGGCTGCCTGGTCGTCGACTTCGACCGCGATGAAGATGGCGTCCTTTCTCACGATGTGGTCACCCCCGTGGGGCCTCCGGGGTGGGCGGGACCTGATCCTGATGCATGGCCGCCTTCCGGGCGGTCTTGACCGGCCTGACCTCGCCCGGCCTGCTCGCCGAGCTTGGCCTTGACCAGGTCGGGGATCTCGTCGATCCGCTGCACCACAGGGATGCCGGCCTCTTGGAGGCGGGCGATCTTCTCCGTCGCGCTGTCCTCCTTACCCTCGACGATCGTGCCGGCGTGCCCGAAGGACATGCCCTGCATCTCCTCGTCGTCCATGAACTTGCCGGCCATGAAGGCGATGATCGGCAGGCGCGAGTTGTGCTCCTTGACCCACTGCGCCAGCTGTGCCTCCATGCGGCCGCCGGGCTCTGAGTAGATCACGATCGCCTGGGTCTGCTCGTCGGCCTCGAAGTACGGCATCAGCTCGGCGTAGGTCGAGCCGATGATCGCGTCTCCGCCGATCGAGACCGCTGTTGAGACGCCGAGTCCCGCCGCCGTCAGCGTGGAGGAGATCTCCGTGGTCATGCCGCCGGAGCGGCTCATCACGCCGACCGCGCCGGGCTGGTAGGCCACCGCGGCGTTGCGCGCCGGGCCGCCGATGCCGCCCATCTTGGCGACGCCCGGGACGATCACACCGAGGCAGTTGGGGCCGATGATCCGCGCGCCCTTGGCGTCGGCCAGCTCGACCATCATCGCGACGTCGCGGCGCGGGATGCGCTCGGTGACGATCACGATCGTCTTGATGCCGGCGTGCAGCGCCTCGAAGACGGCGTCGCGCGTGCCCGCGGGCGGGACGGTGACGACCGAGCCGTCGGGCACGACGCCACCGTTGTGCTCGACGACCTGCTCGACGGTGTCGAACACCGGCACGCCGTGGACCTCACGCCCCTTGCGGCCGGGGGTTACGCCGCCGACGATCTTCGAGCCGTAGTCCAGACACTCGCGCGTGAGGTTGACGGCCTCGCGCCCGGTGATCCCCTGGATGATGAAGGTGGTGTCCTGGTTGATCAGGATGGACATCGCTAGGCCGCCACGGGTGGGTGGGGTTCAATCTTGGCCACTGCGCGACCGGCGGCCTCCCACAACGACACCGACCGGTCGCAGTACTCGATCCCGTACTTGTCGAGGATCTTGAAGCCCTCCTCCTCCCAGGCACCCGGGATGCGGAAGATCGCGATCGTCTCGCCGGGGTCCTTGCCGAGCTCCAGGCAGGCCTTGATCACGCCGCGCGCGACGATGTCCACGCGTGTGTTCGAGACGATCGACATCATCACGGCGATCTTCTCGACGCTGTCTTTCTGGAGGACCTCCTTGGCCAGGCCGCAGGCCTTGGCGACCGACGGATTGCCACCGATCTCGGAGTAGTTGGCGGGCTTACCGCCCTGCTGGCGCACGGCGTCGGTGAGCGTCAGCGAGCCGCCGCCCGCGCCGATCACCAGGCCGATGTTGCCGTTGAAGCCGGTGTCCTTGCCCTGGATGACGCCACGATGATCGGCGGCGTCGATCAGCTTGACGGCCTCCTCGAACGAGGTCGGAGTGTGCCCCTCGCGGGTGCCCTCGTCCTCGCCGATGCCGAGTGCCTCGAGCAGGCCCTTCTGACGCGGCATGCCATCGTTCTCCATCTCCATGTGCGCGTCGAGCGCGACAAACGAGCCGTCCTCTAGCTCCGCCAGCGGGTTGATCTCCGCGAGCGTCATGTCGCTGTCGAGGAACAGCTGGGCCAGGCGCGCGAGCGCCGGGGTGGCGCGCTGCAGCGCCTTGCCGGTGACGCCGGCGGCAGCGATGACCTGCTTGGCCTGGAAGTCGGAGAAGGGCTCGAGCGTGGAGAAGTGGCCGCGGCCGACGTGGTCGGGGTGCTCCTCGGCGACCTGCTCGATGTCGATGCCCCCCATGTCGCTGAAGAGCATCAGCGGCTTCTTGGCGGTGCCGTCCCAGACGACCCCCGCGTAGTACTCCTGCTTGACCTCCGCCTTGGGATCGACTAGCACGCCGCGGGGCATGTGCCCGCCGATCTCCAGCTGAAGGATGTCGCGGGCGTGGCTCTCGGCTTCCTCGGGGGTGTCCGCGAACTTGACGCCCCCCGCCTTCATGCGCCCGCCCGAGAGGACCTGGGACTTGATAACGGTCGGCCCGCCGATCCGCTCAGCGATCTGCGCCGCCTCGGCGGCGTTGGTGGTGAAGCCGTAGTCGGTGACGGGGATGCCGGCGCGCTTGACGATCTCGCGCGCCTCGAACTCGAAGAATCTCATGCGGCGCGGAAGCCTATACGGCGGCGGCTTGCGGCATGAATCCGTAGGCCTCGGCGAGCTCTGGATCCTTCTTGGCGAGCATTTCAGCGAGGTTGACCATCACCTTGCACTGCTTCCAGGTCGCATCGTCCTGCATCTTGCCGTCGATCATGTGCACGCCGCGCCCGTCGGGGATCGCCGCGATCACCTTCTTGGCGAACGCGACCTCGTCGGGGTCGGGCGAGTAGACCTTCTTCGCGATCGCGATCTGGCCGGGGTGCAACGACCAGGCGCCGACGCAGCCGAGCAGGAAGGAGGCACGGAACTGTGTCTCACAGCCCTCGGAGTCGGAGATGTCGCCGTAGGGACCGTAGAACGGCAGTGCGCCGACCGAGGTGCAGGCGTCGACCATCCGCGCGATCGAGTAGTGCCAGGGGTCCTGCTGGTAGCTCGCGCGGGGGGCGTCCGGATCGTCGGGATCGGGATCGGCGATCGTGCGGTAGCCGGGGTGCCCGCCAGCCACGCGCGTGGTCTTCATGCGGCGCGAGGCGGCGAGATCGGCGGGGCCGAAGCTCATGCCTTGGATGCGCGGGCTCGCGCAGGCGATCTCCTCGAGGTTGGCCACGCCCTGGGCGGTCTCGAGCACGCAGTGCAGCAGGATCGGGCGCTCGAGGCCCGCCTTCGCCTCGAGCTGGGCGAGCAGACGATCGGCGTAGTGGATGTCCCAGGGACCCTCGACCTTGGGAATCATGATCACCTCGAGCTTGTGTCCGATCTCGCCAACGAGCTGTGTGATGTCGTCCAGAAAGTAGGGCGAGGCCAGCTCGTTGACGCGCGTCCACAGGGCGGTGTCGCCGAGGTCCATCTCCCGGCCCACCCTGATCAGGCCCGCGCGCGCGGCCTCCTTCTTTTCCAGCGGCACGGCGTCCTCGAGGTTGCCGAGCAGGATGTCGACCTTGGGCGCGAGGTCGGGAGCCTTAGCCACCATTTTCTCGTTGGAGAAGTCCATGAAATGGATCATCCGAGAGGGCTTGAAAGGGATCTCTCGCGTCGGCTCGGGCGCGTCGATGGCGAGGGGCTTGAAGAAGTCACGAGGGTTGCGCAAGTCTGGTCTCCTGGGTGGCCGGGCGGGGGGTGTGATCTATCCTGAACGGTATCGGCTCGGCGGCTCCCACTAGAGTTCCGCCCGCATGCCAGCTCCCTATATCCGCCCACAGGAGACGTTGAGACCCATATGAGCGAGACCCAGTCTGTAGAGACCGAGCAGGCCGCGCGCGAGGCGAGCGGCGCCCACCCGTACGGCCGCTACCTGGAGGAGTTCGAGGTGGGCGCGGTGTACAAGCACTGGCCGGCGAAGACCGTGACCGAGTCGGACGACCATCTGTTCTGTCTGATCACGATGAACCACCACCCACTGCATTTGAACGACGTGTACGCGGGCAAATCGCAGCAGGGACGCAACGTGGTCGTGGGCCCGCTGGTGTACTCATTGGCGCTGGGCATGTCGGTCTCAGACGTGAGCGGCAAGGCGATCGCGAATCTCGCGACCGAAGAACTCAAGCACCCCGCACCGGTGTTCCACGGCGACACGCTGTATTGCGAGTCCGAGGTGTTGGAGAAGCGCGAGTCGCAGTCAAAGCCCGACCGCGGCACGGTCAAGGTGCACACGCGCGTGCTGAACCAAGATGGCGTGCTCGTGGCCGAGTTCAAGCGGCTCGTGCTCGTCCCGCGCAAAACCCCGGGCACGGGTGGTTCCGCCGAGGGCAACGTCGAGTAGCTGAGCGCCGATCGCGACGGGGTCAAGCGGTGGCCGCGGCGGCCGAAATGATGTCCCTGGCGAGGCTGTGTTGCGACGTGCGATAGGCTTCCCGGGCCGCCCCTAGAGGGCGTTTTTCCGTTCCCGGAGCCGTCTATGGCCCGGCAGCTGCGCTAAGGACAGCGCATGCCGATCACGACCGCGACACGAAGGAGTTGCTTCGACGCCATGAGCACCACCGCTTCCGCCCCCACCAAGAACGAGCGTCTGCTGGCCTGGGTCGGTGAGGTCGCGTCCCTGACCGAGCCCGAGCAGATCGTCTGGTGTGACGGCTCCGCCGAGGAGTACGACCGGCTCTGCGGTGAGCTCGTTGAAGCCGGGACGTTCGAGAAGCTCTCCGAGGCGAAGCGCCCTAACTCCTACTTGGCGCTGTCGGACCCCGGCGACGTGGCGCGGGTCGAGGACCGGACGTTCATCTGCTCGGCGACCGAGGAGGAAGCGGGGCCGACGAACAACTGGCGCGACCCGCAGGAGATGCGCGAGCAGCTGAACGAGCTGTTCGCCGGCGCGATGAAGGGCCGCACGATGTACGTGGTGCCGTTCTCGATGGGCCCGCTGGGGTCGGACAAGAGCCACATCGGCGTGCAGCTGACCGACTCGACGTACGTGGCGGTGAGCATGCGGATCATGACGCGGATGGGCCAGGGCGCGCTCGACACGCTCGGCTCAGAGGGCGAGTTCGTGCCCTGCCTGCACTCGGTGGGCATGCCGCTCGACGACGGCGTCGAGGATGTCCCGTGGCCGTGTAATGCGGAGAACAAGTACATCGTGCACTTTCCCGACACGCGTGAGATCGCCTCCTTCGGCTCTGGTTACGGGGGTAACGCGCTGCTCGGGAAGAAGTGCTTCGCGCTGCGGATCGCCTCGGTGATGGCGCGCGACGAGGGCTGGATGGCCGAGCACATGCTGATCCTGAAGCTGACGTCCCCCGAGGGCGAGGTCAAGTACATCACCGGCGCGTTCCCGAGCGCTTGCGGCAAGACCAACTTGGCAATGCTGATCCCGACGCTCGAGGGCTGGACGGTCGAGACGATCGGCGACGACATCGCCTGGATGAAGTTCCACGACGACGGCCGGCTGTACGCGATCAACCCCGAGTACGGCTTCTTCGGCGTGGCTCCGGGGACGGGCGAGGAGACCAACCCGAACGCGATCCACACGATCGAGCGCAACACGATCTTCACGAACTGCGCGAAGACTGACGACGGCGACGTGTGGTGGGAGGGGTTGACCAAGGACAAGCCCGCCCACCTGATCGACTGGCACGGCAACGACTGGACACCTAAGACGGACCCGCCCGCCCCCCCGGCGGCGCACCCGAACGCGCGCTTCACGACCCCGGCCGCGCAGGACCCGGCGATCGCGCCTGAGTGGGAGGACCCGGCGGGCGTGCCGATCGACGCGATGCTGTTCGGCGGGCGGCGCTCGACGGTCGTGCCGCTCGTGACCGAGGCGCTGGACTGGGAGCACGGCGTGTTCCTCGGCGCGGTGATGAGCTCGGAGAAGACCGCGGCGGCCGCCGGGACTGTCGGTGAGCTGCGCTTCGACCCGTTCGCGATGCTGCCGTTCTGCGGCTACAACATGGCTGACTACTTTGCCCACTGGCTCGAGATCGGGCGTCGTCCGGGAGCCAAGCTGCCGAAGATCTTCTACGTCAACTGGTTCCGCAAGGACGAGGACGGCCGCTTCCTGTGGCCCGGCTACGGCGAGAACTCACGCGTGCTCTCGTGGGTGTTCGCGCGCTGCGCCGGTCACGGCGCGGCGAGGAAGACGCCGATCGGTTGGATGCCACCTGTCGGTCCCGACGGGATCGACACTCGCGGCGTGGACGTCACCGAAGACGCGATGGCGCAACTGCTGCGCGTCGACACGGAGGAGTGGAAGGCGCAACTGCCGCAGTTCCGCGAGTACTTGGCGAAATTCGACAATCTGCCGGTCGAGCTCACAGCTCAGCTAGACGCGCTCGAAGCGCGGCTCTCCCAGTAAGTAGCTCTACCCGGCGATCTCGCTCGGCATCTACCCCGGCGCCTCGCCCGGTACGGCGGAGCTCGCCGCCGCAACCGGCGGCGGAGAACCGTCATTTTGATGCGCCGCTACGCCATCGGGACTCCGCGAGGGCTTTCCTGCACGCCACGTAACCGTGAGCACCACAGCCTGCGTTACGAGCGCGGCCGCCGCGGAGAGTAAGAAGCTCTCAGCGACCCCGAGTGACCGGAGGGAGATCGTCAGGGTGAAGCAGAACAGGGCATAAGCCACCAGTCCCACCACGAGGCCGCGCATGATCCCCAGCAGATCTTCTTCGCCGTGCTGAGCGTGGGTGAACACCGCCAGTACGCTCGTCACCACCGGGAACGACGCGAGCAGGCCGCTCAGCTTCGGTCCGAGTTGACCCGCGAGCGCCGTCAGCGCCAGCACGAGCACGAGTGAGCTCACCCCGCGCAACGGCAGATCCCACGCCGGCAGGCTCACCGTGCTCAAGCGCTCGCCGGCGGGGCGAGGGAGCGCAATGAGCGTCAACGCGAGCGTCATCAGCACCACCGCGAGCGCTGTGCCTCGTCCGATCGAGATCGCGCTCAACGCCCCGGTCATCGCGAAATACGCGCCCCAACCCATTACGAGACTTGTGCTCCAGCGCAGTCGAGGAGCCAAGCGCGTATATACGACGATGAAGGTCATCAGCGAGACGAGCCCCAGCAGCGTCCCCGCCGCGGCGTTCGCCGCGAACGCGCGCCCGTGACTGAGCGCAAACACGAGCAGGATCGGCGCCGCCACCACAGGCAACCCTGCCACCAGCCCGCCGATCCTCACGCCGAAGCGCCTCGCCGTCAACGAGGCGCCCATCACGAACGCCGGCGCCAGCAGGATCTTCACCGCGAGTACGTTCACCGCCCGGATGATGACCGCTCGGCTGGCCTGTACGCCGTGCGCCTCGAACCCGACAGGGCAGGCGCTATCTAATCGTGCGCGTGCGTCTCACCGGCGGCTGCCGGCGGGCGCGACTCCTCCGCGAGCGAGGTGATCGTGAGCGCGCCGCGCGCGGATGACTCGAGCACGTCGGTGGCCTCCTCCAGCGAGCGCGCGTATAGCTCGACCAGCAGGTGCACAATGATGCGTGTGTCCTCTTCGTGCTTGTGGAAGCGCACGTGGGTGAAGAACTCCCGCACGCCATGGTCACCGAAGGCGGCATAGGAGAGCGCGTCCCCCGCCTCCGGCCCCGAGCAGCTCTCGACATCGTCGGCGTCGACCGCCACGGTGCATGAGGCGACCCAGGGGGTGCCGGCGATCATCCGTTCCCAGCGATCCTCGATCGGCTCGACGCGGCCGTTGTTGAAGCCCAGGTGTGGCTGGTCATGCATGCACTCCAGGCACTGCACAACCGCCTCCTGCAACTCGTCGACGACTTCAGCGCGCTCACCCGTATCGGGATCGATCTTATGGATCCCCTCGTAGTGGACCTGAACCTCGAGGTCTTGGGACCAGCAGCGGTAACAGCGCAGCCAGCTACGGGCGCTCGTTTCGGACATCGAGCCCTCCATGGGTTCCATTGTATGCGTCTCCCGCAGAAAGCTGGAAGTGCCGGGGGCTACCCGAAGGTGAACGCGTAGCCGGTGACGCCCGGTGCGAAGCGCAGAGCCAGGCGGTGCTGCTCGTCGCGGGGGAGCGAGACGAGCGTGTAGAGGCGCTCGCCGTGGACGGTGACGATGCCTCCGTCCACATCGGCGCCAGCGTAGCGAGCGGGGATCGGGCGGCCGTCGAGCAGCACCCGCACAGGGCGCGGGCGTTCGCCTGCCGAGCTCAGCACGAGGTAGACGTTCTTGGCCTCGAACTCCATATCGATCCCTGCGTTCGCGATCGCTTCCGCGGGTTGATCGGAAATGTCCCAGGTGCCGCTGTAGGCGAAGTCGTTCAGCTGCAGTTCGCCGGAGGGCGGCGAGCCGTAGTCGTGCACGCCTGTCTTCGGCCCATTGACCCAGCCCTGCGCTCGCGCGGTGCCCAGATAGGTCTCGGGGGTGGCCTCTTCGGAGGGTACGATCACGCCGGTCGGGTGACTCATGCCGCCGACCTGCGCTCCGGCTTCGGCGAGCAGCGCGCGTATGGCGGTCTCGGTCTTTTCGTAGTCGCCCTCGCCGAACGCCGTGTAGCGGACCGCTCCGCTTGCGTCGATCAGATAGTCCGCGGGCCAGTACTCGTTGCCGTAGGCGTTCCATGTGCCCATGTTGTTGTCCTGGACTACTGGGTAGTGGATGCCGAACTGCTGAATCGCGTTTTCCACGTTGGCGGCGTCGTGCTCGAACTCGAACTCGGGGGTCTCCACGCCGACGATCACGAGGCCGTCCTTGCGGTAGGCGGCATCCCAGGCCTCCAGGTGGGGCAGCGTGCGGATGCAGTTGATGCAGGTATATGTCCAGAAGTCCACCAGAACCACCTTGCCGCGCAAATCCGCGAGCGTTAGCGGTTTTCCACCAGGGGTGTTGAACCACCTCTCGGTTTCGTGGAATTCCGGCGCTGTGCCCAGGTGTTCAAGGGATTCCGCGTCAGCCAGCAGCGTTGCCTGAGAGGCGTTGGCCGCCGCTGGGTGGATCTTCGAGGAGGAGCCTTCACAGGTTTCCGTGCCATTGGCGGGCTTGAACTTCTGCTTGTGCCCAGTGAGCTCGTGCAGTCGTTCCGTCACGGTGCTGGAGCACTCGAGGCTCGCGGTCAGGTTCACGTTCGGGATGTCTTTGGCGACGAACTTGGTGAAGGTCAGGTCGAGGTTGGTTGCTATCACGAGGCCCGTGACGATCATGATCATGCCGAGCACGCGCTGGAGGGCGGGACCACGTCCGGCCCCGCGCACACGCTCCATCAGGCGTCTGCCGCCGAGGCTGAGCACGAGCAGCACCGCCGCCGAGCCGGCCGAGTAGGCAACGGCTACCAGGATCGTCCGCCCGGACGCGGCGCTCACGGAGACCACCGCTGCGAGGATCGGGCCGGCGCAGGGCGTGTAGACGAAGCCCAGCGCGCCCCCCACGAGCAGACCAGATCCGAAGCCGTCGCCCACCGAGCGTGGACCGAAGCGCGCCAGGCGCGAGAGCGGCGCCTCGATGCGCGCGCTCACATTGGGTGTCATCAGCGCCAGGCCGAACACGATGAGCACGACCACCGCCACGTAGCGCAGCGGGTCGCTGCCGAGACCGACGCCGTCGACCACGCTGGCCAGGAACACGATCGTGACCGTGAACGTCACCGAAAGGCCCAGCACGATGCCCAGGGGCCTGCGTCGGCCGCCCGTGCTGCCGGCTGAGAGCAGCGCCGGAAGCACCGGCAGCACGCACGGGGACAACGCCGTGCCCGCGCCCGCGAGCACGGCGAAGAGCAGCAGGACGATCATCTCGTGGAGAGCTTACGTACGGGCAGGCTCCTCAGACGCCGCTTGCTCAGAGCCGTGGCATTGGACTGGGGCATGGGCGCCAATCTCACGGCGCCGTCCGCCACCAGTGATTCCGTCACGAACCATCAGCGCCTGAGCACCAGGTACACGACGGCCGCCGCGAACGCCATCTGTCCAAACGCGAGTGCCGTGCCGAGGTTGGTGGCCCCGAGCGCGCCCGCGAGCGCGCTTGCGATCACGAACGCCCCCACCAGCGTGAGCAGGTCGCGAGCCATCTCAGTTAGCCAACATGAGCGGACGGTTGTCGATATCCACGATCAACCATCCGCCGCGCTGTGTTCGAGCGCGGTCACGAGCGCGGCCGTGTCTAGCAGAGGCTCCTGCTTTGCCAGCAGCCGCTCGGCTGCGCTACGTCCGCCGAGCGCGCGCAAACCCCGATCGCCGTGCTCGTGGATGTAGTCCGACAGCGCGTTCGCCCGGCGCGCGCGCAGGCGTCGCTCGCCCAGGTCGATGGAGGCGAGGTGTACGTCAAAGGCGGCGATCAGCTCCTCGATGCCTCTTGGTGGAGGCACCGAGGATACGGTCACGGTGCGGGTCGAGGACAAGCCCAGGGAGCGCAACGCCGCGCTCACGTCGCGCCTCGAGCTCGTCGCGATCTGACCGAGGTCGGCCTTGGTGATCACGAGCACATCCGGTATCTCCATGATGCCTGACTTCAGGAACTGCAGCACATCGCCGCTCCCCGGCTGCACCACCACGGCCACGGTGTCGGCTACGTCCGCCACCTCGGTCTCAGCCTGGCCGACCCCGACGGTCTCGATTACGACAATGTCGAACGCGGCGGCGAGCGCATGGGCGGCGGCGCGGGTGGCCCACGCGAGTCCACCGAGACGCTCCCCGGCCGAGGTCGAGCGGATGAAGACCCCCCGATCGGTGGGGTCGAACTCGATGCGAGCCCGGTCGCCGAGCAGGGAGCCGCCCGAGCGGCGCGAGCTGGGGTCTACCGCCAGCATCGCCACCGTGCGGCCCTGACCACCCGCTGCGTGGGCGGCGCCCCGCCAGGCGTGCAGCAGCGCTGAGAGCAGTGTCGACTTGCCGGCGCCTGGCGGTCCGGTCACGCCGATCACATGCCCCGGCGCCTCGCCACCGAGCGCGGCCGGGGAGACCTCTCTCAGCAGCGCCGCGGACTGCTCGCGATCACCCGGCGCGACGCTCTCCAGCAGGTTCAGTGCGGCGGGCGCGGCGCGCAGGTCGCGTTCGCGCAGGCGCCTACCGATGGCCGCTCCGTCGGGTGAATGATCGTTCGACGAGGCGCCGGACGGCTCCCGCCCGGTCGTCGAACCCGTCCCTGGGCTTGCGCTCACGCGCCGGGAGGGGAGCCGTTGGTGGAGGAGCCGCGACCGTTAGCGCGGGCGCCGACCAACTCCACGATGTCGTGCATGATGCGCGTGATGTCGAAGTCCTTCGGCGTGTATACCGCCGCCACGCCCGCTTGCTGCAGAGCGGCCACGTCCTGATCGGGGATGATCCCGCCGACCACCACGGGCGCCGTCACACCCGCCTCGTGCAGGGCTTTGATCACGGCGGGGATCAGCTCACGGTGCGAGCCGGAGAGGATCGACAGCCCGATCACATGCACCCCCTCCTGGAGCGCCGAGGCCGCGATCTGGGCGGGCGTCAGGCGGATGCCTTCGTAGACCACGTCCATGCCCGAGTCCCGCGCGCGCACCGCGATCTGCTCGGCGCCGTTGGAGTGGCCGTCGAGACCGGGCTTGCCGACGAGGATCTTCGGCCTCCGGCCGAGGCGCTCCTTGAGCCGCGAGACCTCCTCGCGCAGCTCCGTCAGCTCGGCGTCCGGCGTTTCGTGCCCGCTGGCCTCGCCGACGCCGGTGGGGGCGCGGTAGGAGCCGAACACCTCGCGCAGCGTGCGCGCCCACTCGCCCGTGGTGGCGCCGGCGCGCGCGGCGGCGATCGTCGGGATCATCAGGTTTTCTTGCGGGCGGGCGGGATCGTCTTCTCCCGCGGCCGCCCGCGCCAAGTCGGACAGGGCGGCATCGACCGCCCCCTGGTCGCGCTCGGAGCGCCAGCGGCGCACGGCCTCGATCTGTTCGGCTTCGATGGCCGGGTCGACGACAAGGATGCCGCCCTCGGCGTCGTCGGTCAGCGGCGAGACCGCGGTCTCCGCGAAGCGGTTCTGCCCCACGACGACCTGCTCGCCGGACTCGATCCGGTGGATGCGCTGCCGGTGGGAGTCGACCAAAGCGCCCTTCATGTAGGGGACGGCCTCGACGGCCCCTCCGTGCTCGGCGACGACGGCCATCTCGGCGCGGGCGCCGTCCAGCAGTTCCGCGACGAGCCCGTCCATTACAACCGAACCCTCGAAGATATCGGGGTACTCCAGCAGGTCGGTCTCGTAGGCCATCACCTGCTGGATCCGCAAGGACCACTGCTGATCCCAGGGGCGGGGGAGACCGAGCGCCTCGTTCCAAGCGGGCAGCTGGATCGCGCGCGCGCGGGCGTCGCGCCCGAGCGTGACGGCGAGCGTCTCCAGGACGATGCGCTGGACGTTGTTCTCCGGCTGCGCCTCGGTCAGGCCCAGGGAGTTGACCTGGACGCCATAGCGAAAGCGCAGGTGCTTGGGGTCGGTGACGCCGTAGCGCTCGCGGCCAAGCTCCTCCCATAGGATCCCCATCGCGCGCAGCTTCGCGTGCTCCTCGACGAAGCGCACGCCGGCGTTGACGAAGAACGAGATCCGCCCGAAAACTTGGCCCATCAGCTCCCGTGCGGCCGCCTCCTCGCCTGCGTGGGCCTCCTCCACGCGTTCGCGCGCTGCGTCGAGCACCGCGATCGCGTTGGACATCGCGTAGGCGATCTCCTGCACCGGCGTGGCGCCGGCCTCCTGCAGGTGGTAGGAGCAGATGTTGATCGGGTTCCACTTGGGGACGTGCTCGACCGTGTAGGCGATCATGTCGGCGATCAGGCGCATCGAGGGCGCGGGCGGGAAGGCGTAGGTGCCGCGCGCGAGGAACTCCTTGATGATGTCGTTTTGGGTTGTGCCCTGGAGCTCTTCTTCGGGGACGCCCTGCTCCTCGGCGGCGACGATGTACAGCGCCAAGAGCCAGGCGGCGGTCGCGTTGATCGTCATCGAGGTGTTCATCTCCCCGAGCGGAATCCCGTCCATCAGCGTGGCCATGTCGCCGCGATGGACCACCGGCACGCCGACCTTGCCGACCTCGCCCCGTGCGAGCTCGTCGTCGGGGTCATAGCCGGTCTGGGTCGGCAGGTCGAAGGCGACCGAGAGGCCGGTCTGCCCCTTGGCGAGGTTTCCCCTGTAGAGCTCGTTGGACGCCTTCGCTGTTGAGTGACCAGCGTAGGTGCGCATCATCCAGGGTCGATCGCGCTCTGTGAGTCGGGGGGAGCTGTCGCCGCTCATACCCGTAATTGTACGGCCGCACCCAGGGCTTTATCCTCCCGATCATGAGCCAGACGATTGAGGCGCCGCGCGTGGGACTGCCGGGGAGCGGGTTGGGAGACTCCTGGAAAGTGATCGTATGCAACGACGATCACAACACCTTCGACCATGTCGCGCGAACACTTGCGCGCTTCATCCCCGGGGTCACGCTCGAGCGAGGCCTTGAGCTGGCCAACGCGATCCATACCTCCGGGCGGGCGATTGTCTACAGTGGCCACCAGGAGGCGGCCGAGCACTACTGGGGACAGCTCAAGGGCGCCGGCTTGACAATGGCTCCGCTCGAGCAGAGCTGACGCTCAGGCGCTCTCGCCCTCGACTGTGCGGGCGCCGTTCCCGTGACCGTTGCCGGCCGAGGCCTGCGCAGTGACCAGCGCGCCGCCCGCCGTGAGGTCCCACCAGCTGTACAGCACAGGTATCTGATACCAGCTCGAGTGGCGCACGCGGAAGTCGGTCATCTCCGGCCCGTCCCAGAAGCGTTCCCAGTCAAGGGGCTCATCGAAGGAGGCGAGCTGCTGGAACTTGTAGCGGTCATCGCGTGCGCGGTATACCGCATAGGAGCTCGCGCGGTAGCGCAGCGCAGTGGCGGCGACCTCGTTCAGGGCCGCCTCGAAGGAGTCGGCGCGGAAGCCCGTGGCGTACCACGGAACGATCACGGTGCCCGGACCCGCGCCGGCCATCAGGCTCCGACCTCCGCGTGGATCGCGCCGGGGCCGTCGGCGGTCTTACCCAGGCCCTCCTCGGTCGCGCCGACCAGAATCGAGATCTTGCCGAGATGCTTGTTTTCGAGCATCAGCTGGTGCGCTTCGGCGACGCCCTCAAAGCCAAGCGTGCGCCACAGCACCGGGCGGATCTGGCCCGACTCGATCAGCTCGTTGGCCTTCGTGCACTCATACGCGTTGGCGAAGTGCGAGCCGAGGATCTCCTTCTGCTTCATCCACAGATAGCGAACGTCGAAGTCGAGGTTGAAGCCTGTGGTGCCGGCGCAGATAACGACCTTGCCGAACGGCTTGACCGTGAACACCGAGGTCGGAAACGTCGCCTGGCCGACGTGCTCAAAGACGATGTCGGGAGCGTCGCCGAGGATCTGCTTGACGCGCTTTGAGAATTCGCGCGAGACGCCAAAGCGAGCCTTCTCCTCGTCAGGTGTCTCCTTGCCGGTGCGCATCATGCCGGAGAACTCGGCGCGGTCGATGTAGTCAACAGCGCCCAGGCGCTTGACGAGCTCGCCCTTCTCGGCCGAGGACACGACGCCCACGCAGTGGGCGCCGGCGGCGGCGCACAGCTGGGTGGCGAACACGCCGAGACCGCCGGCGGCCCCCCAGATGAGCACCTTTTTGCCCGCCTGCAGCTTGCAGCGGGTGATCAGCATGCGGTAGGCGGTGAAGTACACGAGGCCGTAAGAGGCCGACTCCTCCCAGGTCAGCGCCGCGGGCTTTGCCAGCAGCTGCTGGGCCTGGACCTTGGTGAACTGGGCGAAGGAGCCCCACGTGGTCTCATAGCCCCAGATCTTCTGTGAGGGGGCGGCCATTGGGTCCAGGCCATGGACCTCAGGGTCCTCGTAGGAGGCCTGGTTGCAGTGCACGACAACCTCGTCGCCCGGCTTCCAACGGGTGACGCCCGGGCCGACCTTCCACACGATCCCAGAGGCATCTGAGCCGCCGATGTGGTGGCCGAACTCGGGGTGGTCTCCATACTTCATCACCGACACCGGCTTGCCCAGGGCGGCCCACACGTTGTTGTAGTTCACGCCCGCCGCCATCACGCGCACGATCACCTCGAACGCGCCGGGCTCGGGAACCTCGATCTCCTCGAGCTGAAAGGCGTCCTTAGGCTCGCCGAAGCGCTCCTCGCGGATGACCCAGGCGGCCATTGTCTTGGGCAGCTCGCCGAGCTCGGTGTCCACCTCGGATACTTGTTGCAGGTCGATTGCCACGGGCTCTGGAACCTCCGGTGATTGATTTACCCGCCCACCCAGGACAGGAGCTCAATCCTACCCGGGGGTCGTCGACGTGGGCTTGCGGTCCCACGCGTGCGCCTCGAACGACGCCTCCATCACGCCTGGACAGTCTCGGTCGTGTGACCGCGGTCGGGGCTCTGCGCGTGCTCGCCCACCGGGGTGGCAGCTGTCCGGCGGGCAACGAGCATCCATGCGAGCAGGGCTCCGACTAGAGCGACCGCGGAGCCCAGGCGCAACCCGTACTGCAGCGCGTACACGAATGCTTGTTGGCCCGCCTCGACGATGCTGACGGGCAGATGGTGTCCCGCGCCGCTCGAGCCCAGGCCTTCGACCAGCTGTGCGCGCTTGGCGACAGGCAGCGAGGGCAGTAGCTGATCGATCTTTGCTCGACCCAGCGTGCTGCCAAGGGCACCCAGGATGGCGACACCGAAGGTGCCGCCGACCATGCGATTCATCGAGAGTATTCCCGAGGCCACGCCTGCCTTGGTGCGATCGACGGCGTTCATGGCGGCCATGCTCATCGGCGACATCACAAAGCCCATACCGATGCCCATCAGCACAAAGCCGGGCAGAAGCGTGCCGTAGCCGCTTGTGACCGTCAGATGGGATTGCCAGAACAGCGCTCCCGAAACGGCGAGCAGCCCAAAGGTCATCAGCGGTCGCGGGCCCACGCGGTCGGCGAGACGTCCCGCCATTGGCGCAATCAGGATGATCATCACCGTCGATGGCAAAAAGCGCACGCCGGCCTCGAGCGGCGTGTACCCACGGATGTTCTGCATGTAGAGCGCCAGGAAGAAGAACATCGCGAGCATCGCGAAACTCACGATGAACGCGACCAGATTGGCTCCCAGGAAGGTGCGCGAGCGAAAAAAGCTGAAGTTCACCATCGGCACCCGTCGATGAGACTCAACGAGGAAGAAGCCAGCCAGGCCAACGACGGCCACTGCGAGCATCGCGATCTCGCGTGTGGAGCCCCAGTGCCAGCTGTTGCCCTCGACCAGAGCCAACACCAGTGCGGCGAGGCCGATCGTGAGCGTCAGAACGCCGGGAATGTCGACGGTTCGCTCGACGGTTTCGTCGCGCGACTCGCGCACAGCGAACAGCGCGACGACAACCGCGGCGATCGCGACCGGTAGGTTCAGAAAGAAGATCGACTGCCAGCTGACGCTCTGCACGAGGAAGCCACCCACCACCGGACCGATTGCCAACGCCATCGCCGACACGCCCGCCCAGGTGCCGATCGCCTTGCCGCGCTCCTCGGGTGGGAATGCGTTGGTGATGATCGACAGCGTGGCCGGCATCATCAGCGCCGAGCCCGTGCCCTGCACCGCACGCCAAGCGATCAGCCAGGTGTCGCTGGGCGAGAACCCGATGGCGCCGCTGGAGCACGCGAAGATGATCACGCCCGCGAGAAACACTTTGCGGCGGCCGAAGAGGTCGCCCAAACGTCCGCCGGTGACCAGCAGCACGGCGAAGGAGAGCGTGTAGGCGTTGACCGTCCACTCCAGGGAGGAGGTGGAGGAGTGCAGGTCGCGCTGGATCGACGGCAGAGCCACGTTTACGACCGTGTTGTCGAGCATGATCATGAACAGCGCAAAGCACATCGCCCCCAGCGCCCACCAGCGGCGGTTGTCGTCGTTCATCTGCAACGATCGGATCCTCTCGGTCATGCGACGGCTCCCTGCTCGGTAGGTCTGTAGGCGGCGATCTCCTCGCGGCGCTCGAGGATGAGGCCGAGCGCGCGCTCCAACGCCTCTGCCTCCGCGTCCTCCAGGGAGCTCATCAGCTCGGCGAGGGCGGATAGACGGGCCTCGTTGAGGGCCCGCGGTACGGTCCGGCCGGCGTCGGTCAGGCGCACTCGCTTCATGCGTCTGTCGGCCGGATCCTCCTCGCGCTCCACGAAGCCGCGCTCGAAGAGGCCGTCCACGGCGCGACTCATCGCTGGCAAAGAGACCTGCATCGATTCGGCGAGAGCCTTCACCGAGCGCTCTTCACCGTCCGTCTCCAAGGCGCACAGCGCCTTGAGCTGGGTGAACGACAGATCGAGCTCGGCGATTGCGTTAAACGTGCCAACGTTCGCCGTGCGCATCAGGAAACTTGCCAGTGCGTACATGTCTCGTGTCAATACCACGCGATTGGGTTGCGTCACCACAGTGATTGCTTGCATGCACGCAAGTATAGTCATCAGCGCAATCGTTGCGTGTGTGACATGTATCACACAGCTCATCGCGCTGGGCTGACCCTGAGTGGTCTAGGGGTGCCGGAGCCGGCCACATGGCTGGCGGAGGTGGGTCCCCCCGGCCGAAGGCCGGACCAAGTCATAGGTGCCGGAGCCGGCCACATGGCTGGCGGAGGTGGGTCCCCCCGGCCGAAGGCCGGACCAAATCTTGGTGCGTCAGGCCG
>Ga0116219_10000099_pt1 | contig 80050 bp, 72 predicted proteins | sample Sb_taG_4_FD_91019 | JGI IMG/M metagenome (GOLD analysis project Ga0116219, IMG submission 91019) | Peat soil microbial communities from Weissenstadt, Germany - Sb_50d_6_BS metaG | ecosystem: Environmental > Terrestrial > Soil > Wetlands > Peat | place: Germany: Weissenstadt | collected 2010-09-21 | reverse complement strand
CCGCTGCAGCGCGATGATCCCGTCCAGCGCTGCCCCAGCGCGCAGCGCATCCACATCATGCCGGACTGGGTATCCGTCAAGGTGCCATCACCGTTATCGGTAAAACGCTCGGTGGGCGTGGACCGCCAGTGCCGCCGGCACCTGCGCGAGCGCCAGCGGCGCGAGCTACAGGCCAAGCGCGGCCCGCTGCAACCGCGCGCGTCGGCCCGGGTTCCTGAGCTCATCCATGCGCAAGCTCCTGTGGTGGATTAATGAATCTGCAACACGATCTTACCGACGTGGCGGCTGCTTTCCATCAGACGATGGGCCTCACAGGCCTGCTCGAGCGGGAAGGTCGCGAACAGGTGCGTGCGCAACAGGCCGGCGGCGAATGCCGGCCAGATCTCGCGTGCCAGCGCATCGCGGATCGCCGCTTTGTCCTCGATGCTGCGCGGACGCATGGTCGAGCCTGTGACACGCAGACGTTTGAGCATGACCGGCATGAAATCCAGCTCGCAGCGACTGCCTTGCAGGAAGGCAATAAAGACCAGACGGCCATCGTGGCGCAGAAGACCGACGTTCTTGGGGATATAGGCGCCGCCGACCATATCCAACACGACGTCCACGCCCTGCGCACCGGTGAATTCCTGTGTCCTCAGCACAAAATCCTCAGTGCGGTAGTTGATGGCCTCGGCAGCGCCGAAGTCGCGGCAAAAGCGGACCTTATCGTCGCTGCCCACGGTGACGATGGCCTGCGCGCCGACATGCCGCGCCAGCTGGATGGCGGCCAGACCGATGCCGCTCGAACCACCGTGAATGAGCAGGCGTTCGCCGGAGCGCAGGCCGGCCAGATCGATCAGGTTTGCCCAGACGGTAAACCAGTTCTCGGGCAGGCCGGAGGCTTCCGCGAGGCTCAGCCCGGACGGGATCGGCAACGCATGGCGAGCGGGCGCGACGCAGAATTCCGCGTAGCCGCCGCCCGGAACCAGCGCACAGACGGCATTGCCGAGCTGCCATTGGCTGACCTTTGGGCCGACGGCCGCCACGCGACCGGCGACCTCCAGACCCAAGATCGGTGAGGCACTCGGCGGCGGTGCGTAGCGCCCCATCCGTTGCAGCACATCCGGTCTGTTCACGCCGGCGTAATGAACTTCGATCAGTATTTCGCCGGCGGCGAGCGCGGGGGTCGGTCCTTCGGCCACGCGTAGACTCTCCGCTGTGCCCTCGGGACCGTACTCGATGAATTTCATTAGCCGATCATTCCACGCGCAGTGTGGATTTGACAATGTGTGGAGCGCCCGCGGCACAGCCGCGGCATTCGCATGCAGATTTGCGACCGATATCGTATCGGCCAGCGGCCGCCTCGGTTGACGATGGGGCCTGAGCATCGACAGCAGGAACAATCCATGGGCAAGCAACGCGGCGCCGGTGAAGACGGCATGAGTTTGATCAACCGATTGTCAGGCAACGGTACCGCGGTGATGAGTGCCGCGGCCACGGAGGATTTGCTCGCGATCAACGAGCTGTCCCGGAAAGAGGTCGAGCAGCTCGTTGCGGACGCGTACCGACGTCAAGGCTATCGGGTCGATGATCTCGCAGGGTCCGCCACGGAGATGGACGCAGGGATGCTGCTGACGAAGGCGACGCAACGTGCGCTGTTGCAATGCAGATACTGGAAAACCCGCAAGATCGCCGAGATGCCGGTACGCGAACTCTATGGAATGATGGCCGCACAGAGCGCGAATGCCGGGATCCTGATCACTTCGGGCAGCTTCACGCTCGAAGCGAGCCGATTCGCCGGCTATGGACGCATCCAGCTTATCGATGGTCCGCGGCTGCTTGCGATGCTGCGCCAGGACGTGGCTGCGGACCCGTCTGCCGAGCAGGCACCGCGAGCGAACTCGGTCGCCCGCTAGACTGCCGCCTGGTCGATGACCGCAATCCAGCGGCGCTGCTCGGGTTCCGGCAGGAAAGAAGCCTCGATGGAATTGCGCGCCAGCAGTGCCATATCGGCCTTCGACAAATCGAGCGCCTGCTGGACCGCGAGGTAATTCTCCACCAGGTAGCCGCCAAAATACGCCGGATCATCCGAATTCACGGTGACGCATACACCGAGCTCGAGCAGGCGCTTGAGGTTGTGTGCTTCGATACGATCGAACACCTGCAGCTTGACGTTGGACAGCGGGCACACTGTCAAAGGCACGCGCTCGCGCACCAGACGCCTGACCAGATCCGGGTCCTCTTCGCAGCGCACCCCATGGTCGATGCGGCGTACCTGCAGTATGTCGAGCGCCTCGCGGATGTAATGCGCGGGCCCGTCCTCGCCGGCGTGCGCCACCGCCAGCAGGCCCTTGCGCCGCGCACGATCGAACACCGCGGCGAATTTCGCCGGTGGGTGGCCGGATTCCGAGGAATCCAATCCGACCGCGGTAACGATATCCCTGAAGGGCAGAGCCTGCTCCAGGGTGCGCATGGCTTCCTCGGCGCTCAGGTGACGCAGAAAGCACAGGATCAGGCGATGCGTGATGCCTAAGTCTCGCTCTGCCTCCAGCAGCGCGCGCCGGATCCCTCCGGCTACGCTGGCAAACGGTACCCCTCGCTGCGTGTGGGTCTGCGGGTCGAAGAAGACCTCCACGTGCACGATGCCCTGCTCATGTGCCTTCCGCAGATAAGCCGCGGTCAATGCGTGGAAGTCCGCATCGTCCCGCAGCAGATCGGCGCCGGCATAGTAGATGTCGAGGAACGATTGCAGATTCGAGAATTGATACGCCTGGCGCATGGCGTCGATGCTGGCGTATGGCAGCACCACGCCGTGTTTCGCTGCTAATCGAAACGCCATCTCCGGCTCCAGCGTGCCTTCTATATGCAGATGCAGCTCCGCCTTGGGCAGTCTGGTGATGAATTCTTCCATCGGCGTAGCCACAGGATTGCCGCATCGCTTCAGTGAAGCTTGAGCCGCGGACGCAGAATACGCGCGACGTGTCCTATAAGAATGAGTGCGGTGCCACGCAACCAACCGTGTATGGCGAGTAGATGCATGCGGTAGAGGGACATGTAAACAAACCGCGCCAGACGTCCTTCGATCACCATGCGGCCACCCACCAGATTCCCCATCAGACTGCCCACGGTCGAATAGCGGCTCAGCGATACCAGTGAGCCGCGATCAATGTACACATAGGCTCGAAGAGGCTTGCCACGCATAAGCCGATCGAGGTTGTGGAATACGGTAGTTGCCATCTGATGCGCCGCCTGTGCGCGCGGCGGTACTGGCCGGTCGAATCCAGGCAGAAGGCAGTAGCAGCAATCGCCCATGGCGAAGATCCGGTCATCGCGGGTCGTCTGTAGTGTCGGTCGCACGACCAGCTGACAGGAGGCCGTGGTTTCCAGATCGCCGATGTTCCTGAGGTTGTCGGCGCCGCGCACTCCCGCGGCCCAGACTTTCAGATCGGCCGCGATGGCTTCCCCGGTTTGCGTCAGAATCCACTCCTGCGTGATGCTCGTGACCCGTGCGCCGGTCAATACGCGCACCCCGAGCGCCTCGAGCTCTTCACGGGCCGCGTCGGCCAGCTTCTCCGGAAGTGCGGGCAGAATTCGCGAACCCGCTTCGATCAGGGTGACCTTGAGACGACTTTCGTCGAAGACTTCCAGTCCGTAGTAATGCAGCGCCGAGGCGGCGGTGTAGAGTTCGGCAGCCAGCTCGACGCCGGTGGCACCGGCACCGACGATCGCAATCCGGACAAATTGCTCGGCATCGGCATTCTCGCTCATGGCGTGCGATACCCACAGGCAGTGATTCAGCAATTTATTGCGAAAGCGATCCGCCTGCACGCGGTCGTCGAGGAACAGACAGTTCTGGGCGACCCCTGGCGTACCGAAATCGCTGGTGATCGAACCGGTGGCGATCATCAAATAGTCATAGCCAGTGCGATGCCGCCCGATAAGCTCGCCGCCGTCCTCATCGATCAACGGCGCGATCACGATCTCGCGCGATGCGCAGTCGATGGTTTCCATCGCGCCGTACAAAAGGCGGTAACCCCAACGATGACAGTAGCTGCGATAGCCGACTTCATCGAGATTGGCGTCCAGGGAGCCGGCAGCCACCTCGTGCAGCAGCGGCTTCCCGATGTGCGTCAGGTTCCTTTCCACCAGCAGGATGTCGTGCCGCTCGCGTCCGTACTTCGCACCGAGCCGCGTGACCAGCTCGAGCCCTCCGGCGCCGCCGCCTACGACTACGATCTTCGTTTCTTTAACTTAGGTGTAATGCGATCCTTGAGCTCATCGAGGCTTGCCGAAATCCGTCGATTCACGACATCGAAGGCTTCGTGGGTGGATTTCTGCATGGTTTCGGCCAGCTCGCGCATATTCACGATCGCCTGCTCGAAGGCTTGCTTCGGCAGTTCACTCTGCTTGGGGAGCTGCCCGTGCGATCCGGCCGCTGACGCTCGGCGGGCGACGTTGGCCGCTTCCGTCGTGGCCTGACGCATGATCTCCATCCGGCGCTTGGCAACTGCCTGCAGTCCTACCACGGCCCGCTGGTTGGCCTCGGATCGCGCCATGATGTATTTCCTCCGCAACGGCGGGTATGCGCGTCGAGGCTCCATGTTAGCGCGAAATGACCGCGGCGCGGGCCTTCCGCAGGCTGTGCCGCGGCCTATAATTATCTGATCGTCGCCGGCGCGCGGACGCCACAGACAACGGAAGATACCCAGATGAGCTGGTGGAGCTGGATGATCGGCGGCGCAATAATGCTCGGCGCGGAACTCGGCTTCGTGAACGCGCAGTTCTACCTGGTGTTTGTCGGTAGCGCGGCTTTGGTGGTGGGTCTGGTCAGCGTCGCGACCCCCACGCTGGCTTCGTGGGCGCAGTGGGCCCTGTTCGCGATCCTCGCGATCGTGTCGATGGTGACGTTTCGCAGCCGGCTCTACCGGCGGCTGCGCGGCCATCTGCCGGCGGTTCAGGCCGGACCCGTGCGCGGTGTGCTCACGCTGCCCAACTCGCTCGATCCGGGGCAAAGCTGCCAGGTCGAGTACGGGGGCACGTACTGGACGGTGCGCAACGACAGCACGGCGCCGATGCACTTCGGTACCCGCGCGCGCATCACCAGTGTGCAAGGCCTTACGCTGCTTGTCCGGCCCGACGCCTAGTCACCTTGCCGAGGAATTGGTCGCATGTACGCGTCATACGTTTTCATCATCCTCGCGGTCGTCGCCGTCATCGTGGTCGGCAAGACCGCGACCGTGGTACCACAGCAGAGCGCCTTCGTCATCGAGAATCTCGGCAAGTACAGCCGCACGCTGCGCGCCGGGTTCCATATCCTGATCCCTTTCGTCGAACGGGTCGCCTATAGGCACAGCCTGAAGGAACAGGCGCTCGACGTCGCCGAGCAGATCTGCATCACGCGCGACAATGTGCAGGTCGGTGTCGACGCGGTGCTGTACATGCAAGTGCTCGATCCGCATCTGGCCTCCTACGGCATCACCAATTACAACTTTGCCATCGCCCAGCTTGCGCAGACGACGCTGCGCAGCGAGATCGGCAAGATCGAGCTCGATCGGACCTTCGAAGCCCGTGGCATCATCAACGCCAACGTCGTCGCCGAGCTCGACAAGGCGTCGGTCGCCTGGGGCGTAAAGGTCATGCGCTACGAGATAAAGAATATCGCCCCGCCTAAGGACGTATTGTCGGCGATGGAAAAGCAGATGCGGGCCGAGCGCGAGAAGCGCGCCGTCGTGCTGGCGTCCGAAGGCGAGCGCGACGCCAAGATCAACCAGGCCGAGGGCGACAAGCAGCGCGTCATCAAGGCGTCCGAGGCCAACAAGCAGCAGCAGATCAATGAAGCCGAAGGGCAGGCCGCCGCCATTCTGGCGGTCGCGACCGCGACAGCCGAGGGACTACGCACCGTGGGCGGTGCCTTGAGCGAGCGCGGCGGGATCGAGGCGATGCAGCTGCGGATCGGTGAGGAGTACGTGCGTCAGTTCGGCAAACTTGCGAAGGAGAGCACGACGCTGGTTGTGCCAGGCAACTTGAGCGATCTGGCTTCGGTCGTCACCATGGCCACCAGCATCGTGCGCAAGGCCCCGGTCGGCTAGCGGCCTTCAGTTTTTCAGCCGATATCCGGTCCTGAAGATCCATGTCACCAGCCCCAGGCAGAGCCCGAAAAAGCCCAGCGTCATCGCCAGACTGATCGCGACGCTGACGTCCGAAGTTCCATAGAAGCTCCAGCGGAAGCCGTTGATCAGATAGACCACAGGATTGAACAGCGTGACCGTGCGCCACGCCCCCGGCAGCACGGTGATCGAATAGAACGCCCCGCCGAGAAATGTCAGCGGCGTTACCACCAACATCGGAATGAATTGCAGTTGCTCGAAACCATTCGCCCAGACGCCAACGATGAACCCGAACAGGCTGAAGCTGGCCGCGGTCAGCAGCAGGAAGGCGATCATCCAGGCCGGATGCAGGATTTGAATCGGCACGAACATTGACGCCGTGATCAGGATGATGAGACCCAGAATGATCGATTTCGTGGCAGCGGCGCCGACGTAGCCGAGGACGATCTCCAGCGCGGACACCGGCGCCGATAGCAGCTCGTAGATCGTGCCGGTAAACTTGGGAAAATATATGCCGAAGGATGCGTTGGAAATGCTTTCGGTGAACAGCGACAGCATCATCAATCCCGGCACGATGAATGCGCCATAAGGCACGCCGTTGACGTGGGAGATGCGCGATCCGATCGCGGAGCCGAATACCACGAAGTACAGCGAGGTCGTGATCACCGGCGTGACTACGCTCTGCAGCAAGGTGCGACGGAAACGCGCCATCTCGAATTTGTAGATGGCCCAGACGCCACGCCGGTTGAAGGTCAATCGCTTCATGTTCGGATCCCGGTACGTTCGCTCACCAGTCTGACAAAAATGTCCTCCAGTGAGCTCTGGCGGGTGTTCAAATCCTTGTAGCCGATTTCCAGCTCGCCCATCCGCCGGAGTAACGCCGAGATGCCGGTACGCTCCGCGCCGGCATCAAAATTGTATTGCAGCTCGGTGCCCTCAGCCGCAAGCTGCAGGTGCCAAGCGCCCAGGCCCTCGGGGATCGCACTCATTCGCTCCTGCAGATGCAGCGTCAGCTGCTTCTTTCCGAGCTTCTTCATCAGCTTGATCTTGTCCTCGACCACGATCAGCTCGCCCTTGCTGATCACGCCAATGCGATCGGCCATCTCTTCCGCTTCTTCGATGTAATGCGTCGTGAGTACGACGGTTACACCGCTGTCGCGCAGTCCACGTACCAGCGCCCACATATCGCGCCGCAGCTCCACGTCCACGCCGGCCGTGGGCTCGTCGAGAAACAGGATCTCCGGCTGGTGCGACAAGGCCTTGGCGATCATCACACGCCGCTTCATGCCACCCGACAGCGTCATGATCCGATCCTTGCGTTTGTCCCAAAGCGACAGGTCGCGCAACAGCTTTTCGAGAAACGCCGGATTCGGTGCGCGCCCGAACAGCTCGCGGCTGAATTTCACCGTCGCCCAGAGGGTCTCGAAGGTGTCGGTGCTCAGCTCCTGCGGCACCAGCCCGATTTTGGTACGGGTGGAGCGATATTCGCGCACGATATCGCGGCCGTCGACCACGACGCTGCCTGCCGTCGGTGTCACGATGCCGCAGACGATACTGATCAGCGTCGTCTTGCCGGCGCCATTGGGACCCAGCAGGGCGAAAATCTCGCTCTTACGGATCTCAAGATCAATGTTCTTCAGCGCCTGCAGACCCGAGGGGTAGGTCTTAGTCAGGTTGGAGATGGACAGTGCCGGCGGCATGGTCGCGACTTTAGCGCAACCGTGTTGCCGTCAGAATCCGAATCTCCTCGAGATCGACAGGCGCGCCGGGCGGCGGCTAATCGGCGCGCTTGAGTCGTTCGATTTCTTCACGCAGCGATCTGACCTCCGCTTCCAGCGCGGCCAGGCGATCGATCTGCGAGTCCGCGAGCTGCACCGAGGGCGGCGGCTGGGGCGGCGGCTGGGGCGGCGGCGCGGGAGCGAAAGAGGGCGCGGGCGAAGCAGCGGGCGCCGCCGCCGTGGCGATCTGGCCGCCGAACAGATGCGCGTAGCGCGTCTCGCGCTTACCTGGCTCGCGGGGCAAGCGCACGACGAGCGCGCCGGCCTCTCGATGAGCCAGCGCCTCCAGGGCTGCTTGCACTTCGCCGGCATCGGCGAAGTCCGCCATGCGCGCCGCGCGGCTGCGCAGCTCACCCGGTGTCTGCGGTCCGCGCAGCAGCAGCTCGCAGACAATGGCGCGCTCCTGCGGCGTGAACTGAAATACGCTGAACTCGGTATTGCAGAAGCGCTGCTGATACTTCGGTACCCGGCTGCCGAATCCGGACTTTTCGAACAGCAGATGCTTGCGCGACAGGCCGTCGATCAGCCCCTGGACCTCTGCTTCAGGCAATTGCAGCACCGGATCGCGATTGCTCTTCTGATTGCAGGCGTTGGTCAGCGCATTGAGCGACATCGGATACTGCTCCGGTGTCGTGATCTGTTTCTCGATCAGGCAACCGATGACGCGCGCTTCGAAGGCCGACAGCTCGATATTCATCCGATCATTATAAGCGGCGCGTCGCGCCGTGCGCAGTGGCGCCGAGCCAGCCTGCCTCGACGGACCGACTCTGCCGGGGCTTGCGCCCGCGGATCCGTCGCGGCGCGCGGGTGCATGCTGCAGCGGAATGCGCAGAGTTCATTCCGCATCAGGCGAGCCGCAGACCTCGACCATGCGAACAGCACGCAGCATCATCTGCCACGCTCGATTCGTGGAGGAAGTCGTCTCGGGCCGACGCTCGGCGCAGCCTATACGAGACGAGGGCGCGATTCTCGGCCAAGGGCGACCTGGCGGCCCAATTGGGATGCGTACAGAGTATCATTATCGGCGTGGCTGCCTCCGGACAGGAAATCAGCACCCGGCGATTCCAACCGGTGAGCGGCCGGGGCGGAAAGGCACCGCGTTCGGCGGTGCGCGCGGCCGTACCGATGTGCCGGAGATCGTCGACTGATGTATGGGGAAAACATCAATATCGATGATCTGATCGCGCACGAGCTGCCGTTCGAGCGCATCGACAGGGGACTTCGATCCGATGCTCCGGGGTGAATCCATCCGCAGCGTAGTGGTCCACGGATAGTAGTGAAGTACTGATATTGGAAGCGCTCAGCGAACATCGATGCTTTGACGGCATCCAGGGGTTCTACCGCCATAGCTCGCAGGTCATTGGGCTGCCGATGCGATTTACCGTGTTTCGGCCGCCGCAGGCGGAGCATCGCCCCGTTCCGGTGTTGTTCTACCTGGCAGGCTTGACCTGTACCGAAGAGACCTTCGTGATCAAGGCCGGTGCGCAGCGACAGGCAGCGCAGCTCGGCTTGATGCTGGTCACCTGCGACACCAGCCCGCGCGGTACCGGTATCGCAGGCGAGGCGGATGACTGGGAGTTCGGCAGCGGCGCGGGATTTTATGTCAACGCGACGCAGGAGCCTTGGTCGCGCAACTTTCGCATGTACGACTACGTGCTCAACGAGTTGCGTGCGACCGTCCTGAAGAGTTTTCCGGCGCAGCCGGAACGGATCGGCATATTCGGACACTCCATGGGAGGACACGGCGCGCTGGTGCTGGCTTTGCGCAATCCGCAGGTCTACAAATCAGTCTCGGCATTCGCGCCCATCTGCTCGCCGACCCGTTGTGCCTGGGGGCAGAAAGCGCTGCCACGCTATCTGGGCGAGGACCGGTCGGCCTGGACCCAGTACGATGCCGTGGAACTGCTGAAATCCCGCGGTAGATCGGTGTTTCCGCAGATCCTGGTCGATCAGGGCCTGGCGGATAAATTCCTGCATCAGTCGCAACTGCTGCCGGAACTGCTGGAGTCGGCCTGCGCCGCGGCCGGCCAGTCGTTGCGGCTGCGCCGTCACGAAGGCTACGACCACGGCTACTACTTCATCTCCACGTTTGTCAGTGATCACCTACTGTTTCATGCCGCAGCGCTCGATGCCGTGGCGTGAGCCGGGCGCCGCCGGAGCGAATTCGGTAGGGTAGAATAGGCCACATTGACAGCGGCTCGGACGCCCACGGGCTCCGGGCGCGGCACGCAAGGAGAAACAGTTTGGCCATGTCCACGCCAGCGGACCCGGGAACGCCGTTGCCTGCCGCGCTACGCCCGCGCGCGACGCCGAGCCAGGACAGCCGGCTCAGCCGCGAGCCGCTGCAAGCCGTATCCGCGCACCGTGTGGACGGTGAAGACACCCGCGACGTGAGCGAGAGCCTCGCCGCCGAAGTCCCGGTGGCGATGCAATACAACGCCCGCCCGCACGCGGTCATGATGGCCACGCCGTCGAACCTGGATGACTTCGCCTTCGGTTTCGCTCTGACCGAACGCATTATTGCCTCGGTGTCGGAGCTGACGCTGGCCGACACGCTATGGACCGAGCATGGGGTCGCGCTGGAGATGCTCATTCCGCAGCAGCGGTTCCTGGCGCTGCAAAGTCGCGAACGCAACTTGACCGGCCGCACCGGCTGCGGCTTGTGCGGGACGGCGACGCTGGAGGCCGCGATCAGGCCGGTGCGCCGGGTCGACCCAAACGGACCCCGCGCCGACGTGCAGGCGCTGCGCGAAGGCATGCGCCGCTTGGCCGCGCTGCAGCCGCTCAATGATGCCAGCGGCGCCGTGCACGCGGCGGCGCTGCTGACGACCGACGGCGGTTTCACGGTGCGCGAAGATGTCGGCCGCCACAATGCGATCGATAAGGCCGTGGGTGCCGTGATGCGCGCCGGGCAGCTACCGCATAGTCTGCTGGTGACCTCGCGCGCCTCTTACGAGGTGGTACATAAAGCGGCGGAAGTCGGCTGCAGGCTAGTGGCGGCGATATCCGCGCCGACCGCTCTGGCGCTGCGACTGGCGCAGGAGGCGGGTGTGACGCTGGTCGGCTGGACACGGCCGCCACGGCTGACCGTCTATTGCGGCGAGTTGTCGTGAGCGAGCGCAAGCGCGTGACGATTCCGATCCGGGTCGAGCCCGGTACCGACTTGCCGGCCGCGGAACGCAGCGCGGTGCTCGAGGCGGTGAAGACGAATCGCGGGCTCGAAGGTTCGTTGCTGCCGATTCTGCACGCGATTCAGGACCGCATCGGCTGGATTCCTCCGCGCATGGTGCCGCTGATCGCCCACGAGCTGAACCTGTCGCGCGCGGAAGTCCACGGCGTGCTGACCTTCTATCACTACTTCCGGCAGCACCAACCAGGTCGGCACGTGATCTACCTATGCCGCGCGGAGGCCTGCCAGGCGGTAGGCGCCACGAATCTGGAAGCCCACGCCAAGCGTGCGCTAGGCACCGAGTTTCATGGCACCAGCGGCGATGGCCGCTATACGCTCGAGCCGGTCTACTGTCTGGGCAACTGCGCCAGTGGGCCGTCGCTGATGATCGACCGGGAGCTGCACGGACGCGTGACGCCGGAGCGCTTCGATGAACTCATTACCGCCACCGGCTCATGAGCGTGATCGTCTACATTCCGCGTGAGGCCACGGCGCTGTCGCTCGGTGCGCATGCCGTGGCGCGCGCGGTGACCGAGGAGGTGTCGCGCCGCCAGGAATCCGTGCAGATCGTGCGCACCGGTTCGCGCGGCCTGTTCTGGCTCGAGCCGTTGATCGAGGTGCAGACGAGCGAGGGTCGCATGGCCTACGGTCCAGTGCAGGCCGCCGACGTACCCGGCCTGTTCGCCGCGGGCTTCCTCGGCGCTGGGCAGCACCGCCTGCGCCTGGGACTGGCCGAGTCAATCCCGTATCTCAAAAATCAGGAACGCCTGACCTGCGGGCGCCTCGGCGTCATCGATCCGCTGAGCCTCGACGACTACCGGGCGCACGGCGGCTACCACGGGCTCAAGGCCGCATTGCCGATGGAGCCGGCCGCAATCGTTCGAGCGGTTACCGATTCGGGCTTGCGCGGCCGTGGCGGCGCCGAGTTTCCCACCGGGATCAAGTGGAAAACGGTGCACGATGCGCCGGGCACCCAGAAATACATCGTCTGTAACGCCGATGAAGGCGACTCCGGCACGTTTTCCGACCGTCTGCTGATGGAAGGCGACCCGTTCTGCCTGATCGAGGGCATGACGATTGCCGGACTCGCGGTCGGCGCCACGCGCGGTTACATCTACTTACGCTGCGAGTATCCGCACGCCCACGACACGATGACCCAGGCGATCGCCACCGCCTACGCTCAGGGTTATCTTGGCACCGATCTGCTCGGTTCGGGCCGCGCATTCGGGCTGGAACTGCGCCTCGGCGCCGGCGCCTACATCTGCGGCGAGGAAACCTCGCTGCTGGAGTCGCTGGAAGGCCGCCGCGGCCAGATACGCTTCAAACCGCCGCTGCCGGCACTCAAGGGCCTGTTCGGCTGCCCGACGGTGGTCAACAACGTGATCAGCTTCGCCAGCGTGCCGATCATCCTGCAGCGCGGCGCACAGTATTATCGCGACTACGGGATGGGTCGCTCGCGCGGAACTCTGCCGATCCAGCTGGCGGGCAACATTGCGCGCGGCGGGCTGGTGGAACGCGCTTTCGGGGTGACACTGCGGGAACTGCTGTACGACTACGGCGGCGGCACGCGCTCGGGGCGTCCGATTCGCGCGGTACAGGTCGGCGGGCCACTCGGGGCCTATTGGCCGCAATCGAAGTTCGATACCCCGCTCGACTACGAGGCGTTTGCCCAGGCCGGCGGCATGCTCGGCCACGGCGGTATTGTAGTGTTTGACGATACTGTCGACATGGCCGCGCAGGCCCGCTACGCGATGGAGTTCTGCGCCATTGAGTCCTGCGGCAAGTGCACGCCCTGCCGCATTGGCTCGACGCGCGGAGTTGAGATCATCGACCGGCTGATCGCGGGCGATCGTGCTGCAATGCAGCAAGCGTTGCTCCGGGACTTGTGTGACACAATGTTCAATGGATCGCTTTGTGCCCTCGGCGGTCTGACGCCGTATCCGGTACTCTCGGCACTCGATTATTTTTCGGAAGATTTTTCAAAACCCGCCGTGCTCCAGGCGGCGATGCGCTAAGAGTCAAAGACCATGCAATCAATCGCAGAACGGGATTTTGGTACACCGAGAAGCCAGTCAGCCACGCAGGTGAGCCTCACGATCGACGGTCAGGAGGTGCGTGTACCGGTGGGTACGTCGGTGCTGCGCGCCGCCGCGGAGGCGGGCCTGCAGATCCCCAAATTGTGTGCGACGGATCAACTCGAGGCGTTCGGCTCCTGCCGGCTGTGCCTGGTGCAGGTCGAGGGCATGCGCGGCTTTCCCGCCTCCTGCACCACACCGGTGGCTGAGGGCATGAAGGTCACGACCCAGAACGACAAAATCGCCCAGCTGCGCCGCGGCGTGATGGAGCTGTACATCTCCGACCACCCGCTCGATTGCCTGACCTGTCCCGCAAACGGCCATTGCGAATTGCAGGACATGGCCGGGGCGGTCGGTCTGCGTGAAGTGAGGTATGGCTACGCCGGCGCCAATCACCTGCACGCGCCCAAGGACGAGTCCAACCCGTATTTCACCTTCGACGCCAGCAAATGCATCGTCTGTTCCCGCTGCGTGCGCGCCTGCGACGAGCAGCAGGGCACCCTGGCGCTGACGATTCAAGGGCGCGGCTTCGACTCCACGGTGGCGGCGAGCCAGGACGAGTCGTTCCTGGACTCCGAATGCGTCTCCTGCGGCGCCTGCGTGCAGGCCTGTCCCACCGCGACGCTATCGGAGAAATCGCTGATCCAGGCCGGGCAGGCCGAGCACAGCGTGGTCACCACCTGCGCCTACTGCGGCGTGGGCTGCTCGTTCCGCGCCGAGATGCGCGGCGAGGAAGTGGTACGGATGGTGCCGAACAAGGATGGTCACGCCAATCACGGTCATAGCTGCGTCAAGGGACGCTTTGCGATCGGCTACGCGACGCATCCGGATCGCATTACCCGTCCGCTGATTCGCGCGAGCATTTCCGATCCGTGGCGGGAAGTGAGCTGGGAAGAGGCGATTGCCCACGCAGCCTCGGAGCTGCGGCGAATTCAGGGGAAGTACGGCCGCGATAGCATCGGCGGCATCACCTCGAGCCGCTGCACCAACGAGGAGACCTATCTGGTGCAGAAGCTGGTGCGCGCGGGCTTCGGCAACAACAATGTCGATACCTGCGCGCGCGTCTGCCACTCGCCCACCGGCTACGGACTGAAGCAGACCATGGGCGAATCGGCCGGCACGCAGGACTTCGATTCAGTAATGCAGAGCGACGTCATCATGGTGATCGGCGCCAATCCCACCGACGGTCATCCGGTGTTTGCCTCGCAGATGAAGCGGCGCCTGCGTCAGGGCGCCAAGCTGATCGTCGCCGATCCGCGTCGTATCGACCTGGTGCGCACACCGCACATCGAGGCCGCATATCACCTGCAGCTCAGGCCCGGCACCAACGTCGCCCTGATCAACAGCCTGGCGCATGTAGTGGTCACCGAGGGTCTGGTCAAGGAGGAGTTCGTGCGCGAGCGCTGCGAGCCCGAGTCGTTCGAGAAATGGCGCCGCTTCATCGCCGAGGAACGCAACTCCCCCGAGGCCATGGAGGCGATCACCGGCGTTCCGGCTGCGAGCACGCGTGAGGCTGCGCGCCTGTACGCCAGCGGCGGCAATGGGGCCATCTATTATGGTCTCGGTGTGACCGAGCACAGCCAGGGATCGACCATGGTCATGGGCATCGCCAACCTGGCGATGGCCACGGCCAACATTGGCCGCCCTGGCGTCGGCGTGAACCCGCTGCGCGGACAGAACAACGTGCAGGGCTCATGCGACATGGGATCGTTTCCGCACGAATATCCGGGCTATCGCCACGTGTCCGATGAGGCCACGCGCACGCAGTTCGAGCAAGCCTGGCACGTGAAGCTGCTGCCCGAGCCGGGGCTGCGCATTCCAAACATGTTCGAAGCGGCTCTCGACGGTGAGTTCAAGGCGCTGTACATCCAGGGCGAGGATATCGCCCAGTCCGACCCGGACACGCAGCACGTGACCGCGGCGATGTCGGCCATGGAATGCATCATCGTGCAGGATCTATTCCTCAACGAATCCGCCAAATTCGCCCACGTGTTTCTGCCGGGTTCGTCGTTTCTTGAAAAGGACGGCACCTTTACCAACGCCGAGCGGCGCATATCGCCGGTGCGCAAAGTGATGCGTTCGAAGTCGGGCTACGCCGACTGGGAGATCACGCAGTTGCTGGCCAATGCGATGGGGCTGGCGATGAATTACCGGCACCCGTCCGAGATCATGGACGAAATAGCGAGTCTGACGCCGACCTTTGCCGGGGTCAGCTTCGAGAAGCTCGACCGCCTGGGCAGTATTCAATGGCCCTGCAACGAGCAGCACCCGGAGGGCACGCAGACAATGCATGTCGGTACCTTCGTGCGTGGCAAAGGCCGTTTCCTGGTGACTGAGTACGTACCCACCCGGGAGCAGGTCAACGCCAGGTATCCGTTGATCCTGACAACCGGGCGCATCCTGTCGCAGTACAACGTCGGCGCCCAGACGCGCAGGACCGAGAACGTGACGTGGCACGACGAGGATCGGATCGAGATCCATCCGCACGATGCCGAGGAGCGCGGCATCAAGGGCGAGGATTGGGTCGGCGTACAGAGCCGCGCCGGTGAAACGGTGCTGCGAGCGCGCATCACGCCGCGCGTGCAGCCGGGCGTGGTGTATACCACCTTCCATTTCCCGGAATCGGGCGCCAACGTGATCACGACCGACAATTCGGACTGGGCCACCAACTGTCCGGAATACAAGGTAACCGCAGTGCAGGTGACCCGGGTGACTCAGCCTTCGGCGTGGCAGCGCCGCTACCAGGAGTTTGACCGCCAGCAGCAATCGTTACTCGACGAGGCCGTACACCCGAGACAGCCGGTCAAGGTGGATTCGCATAGCGGATGAGCATCGAGCACCTGGTAGAAATGGCCAACGACATCGGCCATTTCTTTGCCTCTGAACCGCAGCGCGCCGATGCCATCGAAGGCATCGCTAACCATATGCAGCGCTTCTGGGATCCGCGCATGTTGCGCCAAATTGCGGTGCACCTGAAAAATGGCGGCGAGGGCCTGGACGAACTGCCGCGCGAGGCGATTGCCAGGTTGCAGAGCGGAGGCGCCGGAAGCATCGACACTTAGGCGCGGGCCCGTTGCTGAGGATTGTGTTACTTGGCCGCCGCCCAGGCCATCGCCCAGCCCGTGCGCAGCAACACCCCCCAGCTCGGCAGCACCCGACTACTGACAGCAAAAATGCGGGTCAGCGCGATCGCGAGGTCACTCACGTTTCGGATTGGAGTCTCCTTGTCGCGGTCGTAGACCGCTTGCAGGGTTTTCCGGGCGCAATCAGTGCGGTGTTCCCTGAGACGAAAATCCAGACTCGCATCGTACATTTGCGGTGCGCAGAATGATCTACGCAACCTCCGCGATCGAGAGTCTGAACCGTGCGCGTCAACGGGGAAATCCAGCGCTGCGTATTGCCACGTGCAGCGCAGTGGCGGATATTGAGGCCGCATCGGGGAATTTACCGCGATTTGCCGGACAGCTCAGAATTCAAGAATGGCGGTCCAATGGAGTTGCATAGATGCAGCCGGAACAGGTGCGCACAGCCGCGCAGGCGCGTGCAATAGTCGAGGAACGGGGCTTGCAGCACGTCAAGGTCGGCGTCTTCGACAATGACGGCATTCTGCGTGGCAAATACATCGATCGGGACAAGTTCTTCGCAGCGCTCGACAAGGGCTTTGGCTTCTGCGATGTCGTGCTCGGCTGGGACTCGAACGATCAGCAATATGACAACGTCAGCTTCACCGGCTGGCATACGGCCTTCCCGGATGCCCAGGTCCGCCTTCTGCCGGAAACCTGCCGCGCCCTGCCGCTCGAAGGCAACATGCTGCTCTTTCTGGGGGAATTCTCCGGAACCGCTGAACAGGTCTGCCCGCGCGCGGTACTGCGCCGCGTGCTCCAGAGAGCTGCGGCGCTGGGCTACGACGCCTCGGCTGCCGCAGAGTTCGAGTTCTTCGTTTTCACTGAGACGCCCGACAGCGTGCGAGCCAAGGGCTATCGGGCGCTGACAAATCTGACCCCGGGGTACTTCGGCTATTCGATGCTCCGCAGTGCCGTGCACGCCGAGCTCTATCAGGCGCTGCTGCAGCTCGCCGCCGATATGCGCGTGCCGATCGAAGGATTGCACGCGGAAACCGGTCCGGGCGTCATCGAAGCCGCCCTGCATTACACAGAGGCGCTGGAGGCGGCTGATCGAGCCGCGCTGTTCAAGACTTTCGTCAAGGTTCTGGCGCAGCGGCGCGGCCTGATGGCCACCTTCATGGCCAAGTGGTCGCAGCACCTGCCCGGCCAGAGCGGGCATCTGCACGTATCGCTCGTGCGCGGTGATGGCTCGGCCGTGTTTTACGACGAGCATAAGCCGCAGACAATCTCGGACGAGCTACGCTGGTTTGTGGGCGGACAGCAGGCGCTCATGCCAGAACTTCTGGCGATGGTCGCCTCCACCGTGAACAGCTACTCGCGCCTGGTGCCGGGTTACTGGGCACCCACCGCCGCGACCTGGGGCATTGAGAACCGCACCTGCGCGCTGCGGGTGATTCTGGGCGGCCCGAAGAGTCAGCGCGTGGAATATCGCGTAGCCGCCGCCGACATCAATCCCTATCTGGCGATTGCTGCTGCAATCGGTTCGGGCCTATGGGGCATTGAGCACCAGATTGAACCGGACGAGGCGATCACCGGCAACTCCTATGAGCGCAGGCTGCCCGCCAAACGCCAGCTGCCCCGCACGCTCGGTGAGGCCGCCAATCAGTTCGCGCGCTCCCGAGCCGCGCAGCAGCTGTTCGGCGCGCCCTTTGTCGCCCATTTTGCCGCCAGCCGCGAATGGGAGGAACGCGAGTTCCGGCGCGCGGTCACGGACTGGGAGCTGGCGCGATACTTCGAGATCATATGATAAGAACCATCAGCCCGGTCGACGGGCGCGTGTACGTTGAGCGCGCGGCCGCCTCGGCCGCCGAGATCGATGCCACCCTGCAGCGCGCGCGCGCCGCACAGCTGCATTGGCGCAAAGTGCCCATTGCCGACCGCGCCGCGCTGATGGAGCGTTTCTGCGCCGCCTTCGAGGCGCGCGCCGCCGAAATCGCCACGGAGCTGAGTTGGCAGATGGGCCGGCCCATACGCTATGCGCCCAACGAGATGCGCGGCACGATCGAGCGTGCCCGCTACATGATCAGCGTCGCCGCCACCGCACTGGCCGACGTCGACCCGGGCCCGAAGCCGGGTTTTCATCGCTTCATCCGCCGCGAGCCCCTCGGCGTCGTATTCACCGTGGCCGCCTGGAACTATCCCTACCTGATCGCCGTGAACAGCGTCGTTCCGGCACTGCTGGCGGGCAATGCCGTGATCCTCAAACACTCGGCGCAGACGCCGCTGTGCGCCGAGCGCTTCGCCGACTGCTTTGCCGCCGCCGGGCTGCCGCAGGGGGTGTTTCAGGTTCTGCATCTCGAGCACGCCGACACCGAGCGGGTGATTCGTGACGCACGCGTCGATTTTGTGGCATTTACCGGTTCGGTCGCGGGCGGGCGCACGGTGCAGCGCGTGGCCGCGGAACGTTTCATGGGCGTGGGTCTTGAGCTTGGCGGATGCGATCCGGTCTACGTGCGCCACGATGCCGACCTGCCGCACGCCATCGAGAACATCGTGGACGGCGCTTACTTCAATTCCGGTCAGTCTTGCTGCGGCCTGCAGCGCATCTACGTGCACGAGAGCGTCTATGGGCGCTTCACGACCGGCTGCATCGATCTGATCCGGCAGTACCGGCTCGGCGAACCGCTGGACCCGGCGACCACGTTGGGCCCGGTTGTCCGCACCGCCGCAGCCCAGATGATCCGCGCGCAGCTGCGCTCAGCCATTGCCGCGGGCGCGTGCCCGGTCATCGAGGAACGCGAATTTCCGCTCAGCAGGGCGGGCACGCCGTATCTGGCGCCGCAGCTGCTGCTGGATGCGCCGCCCGCCTCGGCGGTAATGCGCGAGGAAATATTCGGTCCCGTTGCCGGCGTCATGAAGGTGCACTCCGACAGTGAAGCGGTGGAGCGGATGAACGACAGCCCGTTCGGCCTGACGGCGGCGATCTGGACGCGCGATGAAGCGGCGGCGCTGACGCTCGGCGACCAGGTGGATACCGGCACCTGGTTCATGAATCGCTGCGACTATCTGGACCCGGCGCTCGCCTGGGTCGGGGTCAAGGACTCCGGACGCGGCTGCACGCTCTCGGTGGTCGGCTACGAGCATCTGACCAGGCCAAAATCTCTTCATCTGCGGGTGACTACGTGAGCGCGATCCTCAAAGCGAACTGGAACTATCCGACGACGGTCTGGGCGGGCCCTGGCCGCATCGCCGAACTGCCGGCGGCGTGCGCCGCGCTGGGCATCAAACGGCCGCTGCTGGTGACCGACGAGGGTTTGCGCGCAGCGCCGATGGTTCAGCAGGCCCGTGCGCTGGTGCCGGGGACCGGCCTGTTCGCGGATGTGCGCGGCAATCCGGTGGCGGCCAATATCGAAGCGGGCCTGGCCGCCTACCGCACCGGCGGCCACGATGGCGTGATTGCCTTCGGCGGTGGCTCTGCGCTTGATGCCGGCAAAGTGATTGCCTTCATGTCAGGGCAAACGCGCCCGCTATGGGACTTCGAGGATGTCGGTGACTGGTGGACACGTGCGGACCGGCGCGGCATCGCACCGGTGGTTGCCGTGCCGACCACGGCCGGCACGGGCTCGGAAGTCGGCCGCGCCGGCGTGGTTATCAACGAGGCAACGCACCAGAAGAAAATCATCTTTCATCCGCAGATGATGCCTGGCGTGGTCATCAGCGATCCGGAGCTGACCGTCAGTCTGCCGCCCGCGATAACGGCGGCCACCGGCATCGACGCGTTCGTGCACTGCTTCGAGGCCTACTGTGCGCCGGGATTTCATCCGCTCGCCGATGGCATTGCGCTCGAAGGCATGCGACTGATTCAGACGCATCTGCCTCGGGCGTGCGATAACGGGCGGGATATCGAGGCCCGATCGCGCATGCTGGCGGCGGCCACCATGGGTGCGACGGCCTTCCAGAAAGGGCTCGGCGCCGTGCATGCCATCGCGCACCCGGTCGGGGCGCACTTCAACACGCATCATGGCCTGACCAACGCGATTCTGCTGCCCTATGTCATCGTGCACAACCGGCCGGCCATCGAGGCCCGGCTTCAGGTCATTGCCCGCACCCTGGATCTGTCCGGCGAGCCGTACCGCGCCGTACTTGACTGGGTGCTCGCGTTCCGCCAGCGACTACGCATCCCGCATTCGCTGGCCGAGATCGGCGTTCCGCTCGCCAGCGCCGAAACGATCGGGCACGAGGCATCGCTGGATCCGTCAGCGGGCGGCAATCCGCTGCCCACAGATGCTGCTACCTATGCGCGCCTGTTCCGCTCGGCGGTGAAGGGTGACCTGATTCTGGCCGGCTGAGCGCTGTGGCTTGCCTGCCGCTACTATCAGCGGGGGTAACGCGCTCAAGAGATCCGAGAGCCGGTAACGGCCGAAGATTTTCGAGACGGTTACGCACAGGCAGATTCAATTCGGCGCACGCGAGTTCTTCGCGAGCCGCGAGGGTGTTGGCGCCCAGTGCCCCGATCCGATTTTCATCGTTGGTCTGCCCCGCGCGGGTTCAGCGCTTCTGGAGCAAATTCTCGCCTCGCATTCCAGGGTCGAGGGTACGCAGGAGCAGGCTGCTATTCCGAGGATCGTCCTTGGTTTGCAGGGGCACGTTCCCGACCTCGACAACCCACGTTACCTGGGCGTGCTCGCGGATATGTAGCCCGAGGACCATCTGCGGCTGGGCGAAGAATCCCTGAGTGATACCCAGGTCTATCGCACCGCGAAGCCGCACTTCATTGACAAGATGCCAAACAACTTCAGGCATATCAGCCTGATCACCTGATGCTGCCGAACGCCCGTATTATCGATGCCCGGCGCGAGCCGATGGCGTGCTGCTTCAGTAATCTGAAGCAGCCGTTCGCCAATGGGCGGGAGTCTAGCTGCAGCGTTGAGGACATCGCGCGCTATTACCGGACTTATCTCGAGCTGATGCAGCACTTTGATCGCGTGCTCCCGGGGCGGATTGTCCGGCTCTGCCGCGAGGACGTCGTTGACGACCTCGAGGGCAATGGGCGGCGCATTCTCGATTTCTGCGGTCTTGCTTTCGAGCCGGCCTGTGTTGAGTTCTAGAAGACCGAACGCAGCGTGCGGTCAGCAAGTTTCGAGCAGATCCGCCAGCCGATCTTTCGCGAAGGGCTCGATCAATGAAAACGCTACGAGAGGTGGCTTGAGCCATACAGGCAGGCACGGGGCGATGCGCTGGTGCGTTACCGACCCTAAACGGACCCTAAACGCCCGCTTCGCCGTCGTCGCGGCAGCGGGTTTCCGGCGCCACGCTCACTCAAGAGGCACATCTGTAGGGATCCCGTGCTCAGCGGGCGTGTTGAGTCGGCGTTCCTGGCCGGTACAATCGGGTCGCGGGCGACCGGTGCGGGCGTTTGGCCGCCTGATTATCTGGACTGACCGAAACACTGGTCGGAGCGGCCTGATATGAGCCAACCCCGGATTCTGGTCATTGACGGGAACCGCGCGGCCACACGTGAGGCGCAGGTCGCCGCCGGCGGCCAGCCTTCGGGTGAAGGCTATGCGCAGGTGCTGCAGCAGCTGGCGCCGGTGGGCTGCGATATCGTCCGGCCCGCGGATGGCGAAGTGCGCTTTGCCGGCGGCGCGGGCCTGGCCGACTACGATGGCGCCGTAATTACCGGATCTGCGCTCAATGTCTACGATGGCGGCGCGCATATTGACCGCCAGATCGACCTGGCGCGCGCGGTGTTTGCGAGCGCCATGCCGTTTTTCGGCAGCTGCTGGGGCATGCAGGTCGCGGTCGCTGCGGTCGGCGGCCGCGTGCGGCGCAATCCGCTGGGGCGCGAGTTCGGATTTGCGCGCCGGATCGAACTGAGCGCGATCGGACGACGGCACCCGATGTTCGCCGGCAAACCTCCGGTATTCGAGGCGGTCACCGTGCACAGCGATGATGTCGAGCAGCTTCCCGCCGGGGCGCTGCTGCTGGCAAGCAACGACATGGGTGTGCAGGCAGTGGAGCTGCATTTTGGTCCCGGGACTCTCTGGGCCGTGCAATACCACCCTGAGTACAGCTATGCGGAGATCGCGGCGACTACGCTGCGTTATGCGGATGCGCTGCTGGGCGAGGCGCTGTTCGGCAACCGCGCCGAGCTGGAGCAGTTCGTCGCCGAACTGCGGCTGCTGATGCAGGATCCGCACAACCGGAGGCTTGCCTGGAAACACGGGCTGGGGCGGGCCATGCAGGATGAGCGGCTGAAGCTTGCCGAACTGCGCAACTGGCTGGAGCTGCAGGTCATGCCTCACTACGGGCGTCGACACTGAACCCGGGTTCACTACGGCCCCTTGGCGCCGGAAAGCGCAAGGTGACCGAACTTATCTGAGCAGCCACCACCGCTTGGACAGGCGCGCGAACTACATCTCCATGATTCCCAGAGGCTACGCGTCAGAGCCTCAGTTGACGTCGCACAGCGTCTCCCTTCCGTGCCGGATCGCTATGCGCCCGTCTTGGCCGGGGCTGATTCGGCAGCCGCGAAATCAGTTTTACACGTGGCGATCATCCGGCCGACCGGCGGGCCCAGGACTCGAACGGTAAAAATACGTCCGAATAGCCGAACGCGCCTCCGTGGGTTGCGCCTGCGAAGTAGGTACTGACCGCGTAGACTGACGCGCGTCATAGAGTCGATCAGCCAATGCAACTGACCCCTCGAATCGGGAGTGAGCCACGAGGAGTACTTAATAGTCGTGTCACTGACTGGCTTCCGTCTGTCGAGTGTGTGCGGGCTGCTGGCAACGCTGGCGTTGAGCTGGCAATCAGTCAAAGCTGCGACAGTGCCGGCCCCGGCTACACCCAGGATCGGCCACGTGTTTATCCTGATGCTTGAGAACGAGGGATATCACGTCACCTTTGGTCCCAGATCGCCGGCAAAGTACCTGAATCATCTGAAGCGCCAGGGTGCACTCGTCCGCAACTATTTCGGCACGAGTCACTTCAGTCTCGGCAATTACATTGCCCTGATCAGTGGTCAGGCGCCGAATCCGGCGACCGAATACGATTGCAGGCAATTTACGGAATTTGTGGCGACCGGCGTGACACCTGATGGTCAGGCCATTGGCACTGGATGTGTCTACCCGGCGAGCGTGCCGACGATCACAAATCAGCTGGATACCAAGGGCTTGACCTGGAAGGCGTACATGGAGGACATGGGGAACAATCCTGAGCGGGAAAGTGCCACCTGCGGGCACCCGCAAATCGGCGCGCCTGATAACACCCAGGCTGCTCAGAGTGGCGACCAATACGCCAGCCGTCATGATCCGTTCGTTTACTTTCACGGCATCATCGACACGCCGTCCTGTGCGCAGCACGTCGTCAATATTCGGGCGCTGAACCCAGACCTGAAATTGATCGTTACCACGCCAAACTATGTTTTCATCACGCCAAATCTTTGCCATGACGGTCATGACGGCGGCGAGGGAGGCAGATGCGTCAATGGTGAACCGGGTGGCCTGGTTTCGGCAGACGAGTTTCTAAAAACCGTGGTACCGCAGATTGTTTCCTCGCCCGCCTTCAGGCGCAATGGTCTGTTGATTATTACCTTCGACGAATCGGAGCTTGAGTACGATTACGACGCCTCGACCCAAGCGGTGAGCGTGAGCGGCGGCGATGCTGCCGCATGCTGCAATGAGCCGTCGGGCCCGAATATACCTGCCTACCAGACTGACGCCGGCATCGCGCGGACGGCTATTAACGGCCCGGGGCTAACCGGTCCGGGCGGCGGCCGGATCGGGGCCATCATGCTCTCGCCTTTCATCAAACCGGGAACGGTATCGCCGGTGCCGTACAACCATTACTCCCTGCTCAAGAGCGTTGAAGACATATTCGGGGTCAGTCATCTCGGTTATGCAGGGCAAGCCGGGCTCAAAGGATTCGGACCGGATATCTTCACGCAGCCGCATGGCCGGAGCCAATGAGGCGTTGCCTTGCCAGTCAAGGCTTACTGCGTCCGGTGGCCCGCGCCCAGGCGCTCCCAGCGGCCCCGGCAGGGCAGAGGCCGAGTGAGCCGGCGGCGGGTCCCTGGTCAGCCCTTGATCAGTCGGCTCACCGAGCCGGTCAGATCGATCAGCAGCAGCACGAGAATGGGCAGGCTGGTCAGGCTGAAGCCGACACTGCGCTGGGATGGTTCCGCGACGTAGGCGCGCAGGTAGACAAAGCGCCCGATCAGGTACACCACGCCGAGCAACGCCACCCAATAGGCAGCCACGTAAGCGGTGGCCATCCACAGCGCCGGCAGAAACACCACCAGCAGTTCGAGCGTATTCATCTGCACGCGGAAGTAGCGCTCGAAAATCTCGTTACCGGCGACCGCCGGCGCCTTGACGCCGAATCGATCCCGGGCGCGGCCGACCAGGATGCCAAAATATATAAATTGCAGCAGGGCGAGTACCGTGATGAGTTCGACCAACGCCATGGACCACCTGTCGAGCGCGCAGGGCGGATCGCCCGTCGCTATGCTGAGCCAGCAGAGGCGGCGGCGCCAGCGCAGCCGGATCAGCTGTCAGCGGGCCATTCCTGGGCAGCAGTACTTTTGGCGCCATGGAGGATTTGGTTCGACCAGCCTCATCTCGGCACCGACCCATCGACGCCCTCGACGTACCAATTGATCGCCATCAGCTCGTCGGCCGGGACTGACAGACCCACTGCGACCTTCAGCGCGCCGCCGCTATCCTTGATCGGACCCGCGAACGGCAGCAGGCTGCCGGCACTGATCGCCTGCTTCTTCGATTCGAACTGTCGTGCCACTTCGGCGGGGATCGCCGGGTTCAGCGGCGTGAGCACGACCACGCCTTCTTTGATGCCCGATCGCGTCTGCCGCTCACCGCTCCAGGAGCCATCCAGGACCTTGTTGACCTCATCGATGTAGTACAGGCCCCAGTTCTCGGTGTTGGCGGTCAATTGCGCATGCGGCCCGTACTTGGCCATATCCGAATCCCAGCCGAAAGCATGGATACCTTTTTCTTCGGCGACCTGCACCGCGGCGGGAGAATCAGTGTTCTGGCATAGGATGTCGGCGCCCTGGGCGATCAGCGCCTCGGCCGCCTGGCGCTCCTTGCCGGGGTCATACCAGGTATCGACCCAGATGACCTTGGTATGGATCTTCGGATTGACGCTCCTGGCGCCGAGCGTGAAGGCATCGATATTGCGGATCACCTCCGGAATCGGGAACGAGCCGATATAGCCGAGGGTATTGGTCTTGGTCATTCGTCCTGCGAGCAACCCCAGCAGGTAGGCGCCTTCGTAGAAGCGTCCCTGGTAGGTGACCACGTTGGCGGCCGTCTTATAGCCGGTGGCGTGCTCGAACCGGACCTGCGGAAACAACTTCGCGACTTTGAGGGTCGGCTCCATGTAGCCGAAGGAGGTGGCGAAGATGAGGCTGTAGCCCTTGGCCGCCAGCTGGCGGATGACGCGCTCGGCGTCGGCCGTCTCAGGCACGTTCTCGATATAAGTGGTCTCGATTCTGGCGCCGAATTCCTTTTCCAGCGCGAGTCGCCCCAGATTGTGCTGATATGTCCAGCCGCCATCGGCAATGGGACCGAAATACACGAATGCCACCTTCAGCGGCGCCGCCGCCGCAGCGCACACCGCCGTGAAGCCGGCCAGACAAGCCATCGCCAGAGCGGACCGCAATCGATGCTGCATGTATCTGTGCCTCGTGTGTCGAGCAGCGATGACCGCTGGAGCCGCGGCTTCGCGGCCAACCATGGCGGGCATCCAATCTACATTCCATAATTCGGGATGACCAGCACCGGGCCATGGATCATGAATGTGTGCCTACCCCATCGCGAGCAGTGCGGCTTTCGGCCGCGGATCGTCGCGCCGGCCGTCGTCGCTCGCGTCGGCACAATGCTCATCGCTACCGCCATCGTAATGGCCGCCGCCGCGGGCCCGCTGCGGGCCAGTGCGGCGGCGGCCGCTGAGCCACTGGCGGTGAAGGTGCTGGTCATCAATATGTTTCAACTCGAGGCGGCGCCATGGCTCGCGGCGCTGCGGGCCGATCGCGAGATCGCGGTGCCCGGACTATCCAGCGACTATCCGCTGGTCCGTTGCAATGCCGAGGCCGTGTGTCAGATGACCACCGGCATGGGCCACGCCAACGCCGCGGCGTCGATGATGGCGGTGCTCTACAGCGGCCTGTTCAATCTGCACCAGACCTACTTCCTCATCGCCGGCATAGCCGGCATTGATCCCGCCCGCGGCAGCATCGGATCGGCAGCATGGGCGCGTTACGCAGTCGATGTCGGCATCGCGCATGAGATTGACGCGCGTGAACTGCCGCGCGGCTGGCAGGACGGCTATTTCGGTATTCTCACCGACGCGCCGGGCAAGAAGCCGCGGCTGGAATATCGCACCGAGGTGTTTCGATTCGACGAAGCCCTGCTGCAGAAGGCGCTGGCCTTGTCGCATCACGTCGCGCTCGAGGACAGCGACGACGTGCGCGCCTATCGCCAACACTATCAGCGATCCCCCGCAAATCAGCCGCCCCAGGTGACACAGTGCGACACTGTCTCCGGCGACACCTGGTGGACGGGGCGGCGCCTGGGTGAGCATGCGCGGCGCTGGACCGGACTGCTCACCGACGGCGAGGGCATCTATTGCACCGCCCAGCAGGAGGATAACGCCACGCTGAACGCGCTGACACGCGGCGCGCAGTCCGGCCTGCTCGATCTCAAACGCGTTGCGGTGCTGCGCAGCGGCTCCGACTTTGATCGTCCCTACGCGCATCAGCGCGCGATCGATGCGTTGCGGGCACAGCTGGCGTTGGCGGGCGCATTGCGGATCGCGACTGACAACCTGGTGCGCGTGGGTTTGCCGCTAGTCGACGATATCGCGCAGCATTGGGATCTGTGGCGCGAAGGCGTGCCGGCGGCCACCGAACCTTGACACGGCCGGCTGCACCTATCTTGCCTGGCGCGGGCGATCCTGCAGTGAGCCGGTGCGAGCGCCAAAGTCGGCACCGCGCGGCGCGGTCGGCACGCCCGGTTAGAGGCAACGCATGACAGCGGGTGCCGCGCCGCCGCGCCTCGCGCTACGCGGCATCAGCAAGCGCTATGGGAGCCTGATCGCCGACGATCGCATCGATCTGAAGGTCGCCGCCGGCGAGATCCATGCGCTGCTGGGTGAGAACGGCGCCGGCAAGAGCACGCTGATGAAGGTGGTCTATGGCGTGACGCAGCCGGATGAGGGCAGCATCGAGTGGGAGGGCAGAGCGGTGGCGATCCGCAGCCCGGCGCAGGCGCGGCGCCTCGGCATCGGCATGGTGTTCCAGCACTTCTCGCTGTTCGAAACGCTGACCGTCGCTGAGAACATCTCACTCGCGCTGGATGAGCACTTGCGCCCCGTCGCGCTAGCGGCCCGCATCAATGAGGTGTCCCAGCGTTACGGACTGCCGATCGATCCGCAGCGCCTGATCCACGGCATGTCGGTAGGCGAGCGGCAGCGCGTCGAGATCGTGCGCTGTCTGCTGCAATCGCCGCGGCTGTTGATCATGGATGAACCGACCTCGGTACTGACGCCGCAAGCCGTGCGCGCGCTGTTCGAGACACTGCGCCGATTGGCCGCGGAGGGCGTCAGCATTCTCTACATCAGCCATAAGCTGGAGGAGATTCGCGAGCTGTGCGACGTCGCGACGGTACTGCGCAATGGGCGAGTCAGCGGCACGGCGATCCCGCGCGAGCAGACCAACGCGAGTCTTGCGCGGATGATGGTCGGCGGCGATCTCAAGGATTGCAAGCTCCAACCGCGCGACCCAGGCCCGATCCAACTCGAGCTGACCAACCTGTCGCTCGGCAGCGAGGACCCTTTTGGCACGGTCTTGCGGAAAATCAATTTGCGCGTGCGCAGCGGCGAGATCGTCGGCATTGCCGGCGTCTCCGGCAACGGCCAGAAAGAGCTCCTGGCGGCGATTTCAGGCGAGCGGCTGTGCGCGCAGCACGGGGCGGTGCGCTTGTGCGGTCAGGACGCGGCCCGACTGAATCCGGCGCGACGCCGCAGGCTGGGGTTGCGCTTCGTCCCCGAGGAGCGGCTTGGGCGCGGTGCGGTGCCCGGGATGCATCTGGCCGACAATTGCGTGCTCACCGGCGCTACCGCCGGACTGGTGCGACACGGTCTGGTCTGCAGCCGCGCGGCGCGCGCCTTCGCGCGCGCGACCATCGCTGAATTTGCAGTGAAATGCGACGGCGAGCTGGCTGCAGCCGAGAGCCTGTCGGGCGGTAACCTGCAGAAATTCATCGTCGGGCGCGAGATACGGCTGGTGCCGACTGTGATGCTGGTGGCGCGGCCGACCTGGGGCCTCGACGTCGGCGCGTCGCTGATGATCCGGCAGGCGTTGATCGATCTGAGGGACGCCGGTGCCGCGGTGCTGGTGATCTCCGAGGAGCTCGATGAGCTGTTCGCCATCTGCGATCGGCTCGCGGTGCTGGCGCGTGGACGGATGTCGGCCACGACGCCGACAGCCGAATTGGCGCCCGAGACGCTCGGCGTATGGATGACCGGCGAGTTCACAGCCGCGGCGCCGGCCGCTGGGGTCGACCATGCTGCCGTTTGATCGTGGACCCTGGCCGCTGCGGCTGGAGCGGCGCTCGAAACCCTCGGCCGCGATGCGCATGGCGTCCTCACCGCTGGCGGCGCTGGCGATGCTGGCGACCGGGCTGCTGGTATTCGGCATCCTCGGTAAAGATCCGGCGGCAGCGTTCAAGGTGTTCTTCATCGAGCCGGTCAGCTCCATTTACGGTGTCGGCGAACTGCTGCTCAAGGCGACGCCGCTGATGCTGTGCGCGCTCGGCCTGGCGGTGTGCTACCGCGCCAACGTCTGGAATATCGGCGCCGAGGGACAGCTCACGGTCGGCGCGATCAGCGGCGGCGGCATCGGCTTGTTTTACGGCGCGGCGCTCGGGTCTTGGGCGCCGCCGGTAATGCTCGCAGCCGGCGTGCTCGGCGGTATGGCCTGGGCTGCGATTCCGGCATTGTTGCGATCGCGCTTTCATACCAGCGAGATCTTTGTCAGTCTGATGCTGGTCTACATCGGGCAGCTACTGCTGTCCTATCTGGTGCACGGACCATGGCGCGATCCGGCCGGACAAAACTTCCCGCAATCGCAACCGCTGGTCGACAGCGCGCTGCTGCCGCCGTTGCTGGACGGCGCCCGGGTTAACGCCGGCTTCATTATCGCTTTGGTGCTGGCGGCGGTGTCCTGGTGGTTCGGTACGGCGACCGCCGCAGGCTACCGCATGCGGGTCGGCGGCCTGGCGCCGGCGGCCGCGTCCTACGCCGGAATCAGCGAACGCCTCAATATCTGGTTGGCCCTGATGATCAGCGGCGGCGCGGCCGGGCTCGCCGGCGTGTGCGAAGTGGCCGGCCCGATCGGCATGTTGCAGCCGGTCGTCTCGCCCGGTTATGGCTTTGCGGCGATCATCGTCGCTTTCCTCGGACGCCTGCATCCACTGGGCGTGGTACTGGCGTCGCTGTTGATGTCGGCGCTGTATCTGGGCGGTGAATCGGCGCAGATGGAACTGCAGCTGCCGGCGTCGGTCAGCGGATTGTTTCAGGGAGCGTTGCTGTTCTTTCTGCTCGCGGCTGAACTGTTCATCGGCTATCGGCTGCGTCGCGTGCGCAGCAGCAGCCCATGAACATCGAGGTCTGGGTCACCATCGCCGCCAGCGCCGTCGGCGCCGCGACTCCCCTTATGTTCGCCGCGCTTGGCGAGCTGGTCACCGAGCGTGCCGGTGTATTGAATCTCGGCGTCGAGGGCATGATGCTGGTAGGCGCGATGAGCGGCTTCGCGGTCGGCGTAGCCAGCGGCAGCCTGCTGCTGGGCTATCTCGCCGCCGCGGGCGCCGGGGTGCTGATCGCGCTGTTGTTCGCAGTGTTGACGCTGAGTCTGCAAGCCAATCAAGTCGCGACCGGCCTGGCCCTCACGCTCTTCGGAGTGGGCTTCAGCGCCTTTGCCGGCCGCGGCTTCGTGGGAATTCCGATCCAGCGGCTGCCGCCGCTGCGCGTCCCGCTGCTCACCGAGCTGCCGGTGATCGGGCCATTGCTGTTTCATTACGATCCGCTGGTGTACCTGTCGATCGCGCTGTGCGCGCTGATCGCGTGGACGCTGAGGCGCACGCGCGTGGGGCTGCGATTGCGGGCGGTCGGTGAAGCGCCCGCGATCGCCTATGCGCTCGGCGAGCCGGCCACACGGATCCGCTATCTGGCCGTGCTGTTTGGCGGAGCGATGAGTGGGATCGCCGGCGCCTATCTGTCAACCTCGCTGACGCCGATGTGGGTCGAGGGCATGACTGCCGGGCGCGGCTGGATCGCGCTGGCGCTGGTGGTATTCGGCACCTGGAAGCCGTGGCGTGTGCTCGGCGGTGCCTATCTGTTCGGAACCGTCACGGTGCTGCAGCTGTATGCACAGGGGCTGGGCGTCCACGTACCGAGCGAGTTCCTGTCGATGCTGCCGTACGCGGCGACCATTGTCGTGCTGGTGGTGATCTGCCGCGACCCGAAGACAATTCTGCTGAATCAGCCGGCCTGGCTCGGGCGCAGCTTTCACCCGGGCTACTGAAGCGTCCGACAATGAACGCGCACCATCGCACGGCGCATTGCGGCTCGATCCTGAATTTCCGCGGCGACCCTGGCCCGCAAGACCGCACTGACAGCTACGAGTACTGGGAGCGAGGCGCCCTGATCGTCGCTGACGGGCACATCGAGGCCATCGGACCGGCCGCGGCGCTGTTGCCGGCGGCCAGCGGGAACATGCCGATCATCGATCATGGCCAGCGGCTGCTCATGCCCGGCTTCATCGATACGCACATCCATTATCCGCAGACTGACGTCATCGCCTCGGGTGGCCGGAATATGCTCGACTGGCTCGTGCGCTACGTCTATCCGGCCGAGCAGCGCTTTGCCGATGACGCCTACGCGCGCGAGGTAGCGGAGTTCTTTCTCGATGAGCTGCTGCGCAATGGCACGACCACGGCACAGGTGCTCGGCACGGTGCATAAGACTTCGATCGAGGCGTTTTTCCAGGCCGCTGCGGCGCGCGGTCTGCGCATGATCGCCGGCAAGACGCTCATGGACCGCCACTGCCCGCATGGCCTGCGCGACAGCGCGGCGGCGGGTGAGCGCGAGATGCGCGAACTGATCGAGACCTGGCACGGCCGTGATCGGCTGCACTATGCGATCACGCCGCGCTTCGCGGCCACCTCGTCGGTCGAGCAACTGCAGTGCGCCGGGCGCTTGGCGCGCGAATATCCGGACGTATTCATCCACAGTCATCTGGCGGAAAACCGCAACGAAGTCGTCTGGGTACGTGAGCTGTTTCCGGATAGCCGCAGTTACCTCGATGTCTACGACCGCTTTGGCCTGCTGCGGGATCGAGCCACCTATGCGCACTGCATTTATCTGGACACCGCCGACCGGCTACGAATGGCCGCGAGCGGGGCCGGCGCTGCGTTTGCGCCGACTTCGAATCTTTACCTCGGCAGCGGCCTGTTCGACATCGCCGCCAGTGATGCCGCCGGAATGTGCTTCGCGCTGGCCACCGACGTGGGCGCCGGCAGCAGCTTCAGCATGCTGCGCACGATGGGCGAAGCCTACAAGGTTGCTCAATTGCTGGGCCAGCAGCTGTCGCCGCTGCGGGCCTTCTACCTGGGCACGCTTGCGGGCGCACGGATGCTCGGGCTCGCCGACCGAATAGGGCGCCTCGCACCGGGCGCCGAGGCCGATTTCATCGTGCTCGATCCGCAGGCGACGCCGCTGCTCGCAAGACGCATGGCGCAATCGCGCAATCTGGTGGAGCGGCTGCTGGTCTGGATGACCCTGGCGGATGATCGCGCCATCGGCGCAACCTATGTGCTGGGAAAGGCCGTGCCGCGGCCCGCCCCGCGCTGAGGGCGCAGCAGCATCAGGCGCTCATGGCTCCGGGCTCATGGCTCCGTCGTCTCAGCCAGCAGTTGCTTGGAATTCTCCGGGGTGCGAAATACCAGCGGCCGTTCGATGTCGGGACGGAGGGGGCGCGGGCCGTTGACGATCTCGAGCACCCGCGCGTGCAGCGGTGATTTATCGCACACGGGATCGGTAGCACCGACATCGCCGGTCAGCAGGAAGGCCTGGCAGCGGCATCCGCCCAGATCCTTGGTCTTCTCCGGGCAGCTGCGACAGGGTTCGGGCATCCACTGATCGCCCCGAAAGCGGTTGAATGCCGGCGAGTCGAGCCATATCTCACGCAGGCTGGCATTGCGCACGGAGGGCAGATTAATTCCTGGCAGCATGCGCGCCGCGTGGCAGGGCATCGCCAGGCCGTCGGGCGCGATCACCATGATCGTCGTACCCCAGCCGTTCATGCAGCGCTTCGGCCGCGTCTCGTATAAATCCGAGATGACGTAGAGGATACGCAGCCGGTTGCCGATGCGTTGACGATAGCCGGCGACCACCGCCTCCGAGCGCTCGAGTTGTTCGCGCGTCGGTAGTAATTGGCTGCGATTGAGATCGGCCCAACCATAGAACTGAGTATTGGCCAGCTCCAGGTACTCGGCGCCGATCTCGAGCGCCAGATCGATGATGCGGTCGACATGGTCGATGTTGAGGCGGTGGATGACGCAATTCATGACCATCGGGAAGCCATGATCCTTGATCAATCCGGCGACCCGCCGCTTGAGACTGAAGGTGCGGGTGCTGGAGAGAAAATCGTTGAGTTCGCGGGTCGAGTCCTGGAACGATAGCTGTACATGGTCGAGTCCCGCATCCTTCAACGCGCGCATCCTGGTCTCATTGAGTCCCACGCCCGAGGTGATCAGGTTGGTGTAGAACCCGAGCCGATGCGCTTCGCCGACCAGTTCCTCGAGATCGGGGCGGCTCAGCGGCTCGCCGCCGGTGAGCCCCAGCTGCACCGCGCCCAGGGCCCGGGCTTCCGCCAGTGCACGGCACCACTCCTCAGTCGACAGCTCGCTCTGGATGTTGGCGAAATCCACCGGATTTGAGCAGAACGGACAATGCAGCGGGCAGCGGTAGGTCAGTTCCGCCACCAGCCATAGCGGCAGCGCGGCGGTTGTCGGTACGGTGCTGCTCATGGCGTCACCGCCTCGCGCCACTCGACCCAACCGTCCCGCGTTGCCGAGCGTAAAAATGCCTCGACATCCGCATCGATGGCATCGGACTGAAATGCCGCACGCAGGTCGGCAATAATCTCGTCCGCCGAACACCTGCCGTCGCAGCGGCGCAGAATCTCTCCAGCCGCGACATTGAGCTGCACCATACCCTCCGGAAACAGCAACACGTAGGCATTCTGCGCCGCTTCCCACTGAAAGCGATACAGCGGCGCGATACGCGGATACGACGCGCGCGGCAATGGTGTCGAGTCATCCATCGTTCAGACCGTATCGCAGCTGCATGGCATCCAGCATCGACCACAACACGTCGAGCTTGAATTGCAGAATGGCCAGGGCACGCATCTGCGCCTGGCGAGTGAGAAAATAGCCCAGGGTGACCTTGAGCCCGTGTTCCGCATCGCGCGTGGCCAGCGGCAGGCGCGATCTGAAGTACTGCAGCCCACTGGAATCGATCCACGGATAGTGCGTAGGCCAGCCGGCGAGCCGCTCGCGATGGATCTGCGGCGCAAACAGCTCCGTGAGCGAGGCGCATACTGCTTCCTGCCAGGGTTGCTGCCGCGCGAAATTCACATAGGCGTCGACCGCGAAGCGAACGCCCGGCACGATGTGCTCGAGCGACCACAGTTCATCCCGCGTCAGGCCGACCGCCTCGCCGAGTCGCACCCAGGCCTCAATTCCTCCGGAGTCCTGCTCCCAGCCATCGTGATCGAGGATACGACGCACCCACAGGCGACGCTGCTCGCGGTCCGGACAATTGGCGAGGATCGCAGCATCCTTGATCGGGATGTTGATCTGGTAATAGAAGCGGTTGGCGACCCAGCCGCGAATCTGCGCCCGGCTGGCGCCACCCGAGTTCATCACGACGTTGAAGGGATGATGAATATGGTAGGCCTGCCCCTTGGCACGCAGTTGCTGCTCAAACTCCGCGGCATTCCACGGCGATGAGGCCGCATCCAGGCTGGTCACAGTTCAATCTCCATGCCGTCAAACGCGACCTCGATGCCCGCGGCGGCGAGTTGGGCCCGCTCGGGCCCGGCTTCGTCGAGAATCGGGTTGGTGTTATTGATATGAATCAGAATGCGGCGCGTACGCTGCGGCAGGCGCGCGAGCACCGAAGCCATGCCGCCCGGTCCACTCTGCGGCAAGTGCCCGAGGTCGCGGGCGCATTTATGCGACACGCCAATCCGGATCATCTCATCGTCACTCCAGAATGTGCCGTCCACCAACACGCAGTCGCTGGCGTTGAGGACCCGGGCGACCGCGGGTGGAATGGCCGCGAGGCCCGGCGAATAAAACAACTGGCGCCCGCTGCGCGGGTCGCGAAAGATCAGGCCGATATTGTCCCCGATACGGGGACTTTCCCGGTGAGCCGAGTAAGGACCGGGCTTACCTTCGACCGGCAAAGCGGTGATCAGCACCCCCGGCAGCACCGGGATCTCAAACTCCACGCCGTCGATGGGAATGCGATGCCAGTGAACGCCGCAAAAATGCTTGAGCACGTTCAGAATCGGCAGTCCGCTGCTCAAATCATCACGTACCGTCTCGGTGGTCCACACTTCGAGCGGCGCGCCGTGCTCGCGCAGCAGCAGCAACCCGGTCGAATGATCGATCTGCCCGTCAACCAATATGACTGCGCCGATCCCGGAATCGCGCACGCCCTCATGGGCCTGCAGGGCGGGATTCTGGGCGATCTGCTGGTGAATGTCGGGCGATGCGTTGCACACGACCCAACGGCGGGCGTCGACCGAAACGGCTATCGAGGACTGGCTGCGCTTGCGCGCATTGAGCGTTCCGGCGCGCAGGCCACGGCAATTACCACAGTTGCAATTCCACTGCGGAAAGCCCCCACCGGCAGCCGAACCTAATACCCGTATCAGCACGGACAGCGGCCGGTCTGCCGTGCGAAGACCGCCCCGGAGTTACCGGGGCGGAACTCGATCAACGATTGGCGATGTACGAGTTGATTTCCATTCCGAAACGCAACACGACAGCCGCAGGTGTAACCCATTTCATATGCTCGTTCCTTGTGCTGATCAGCCATCAAACGCCAGCCATCATCGACGGAGTCGGGTACAAATATGACTGGTGCACCTGGCAGTCTGCCCGCAGCCGGGGCCGCAGCCCACCATGGAACCTTTATTCCGACCTCATGATTTTCATGAATCCTGGGCGCCACGGGCACCCAGGCCCGACGCGCCGCCTGGGCGCCGCGGGCACCCGAGCCCGACGGGCCGGTTGGGCGCCACGGGCGCCACGGGCGCCATTGGCGCGGGGGGCGTCTGCGCGCTTCGGGCGCTGCCCTGCCGTAGTGCGGTAGCATGCCGGCGATGAGCAGCGTAAGCGCGAACTGCGCACTTTCTCCGCCGATCGAGCCGATTGGCCGCGGCTCGCCGGGCGTAAGCGGCCACATGAGCCGGCGACCGCTCGGCAGTCGCGGAGAGGCGGCGTGAGCCTGAGGCTGCAGATCAATCTGATCATCGCGGTGCTGATGAGCCTGTTCATCGGCACGCTGGTCTACCAACAGATGCAGGATACACGCAGCAGCGTGCGCGAGGAGATCGAGGGCTCCAACCAGGTTGCGACGCAATTGTTGACACGGGTGTCGTGGGTATACGAGGTGTCCGGCCTGCGCGGCATGCTGAGCTTCCTCGATCAGCTCGGACGCGTGCGAGCCAACGACGTGTTCCTCTACGACCCTGCGGGCGACCTGGTCTATTCGTCGCCACCCTCGACGTACAAGCGGGGACGCGATGCCCCGCGGTGGTATGCGAGTCTGGTGTCACCATCGGTGCAGCGGCAGGAGATTCGCATTGGCGACGGACGACTGGTGGTCCAGGCGAATTCGTCGCGCGCAGTGCTCGACGGCTGGGACAATCTGACGCGACTGCTGTGGATCGGCGCGATCGCGCTGGCCGTCATCAATGCCGTGGTCTTCTGGCTCACGGGCCGCGTGCTGCGCCCGCTGCAGACCGTGATCGAGGGACTGCAGCGGATGGAGCAGGGGGATTACGAGGCGCGGCTGCCGACCCTGACCGGTAAGGAGGGCCGGCTCATGAGCCTTGCCTTCAACCGGACCGCCCAGGCGGTCGCGGACAGCGCCGCGGCGCAGAAGATTGCCATCGAGGCCCGGCAGCGGCTGCAGGAAAATCGCGAACTGACGCAGATGATCCAGGCGCATATCGAGGCGGAGCGGCGCAGCATCGCCCGCGAGCTGCACGACGAACTCGGACAATCCATCACCGCGATCAAAAGCATCGGTTTATCGATATTGCAGCGCCCCGACCGCCACGATGAGCGGGTGACCGAAGCGGCGCGGCTCATCGTCGATACCGCCGGCCACATGTACGACGCGGTGCACGAGATGATTCCGCGACTGCGGCCGTTCGCCTTGGACAGCTTCGGCCTGGGCGATGCGCTAAGCGATCTGGCCGGCGAGTGGCGTACGCGTCATCCGGCGGTGGAATTGCGGCTTCACATCGATGACCCGTTGCCGGAGTTGGACGACACCCTCACCACCTGTGCCTATCGCATCGTTCAGGAGGCACTGATCAATGCCCTGCGTCATGCCTCCGCCAGCCGGATCGTGGTGTCGGTCGGCGCCGAACCCGGTGAGCTGGTAGTGCGCATCGACGACAACGGCGTGGGCCTGTCGCCCGCATGGCAGCAACCCGGCCGTTACGGCGTGCGCGGCATGCGCGAGCGGGCCGCCGCTCTTGGCGGCATTTTCGAGCTGCTTGCGGGCCAGGAAGGCGGTACGCAGGTCGTGGCGCGATTACCAGTGGCTTCGCGCTCATGAAGCCCACGACTGTCATGCTGGTCGACGACCACGCTGTCGTGCGCATGGGTTTTCGACTGCTGTTGCAGGCCGCCGAGGACATGCAGGTGGTGGCGGAGGCTGACAGCGGCGAAGAGGCCTGTGCGAAGTACGCTGAAGCCAAACCCGACGTCGTCGTGATGGACCTGGCCATGGCCGGCATCGGCGGCATCGAGGCGGTCAAACGCATTGTCGCGCGCGACAGCAGCGCGCGCATCCTGGCGCTATCGGCTCACGCCGACACCAGCCACCCCAAACGGGTACTCAAGGCGGGCGCGCTCGGTTACCTCTCCAAGCGCAGCGCGCCCGAGACGCTCATCGAGGCAATACGCGCCGTGGCCGCCCGACGCATGTATATCGATGCCTCGATCGCCCAGCTCATGGCGCTTCAGGACGTCACCGGCGACCGCAATCCGATCGAGCAACTCTCGCCACGCGAATTCGAAGTCTTTGTGCTTCTGGCCCGTGGGGTATCGGTCAACCAGATCGCCGAGACCCTCCACCTCAGTCCCAGCACCATTGGCACCCACCTGTACAACATCAAGCAGAAGCTGGCGGCGTCGAATCAGGCGGAACTGACTCTGATCGCCGTCCGGCACGGCCTGATCGAAACCTAGCCTGATCGAAACCCAAAGCAATGCCCGCCGCCGCAGTCAGCGGTCTGGCAGTGAGCTCTGCTGGTGGGCAAAGTGCCTGGCCAGAAACGCTTCACCGCGCTCCAGGATGAAGTAGCGGAACGCCTCCGCCGCCGGTGAGAGAGTCTTGGCCAGATTGTTGACGTTGTGCCAGCGACGCATGACCGGCAGGCCCTCGCACTCCGGCGTGGCGATCACGTGGTGATCGAGTTCGAGCCCGATGGTGTGCAGCGACAGCAAGGCCACGCCCATGCCGGCCATCACGGCCTGCTTGATCGCCTCGTTGCTCGACATCTGCATCACCACCCGCGGCGTCATCTGGTGCGCCTCCATATACTCGTCGAGTGCGATGCGCGTGCCCGATCCGGGCTCGCGCACGATGAACCCTTCGCCCATCCATGCGCTCGCCGGCACTTTCTCGGTGCGCGCGAACGGATGGTCGGTCGACGTCACCAGCACGTGCGGGTGCATCGCGAACGGCTCGGCGCGTGTAGGCCATTCCTTCGGCGGCCGGCCCATGATCGCGAGCTCGACACTGCCCTGCTGCATCAGCGAGACCACCTGTTCGCGGTTGTTGCTGACCTGAAGCCGGATTTCGATGCCCGGATGCTCGTCCCGAAACAGCGCCAGCATGCGGAGCCCGAAGTACTTGGCGGTGCCGACCATGCCCACATCGGGCACCCCGGTCTGCAGCCCGCGAAAGCGCGCCACCATGTCCTCGGCATCGCGCACCGCGGACAGCACGCGCCGCGCATGCGCCAGCTCATATTCCCCGACCGTCGTGAGCGAGAGCTTGCGGCTCGATCGATCAAACAGCGGCAGCCCGACCTCTATCTCGAGCTCCTTGATCTGCATCGACACCGCGGGCGCGGTGAGCCCCAACTCCTCTGCGGCGCGGACAAAGCTCAAGTGCCGTGCCACGCAGGCGAATATTCGCAACTGGCGGAGGGTAGCGTTCTTCACTCAGTTATTTTTAATGTGCAGATAATAATAAATGACTGCACCTGAATAATGAATGGCCTAAAATAGTCGCAGGGGCAAATGAAACTGGGATCACAATAATGGCACAAGTAATTGAAAAACCAGCTAAGTCAGGTGAAGGCGTCATCAAGGACCAAAAAAAGCGCTACAGCGCTGGGGTTCTCAAGTACCGCCAGATGGGGTACTGGGACGGGGACTACGTCCCCAAGGACACCGACACGCTTTGCCTATTTCGCATCACGCCGCAGGAGGGTGTGGACCCGATCGAAGCGGCCGCGGCCGTGGCGGGCGAGTCGAGCACGGCGACCTGGACGGTGGTGTGGACCGACCGCCTGACCGCCTGCGACAGCTACCGGGCCAAGGCCTACAAGGTCGAGCCGGTGCCCAACAGCCCGGGCCAATTCTTTGCCTGGGTGGCGTACGACATCATCCTGTTCGAAGAGGGCTCGATTGCCAATATGACGGCGAGCCTGATCGGCAATGTCTTCAGCTTCAAGCCACTCAAGGCGGCGCGACTTGAAGACATGCGCATCCCGGTGTGCTACGTCAAGACTTTCAAGGGTCCGCCGACCGGCCTCGTCGTCGAGCGCGAACGCCTCGACAAATTCGGCCGCCCGCTGCTGGGCGCCACGACCAAGCCCAAGCTCGGTCTGTCGGGCCGCAATTACGGTCGCGTGGTCTACGAGGGTCTCAAGGGTGGTCTCGATTTCATGAAGGACGACGAGAACATTAACTCCCAGCCCTTCATGCATTGGCGCGACCGGTTCCTCAACGTGATGGACGCCGTCAATAAGGCGAGCGCGGCCACCGGCGAGGTCAAGGGCTCGTACCTCAATGTAACGGCCGCGACGGTGGAGGACATGTACGAGCGCGCGGAATTTGCCAAGGATTTAGGCTCAGTCGTGATCATGGTCGACCTGGTTGTCGGTTGGTCGACCATTCAAAGCATGTCCAACTGGTGCCGCAAGAACGACATGATCCTGCACATGCACCGCGCTGGCCACGGCACTTACACGCGCCAGAAGAACCATGGCATCAGCTTCCGTGTTATCACCAAGTGGCTGCGCCTGGCCGGCGTCGATCATCTGCATACCGGCACCGCCGTCGCCAAGCTCGAGGGCGATCCAATGACGGTGCAGGGGTACTACAACGTGTGCCGCGACAGTTATACGAAGCAGGATCTGCCGCGCGGGCTCTTCTTTGATCAGGACTGGTGTGACCTCCGCAAGGTCATGCCCGTCGCCTCGGGAGGCATCCACGCCGGCCAGATGCACCTGCTGCTCGATATGTTTGGCGATGACGTCGTGATGCAGTTCGGTGGCGGCACCATCGGTCACCCGGCCGGTATCCAGGCCGGTGCGGTCGCCAACCGCGTGGCGCTCGAGTCGATGGTCAAGGCGCGCAACGAGGGCCACGATATCAGGAACGAAGGCCCCGCGATCCTGCGCAAAGCGGCGAAGTCCTGCAGCCCGCTGCAACAGGCGCTCGATACCTGGGGCGACATCAGTTTCAATTACGCATCCACCGATACGTCCGACTACGCGCCCACCGCGGCCGCGTCGATCTGACCCGAAGGAGACCGCCACCATGATGACCAACCCGGTACGCCGCATCACCCAGGGGCAATTTAGTTATCTGCCCGATCTGACCGACGCGGAAATTTCGCTGCAGATCCAGTATGGCCTCAATAAAGGCTACGCCTGGAGTGTCGAGTACACCGACGACCCACACCCGCGTAACACCTACTGGGAAATGTTCGGCATGCCGATGTTCGACCTGAAGGACGCGGCCGGCGTGATGCTGGAACTGCAGAGCTGCCGCAAGACATTCCCTAACCACTACATCCGGCTCATGGCTTTTGACTCCACACGAGGCGTGGAGAGCATCGTGATGAGCTTTATCGTCAACCGGCCGGCAAAGGAACCAGGCTTCGGGCTGGTGCGTCAGGAAACGCACGGCCGCAGCATGCGTTACACAGTGCACAGCTACGCGACCGACCGACCGGAAGGCGAACACGACAGCCGCTAACGACCCGCAACCTTAAGCCATCGCGCGCAAGGCGCCCACCATGTATCGTATCGCGCCATCCATTCTGTCGGCCGACTTCGCCCGCCTGGGTGAAGAGGTCAAGGACGTCATGGCTGCCGGTGCCGACTGGATCCACTTCGACGTCATGGACAATCACTACGTGCCGAATCTGACCATCGGACCGATGGTGGCGCAGGCGCTTAAAGCCCATTGCCTCACGCGCGAGGGCGGCAAAGCGACGCTCGATGTCCATCTGATGGTGCAGCCGGTGGACGCGCTTGCCAGCGCCTTCGCCGCCGCCGGCGCGGACGTCATCAGCTTCCATCCGGAAGCCTCGGCCCATGTCGATCGCACGCTGCAGATCATCAAGGCCGCGGGTTGCCAGGCCGCACTGGCCTTCAATCCGGCGACAACGCTCGACGTGCTCGAGTACGTGATCGACAAAGTCGACCTGATCCTCATCATGAGCGTCAATCCCGGATTCGGCGGGCAGAGTTTCATCGACTCCGCACTAAGGAAAATCGAGCGTGCGCGCAAACTGATCGACGCCACCGGCCGCGACATACGGCTCGAAGTCGATGGCGGCATCAAGATCGAGAACATTCGCCGCGTCGCCGATGCCGGCGCCGACACGTTTGTTGCCGGCAGCGCGATCTTCGGCAGTGCGGATTACCGGGCGGTGATCGAGGCGATGCGAATCGAGCTGAGCCGCATAGCGCCGGCGAGCAGGGTCGCCTGACATGGGCGCACCGATGTACACGATTCCCGGCGGAGCGCAGCCTGCCGCGGCGCCGGCGGCGGACGCGCCCGCGGTGCCCGCGATGGACCCGAGCAGCATGCGCACCGTGAACCAGGTGCTGGCCCAGAGCCAGGCCGGGGCGGTCATGGACGAACTCGAGCGCGATCTGATCGGGCTCGCGCCGGTCAAGGCCCGGATCCGCGATATCGCGGCACTGCTGGTGATCGACAAGCTGCGCATGAACCTCGGGCTGCAGGCGCAGGCCCCGAGCTTGCACATGTCTTTCACCGGTAACCCCGGCACCGGCAAGACCACGGTGGCCATGCGCATGGCCGAAATCCTGCATCGTCTTGGCTACGTGCGCAAAGGGCACATGGTGGCCGTGACGCGCGACGACCTGGTCGGACAGTACATCGGCCACACCGCCCCCAAGACCAAGGAAGTGGTAAAGAAGGCGATGGGCGGCGTGCTGTTCATCGACGAGGCCTACTACCTGTACCGCCCTGAGAATGAGCGCGACTACGGCCAGGAGGCGATCGAGATCCTGCTGCAGGTGATGGAGAACCAGCGCGACGATCTGGTGGTGATTCTGGCCGGATACAAGGATCGAATGGAGACCTTTTTCAGTTCCAACCCAGGCATGAGCTCGCGCATCGCGCACCACATCGATTTTCCGGACTACGCCTCGAGCGATCTGCTGCGCATCGGCGACAAGATGCTGGAGAAGCAGAACTACCACTTCGGTCCCGGCGCCCGCGAGGCTTTCGAAGAGTACATCGAGTACCGTATCGTGCAGCAGAACTTCGCCAATGCGCGCAGCGTACGCAATGCGCTGGACCGCGCGCGGCTGCGCCAGGCGAGCCGCCTGTTTGCCGACATGGATCGGGAATTCACCCCCGAGGATCTGACGACTATCGCCGAGTCCGATATCCGCGCGAGCCGCGTTTTCCAGATCGCGGCCGCTTAGGACAAAATCTGAAGGAGTCTCGACCATGTATCTCGGACGCACCACGCTGTCGAAGTTTCTGATCGAGCAGTTCGATCGTGTCGAGGGCGCGAGCGATCTCGCGGCGCTGCTGATCGATGTGGCGGCAGCGGTCAAGGCGATCTCGGCGATGACCGCGAAGGGCGCCCTCGGTGGCGTGCTCGGCAAAGCCGGCTCGAGCAACGTGCACGGCGAGGCCCAGGTCAAACTCGACGTGCTCGCAAACGATGAGATGCTGCGAAGTTGCGAATGGGGCGGCCTGGTCGCCGGCATGGCGACCGAGGAGCTCGATGAGCCGTATACACTGCCCGCCGAATACCCGCGCGGCCGATACTTGCTGGTGTTCGATCCGCTCGACGGCTCGTCGAACGCCGATGTCAATGTTTCGGTGGGCACTATCTTCTCGGTGCTCCGCCACGACAAGGCGGAAGCACCGACCGTGGCCGACTACCTGCAGCCCGGCTCCAAGCAGGTGGCGGCGGGCTACGCCATCTACGGCCCCGCCACGATGCTGGTCATCACGGTGGGCAAGGGCACGCACGGCTTCACGCTCGATCGGGAGATCGGCAATTTCATCCTGACGCATCCGGATCTGCAGATCCCCGTCGACACCAGCGAGTTCGCGATCAATACCAGCAATGCCCGCTTCTGGGAGCCGCCGGTGCACCGTTACGTCAGCGAATGCCAGGCCGGCAAGTCCGGCGATCGTGGGAGTGACTTCAATATGCGCTGGATCGCCTCGATGGTCGCCGAAGTGCATCGCATCCTGATGCGCGGTGGCGTGTTCATGTACCCCAAGGACACCAAGGATGCGAGCAAACCCGGACGGTTGCGACAGCTGTATGAGGCCAACCCGATCAGCTTTCTGATCGAGCAGGCCGGGGGCCGCGCCACGACCGGCCGCCAGCGCCTGCTCGATGTGCAGCCCGAGACGCTGCATCAGTGCGTCCCCGTGATCCTTGGCTCGCGCAACGAGGTCGAACGCATCGAGCGCTACCACGCCGAGTTCGACCGCGGTACCGATCGCCCGTATACTTCGCCGCTGTTCAACGAGCGCTCGCTGTTCCGGCCCGACGCGCGCGCCTGATCCGGATAGATCACCATGTCAGCCAAATATCCTGTCATCGCCGTCACCGGTTCGTCCGGCGCCGGCACCACCACGGTGATGAAGGCCTTTCATCACATATTCCGGCGCGAGGGCGTCAAGGCCGAAGTCATCGAAGGCGATTCTTTCCACCGCTACAACCGCGTCGAAATGCGCGAGCGCGTGCTCGCGGCCGACAGCGGCAAGGGGCCGGCGATCAGTCACTTCGGGCCCGAGGCGAATCTTCTCGCCGAGCTGGCCGACACCCTGGCGGAATACGGCGCGACCGGCGGCGGCAAGCTGCGCCGCTACGTCCACGACGTCGGCGAAGCCAAAGAACTCGGCAGCGAGCCGGGCACATTCACGCCTTGGCGAGCGATGCAGTCAGACAGCGATCTGCTGTTCTACGAAGGTCTGCACGGCGGCTATGTCGGCGGCGACGTCAACGTCGCGCAGCACGTGGATCTTCTGGTCGGAGTCGTTCCGATCGTCAATCTCGAGTGGATCCAGAAATTGCATCGCGACCGCAATCTGCGCGGCTACACCCAGGAAGCGGTGGTCGAGACCATTCTGCGGCGCATGCCCGACTACGTGAACCACATCTGCCCGCAGTTCAGTCGCACCCACGTCAACTTTCAGCGGGTGCCGACGGTGGACACCAGCAATCCGTTCATCGCCAAGGATATTCCCAGCGCCGACGAGTCAATGGTCATCATCCGCTTTGCCAATCCGAAGGGCATCGACTTCCCGTACCTGATGTCGATGCTGCACAATTCGTGGATGAGTCGACCTAACAATATCGTCGTGCCGGGAGGGCAGATGGGCCTGGCGATGCAATTCATCTTCACGCCGATGATCCTGCGCCTGATAGATATGAAAAGACGCGCGCAATAAGGAGCCAGAAGGATCCATGGATGCGCGGGTGATATTGAGCGGTGCCAAGCATCGCGAGCTGTCCAATGCATTGCGCTTTCTGGCGATCGACGCCGTCGAAGCCGCCAACAGTGGCCACCCGGGCATGCCGATGGGTATGGCCGAGATTGCCGAGGTGCTCTGGCGCCGGCATCTGAAACACAATCCGGCCGATCCGATCTGGCCCGACCGCGACCGCTTCATGCTGTCGAACGGCCACGGCTCGATGCTGCTATATGCGCTGCTGCACCTCACCGGCTACGCGTTGCCGATCGAGGAACTGAAGCGCTTTCGCCAGCTGCACAGCAAAACGCCCGGACATCCCGAGGTCGGCATCACGCCGGGCGTGGAAACCACGACCGGTCCGCTCGGCCAGGGATTGGCCAATGCGGTCGGTATGGCGCTGAGCGAGCAGCTGCTGGCGGCGGAATTCAATCGGCCCGGCCACACCATCGTCGACCACCGCACCTGGGTATTCGTCGGCGACGGTTGTCTGATGGAGGGCATCAGTCATGAGGCATGCTCGCTGGCCGGAACGCTCGGGCTGTCCAAGCTGATCGCCGTCTACGACGACAATGGCATCAGTATCGATGGCCATGTCGAACATTGGTTTACCGACGACACACCCAAGCGATTTGAAGCTTATGGGTGGCGGGTAATTCCCGATGTCGATGGCCACGATACGGCAGCGATCGAGTTGGCGCTGGAGCAGGCCTGCGACGACAGCGGGCGGCCGACGCTGGTGTGCTGCAAAACCATTATCGGCCAAGGCAGCCCGAACAAGGCCGATACCCACGACGTGCATGGCGCCGCGTTGGGCCCGGCCGAGGCTGCCGCGACACGCGCAGCGCTCGGCTGGACAGCCGGCCCGTTCCAGATCCCGCCCGAGATTCGCGCCGCGTGGGACGCACGCGAAGCCGGCGCCGCGCGCCAGGCCGAGTGGCAGCGCCGCTTCGCGGCCTACGCGCAAGCACACCCGCAACTCGCGGCAGAGTTCGAGCGCCGTGTGGTGCTGCGGGCGTTGCCGGGCAACTGGCGGCAGGCCAGCGCCGACGCCCTCGCCAAGGTGGTAGGGGAGCGTGCCGATATCGCATCACGCAAGGCCTCGCAAAACGCGATCTCAGCGTTACAGCCGCTGTTGCCAGAGCTGCTCGGTGGCTCCGCCGATCTGACGGGTTCGAATCTCACTGCCGGCAAGGCCAGCGTGCCGTTACGGCGCGGCAAATGGGGCAATTACATCAATTACGGTGTGCGCGAATTCGGCATGAGCGCCATCATGAACGGCATTGCCTTGCACGGCGGTTACATTCCCTACGGTGGAACCTTTCTGACCTTTTCGGACTACAGCCGCAACGCCGTGCGCATGTCGGCGCTGATGGGCGAGCGCGTGGTGTTCGTGTTCACCCACGACAGCATCGGCCTGGGCGAAGACGGGCCGACTCACCAACCGATCGAACATCTGGCCAGCCTGCGCTTGATCCCCAACAACGCCGTGTGGCGACCTTGCGACGCGGTCGAGACCATGGTCGCGTGGCTTGCCGCCATCGAGCGTCGCGACGGGCCCAGTTGCCTGAGCCTGTCGCGGCAGAACCTGCCGCACTTCGAACGTGACGCACAGCAGTTGAGCGACATCCGCAAGGGCGGCTACGTGCTCGCCGAATCGCAAGGCTCGCCGGCGGTGACGCTGCTGGCCACGGGGTCCGAGGTGGGGCTCGCGATGCGCGCCCGCGATGCGCTGGCGGCAGGGGGCATCGGCGCGCGCGTCGTATCGATGCCGAGCTGCAGCGACTTCGACGTCCAGGACGCACAGTATCGGGCCAAGGTTCTGCCGCGCGACGTGCCGGTGCTGGCCATCGAGGCCGGTGTGACCAAATACTGGCGCGCCTATACCGGCTTCGACGGCGACGTGATTGGCATCGATCGCTTCGGTGAATCGGCTCCGGCGGCACAGGTGGCCGACGCGCTCGGCTTGACCGTGCCGGCCATCACCGAGCGCGCGCGCGCGCTGGTACAGCGCGGGGTGCGGCCATAATTTCTGGCGCTGCGGTTGCCCCCTGCCGCGATGGCGGGGCGTAGCGCTGCAAGCCGTGCTGTTCGATCTGGATGGCACCCTGCTCGACACCGTCGACGCCATCACCGCGGCGCTGAACGAGGCGCTGGCCGAGCAGCGGCTCGGGACGCTGGCGCAGGCGCAGGTGCGCGAGATGATCGGGCGTGGTGGCCCCATCCTGACCGGCGCGCGCGCGCGGCAGGCGATCTAAGCGAGCGGCCTGGCGATCGATGCTCAAGGCCATTCTATGGGACGTTGATGGCACGCTGGCGGAGACCGAGCGCGACGGCCATCTGGTGGCATTCAACCGCGCCTTCGAGGCGCTCGAGGTTCCCTGGCGATGGAGCGAAACACGCTACGGTGAGCTGCTCGCCGTGGCCGGTGGTCGCGAGCGTCTGCTGCATGACATGGAGCGCCAGCTACGGGCGCCGCCGGATCCCGAGCGGCGTGCGGCTCTGGCCGAGCAAATACACCGACTGAAGAATGAGCTCTATGCCGCAATCGTCTCCGGCGGGGCACTGCCATTGCGTCCCGGCGTCGCCGAACTGTTCGACGATTGCGCGCGGGCAGGGATGCGGATGGGTATCGTCACGACCACCAGCGCAGCCAATGTCGCCGCGCTGCTCGGCGCGCGCCTCGGCACGGACTGGCGGTCGAAATTCGCCGCCGTGGTGTGCGCGGAGCATGCGCCAAGAAAAAAGCCCGATTCTCAGGCCTACCTCCGGGCCTTGGATACTCTGAGCTTGCGGCCGGATGAAGCACTTGCGATCGAGGACGCCCCCGCGGGCGTGACTGCGGCTCGGGCCGCAGGCGTCGCGGTCGTGGTCGTGCGCAGTTTCTATTTTGCCACCGCCGAAGTTGAGGGTGCATTGGCCGTGGGTCCCTCGCTGGGCCGCGCAGGGCTGGGATCCGCCGCCGGGCGCAACGCCTGACGAGCGCATTCATCTGAGTCAATTGGTGCAGTGGCACGAGGCTCAGGAAGCGGGGCGGCGCGCCGCGCCGGCGGCGGATCGAATCGGCTGATCCGCCCGGCTTGAGCGAACCTTGTCGGCGTCTACGCGGCTGGCGCTTTGCACGGCATCGGGCCTTGTCGGCGGCCGCCGCAGCAGGCGACAACACGCCAAGCGTGGCGCGGAGCCATAGATCGAGCCATAAATAGAGCAGCGTTTTCTGCATACGAGCGCGAACTCCAGTGCTGGTGAGCAAACTTAGGGCCGTCGCAATCGAATTGCCAAGCCATGTGTCAGCAATGGCACAGCCCACGGCGGGGAACAGCGAGGCCGATAGCGGCGCTTTATACTGCCGCGCATGGGGGAGGCTTCCCGGCAGTGCGGCGGTGCAGGCGGGCGCTGCGATATATGAAGTCACGCAAACGACAGCAATTCCTCGCGACGCTGCCAGTGGCCGTGCTCGCCGCCTGTGTCACCGCCCCTGGTCCCGCGCCGGTCGATCCATCGAACACGGCTGCTGCGTTCACCGCGCGGCGGCTCGACCAGCTCGCGCCCGATCTGCCATCGCCGTCGCTGGGTTGGGGTCGAGCGCAATGGCTCAGCGCGGCGCTGCAGCTCAATCCGCAGCTCGCCGAGGCCCGGGCCCGAGTCGCCGCCACCGCGGCCGCCGAGCGTACGGCGGCGCAACGTGCCAACCCGACGATGAATTTATTTGCGGAATACGTCAGTACCGCCGCCCGTAGCGCAGCCTGGCTGTACGGGTTGTCGCTGGATTTTCTGCTGCGCCGCCCCGGCGATCGCGCGCGCGCCATGCACTATGCCGCCGTACAAACGGCTCTGGCGAACTCCGACCTGGCCGAGTCGATCTGGCTGGTGCGCGCCGCGCTTCGACAGGCGCTGCTCGATGTGGCATCGTCGCGCGATGAGTCGGCGCTGCTTGAGGCGTTGATCGCAGAGCGCCAGACGCTGCTCGCCACCGATCGAGCGCGCGCGGATGCCGGCGACATCTCGCGCACGCAGATACTGGCGGACGAATTGGAATTATCCCGGGCCCAGCAGCGATTGCGACGCGCACAGGCACGCAGCGTTGACGCCGTGTCGCGCCTGGCGTCTGCGGTCGGCGTGCCGGTGGCGGCGCTCGATGCGATTCCGGTGCAATGGAATGGCTGGGCCGACATCGGCGCGCTGGCACCGGCGCGGTCGGGCGACTGGCGTGGTGCGGCGCTGATCGGACGCCCCGAGATCGTTCGCGCGGTACGCGAATACGACCTCGCCGAGATCAGCTTGCAGAGCGAGGTCGCGAAGCGCTGGCCGGAGATGCATCTGACGCCGGGCTATGCCTGGGGCGGCAATGGCGTGCGCGAGGACCCGCTCAACGGCTTCACGCAGGAGACTGCCTTGGGCCTTGATTTCGAGGTGCCGGTGTTCAACTTTCACCAGGGACCGATTGGCGAAGCGGTCGCGCGGCGCGACGCCGCGGGCCAGCATCTGATCGCGGTGCAGGCGGAGCTGTTTGAGCAGATCGATCGCGCTGAGCTTGCGTGGCCCCGGGCGCGGACTGCGTGGGATGACGCGGCGGGTGTGGTCGCGATCGCGGATCGACAGCATGCAGCCGAGCAGCGCGGGCTCGCTGCCGGCGCCGGCGATCGCGCCAGCCTGGTGACGGCGGAGGTTGCAGCCACCGAGGCGCGACTGCTATTGCTCGCGGCGGCCTACGATGCGGAATCCGCCTTTGCCGCCCTCGAGGATGCCTATCGCCGGCCGCTACAGGGCTCCGAGAGCGAACTGCCCCTCGGCGCCAGTCCGCAATCATGAATCGGCCGGTCCGACTGCTGTGGTTGGTGATGCTCGTGGCGGGCGCGAGCCGCGCGGAAGACACGGATGACGACGCCAAGCCGTCGATGCAGCAAGACAACTCCGGGACCTTTGCGCTGACTCAATCACAGCAACAGGCAGTGGGCATTCGCATCGACCATCCGATGCAGATGTCGAGTCCACCGCAGATCGAGGCGTACGGGCTGGTGCTCGATCCGGTGGCACTGGTGGCCGATGCGGGCCGAATGGACAGCACTCAGGCCGCGGCCGACGCGGCGGCGGCGGACGTCGCGCGATTGGAAAGTCTTTACCGCAATAATGCGGACGCATCGCTCAAGGCGCTGCAAGCGTCTCGTTCGCTGGCGATTGAGGCGGCCGCGCAAGCGCGGACTGCGGCGGCGACGTTCAGGCTGCAATGGGGGCCGGTCGCTGCTTTGAGCAACTCGAGTCGACGCGACCTGATCGACGCACTGAGCGCCGGTCGACACCTGCTGGTGCGCGCCGACGTGCCGGGCCACCAGTTGCTCAGCACTATCGCCCCGCGCGCGCTGGTGGTCGTCGACGGCGTCAGCGTGGCGGCGCGCGTGCTCGGAGCACTGCCACGAACCGATCCACAGTCGCAAAGTACCGGCTGGCTGCTGCAGATCGACCACAGACCCGAAGGCCTGGGACCCGGGGCCCGGGCGCACGTGCGGCTGCAAACTGCACCGGTGGGCGGAGTGCTGGTGCCCGCCACGGCGCTGCTGTACGGAGAGCGGGGCGCCTATGTCTTCCGCGAAATCACAGCGAGCGGTGCCGATAAGTCTCAATACGCGCCAGTGGCGGTCAGGCTGCTGGTGCGTGTGGGAGATGGCTGGCTGGTCGACGGTCTCGGTCGCACCGACAGCATCGTCGTGCAGGGCGCCGGCGTCCTGTGGTCGCTGCAAGGCATCAGTACTTTCTCGGCCGCGGAAGAGGAACACGACTAGCGCCCATGCTTGCCACCATCGTTCGCGGGTCGCTTAGCTTTCCGAGGATCGTTACCGCGCTTTCCTTATTGATCGCCATCATGGGGGGCTACGCTCTGCTCAACGCCCGACTCGACGTGTTTCCGGACTTCGCACCTCCGCACGTGCTGGTGCAGGCCGAGGCACCGGGTCTGGACGCCACTCAGGTCGAATCGTTGGTGACACGGCCGCTCGAAGGTCTGCTCGCCGGGGCGGAAAACGTCGCGGCCGTGCGTTCCACTTCGAGTCAGGGTCTATCGGCGATCCAAGTGGTATTCGGTCGCGAGGGCGATCCGTACCGGCAGCGACAAGTCATCACCGAGCGCCTGGCCGACGCGAGTTCGCTGCTGCCAAGCGGTGTCGGGCCGCCGCTGCTCTCGCCGCTGAGTTCGTCGATGGAATATCTGCTGCACTTCGGTTTCACCAGCGAGCGCCTGTCGCCGATCGAGTTGCGCGACCTGATCCGCTGGACTATCAAGCCGCAGATTCTCGCGGTGCCCGGCGTGGCGCAGGCGCAGATTTTCGGCGGCGACTCGCGCGAGCGGCAGCTGCTGATCGACCCACTCAAGCTGCAGGCGGCCGGCGTTACGCTCGACGATGTCGACGACGCGGTCCGCCGCGCCACGCAGTTGATCGGCGGCGGCTATCTCGAGACCGCGACGCAACGCATCGTGCTGCAGGCGCAGCCGCCGGGGGCCTCGCTCGAGTCGCTGGCCCAGGCGGCGGTGGCGGCGCAGAACGGTGCGCCGCTGCGCATCGGGGATATCGCCAGCGTGCGCGACGATGCGGCGCCGCGTTTTGGCGACGCGATCATCGGCGGTCGTCCTGGAATCCTGGTCGAGACGTCGACTCAATATGGCGCCAACACGCTCGATGTCACGCACGATCTGGAGCAGCGCCTGGAAACCCTGGCACCCGAACTGGCGTTGCGCGGTGTGCAGTATCACCGCGCACTGCTCAGGCCGGCGAGTTTCATCGAGAGCGCGATCGCGAAGCTGCGCAATTCGCTGCTGATCGGCGCGGTGCTGGTGGTCGTGCTGCTGCTGCTGACGTTTCGGGACTGGCGCGGTGCGTTCGTGTCGTTCAGTTCAATTCCGGTGTCGCTGCTCGCGACCATCTGGATACTCACCAGCCGCGGCATCTCGCTCAATACGATGAGCCTAGGCGGCCTGGTGGTCGCTTTAGGCGTCGTGGTCGATGATGCCGTCATCGATGTGGAGAACATTACGCGCCGTCGACGCGGCGCACCCGCGGGGGTGGATGTTCGGGCGCTGTTGCTCGGCGCCTCCCTCGAAGTCAGGCAGCCGGTGTTCTATGCCACCGCGGCAGTAGCCGTGGCGTTCCTGCCAATCCTGATGCTGTCGGGTTTGCAGGGTGCATTCTTCCGGCCGCTGGCGACCGCATTCTTGGTCGCGGTCGGATTGTCGCTGCTGGTGGCGATGAGCGCGACGCCGGCACTATGCGCGCTGCTGATGAACAGCTACACGCCGCGCGAGGAGGCCGGATGGCTGCGCCGCTGCAAGCGACTGCAACAATGGGCGATCCTGCGTCTGCAGGCGCGTCCGGGTCTGGTGCTGGCGGCGGTGCTGCTGTGCGGGGCCGCCGGCGTAGTGCTGCTGCCGCTGCTCGGCTCACGTTTACTGCCGGACTTTCGTGAAGACTACCTGATCGCCCATGCCGCGCTGCGGCCCGGCATCTCGCTGATTGAGACCTCGCGCGTAGGTCGACACATCGCCGAGCGCCTGGCCGCGATTCCCGGCATCAAGAGCGTGGCCGAGCAGATTGGTCGTGCGGAGAACGGTCAGGATCCGGATGCGCCGAACAAGAGCGAATTCGAGATTCAGCTCGATCGGTCGCGGGGATTCACGGCCGAACAGATCGAGGCCAAGGTTCGCGACGTGTTCAACGACTTTCCGAATCAGCTGGTTGAAATCTACTCGGTGCTCGCTGAACGCATCGGTGAGACGTTGTCGGGCGAAGTGGCGCCGTTCTTCGTCAGCGTGTTCGGTCCCGATCTGGATGCCGACGATCAGGTCGCCGGCGAAATTGCCCAGGTGTTGCGGCATTGGCCGCAGAGCGGCACCGTCCGACTCGAGGTGCCGCCGCGGCAACCGGAATTGCGCCTTGAAATGCATCCGGATCAGCTGGCGCTGTACGGCCTGGAGGCGGCCGATGTCCTGAAGACCGTCAACGCCGCGTTTCACGGTACGGTGGCGGCGGAACTCAATCAATCCGATCGCAGCGTGCCGATTGTGCTGCGCATCGCTGGCGTCGACGGCACACCGCAAGCCGTGCGCGATCTGGTGTTGCGCGGTCGCCAGGGGGCCTTGGTGCCACTGTCGTCGGTGGCGGCACTGGATATGGTTTCCGCGCGCAGCCTCATCGACCACGAAGACGGACTTCGTCGGCAGGTGGTGGTCGCCAATCCGAAGACTACCGACCAGGCGGGCTATGCTCGGGCGGCACGCCAGGCCGTCGCCGCGAAGGTCAAGCTGCCTGCGGACGTCTACCTGCGCTACGGCGGTACGGCCCCCGCTCAGGCGGCGGCCGCGCGCGAGCTGCTATTGCATTCGGCGGCCGCCTTCGTCCTGATCGTGTTGTTGCTGGCGCTCGGCTTTGGTCAGAGCCGGCACGTTCTGCTGGTGCTGGTGGCGCTGCCGAGCACGCTGCTCGGCGGCGTGGCGGCCGTCGCCCTGACCGGGGGTTCGCTGTCACTGGGTGCGATGGTCGGTTTCGTGGCTCTATTCGGCATGGCGGCCCGCAATACGATTCTCCTGATATCGCATTACGACCATCTGGTCAGGGTCGAAAATCAGCCGTGGAGCCCGTTGACCGCGCTACGCGGCGCGGAAGAACAGCTCACGCCCGTGCTGCTGACCGCATTGCTGACAGGCCTGGCCCTGCTGCCCGTGGCCATTCAGTCGCGGCAGCCTGGCCACGAAATCGAAGGCCCGATGGCCGTGGTGATCCTCGGCGGGCTCGTGTCCTCGACCCTCGTCAGTCTGATTCTTGTCCCACCCCTGGCCGCGCGTTGGCTGCGGTATCGCTGAAGTCCTCGACCTGGGCTACTGCGGCGCTTTGGTTCCACCCGCGCGCCATACTGTAGCCTTTTTGACACCGGGATGAATTTGCGCGTAGAATTTCGGCCGTTAAGCCTTTGTTTGACATCAGCAGGGGCGTGGCTTCAACACAACATTGATTGGCACGTCGCTTGCTTCAAGGTTACGGGGTTCCTGCATCCAAGCAGGTTGCTGGCTTGCAGCACGGCTGCCAGCCGGCGTCGCGGGAAGACAACAAGTGGAGTCATTCAATGAAGAATATTTTTGTATCACAGCGTTATCGAGGGCCATGGATAGCTGGCGCCCTCCTGCCCTTGCTGATGGCGCCGGCCATGGCGGTGGATTTTTCGACGTCGGACGGCAAATACACTTTGTCGGTCGCCGGCAACGTCAATGGGGACTATGTCTATTCGAGGTGCGCAACCAACACCGCAGCAAATCCGGCAGCGCCGGTTGTCGGCGGTTTGACCTGCGTCGGCGGCGGCAACGGCAGGGACGTATCGAGCGTCGATAATGGCCTACTGCCCGGGGCCATCACCTTCGGTATCGCGACGACACAGGACGGCTTCGACATCGCGGCGCACTTTGGCCTTTATACCGGTATCGACACGCACTCGGGCGGCTTCCCGAATGGCGCGGGCACGAACGATGCATTGGGAACCGCCGGGTTGGACGTTCGCCAGGTGTATCTGACGTTCGGCAACAAGGACGTGGGTACCGTCCTTGTCGGCCGACAGATTGGCCTGTTCGGCGGCGACGCGATTCTCAATGACATGACCCTGATCGGCGTGGGCGGGCCTGGCGGTGCCGCCTCGTTTGCACCGGGCAATACGACACTGGGCGGCATTGGCTTAGGCTACATCTACACCGACTGGCTCGCGCAGATCGATTACACGACCCCGGACATCGCAGGCTTCAACCTCACCGCTGGTGCCTTTAATCCGATCAATTCGCTGACCAATGGGGATATCATAGAGACCAAGAAAGCGCCGGGCTTTCACGGCAAGGTCACGTACACCCTGCCCATCGCTGATGGCACTAAGCTCTATGTCTCTGCGACCGCCATCACTCAGCAGCAGGACTACGACACCGACGGCACGGCGGCTACTCACTATAGCTACACGGGTACTGGCTTCGACGTATTTGGCAGGCTCGATGTGCAGGACTTGGAAGTCATCGGTTATTACTATCATGGCAGGGGCCTGGGCACGACCGGCTTGTTCGCATATTCGGACGACGGCCTGGGCCACGCGCGTGACTCGGGCGGCTACCTGGGCCAGGTGACTTATAAGTTTGGTCCGCTGAAGCTCGGCGTGAACTACGGCGACAGCAAGCTCGACAGAGCCAATGCTGCCGACTCGGACTTCCTCGTCAGGAGCAACCGCAAGGTCACGGGCGGGTTGTATTACTCGATGACGAAGAACCTGACTCTGCTGGCCGAGTACAGCAACATGAGGAGTGAAGCGCAGAACGGAGGCAGCGACACTGCCAACACAGTTAACATCGGCGCGTTCCTTGGATTCTGAGCCGACTGCGAGCGCTGATTAAGGTGTGGGAAACTGCGGCGCGGGCGCGCTCTACGGCGCCCGCGCCGCTTGCTTTTCAGCCGATCGCTGCCAATACGGCCGGATTCCATTCGAACGATCACCAGCTCGTTCCGGTCCGCGGTTGCAGACTCTGAGCTGGCGCCGCCTCGCCGCCCGTTGGAATTCGCAGGCCCCCGACCCACCAGCGCCTGTCACCCGGCGCATGCCGACGCTCAGGCAGGCTTGAGCATGATCCATCGTCATGTTGTGCGCTGACCAACCGCGCGTATGACGAGATGGTCGACGCAGCACAAGTTCAGCCCTGATGCAACCCCATTCTCCTGTGCCAATTCTGGCGCAAGTCTGTGGCGGACGCGACGCTCAAGCACAGGCAGCTGAATTCGTAATCTCCGAACGCCGCAGATAAGGGTATGATAGTGGTCGCGCTCTAGTAGAATAGGCGCAAGCTGGCACGAGGCCTGCTAGGGGATGAGCGGTCGCGAGGCCATGCACTGGCTGCGTTTGCGCTCGCAAGCGTGGACGGGCGGGGTGGTGGCAATGCTTACCGTTACAACGTTTAGAGCGAAACGATATAACTCGAATTGAGGAGAACGGCGTATGCGATTCGAACGTGGAAGGCTATGGACGATTTGTGCCATTCTGGCACTCGGAGGGTCCTGTGCCGCGGCAATCGGAGATGAGGTCACCGACCGCGCCAAAAATCCCGATCTCTGGGCGGCGCCGGGCGGCGATCAGGCCTCCACGCGGCACAGCCGGCTAAAGGACATCAACACCACCAACGCCAGCAAACTGGATATGGTGTGGTCGCAGTCGAGCGGCACACTACGCGGACATGAAGGTCAGCCTCTGGTCGTCGATGTTGGCGACACGCCGATGATGTACATGGAGAGCGGCTGGCCGAATATCATTCAGGCGCTCGATCTGACCGATCCGGATCACCCCAAGGAGATGTGGAATTATAAGAAGACCACCAATCGCGACGAGTCCGCGGTACCGCGGGCCTGCTGCGACACGGTCAACCGTGGCCCGGCCTATGCCGACGGCAAGCTCGTGTTCGGCACCCTGGACGGCTTCCTGATCGCCCTCGACGCCAAGACTGGCAAGGAAGTCTGGGTCGTTAAAAGTGCCTACCCGGACAAGGGTGAGACCATTACCCCGGCGCCGATCATTGCAGACGGCAAGGTCGTCATCGGGTTCGGCGGCGATGAGTTCGCCGCGCGCGGCCGGCTGACCGCCTACGACCTGCAGACCGGCAAGAAGGTCTGGGAATGCTTCAGCACCGGCAGCGACAAGGATGTGTGTCTGACGAAGGACACCAACAAGGCGCACCCGGAATACGGCGTGGCCGGCTCGGACGTAGGCATTCACAGCTATCCTGGCGATGAATGGCAGCGCGGCGGCGGCGCACAGTGGGGCTTCTACAGCTACGATCCTGACCTGAAGCTCGTGTACACCTCGACCGGCAATCCCGGCCTGTGGAGCCCGTCGTATCGCTGCTCCTTCAAGACGCACGAAGAGTGCAACAATGGCAAACAGGACAATAAATGGTCGATGACGATCTTCGCGCGCAAGATCGACACCGGTGAGGCCGTATGGGCCTACCAGATGACCCCGTTCGACCAGTGGGACTACGACGGCATTAATGAGTTGATGCTCGAAGACCTGACGGTCGACGGCAAGGCTCGCAAGGTGCTCATCCACTTCGATCGCAACGGCTTCGCCTATGTCCTCGATCGTACTGACGGCACGCTGCTGCGCGCCAACAAGTTCGTGACCGTCAACTGGGCGGAAAAGATCGACATGAAGACCGGCCGGCCCATCAAGGTGAAGGAGCATTCACCGTTCGGGCCGGGCGGCAACGTGCAAGCGTGCCCGTCAGCCATGGGTGGCAAGGATCAGCAGCCCTGTGCGATCGATCCGAGCGAGCCCGGAATGGCGTACTGCCCGACCAACAACTGGTGCATGGAAGATGAGCCGCAAGAGCGCTCGCACACCCAGCAGGGCACCGTGTACGTGTTTGCCAATGTCTACATGTACCCGGAGAAGCCGGGCATCACTGGCAAGTTCAAGAAGTTCAACGTCCTGACCGGCGAGACGGTCTGGGAAATTCCAGACGCCTATCCGAACTGGGGCGGCGCGCTGGTGACCGACGGCGGGCTGGCCTTCTATGGCAGCCTGAACGGCGACTTCAGAGCCGTGGACCGTTCCAACGGAAAGGTGCTCTGGCAGCGCCGGTTGGGCTCGGGAATCATCGGAAACCCGATCACCTACAAGATCGCCGGCAAGCAGTACGTTTCCATCTGGAGCGGCATCGGCGGCTGGATCGGCCTGCCGGTGACTGCAGGGCTTGATCTGAGCGACAAGTTCGGCGCGATTGGCGCCACCGCCATGACCAAGGCGGCGAACCTCGACAAGATCCCGATGGGAGGGACGCTGTACACCTTCCGCGTCGAATAAGGATGGGATACAGCGAGGTGGTTCGGGACGCGCCCGGTGCTTTCACCGGGCGCGTCCTTTTGAGGGATATGCTTTGCACGTGATATTTGAAAGGTAATGCGCCGCAATACGGCGTTGCGGGGACATTGGGTTATGCGGATTCGAATTGGACCGATGCTGGTCGGTACGTTGATCATAGGTGCGGTGGCGATCGCCGTGCCCATTGAGGCTCGAGCGGCTTTAAGGGTATGCGCCGACCCCGGCAATATGCCTTTCTCCAACGAGGCCGGGGAGGGTCTTGAGAACAAGATCGCGGTCGTACTCGCGCAGGCCCTCGGCACCAAGGTCGAGTACTACTTCCGGCCGACAATCGAGCGCGGGCTGACCCGAACGACGCTCTACGCGGACGAATGCGACCTGATGCTCGACATGCCGGTGGACTCAGAGCGCGTGCTCACGAGCACGCCCGTGTATCGCACGACCTTTGTCCTGGCGTACCGAAACGATCGCGGCATTGCGATCAAGAATCTCGACGATCCCCGATTGAAGAGACTCAAGGTGGGCGTCTACCAGACCTCGGCGATCCGCGAAGCGCTCGCCGAGCACGATGTGATTGGCAACGTCTTTATTCACTACCTCAGTCACGACGCCGATCTGGTGCCGGAGCATCAGCCCGGCTACCAGGTGCAGCAGGTGATCGACGGACAGCTCGACATCGCCGCGGTGTGGGGACCCTTTGCGGGATATTACAAGGCGATGAAACATGCGCCGCTGACCCTCAAGCCCGTCAATCTGATGGAAGATGCCGTGCCGATGGAATTCGACATGGCTCTCGCAGTGCGCAGCAGCGACCGGGAGCTGCTGGCGCGGCTGGAACAGGCGCTGCACGATCAGCGTGACACGATTCATTCGATCTTGACCGATTTTGGCGTGCCGCTGGTGCACTGCGACACCTGTCTGATCAGCGGGGATCTGCCGTCGCATGGACCGTACAAGCCCGCAGCGGCACCGCCGGAACCGTCTGGCCATGAGAAGCAGACCGTCACGATCGCGATGCTGAACAATTGGCTCGCTCATGGCGCCAACGTCGATATGGAACTCAGCGACGCGGTCATCGCCGATGACATGCTCCGTGTCGCCTATCTGCTGGAAAAGAAGCACGCGTCGATCGACGCCCAGGATCTGCAGGGTGAGACTCCGTTGCACCACGCCCTGGTCAGGCGTTGGGAGCCGATGATCAAGTATCTACTCGACCACGGAGCCAGCGTCACCGTGACGGATCGCGACGGCTGGTCGCCGCTGATGACCGCCGCATGGACCGATGATGCCGCGTCCATCAAGCTGCTGGTCGCCCACAAGGCGGACCCGAATTTCGCTGGCCCCGGCAATCTCAAGCCGCTGGCCATCGCATTGGAATATGGCAAAGACGCGGCGGCGGTGGCGCTGGTCGATGCGGGCGCGGACTATAGGCACCCGATGGGGGACGCAGGCTACACTCCCCTGATGCTCGCCGTGGCTGGACGTTCAGAGGCCGCGGCGCAGGCTTTGATTCTGAAGGGCGCCGATGTGAACGCGAGCAATGCGGGCGGTGTCACCGCACTCATGGTTGCTGCGGCCGACGGCCAAACGACCCTGGTGGCGCTGCTGGTGCGCTCGGGTGCGAACATCGGGGCGCAAAGTGAGCGCGGCGACACGGCGCTGTCGATCGCGCGCGCCAAGGGTCATCAGGCGGTGATCAAACTGCTGGACGAGCGGCAGGGGTCTGCCGCTTCGATTCCGGGACCTACCGGGACCTAGAACTGCTTGAGACGAATCAACTTAAAGAGAAACCGGGGTGAGTAGTGTTCAAGAGCATGTTGTTCGGTTGTCTGGCATTGTTGGCGATCTCGGCCGTCGGCGCCGAACAGGCCACGGCACCGCAGTCGTCCGCGGCAGCTCCGGCGGCGGCCCCCGCTGGCGCAATGACTCCTGTGCAACGCGCCAATGCCGCACCTAAGGGGCAGCTCAAGAACCCCTATAAAGACGACGACGCGGCTGCGGTCGAGGCTGGGCGTAAGGCCTACTTTCGCGCCGGCTGCAACGGCTGTCACGGCGGCAACGGCGGCGGCGGTATGTGTCCCGCGCTGACCAACGACATCTGGGTGTACGGCGGCGACGACGATACATTGTTCAGGCTGGTTGCCTTGGGTACGGACGCACTGCAGAGTAAGGGCTACACGCGCAAGGGTCGCGAAAACGTCGTCGGACCGATGCCCGCGATGGGCACCACCATCGCCACGGATGACGATCTCTGGCGCATCCTCGCGTTTGTTCGCTCCAATTATCACGGTGCGCCCGAGTGCAAGTTCGGGTGTCCGGCTTTGGCGGAGCCTGCGAATCCATAATAGAAATAGACCCGGGGGGAGTTCAGCATGATGCGAGCACGACCGGTCAGCCAGGCTCAGGCGGAACACGCAGGCAATGTGGTCCGAAGACATGGCGCCGGGCTGCCGGTCGATGAAGTCGTGCGCGCCTCGTGGGACCGCTGCATCAACACCTACGCGCTCGACCCGCAGGAGAGCAAGCGACCCAACACGGTCGAACGCGCTGACCTGCAGGCGCGCAGGGAGCGCCTGGGCGTGGTGCTGGCGATCGCCCGTATCGAGATGGAAGGTCTGGGAAAGCTGATGGAGCATTCCGAGTACAGCATCATGCTGACCGACCGCGATGGGGTCATCCTGAGCTATGTCGGCGATCCCGGGTTCTCGGCTACGGCTCGCCGCTGCGGCTTTCGCGAAGGCGTGATGTGGAGCGAGCGCGAGATGGGCACCAACGGTATGGGAACGTGCCTGATGACCCAACGTTCCATCCTCATACACCGCACCGATCATTTCCTGGAGCAAAATACGCAGCTCACGTGCTCCGCGGCGCCCATATTCGATATGCGTGGCCAGCTGCTCGCCGCACTCGACATCTCGGGCGCCTCATCGCATACCCAGACCCACACCCTGGCGTTGGTCGACATGGCCGCCCAGAATGTGGAGAACCGCGTTTTTCTGGCCGCCTGCAGGGAGTTCCATCTGCTGCGGTTTCACCGCTGTGCGGAATTTGTCAGCACGCCCGGTGAAGGAGTACTGGCATTCGATGACCAGGGCATCGTCAGGGGCGCCAATCGCGGCGCGCTCAAGCTGCTCGGGCTTCGCGATCACGAGTCCTTGTGCGGACAACGCGTGGATCGGGTCCTCGATACCAGCTTCGGCGCATTGGTCCAGCTGTCCGCTCGGCATGGTTTTCGACCGGAAGCACTGTCGGCTTCGCTCGGCGAACGGCGATGGTTTGCGACCGTGCACGCGCCGGCGGAGCCGATGCGGCGTGCCAGCGTCATAGCCCCGGCGACGGCACCCCCGGCGGCGGCACCCCCGGCGGCGGAGAATCGGGGTTCGCTCGACTACCTGCATTCCGCGGATCGCGCGATGATGCATAACGTCGATATCCTGCGCCGCGTGGTGGATCGCGACATTTCAGTGCTGTTGCTCGGCGAAACCGGTACCGGCAAGGGGTACTGCGCGCGCGCCATCCATAATGCCAGTCGCCGCGCTGACAAGCCCTTCGTCGCGGTAAACTGCGCGGCCATCCCGGAGAACCTGATCGAGAGCGAACTGTTCGGACACAAGCCAGGCGCCTTCACCGGTGCGACTCGCGAAGGCAGCATGGGAAGAATCCTGCAAGCCAACGGCGGCACCCTGTTTCTCGACGAGATCGGTGATATGCCGCTGCCGCTGCAGGCACGTCTGCTCAATGTGATCGAAGATCGCGAAGTGATGCCGCTGGGCGGCAACAAAGTCGTCAGCGTAGACGTGCGCATCCTGAGCGCCACGCAGCGCGACCCGGTCGATTTGATCGCCAGAGGCCTGTTCCGCGAAGATCTTTATTACCGACTTAACGGCATTACCGTGCGAATGCCGCCGCTGCGGCAGCGCACTGATTGCGCCGATCTGATTCGCAAGCTGTTGCAAAGCGAGACCGGTTCGGGTCCGGCGGTCGACATCGATCCGGCTCTGCTCGAGCGGCTCGTTCGCCATTCGTGGCCCGGCAATGTTCGGCAGGTCCGCAATGTGGTGCGCACGATGCTGGCGCTGCGGACTTCCGATCGCCTGACCCTGGACGACTTCAGCGAAGATTGGCTGGGCGGCGGCGCGGCAGCGCCCACGCCCAGCAGCAAGGTCCAGCACACCGACCTCGACGCGCACGGCGAGAGCGTACTGAGCGGTGCGGAACGTGACGCGTTGCGACGCACGCTCGAGGGATGCCAATGGAATGTCAGCGCCGCCGCGGCGCGTTTGCATATCAGTCGCCGTACGATGTATCGCAAGATGCATCGACACGGGCTCGTGCGCCACGGTTTCAACGGCGGCCCGGGCAGTCGCGAGCTTGTTTGAGAATATGGTCATCGTGTTTAATTCAGAAGCGAGGCAAAACAATCATGGCTACAGTGTCAATTCACCCGTCCGTTGATCATGGAGTAAAGAAAGGCATTCCGAACTTCGCCGGCGGGACGCTGACCTGCAAATGCGCGCAGCAACCTGTGACGGTCAAGATTTCCGGGAATGTTGCTTTCAATCACGCGTGCGGCTGCACCAAATGCTGGAAGCCTCAGGGCGCAACCTTCTCGATAGTCGGCGTGGTGCCCAGAGACAAGCTCAGCGTTACCGCCAATGCGCAGAAGCTCAAGGTCGTGGACTCCAGCGCGGCGATTCAGCGCCATGCCTGCACCGGTTGCGGCGTGCACATGTATGGCCGCATCGAGAACAAGAATCACCCGCTGTATGGATTTGATTTCATCCATGTCGAGCTGTCCAAAGAGGTCGGCTGGGAGGAGCCAAAATTTGCGGCTTTCGTCTCGTCCATCATCGAGTCAGGGACCAAGCCCGAGCAGATGGGAGCAATACGTGCGCGCTTGAAGGAACTCGGCCTTGAGCCCTACGATTGCCTGACGCCACAGCTGATGGACCTGATTGCGACCCATACAGCCAAGGCCAAGGGCGTACTCGCGGCATAGGCGTTCGCTGCGGTCTGGATTCCCCGCGTAGCGGGGAATCCGGTTGCTGCCCTCGGTAGCAGGTGTGTTCGCGCCCCGGGGCCACCGGGTCCAATTGCGCGGCTCCGGCGAGCTGCCCGGGCCAGCGGGTCGCCTATCGGCAGGAATTACGCGAATCTGATCTATCGTCCGAATCAAGGGAACATGTGAGTTATGAAAACACGCGCAGCCATTGCCTACGCTCCCGGTAAGCCACTAGAAATCGTCACGGTGGACCTCGAAGGCCCGAAGACCGGCGAGGTTCTGGTCGAGCTCAAGGCGACCGGGATATGCCACACGGACGAGTTCACGCGCTCGGGGGCGGACCCCGAAGGCCTGTTCCCGGCGATCTTAGGCCACGAAGGCGCAGGAATCGTTGTCGACGTCGGCCCCGGTGTCACCACGGTCAAGAAGGGTGATCATGTCATCCCGCTCTACACACCCGAATGCCGCCAGTGCAAGAGCTGCCTGTCGCGCAAGACCAACCTGTGCACCGCGATTCGCGCGACGCAGGGCAAGGGCGTGATGCCGGACGGCACCAGTCGCTTCTCGATTGGCGGCGAGAAGGTGTACCACTACATGGGCTGCTCGACCTTTTCCAACTTCACCGTGCTGCCGGAGATTGCGCTCGCCAAGATCCGCGAGGACGCGCCGTTCGACAAGGTCTGCTACATCGGTTGCGGCGTGACGACCGGTATCGGCGCCGTGGTCAACACGGCCAAGGTCGAGCCCGGCGCCAACGTCGTGGTGTTTGGTCTTGGCGGCATCGGCCTCAATGTGATTCAGGGCGCCAAGATGGTGGGTGCCAATAAGATAATCGGGGTCGACCTGAACCCGAGGCGGCGCGCACTCGCCGAAAAGTTCGGTCTGACGCACTTCGTGAATCCGAAGGAAGTCGAAGGCGACCTGGTGGCGCACCTTGTGGCGCTCACCGATGGCGGCGCCGATTACAGCTTCGAGTGCATCGGCAACATCAAGCTGATGCGCCAGGCGCTGGAATGCTGCCACCGGGGCTGGGGCGTGTCGGTCATCATCGGCGTCGCCGGGGCAGGGCAGGAGATCGCAACACGGCCGTTCCAGCTGGTGACCGGACGCGTCTGGAAAGGCACCGCCTTCGGCGGCGCGCGCGGACGCACCGACGTACCAAAGATTGTCGACTGGTACATGGACGGCAAGATCGCGATCGATCCGTTGATCACGCACGAGATGCCGCTGGATAAGATCAACAATGCCTTCGACCTGATGCACTCCGGCGAGTCGATCCGCAGCGTCGTCACCTACTGACCGCCGGTATCCTTCGGAAGGGGCCAATCCCGGGGATCGCCCTGGGACTCGCTCCCGCCTGCGCATCGCCTTCGAACTCTAGCCCGGGCGGTCTGTCCAATCGCTAGTGACGGTGTCGCATAATCGCGTATCGTTTCAATCGCCGCTATCGTTATAGGAACCCCCATGAACATCGAATCTTCAGGCGGCCGGCGGCCTCATGCGGCAGCCATCGTGGTGGCGCTGTTGGGCCTGCTCTGCTCCGGCCCGCGTGCCCACGCCAGTGACAGCGCCGATGAGCGCTTGTATGTCTCCGATGAGAGTGGCGGTAACGTCGTGGTGGTGGATCCAGTATCCGCCAAGGTCCTCGCAACCATACCCGTCGGTAAGCGGCCGCGCGGAATCGCCGTCTCGGCGGATGGCACACGGTTGTATGTGGCGTTGTCGGGCTCTCCCAACGCTGGCCCGAATGTCGATGAGTCGAAGTTGCCGCCGCCCGATCGCCGCTTCGACGGCATCGGCGTCGTCGACCTGCAATCACATAAGTTGATCAACACCTATCCCAGCAACGCGGATCCGGAGACCTTTGCCATCTCGCACGATGGCAAGACCCTGTATGCGTCCAATGAGGACACCGGCATGCTGTCCGCCATCGATCTGGTCAACGGCACCGTGCGTGCTGCGGCCACTGTAGGATCGGAGCCGGAAGGCGTCGCGGTGAGCCAGGACGACCGCATTGTTTACACCGCGTGCGAAACCTCGAATGCGGTCTACGTGGTCGATACCGGGACGATGAAGGTCCTGGTCACCATACCGACCATGGCTCGGCCGCGCAGTTTGCTGCTGTCGCGCGAGAGTCACAGTGGATACGTGACCGACGAGTCTGGGGCGGCGATCACGGTCTTCAGTACCGAAAATTACAAGGTTCTCAAGACCATCTCCCTCGGCGATCCCCATTCCCCGGTGCGTCCGATGGGCGTGGCGGCCTCAGCCGACGGCCGGCTACTCTACGTGAGCACTGGGCGTGCCGGTACGCTGCTCGAGGTCGATCCCGCCTCGGGCAAGATTCTCAGAACAATGGATGATGTCGGCAAGCGCCCCTGGGGCGTCGCTCTGAGTCGCGACGGCCGCAAGGCATATACCGCGAATGGGCCGGCGGGCGATATCTCGGTCGTTGACCTCGCGTCGGGGCGGGTAGAGACCAGGATTGCCGTCGGGGGAAGTCCGTGGGGCATCGTGTCGGCATCATCGACCGCGCACTCGGAGCATTGATCGTACCCCTATGAGCCGGCCAGGCCCCAATCTGACCCGCCGCCGCGTCCTGTGCTACGGGACTGCCTCCTGCGGCGCAATCGCGGCGATGTTCTCTTTTGCAGACTCGAACGCGGCGGCACCGCCGGCCGATGCGTCGGCGGAGGTGCTCATCGAAAACTTCTCGCCGGCGGGTGCCAGCCTGGGTACCGCTCGAGTGCCGAAGGTCATCAAGAGCGATGCGCAATGGCGGCAGCAGTTGTCGGCGCTGTCATTTGACGTCACGCGCAGGTTCGGCACTGAGCGGCCGTTTACGGGCGTGTCATGGAATCTGCATGCCGATGGCATCTACCACTGCATTTGCTGTGACACTGCGCTGTTCGACTCGCGCACGAAATTCGAATCTGGCACTGGCTGGCCGAGCTTCTGGCAGCCGATCTCCAAATATAATGTTCTGGAAGGTGTGGACAATAGCCTCGGCATGACGCGCAATGCGGTGTCCTGCCGGCGCTGCGATGGGCACCTGGGCCACGTGTTCGATGACGGTCCGAAGCCCACCGGGCTACGCTACTGCATGAATTCGGCGGCGCTGCAATTCGTGGCGCGGTCCTGATCACGAACCCCCATGGCGCTGCAAAGGCAATACCACCGGTCGAGCGAGGCTATATCCGGCGCACTGCTGGCGTGGGCTCTTGCGGTCATTCCCATCGGCCAGGCCACCGCATATGCGGCTGAGAACTCAGCATCGGTTCCGGCCCCGCGGTTGGATGACCCCAAGGTCGCCGGGAATCTGCAGACGGCCGTCCTGGCCGGGGGCTGCTTCTGGGGCATGCAAGGTGTGTTCGAGCACGTCAAGGGCGTTCGACGCGTGCTGGCGGGCTATTCAGGTGGCAATGAGGCCACGGCTCATTATGCAATGGTCGGCACCGGCACGACCAGCCACGCCGAGTCCATTCAGATCACTTTCGATCCTGGCGAGGTGTCTTACGGAGATATTCTGCGCGTGTATTTTTCAGTGGCGCACGATCCGACCGAGCTGAATCGTCAGGGTCCGGACGAGGGCGTACGCTATCGTTCGGCAATTTTCTACGCCGACGCCCGCCAGCACGAGATTGCGCAGGCCTACATCGCGCAACTGCAGCAAGCCCGCATATTCGGCCAGCGGATCGTCACGCGCGTCGATCCGCTGACGGGCTTTTATTCGGCCGAGGACTACCACCAGGACTTTCTGGTTCACAACACCCACTATGCCTACATCGTGCAGAACGACTTGCCGAAGATCGCGAACCTGAAGCGGTTGCTGCCAGAAATGTATCGCGATCAGCCGGTGCTGGTGGGCCAGCGTCCGAATTAGCCCATCGAAGGGATTGCACGCCCTCAATTGAAGTGCATGCGCACTCCCGCCCAGATCGCCCGCGGTTGCGCCGGAGAGACCGCATTCTCATTGGTCCAATCGGTCGGGTTGAAGCGGAAGGTGCCGTTCGGGTTGAACGAATTGCTGGTCAGGAATCCGGCCGTGGAATACTCCTTGTTCAGGACGTTGACCAGACGAGCGAAGACTTCGGCATGTTTCGTGATGTGGTACGTGCCCTGCAGATTGACCACGGCGTAACTGGGGATCCATCCGGTGCCTGTAGGGGAGATAAACGCGCCCGCGGCATTCGTGCCGCCGGCCTGATTGGCGTTGTTTTCGTTTCCGTGCAGGTATGAGCCTGAGGCCACGACCAGGTTGCCGCCGACGTCCCATTGTTTGTTCGGCTCGAAGTCGAGCACCAGCCGCCCGGTATGCTGCGGAATCAGCGGTATCCGATCCCCCGGGCGCACCAGAATGTTGCCGTCGGCATCGGCGGTGCTGTTTGATGCGGCGTTGACTTGAAAGCTCGACTGGAAGGTGGCATCGACATAGCTGTACGCCAGGTGCCAGTTCAGCTTGCCTTCCTTGCCGCCCACAGCCAGGTCCAATCCCTGTCGGCGCGTGCTGCCGACGTTGTCGAAGTAGCCGGCATTGGTGCTCGTGGCGACGAACTGGATGTCATTGCTATTGAGGGTGTGGAAGACATCCGCACTCCAATTCAAACGCTGATCGGCCCGATTGCCCCGCAAGCCCACTTCCACCGTTCGAGCGACCACCTGCTTCAGACCCGGGTCGCTGGCGAAATCATTGGGCAGGCCACAGGGCTCGGCCGGATTGGCGCAACCCAATTCGATCACGCTCGGTGCGCGGCTCGCCTCATTGTAATCGGCATAGTAGGTCGTCGAGTCGCTCGGCGTAACCGTGAATCCGAGCGCCGGGTTGATGCGGTTGAAGCTGTGATCGCCGACCAAGGGAGCGGCTGTGTTGAAGCCATCGCCCACGTCGCCCACGTCCGTGTCCACGGTGTAGCCGCTGAGCGTTTCGGTGCTGTTGTTGTAGCGGAAGGATGCCGTGAAGTGCAGCAATTGGCTCGGCGACAGAGTATCCGTGAGATAGAGGCCAAAAATCTTGTTGCTGCCGCTGAGTGATATGACCGTTTCGTTATTGAATGGATTGACTTCGTATATGAGCAGGTGGTTGGGCGCCAACATCCCATACTGGAACGTCTGCGCATACGTGTCCTGGGAGTCGTCGTAGTCGGCGCCGAGAATGGCCTGGTTCTTCCAGCCGAAGACATCCTGCGAATCCGTCAGCTGCACACCGAAACCGGCAGTGCGCTGAACCAAGCGGGACGTAGCGTTTTGGCCGGGAGCGCAAAAAGCAAGCTCGGCCGTGGTCGTTGCCGCCGCGCTGCAGTCGATGGACGGCCCGGCATAGGCATCGTCGAGGTAATTGTCGCTGATATTGCCGTTGCGAGTACCGGTAATCAGATTGCGATAGTAAGCATTGCCTGACAGCAGCAGATGTTCGGTCAGGAACTGCGTGCCGGTGAGGTTCACGAAATTGAGAAGATTCCGGGTAAAGTCCGGCGTATAGGTTTGCTCTCGCCGGAAGTAGAGCATGCTCAGTGGCGTCGCGCCGTCACCGTAGAGAGTCGTATCGGCATAGGTGTAGCTCAGGTCGATGTCGGTCTTGTCGTTCTGCCAGCCCACTTTGCCGAAGCCTTGCCAGACTCGGCTGGACGAGCCATCGCGCCAGCCGGTCTCGTCGAAGAAGTTGCCGGTGACGAAATAATCAAATGGGCCCACTTCCCCACCGGTCTCTCCTTGGAAAGAGCGCCGCCCGAAGGAGCCGCCATAGCCCTGGAGTTCGGTCCCCGGGTTGTCATGGCCGCTCTTGGTCTGAACCGACAGCGCGCCGCCCAAGGTATTGAGGCCAAACACCGGATTGGAGCCAGAGATGAGTGTCACGGTGGAGATCGCCGATTCCGGCAGCAGATCCCAGTTGACGGTATCACCGAAGGATTCGTTCACGCGCACGCCGTCCACATAGACCGACAGGCCTTCGGGCGTTCCGAGCAATGGCGAGGCGGTGAAGCCGTGATAATTGATGTCCAGTTGCAACGGATTGTCCGCGCTCTCGCTGACGTTGACGCCACTGAAGTTGTTGTTGAGATAATCCACCAGACCCAAAGTCTGCTGGCGCTGCATGTCCTTGCTGTCGGCGGTTTGCACATTGGCAGGTATCTGATTCATCGGCAAACCAAGACCCGGCAGTGGTGCGTTACCGATGACGATGACCTGCTGCAGTTCCTGAGCAGTGGCCGGGTTGCTCGGGACCACGGCAACGTTCGTGTCGGCCGCCGATGCGGCAACCGGCAGCGCCGCGCCCGTAATGCAAACCAGACCACACCGCGTCAACAAGCTGGTCGAGTGCGCCAATCATCTTCTCCTTCTGATTTTCACGATGTGGGCGCGCGGAATGGACTCATTGTACGGCCCGCTATTGATCTACGAATGGGCGCAATGTTCGTCCGCGGTCGCCCGCGGACCACACAAGCTATCCCGATTGCGCCGGGAAACTTTCCCGACGACATGATGGCCTAAACGCGCCGTGGCCAACGGCGGCTGCGACAGTGTAGCGGAAGAAAGCACATAAGATATATATCTTAACACCATGATAATATATTGCATTTTAATGGTTACACAGCGACCGATGAGCTCCGTTGCGCCAACACGAAATCGCCGTGTCTGCGGGCCGTGTCTGCGGGACGACCGCGGGTATAGTGTGAACCGCAAGCTCAGCCGGACCGAAGGCCTCAGTGCTCATGCGCTTTCGTCGAGATCGATTGCCGCTTGTCGGCAGCACGCTCAAGCTGCGGCTGAGCGTGTGGATCACCGCGCTTATCGCCCTTGTCACCATCGCCGCAGGCGCGTATTTGGTGCGCGAGGCGCGTGACGACATCCGCTCCGAGGTCCTGTCGACGCTGAATCTGACCGGTCACTTCCTCGATGCGCGACTCGCCCTGATGCGCGATCGCTGGTCCCTCACCGGTTACGTGGTGCCGCTGTGTCAGCTGCGCGAGCTCGGCGACGGGCGAGCCGCCGGCGCCCACCAGACCTTCCAGATTGCGTGTGTCGCTTGATCGCGGCTCGCAGCGAGTGCGCTGCCTTGGGATCATTCTGCCACGGCTTATCGCGCGCCAATAGCGCCGGTACGGTGCGCAGCGTAAAGCGCTTGGGATCGAACCCCGAGCGTAACTGCGGCCACCGCAGCGGCATCGATACCGTGGCGCCTGGTCGCGCGCGCGGAGACAGCGGCGCGAGCGCGGTCGCCATGCGATCGTTGCGCGGATAATCCAGAAAGATGCGACCCTCACAGGCGCGCTGAATGGCGGCACAGGGGAAATCGCGCAAGGAATGACCGAGTCCGTTCCATAGCTGCTCCGTTTTCGTCAACCCTACCTGCTGCTGCAGACACGCACAGTCATACAATTCGTTTCAGTGTGCTTTGGTCCTACGGGGACAAGAGGTCTTTCCACCCTCGTGGGATCAGATTGCGGAGATGGACCGCTTTGAGGAACACCAGTGCAGCGCTTTGGAGCACGAGGGACCCTCATTTCTTGCGGCTGTTCTAACGTTCGATGGTTCACGGCATTGGGTCTTTTACACCTCTGATGGATACAGGTGCGCCGCGCGTATTGCTCAAATACTGCTGGAATGTTGACCAGGTCGGTCACCGTCCCGTGAAGCTGCCGACGTTCAATTTTTGGCAATTCCGGCGCGGCGCACGGCCTTGGGTAGACGCGTGAAACTCACCAGTCGCGGATTTACCGGGGCGTACGGCGATGACTTCATGGCATCCGCACGGAATACAATCTTGGACACGTTAAACCGGAAATATGACCGGCGATGCAAGCCGTGGCCGAACGAACGGGGAAGTAGGGCTCGAACAGCTCCAGTTTGTCGGCGCGCGATTGCCGACGATCATTGGGGTAGGCGTACCTTTCGTGCAAAGGGTCCCGGTTTCTCTTCGGCGCTGCGCCAAATATTCCCGCAACTTATTGATTGGTCGACTCTCTGAGCCGTGCGCCACGGCTGAGCACTAATGAGCTGGCTGGGGCCGCGCATCCCACTGATTCTAAAGACAAGAAATGTTACAACCGGTACTCCTGACACGGAAAGTACGCTGCCCTCGAGCGGCCGGACGTGATGGCCCGGGCAGAAAATGCGCCATGACTGTCGCCACGCGGCTCGATTCGCCAAAGGCGACGGCCGACTATCTGACAACGCGCTTACACTCTTAATCGGGGCGCATGATAAATACTGATGCGCGCCTGATCGAACCCAGTGAGGCACCACCGTCAGGTCTGGCTATCACCACATAGAACATTTCCGTGTGCTTCCGCAATGGATTCGCAAGAATCGGCACCGACAACTGCAGAGAATCTACTCCCTCGAGCATGTGCGCTATCTTCGGCTTTCCCGAAACGTAGTCCTTGCCAGGTTTCGCCCCCGATGCTTCCGCCCACCATACAAAGTTGACGTCACCGTCAGTGCTGCCGGTTCGGTGGACATATATCTCCGCACTCGGGTTGCCGGGGAATACGACGTACCTGTCGGTGGACAGCGTAATTATTCCAGGGTCAGTAATCTGCGAAATCGGCGCCGCGGCAACAGCTAACACCACGTTCCCGGCATCGACGTGCTTCGGTAAGTCTCGAAGCGCTGGCGATGCTCCAACACCGAATACGGCGGTGGCCGATAAGACTGCTTGAGATAATCGAATCCGCCGCCGCCGGCGTAAGTGATCGCGCGTATCGGAAGCAGCATCAGCTTCGTCCATTGGCCGTTCGCGCCAAGAGCGTCGCCATACACCAGTCCTTAATCGCTCGAGATAGACCATGGCCTGACCACGCGAGACGTCCAACTCGCGCCGAGCTTTTACTAGCACGCTGCGGTTGCGGCGGCCAAAACTTGACAGAATCGCGATGCGATGTCGATACCGTTGCACCTTGGTGTGTGCACGGAGGATTTCGCTGCGCAATGCGCTGACTTGCATCCGCAGTTCCTTTGTTGACGCCGTTTGCTCCTGGATTGTCCCGGAATCGTCGGGAACGGCAGTTACGGCAGTTACGGCAGTTATGGCAGCTTGGGCAGAAGCATTCGCAGTGTCGGAGATCTCACGGATTGTGTTGCGGCCTTGAACCCCTAACACGTGCCGTTCGATCTTGTGTTTGACCGTTCGAAACAGAGTAACGGGCAACTTGCCGCGACGATGATACTGATCGATTAGCGATAGTACGTCCCAAGCAGAGTCCGGCGTTGTTTCGCAAAGAGCTGACAGCTCCTGCACTAACGCGTCCGGACTACATTCGCCACTCACGAAAGCATCGAGTCGCTGTTGCAGGTTGTAGGTCATGTGGAATGCAGGCCGACCCTCGTGCGGACGCAGGGCGCATGTATCGAGCTTACATCACAGGGGCTGTAAGTATCCACGGGCCGGCGAAAGTATGCTCGGCTACTGACATTCCTGTCGTGCCGCAAGCCATTGAAAGGCGTAACGCGTAACAGCTAAAAGGCTCGCGTGCAACGTCGCATTCGTAGAGGCGGCGGACCTGCTACTTGTAATGAACGATCGCGGTAACGTCATACAGGATCAGCGCGGCGCGCCGTTGCGCTTTGCTTCGCGATTCATTGCAGCTTGGGTGGAATCGCCGCGTAATAACTTAAGGCTTCGGGTTATGTCATCGTGCCGATCCGTTCGAATAGCGAGTCGCCGTCAGAAGCAGCGTGGGGCGCGATGGTCTGATGCTCCTCTTGTGTCGTTGACATCGAATCGGCCCCCGTAGATTGCGACGCGCACGATATGTTAAACGGGGGGCTTACGGAGTTTGTGCGTTGGCGTATATAGCTGACGATCTTAAGCGAAATGCTGATGGCCGCTGCCAACCGGGGCCTTTTACCGAAATGACCCTACCTCGGCTTCACAAAGAATCGCGTTGATCTTCTCATCGGCGGATCGGAACTTCTTCATTCGAGCTCTCCTGTCGGAAAACTCTACTTCTCAGTGGCCGGGAGAGTCTGGGGGTTACAGCAAGACGAAGGCATCGACTTCGAACCCGTCGTCAAGATCTTCACCCCGGACGGCAATGCCACCTGGCTCCTCACGGAGCTGAACCCGAACGACGAGTATCTCGCATTCGGACTCTGCGACTTGAGGTCAAGGGGAGCCGGAACTCGGCTACGTGAGCCTGCACGAGCTCGCTGCCGCCCGCGGCTCGCTCGGTCTACCCCTCGAGTGCGATCTCTACTTCGCGCCGACGCGAACGATCGCGGCCTACGCCGATTTGGCCCGCGAGTACTGGCGCATTATCACCTGACGTGCCGCCATTCAGCCGCCGACCTTCGGGTCGGCGCCTTATTCGCCTTCCGCCGCTTTCTTTCGGGTGGGGCACAAAACCGGCGGCCCCCAGCCATCGAGTCCGGTGGCAGCGAGAGCGGGGGCGGTACGCGCTCGAGCCCGCGTGGCGATCGGCATCGGATATAACTGATGTGGTTATGTCCAATCCGCCCGATCCACGGGTATTGTTTGCGGCCGAGCGCTCGCTCCTAGCTTGGCAGCGAAGTAGCGTGGCCCTCATGGCCTTCGGTTTCGTAATTGAGCGCTTCAGCCTCTTTCTTTCGGCCCTGCGCCACGAGCCGGAGAATCCGGGACGTCATCTTTTCTCCTTGTTGGTCGGTGTAGCTCTTATCCTGCTCGGTGCTGGCGTCGCGCTTGCCTCGAGCATCAGCTATCGACGATTCGTCAAGACCTTGCCGAGCCAGGACGTATCATCGGGTTACCTGATCGGTCTGGGTTCTCTTATCAACGTGGTCGTCGCCGCAGCGGGGATTGCATTAGCGATCTATCTGCTCGTCGGGGCCCTCAGGTAGAATCCGATCGCGACGAACGCCTCTACGCTCCCGGTCTACGCTGAGGACGTATGTCGGTGTCGCCGCGGCGTCGCGTGATCAGTCGATGTTTCATCGCTCCTCCACGCCATTGACATCTCGTTCGGCAATCATGCGCTTGCCTGCCTTCGCGCCGGAGCTATTGATCATTGCAGTGCGCCGTGCCTTGGCACGGCGCACTGCAATGATCAATAGCTTGAGCAGCTCAGCGGCGTCTCTGCTGAATTGGTGCGTCCCGCGCGCTGAGATGGAAGGGGAGAGAGCGTGCTTGCCCTGTTCCCCTTGACCTCAGTGGACGTCATTAATTGTCGGCACCTCGAACACCTATTGCCCGCGGGGAGGGTGGGTCGCATATTTGGGACCCGCGGTACGGAGGGGTACGACACGACTTGTGCTACAAGGTGCCGTGGCCGAACAGTCCGATCAGTCCGATTACTATTAAATAAATCGCAACGATATAGTTCAACAATCGCGGTATCACAAGAATCAGAATGCCGGCGATCAGTGACACCAAGGGCGTGAGGCTGAGATGAAGGTTCATAATGGGTTTCCTGTTTGATGCTCTACAACACACGCAATATGGGCCCGGAGATGCGCGGCGGCGTCGCTCCATCGGGCATCGGAGCCACGTACTCTAAGCCGGTCTTTCCTTTAACTGAATCCCTTTTGGCGACCCGATTTTTCCCTTCCTGCGAATCAATAATTTACATCGATTCCCCAGTTACGTTTAAATCGTTACCAAATCTGAAGGTTTAGTAATCGCTTTTGGTTGGGCTATGGCGCCTTCCACACCCAACCCTTCGGATCCTCCAACCGTTTACGGCTAAGTCGACTAACGGACCAATCGGGTTCGGGTTCAACGGAGCCCGTTACGCCATGGGGGATGGCTGCAAGAAAGGGATCATTACGTACGTTAAGGGGGTCGCGTACCTTTCGTGCAGAAGGTCCCGGTCTCTGCTGCAGTACATCATTGGCAGTGCTAAGTGTAAGGCGACAACACGTTCAGCATAGCGATCGACGGGGAGTCGAAAGGTGCCGCGGAAGTTGATGGGCCGGTGGCCGACCGGGCCAATGCACTTGAGCGCATCGATGCAATAGCGCGGCGCGGTGCGCTGAGCTTCGCGATCGACGGCGCGCTGCAGCCGCTGGGTATTCCAGGCCATCACACAGTTGGTGACGAGTGTGAGGGCTCCGGAGGTGGCAATGAGCTCCTCGGCTCTGCGACCACGTTTGGGCGGGAGCGCCTGAGTGCAGATCTGCCTCTGCAAGGCGTGGACCGACTTGCCACGCTCGAGGACTTGGTGGACCGAGCGGCGAAAGTCCGGCAACGTAAGCGTACGGTCATGGCCGCATGGCCTCTCGCCTCTCCACCTCGATACAGTCTGACTTCAAAAAGCGGAGCAAATCGGCGTTTAGTCGAAGTCGGAGGCCCTGCCGGGTTGTCACAGCGGATCGGGCAGGCTATTCTTTGCCAAGGACTTTTTCCGCGGCGACCTCCGATTCTCGCGAACTCCATGGGCCTTGTCGACGCCGCGCTTGCGGGTTCCAGTTTTATAACTGCAGGGGGGTTGAGCTCTCCAGTCTGCAATGTGGAACGACGGTTGAGAAACTTGACCGAGCCCTCGTAGCTGCTCGACCGGTGATCTGAAAACGAAGCTTCCCCCGGTTTTGGGACCCTTCGCTGGAATGCCGTGCGCTCAATGACTCGATGCCTGGATGAAGCCGCGCGCCCCATGATCTCTCACTCGGATCGATATGAACATCGTTGTTAGGCAAAGCAGCGGACTTGGCAATCAATTGTTTCAATACTCGGCGGGCAGATACTTAGCGAAGCGATACGGCGCAACGTTGCAAATTTCGCAGGAGCTAGATCACAACCTCGTGTCCTTTGGGCACCCTAGGCCGGTGCTATTACCTAAGTTTTCCATCCGCGCTCAAGTGAAGCAGGCCAGTTATTTTGACCGCCTGGTGCTATCCACGCGCCGGCGGTTCCAGCTCCCCGCGCACATCGCACGCGCCGCCCGCAACATTCAGGTGATCCGACAGAATCCCGAACAATTTCTGTTCCACCAAGAGCTACAGATAGCGGAGGGAGTGCGCACCGCATATATGGTCGGGTTTTGGCAGGACTCAGAGATCGTGCACGCGGTTGAGCCCGAACTACGTCGTGAATTTTCGCTGATCGAGCCCCTGCGCGGCAAGGATCTGGACGTCGCGAAGCGAATCTCTGAAGCTAACAACCCGATATCGCTTCACTTCCGTCGTGGTGATTACGTTTCGTTCTTCGGAAGACATATGCTTCTGTCGAATAGATATTATGAGCGGGCGATAAACCATTTCCTGAAGCAGGACCGGAGCAGCACCTTCTTCGTGTTCTCGGACGATGTGACATTTGCTCGAGAGTGGTCGCAGGGAAACCCAAGATTTGTCATCGTTGATCACAACGATGCGACGCGCGGCCACGAAGACATGCGCCTGATGTCACTGTGCCGGCACCACATCATTGCCAACAGCACCTTCTCCTGGTGGGGCGCATGGCTCAATCCGCGTAGCGACAAGCAAGTCATTGCACCGGCAAAATGGCTCGGCTTCGACACTTGCAAAATTGCCATGGCGTCGCCGAGCTGGATTCTGCTGGACGAGTAGCGCGTGTTTGACTGTAAGCGTACGGTGCGTACCGCCTTGACTATTTCGTCGTGCAGCCAAGCTCAGTGCCGCTATTGCGCCTGTCGTTTACGAAAGTTACACCATCCAGTCGGCTTGTTTGACGGATCGTACGGGACGATGTCGAGGTGGTCAGGGTTATCTGAGGGAACTACGAGCCGCATGTACGCTGTTCCCTCATGACATGCGGCTTTGCCCAGGCGCATCTTTACAGTTTCGCAGGTTATGCTCCTGGTAATTTCTGAGAATGGCCATGGCTCATCTGGATAGGTTGTCGTCCCATTTGTTCTTTCGATCACTTTCTCCGCGGGGGCAGCTCCGGACATGCGCGAACGCCAGGGATCCGTCATCCTAACAATGCGAAGGCGTCGGCGACTTCCTGGGAGAGTTCGGGATGATCATTATCAACCACAAGCTATTCGCAGCCGTGGCGCTCTTGACTGCTTGCGTCGGGGCGCAAGCTCAGGCACCGAAGGATGTCGTGCTTACCGAAGAGCGGCTATTCCACAAGGAGGCGGTGGAGCCAATTGGCGTGTGGACTGGCGCCGCGGAAGACGGGTCCCGGAAGACCGTCGAATTGGAGACGGCTGACGGCGTAACACTTCGCGGTTGGGTCATCGAAAGTGCTGATGCAAAAGCTGCGTACGTACTGACGTTTCGTGGGAACAATGAGACTATCGCGGACGCCGGTTCTCAGGCGCGGGACACGTTTTTTTCATCACGGCTCAATCTCAATGTCATGACGTTCGACTATCGCGGAACCGGATTCAGCGAGGGCAGCATCTCGCTGAAAGATGCGCTTGCTGATTCTCGCGAAATATACGATGACGTCGTCAAGCGTGCCGCACGCGTATGGATGAGCTGCCGTCAGCCGGTGCTTTCACGCTGCTGCGAGTAAAAGAAACGAATCATCTCGGCGGAAGCGTCCGGCCCAAGAGGGTCGGTGAAGGATCCCTTCGGACTGCCACCCGACCACGCGTGCCCGGCTCCATGTAGCGTCCAATGCTCCGCGTAAGGCTGGCCAGCCTCGTCGGTGTAGACGACACGGCTGTATGTGCGCCCTCCGGGCGCCGCATCTTTCTTCATGCTGGTTTGCAGGCGCGGTTCATCTGTGCGAGGAGCCATCGCCTGTTCCACGATCGCGACACCGTTTCGAACATCCACCGTTCGATCGTTGTCGCCGTGAAAGACGATAGTCGACATGGCGGCCTTAGCCTCCTGCCGACGCCGCCTTTGGGCTTCTGGCGGGCGCGGCCCGTCTGCAAGCGTGCCGCCGCCGTGCATCGCGCCAAAGGCCGAAGGCACATCGTGAGCAGCGCCCACGGGCAGCCCCGAATGCGCGCCGACAGCGGCGTACAGTTCCGGATAGGTGGCACCCAGGATCACGGCCATCGCAGCCCCGGCGGACAGTCCGGCTACGAAGATGCGGCGCTCATCAACGCGATAATTCGCGGCAACCTCGCGCGTTATGCCGGCGATTATCGAAGGCTCGCCTCTCTCGCGAGTCTGATGTTGCGGTCGAAACCAGTTCCAACACTTCGATCCGTTCGCGGAGGGCGCTTGTGCGGGATAGATCACTAAAAACCCGTGCTGCTCGGCCAGCGCATTCATCCGCGTACCGGCGGCAAAGTCGTCGGGCGATTGCGTGCAACCATGCAGCATCACGAGCATCGGCACGGGGCGTCCTACTTCGGTTGAATAGTTCGCAGGTACATAGAGCTTATAGGTCCGCGTGCCCGCGCTATTGGCGAACAGATGGCTCGTGAACGTGCCGGGAAGCGCATCTTCAGCGGTGGGTGGCGGCCTGATCGATTTCTCATCGACGTGGTCCTCGGGCGTGCCGATCTCGCGCGCAGCCCTCCCCATGAACATGCGCCGCGCGTCAGCGGCAACCGGGCGTGTGTTGGTCAATGCTTGACGGATCGTGTCTGTCACACCCCTCATCAGACCCGTTCGCGTGTCGAGTCCTGCGGAGGCGAGCACACGCTGAATGCTATCGGTGATTCCGCTGGCATCTAGTGAGACGAGCGCTGGCGTTCCGACCAAGGGCGTCGCCTTGAGTAACCAAGTCTGCAAAGCACTATCGATGTGCAAGGTGGATCCCCCTCAAGACAGTGACTCAATAGATGCGATCGGCCAGTGCCCTGCGTACGGCCGCACTGGCATGAAACGCGCCTAGAACCGCAACGCGCTGAATGGTCGCGCGCGCGAGCTCAGCCGGAACGTCCTCCGCGATCCTCACCAATCCCACCACTTGGATCTGCAGCATTTCCCCTGCAGCGCGCGCTCTCTCCAGGTCCGCACGGCTGAAGTCCTGCAGCCCCACCTGAAGCATTCGTCGTGAAACCGTTCGCTTGAGCTCATCGGCGTGCACCGATAGCTGATTTCGGATTGCGGTTCGGATCAGGTCGGTGCGGTTCCCATAAAACCCTTCCTGCACCAGAAGATCGATCTGGCCTAAATCGACGAGTCCGAGGTTGATGGTCAACTTCTCTGTTTCGCCGACTTTCGTTCGCACTAGGGAGGTGCTTGTTCCCATCCGCAAACCATCTCCATACCATCCATATGGATGGTATAGAACCACAGTTGGTTTTTTATAGCAATGAACTTCGTTATGGGCAAGGCCACACTGGTAGGGGTAGGCGTACCCTTCGTGCAAGGAGTCCTGGTTTCTCTTCGGCCCTGCGCCAAATATTCCCGTAACTTATTGATTGGTCGAATCTCTGAGCATGCGCCACGGCTGAGCACTAATGAGTTGGCTGGGGCCGCGCATCCTACTGATTCTAAAGACAAGAAATGTTACAACCGGTACTCCAGACACGGAAAGCACGCTGCCCTCTCATTGGCCAAAAGCTGCAATTCCGGAAGTGGACGTCCAGTAACGGAAAATGGACAACAACTAAGAGAATTCACGGCCGGATCTTCTTCCACGGCAAGCGCGGCGAGCTGCGCCAACGCTACCGCGACGGCCAGGACGACCAGCTCGGCGCGCTGGGCCTCGTGGTCGACATGATCGTGCTGTGGAACACTCTCTACATGCAGGCCGCGATCGATCAGCTACGCGCCGAGGGCTACCCGTCCTTGACGAGGACATTGCGCACCTAAGCCCGCATGTCCACGATCACATCAACATGCCCGGTCGCTACTCGTTCTGGATCCCGGATTCCGTCTCCCGCGGCGAGTTACGACCCCTCAGAAACCCCTCCGACCCCGGTCCTTAACCCGGTTTTCTGTTCCATTGCTCCCGAAACCCCGCTTCCGAAATCTCCGACTCGAAGGCCTTGGCAGGCCCCACGCCGGGATCATCGGGCTCAATCCGCGAGCGCCCGCGCGATGTCTGCGAAGGTCACTGCCACGTCGAACGGCTGTACCGCAACGCCCAGCTGGCGGCCGATTTGGGTTGCCGAAATAATGCCGCGGATGCGGGTGACGCCGCTGGCGGCGTCCTGCTCGGCCACCAGGGCGTGCTGGCGGCCCCATGCCTTCAGCGACGCGACGATATGCCCGACCTCGGCATGCAGAACGTCCTTGATGTCGAGCACATCGATGTCCTCAGTGCGGATCATCAGGTCGCTCACGCGCAGATCGGCATGCTTGCCGCCACTGTCGTGCAGCCACTGGATCGGTCGCTCGCCCTGCGTATCGCGCGCTGTGATCAGCCCGACGACGGACTGGTCAGCAGCCACGACGAGCAAGAGGCGCACGTTGCGAGCCATCATCGTGCGCGTCGCATCGCTCAGCGTCACCTCAGCGCCGATGGTCGCCGCGGTGACCTGGCGCAGGTCCGTCATCACGGCAATCGCCGGCGAGCTGGCGGTGACGCTGGTGAACGTGCTGGGCTGCTGGTAGCCAAGCACCTTCGGGGCCTTGCGCGAGGCCAGCGGCTTGTAGTTCGTTCGTTCCATCCCCGGACTCCCTTCCAGGCTGTTTCGATCGCCGCCGCCAGTCTCCAGGTGCCGATGAGCGTAACCGCTCTGGACTTCGCGCGCAGCACTCCCGCCCCCGCCACTCGAAGCTGCTGACAATCCGAGCGTATGACACAGCGCTCCTCTTCGCAAGCTCAGGCGCCCGGTCGATAGCCACCGACTTCGAAATCGGGGAATCTTCCCGGCTCTTCGCGCACCACCCGCAGTAATCGATCAGAGGCCGGCGTCTGGACCGCTCT